>WNFD01003228.1_pt1 | contig 22041 bp, 20 predicted proteins | sample 5400491 | NCBI WGS metagenome assembly WNFD01 (sample SAMN13153343, study PRJNA577476) | soil metagenome | isolation source: 120 cm saprolite under Douglas fir tree site 2 hole 2 replicate 2 | place: USA:California | collected 2015-04-18
TTCGAGGACGGCGAGTTCTTCTTCATCGAGATGAACACCCGGCTGCAAGTCGAGCACCCGATCTCGGAGGCGATCAGCGGCATCGACATCGTGCGCGAGCAGATCCGCATCGCCGCCGGCGCCGATCTCGGCTACCGCCAGCGAGATGTCGACTTCAACGGCCACGCCATCGAATGCCGCATCAACGCCGAGAATCCCGAGACCTTCCTGCCGTCGCCCGGCCGCGTCACCGGCTATCACACGCCGGGCGGGCTCGGCGTGCGCATCGATAGCGCGCTCTACCAGGGCTACAAGGTACCGCCGAATTACGACAGCCTTGTCGCCAAGCTCATCGTCCACGGCGGCAGCCGCAACGAATGCATCATGCGCCTGCGCCGCGCCCTTGAGGAATACGTCATCGTCGGTATCGAAACGACGATCCCGCTGCATCAGCGCCTCGTCGAGGAGCCGGATTTCGTCAACGGCCTCTATGACATCCACTGGCTCGAGCGTTTCGTCGGACGGGAACCGCAGGGCTGAGCTCGTTGCGCTCCCACCGATGGTGACATTGACGCCCGATATCCTGCTGCAGGCCTATGCCGCAGGTATCTTCCCGATGGCGGAGTCCGCCGCCGATCGCGAGCTCTTTTGGGTCGATCCGGTGCGCCGCGGCATCCTGCCGCTCGACCACTTCCACGTCCCGAGCCGGCTGCGCCGCACCGTGCGCAGCGGCCGTTTCACGGTCCGCTGCAACAGTGATTTCGTGGCAGTGATGCGCGGCTGTGCCGAATCGACGTCTGATCGCCCGCAGACCTGGATCAACGACGAGATCGTCGCGCTCTATACCGCGCTGTTCCGGCGCGGCGCGGCACATTCGGTCGAGTGCTGGACCGACGGCGCCCTCGTCGGCGGTCTCTACGGCGTGCAGCTCGGCGCCGCGTTCTTCGGCGAGAGCATGTTCAGCCGCACCACCGACGCCAGCAAGGTCGCGCTCGTCCATCTTGTCGCCCGTCTGCGCTACGGCGGATTTCAACTGCTCGATACCCAATTCGTCACCGAGCACCTGCAGCGTTTCGGCGCCCTCGAAATTTCGCGGCGTGACTATCATGCGAGGCTCGCCGCGGCGCTGCGCCGCCAAGCTCACTTCGCGTTGGAGCTGCCGGCGGAAGCGGCCGGCGACCCGCTAGCCTCCTTGCAATCGAGCACGCCGACATCATAGACCGGGTTTTCAAGCGCCGATAAGGCGGGACTCGATTTGAACATCCAGCCGCTGAAAACGCGGATCGTAGCAACCGATGCTCCACCCGGTCGGATCTCCTCGATCTCCAGGAAGGCGGCGGTCTCGGGCTGCTCTTCAGGCGGCCGCTTGACGCAAGCCCGCGCGGTGATGACGAGTGCTCCGAAGCGCACGCTGCGGTCGAGCGGCGCCTCGATCGTAGAGATTCGTGCCGTCGTCTTATCAAGCCCCTGCAGCATGGCGACCGTCTCGGCCTTCGCGGCACCGGCGCCCAACGCCAGGACAATGGCCGTCACCGTGAGGAGCAATGTCGGACGGTCAGCCCCGCCGCCGACTGTCACAGATAGTCGGCACATCCTCAGCTCTTCTTGTACGGATTGACCAAGCCATCGAGCAATGTCTGGACGACGCGACGAAACTGCGCCTCGTCGCAACCCATCAGCACGGCATCCTCAAGCGCGTCCTGCGCGGCCTCGCGCAACTCGGCGAGATTTTCGTTTAGTACCTTGATTTTCTCGATACACGACACCGGCTCGCCGTCGGGCGTCCGCCACACCGTCTCTTGCAGCACATCCTTACTCACGACCGCCCTCCGCACGACAGCGGTACCTGTCCCGATTGGCCGCCGCCGGAAGCGTCACGCTGGACAGGCAACACGCTATTGTTTGGGCTTCTCTGCGGGTGTCTCCGGGGCCTTGTCGCCATCGCCCTTCTTCTGCTGCCCCTGGCTGAAAATGTATTGGCCAATCAGGTTCTCAAGGCTCATCGGCGATTGGGTGAACTTGATGACGCCGCCTGGCTTGAGCATGTCGTCGGCGGCGCCTGGCACGATGGCGAGAAACTTGTCACCGAGCAGTCCGCTCGACAGGATCTCGGCAACCGAGTCGGTCGGCAATTTGATGGTGGGATCGATGCTGACCTTGACCACCGCGAGGTAAGTCGCCGGATCGAGCGTCTGAGAGACGATGCTGCCGACCTTTATGCCGCTGATCCGTACGTCGCCGCCCTCGCGGATCCCCTCGATGCGATCGAATTTGGCTGTCAGCTCATAGCCCGACACAGCGCGCACCTGGCTGGTGCTGTAGGCGAAGAACAGGAAGACGGCTGCAATGACAAGCACCACAGCGCCCATCACTGTCTCGATAACATTACGACTCATGCGTCCCCTTCGGCCGATCGATGCGGCCCCTTCTATACGGCGCGTTGCGGAAAGCATGCCGGCATACCAAATCCCTTATTCCGGCGTCCACGGCTCGTAGTCGCCGGTCGCCGGCGCGCGGTGACCGCCCCGCAATAGAGAGCCAGCCGGGCGATAAGCCCGCGGCGTCCCGGTGAGATTGGGCTGATGCTCCTTTTGCCATGGGTAGGCGGGCCCCTGACCCGGCTGCGGCGGCGCATCGACCGTATGATGCAGCCAAGCATGCCATTGCGGGGGCACACGCGAGGCCTCCGCCTCGCCGTTAAACAGCACCCAGCGGCGCTCGCGGCTGGTCATGCCGCCACCGCGCACCAACGCCTTTCGCACCTTTTCCCTGTAATATCGATTGGCGAACTGATCGGTACCGACCAACTCGCCCCTCCACCAGGTGAACAACCGCGTACCGATGGTCATGCGCCTCGGACATTCTCGAAATGGGCGACGCCAGGGTCACCGCGGATTTGGCCGGCGCGGACTATTGCACCGCTGGGCGCTTCGCGTCCAGCCCGCTTCGGGGCGGTCGCCCGGCATGCGTGGCCGTGCACCGCGACTTTCCGGCACGAAGCGTCCCGGCTCGATTGATGCAGCCGTGCGAGTCGTTGCCCCTTCGTCACATCTGGTAGGCTTTTTCCCGCCGACCCACAAAATGTGGTTGCGTCGCGTGCGGTTTCTGGCAAGCTTGTCAGTCTGCAACGTGGGATGGGAGGGGCGCCGGGCCCATCGAGCAAGATCGCCCTTGTCCCGTGTGGCAATTGCGCCGGCAGATGCTGAACCTTCCTCCGATCAGATACCAATGGTCGCCGAGGCGGTAGGCGTTTTCCCGGAGCATCTAGATAGTTGAACAGAGTACTGCGACGGCAAAGCACGCGGCGGAAATTGCCTCGCGCGCGATCTTGACGCGCCTTTTTCTTTTGAGCTGCGGACGTTAGTCGGCGCACCTCACTTAATATCTAAATAAGTCTTGCAATCGCCGCAAAGAGGCCACATCCTGAGTGTCCGGTTGCCGAACGTACTAGATGTTGCGTCGTTCGCCAAAAAGGGTTCGCCAGGGGGGAGTTTGTATGCGTATCGCTCGTCGGTTAACCAAGGCTGGGCAGGATCCCTACGCCGCCGTCGCGTTCAGAACCACCTCGAGCGAGATTCGCAACCCCGACGGTTCCGTCGTGTTTCAACTCGCCAACATGGAAGTGCCCGCCGAGTGGAGCCAGGTCGCCTGCGATATCCTCGCGCAAAAATACTTCCGCAAGGCGGGTATTCCGGCACGGCTGAAGCCGATTCCGGAGAGCAACGTTCCCGCTTGGTTATGGCGCCGCGCCGCGGACGAGGATGGTCTCGCCGATCTTCCGCCGAATAAGCGCAGCCAAGCCGAGCACAGCGCGAAGCAGGTCTTTGACCGCCTCGCCGGCACCTGGACCTATTGGGGCTGGAAGGGCGGCTATTTCGACGCCGAGGAAGACGCGCAGGCCTATTTCGACGAGATGCGCTTCATGCTGTGCCGCCAGATGGCCGCGCCCAACTCGCCGCAATGGTTCAATACTGGGCTGCATTGGGCCTATGGCATCGACGGCCCGGCGCAAGGCCACTATTACGTCGACTTCCGTACCGGCGAGCTCGTCGCGTCGCAAAGCGCCTACGAGCATCCGCAACCGCATGCCTGCTTCATCCAGTCGGTCGCCGACGATCTCGTCAACGAGGGCGGCATCATGGATCTCTGGGTGCGCGAGGCGCGGCTGTTCAAATACGGCTCCGGCACCGGCTCGAATTTCTCCAAGCTGCGCGGCGCCAACGAGCGCCTGTCAGGGGGCGGTCGCTCCTCCGGCCTGATGAGCTTCCTCAAGATCGGCGATCGCGCTGCCGGCGCCATCAAGTCGGGCGGCACGACGCGGCGCGCCGCCAAGATGGTGACCGTCGACATCGACCATCCGGACATCGAGGAATATATCGACTGGAAGGTGCGCGAGGAGCAGAAGGTCGCCGCCCTGGTCGCCGGCTCCAAGCTGACCAACAAGCATCTCAACCTCGTCATGCTGGCCTGCGTCGAGGGCGAAGCGTTAGGTGACGATCGGTTCGTCCCCGCCAAGAATCCGGCCCTGAAGCGCGAGATCCGCGCGGCACGCCGGGCGATGATTCCGGAGAACTACGTCCAGCGCGTGATCGAGTTCGCTCGCCAGGGTTACATCGCGATCGATTTCAAGACCTATGACACGGACTGGGATTCGGAAGCCTATCTCACCGTATCGGGCCAGAACTCGAACAACTCGGTGCGTCTCAGCAACGACTTCATCGAGCGAGTCCTCGCCGACGGCGAGTGGCACCTGACGCGGCGTACCGACGGCAAGATCGCCAAGACAGTGAGGGCGCGCGACCTCTGGGAAAAGGTCGCCTACGCCGCCTGGGCCTCGGCCGATCCCGGCGTGCAGTACGACACGACGATCAACGAGTGGCATACCTGTCCGGAGAGCGGGCGGATCAATGCGTCGAACCCGTGCTCGGAATACATGTTCCTTGACGATACGGCGTGCAATCTCGCCTCGCTCAATCTGTTGACCTTCCGCGCCGAAGACGGCCGTTTCGATACCGCCAGCTTCGAGCACGCGACGCGGCTGTGGACCGTGACGCTGGAGATCGCCGTCCTGATGGCGCAATTCCCCTCCAAGGAAATCGCCAAACTCTCCTACGAATATCGCACGCTCGGCCTCGGCTATGCCAATATTGGCGGTTTGCTGATGGCGATGGGCTTCGGCTACGACAGCGCCGAAGGCCGCGCTCTGTGCGCCGCGATTACTGCGCTGATGACCGGTACAGCCTATGCGACCTCGGCCGAGATGGCCGAGGAGCTCGGCCCGTTCCCCGGCTTCGCCGCCAACCGCGAGGCGATGCTGCGCGTCATTCGCAATCACCGCCGCGCGGCGCATGGCGAACGTGGGCTCTATGAGGGGCTGTCGATCCTGCCGGTGCCGCTCGACGCGGCGAATTGCCCGGATGAAGGGCTGGTCGCAGCAGCGCGCGCGTCGTGGGACGCGGCACTCGTCCTCGGCACCGAGCACGGCTATCGCAATGCCCAGGCCACGGTGATCGCACCGACCGGGACGATCGGCTTGCTGATGGATTGCGACACGACCGGGATCGAACCTGATTTCGCGCTCGTCAAATTCAAGAAGCTGGCTGGCGGCGGCTATTTCAAGATCATCAACCGAATGGTGCCGCAAGCCCTCGCAGCACTCGGCTACGATGCCAGGCAAATCGGCGAAATCGAGCGTTATGCCGTCGGCCACGGCACCCTCGCCGGCGCTCCCCGCATCAATCACGAGACTCTGCGGGCCAGAGGTTTCGGCGACGCACAGATCGACGCGGTCGAGGGCGGACTCGCCGCCGCCTTCGACATCAAATTTGCCTTCAACAAATGGACGCTCGGCGAGGCGTTCTGCACCGAAATTCTTGGCCTCGCCCAGTCTCAGCTCGACGATATGGGCTTCGATCTCCTCGGCGCTCTCGGCTTCAGCCGCTCCGAGATCGAGATCGCCAACACTTATTGCTGCGGTGCCATGACATTGGAGAGTGCGCCGCACATCAGGGACGAGCATCTCGCCGTGTTCGACTGCGCGAGCCCGTGCGGCCGCATCGGAAAGCGGTCGCTTTCGGTCGAGAGTCACATCCTGATGATGGCTGCGGCGCAGCCCTTCATCTCGGGTGCCATCTCGAAGACCATCAACATGCCGAATACCGCCACGGTCGAGGGTTGCAAGGACGCGTACATGCTGTCCTGGCAGCTCGGTCTCAAGGCCAATGCGCTCTATCGCGACGGCTCAAAGCTGTCGCAACCGCTGCAATCCTCGCTGCTCGCGGACGAGGACAGCGAGGACGCTATCGCCGACATGCTCGAGCAGAACCCGGCGCAGCGCGCGCCGCTGGTCGCGGAACGGATCATCGAGCGCGTCGTCGAACGGATCGTCGAGCATCGGCGCGCCGACCGCCGCCGGCTGCCGCAGCGGCGCAAGAGCTATATCCAGAAGGCCATCGTCGGCGGCCACAAGGTCTATCTGCATACCGGTGAGTATGAGGATGGCAGCCTTGGTGAGATCTTCGTCGACATGCACAAGGAGGGTGCCGCCTTCCGCTCGCTGATGAACAATTTCGCCATCGCTATTTCCATTGGGCTGCAATACGGCGTGCCGCTCGAGGAGTTCGTCGAGGCGTTTACGTTCACCCGCTTCGAGCCGGCCGGCATGGTCGAGGGCAATGATGCCATCAAGATGGCGAGCTCGATCCTCGACTACATCTTCCGCGAGCTTGCGGTGTCGTATCTCGGTCGCAACGATCTGGCGCATGTGCAGCCCGCCGACTTGACGCCCGACACAGTCGGCAAAGGGGTCAGCAAGGAGAGCCTGCCAAATACCGATGACGACCGCCCGGAGATCGCTGCGGTCGCACAGCGCGTCTCCAACGGTTACGTTCGAAACAAGCTGACCGTCTTTCAGGGCGGCTATGCTTCAAAGCCGGTGATGACTGGCGGGCTCGAAATGGCCGGTGCGCTGCCGGGGTCCGGCGCGGTCAGCGCCGCGGCGAGCAGCGGCACGACGGCAAGTTTCACCAGCTACATGCAGGCGACGACGGCGCTAGCCACCGCCGACAGTCGGATCGAGCAGATCCGCACCGCCCGCATGAAGGGATACGAGGGCGACAGTTGCGGCGAGTGCGGCAACTTCACCCTGCTACGCAACGGAACCTGCCTCAAATGCGACACCTGCGGCGGCACTAGCGGCTGCAGTTGAGCGCAAACCGCTACCGATCCAATCCTCCCGATCGGTCACGCGCGTAGAGGCAGAAATTCGGGGTGCGGCGCAAGTCGCACCCCCTTTTTTTCTTCCGCTGCCCATCCGCAACTTTATATAAATCGTGCCCTGACGGAGCACTACATTTGCTCGCCGCAGCGCTTTTCCGCTGACGATCGTATGGGATCGCCCATGCGACAATCTGCCGTGCACGGTCCGGGAACAACTCCGCCATACGCGACGTCTACATATCGGTAGGGCTCATTTTCGTCACGGGACAAGCTGGCTCCCGACGGACAGGCTTGGCCGTGCGAAGACCCGCAGCCCGCGACACCGATGATTTCGAAGGGGGACCATGAAAATCGCCCAAGTCTCGCCGCTGATGGAGGCGGTCCCACCCAAGTTTTACGGCGGCACGGAGCGTATCGTCGCCTATATCGCCGATGAGCTGGCGAGCATGGGGCACGATGTCACGTTGTTCGCCAGCGGCGACAGCGTGACCAAGGCTCACCTCGAAGCGGTCTGGCCGCGCGCCATGCGCCTCGACAGGACGATGCGCGACTATCTGGCGCCACAGCTGCTCATGCTGCAGACGGTGGCGCAGCGCGCCGAGGAATTCGACATTATCCATTCGCATGTCGACTATCTTGGTTATCCGACCTTGCAGCGAACCGGCGTCCCCTTCGTCACCACCCTGCACGGGCGCCTCGATTTGCCCGAGCTGCAGCCTTTCTATGCCTCATTCGATGGTGTCCCGGTCGTCTCGATCTCGGATTCCCAACGCGAGCCGCTGCCGCATGCGAACTATATAGCCACGGTTCACCACGGCATGCCGGAAGGGCTGTTGATGCCGGGCTTCGGCACTGGCGGCTACCTGGCCTTCATCGGTCGTATCTCGCCCGAGAAAGCGCCGGACGCGGCGGTGCGGATCGCAGCCAAGGCGGGCATGAAGCTGAAGATCGCCGCCAAGGTGGACGCGGTCGATCGCGAATACTTTACAACGCTTATCGAGCCGCTGCTCAAAGGACCCGACGTCGAATATATCGGCGAGATCGGCGATGCCGAGAAAAGTGCCTTTCTCGGCAACGCGGCCGGGCTGATCTTCCCGATTGCATGGCAGGAGCCGTTCGGTCTCGCGATGATCGAGGCTATGGCCTGCGGCACGCCGGTCATTGCCTTCGACCGCGGTTCGGTGCCGGAAGTCATCGACGACGGCGTTACCGGCTTCATCGTCGACGACGAGGACGAGGCGGCAGCCGCGGCGCGTCGCCTTCACGACCTCGATCGCGCGCAAATCCGGCGCGTTTTCGAGGCGCGCTTCACCGCGCGCCGGATGGCAGAGGACTACCTCAACATCTATCGACGATTGATTGCCCGCGACCAACCGCTACGCGAAGCGGTGTGACGGCGGATGTTGTCGCATGTAGCAGAATCGGACGAGACGGGTGTATCGCCTTTCTACATTCCGTCGACGGCGGCAATCGCCACGCAACATGCGCATGTTCTCAAACAGGCCGACAGTTTCCTCGTGCTCGATGTTTTCGGCGATGCCCAGGCGAGCGGGCCAGGTCTCGAGGGGCTGTTCTTCGAAGATACGCGCTATCTCTCGCGTCTCGCGCTGACGGTCGAAGGGATGCGCCCGCTGCTCTTGTCCTCGGCGGTGACCGAGGACAATGCGATGCTCTTGACCGATCTCACCAACCCCGACCTGACCGAGAATGGCCGGCTGCGGCTGGAGCGCAATGCCGTCCACATCCACAGGAGCGCGGTGCTCGCCGACGACGCGTTGTTCGAGACGGTGGAACTGCGCAATTTCGGTACGACGCCGACCCGCTTGTGTCTCGAGCTCGCTTTCGATGCGGATTTTGCCGACATCTTCGAGGTTCGTGGCGCGGTGCGCCAACGGCGCGGCGTGATGCTGCCCGACGAGCAGCGTGCGGCAGGGCCGGTTCTGGCCTATCGCGGACTCGACGGCGTGGTCCGGCGAACCCGCTTCGACTTCGATCCGCTGCCGGCAGCTGTGGGGCCCCGACGCGTTCAATGGACGGTCGCCTTGCCGCCGGAGGGACACCAGGCGGTCCGCCTGGCGATTCGCTGCGGACGTGACGACCGCGCGCAGCGCGCGACCTCGTATGAGGCAAGCCTTGCCGCCGCGGCCCGACGCGTCGCCGACCGCAAGGTCCGCGCCGCCGATCTCTATACCAGCAACGAGACGTTCAATGACGTGCTCAGCCGTTCGCGCGCCGATCTCGACATGCTCGTCAGCGAGACGCCGCAGGGGCTCTATGCCTATGCCGGCATCCCGTGGTTCTCGACCGCTTTCGGCCGCGACGGCATCATCACGGCACTCGAATGTCTATGGCTCGACCCCGCTCTCGCCGCGGGAACGCTGCGCTTTCTCGCCGCCAACCAGGCAACGATGCTCGATCGCAACGCCGATGCCGAGCCCGGCAAGATCCTGCACGAGACGCGCAAGGGCGAGATGGCGGCCTTGGGCGAAGTGCCGTTCGCGCGTTATTACGGCAGCATCGACTCGACGCCGCTCTTCATCATGCTCGCCGCCGCCTACTACGCGCGGACCGGTGATCTCGATCTCGTGCGGGCGCTCTGGCCGAATATCGAAGCGGCCCTCAGCTGGATGGCGGAGCACGGCGATCTCGACGGCGACGGCTTTCTCGAATACGACCGCAAGTCGGTCAATGGGCTGATCAACCAAGGATGGAAGGACAGCCACGATTCGGTCTTTCACGACGATGGCATGTTGGCCGAGGCGCCGATTGCCCTCGCCGAGGTGCAGGCTTACGCCCACGCCGCCTATCTCGGCGCCGCGGCGCTGGCGACCGCGCTCGGCCGGCCAGGGAAGGCGGCCGAGCTTGCCGAGGCGGCTGACCGACTCCGGCAGCGCTTCGAGGCAGCGTTCTGGATCGAGGAACTTGGCACCTATGCGCTCGCCCTCGACGGCGCAAAACGGCCGTGCCGCGTGCGCGCCTCGAATGCCGGACATGTGCTGCTCGGCGGTCTCGCCTCGCCTGAGCGCGCGGCGCGCGTCGCCGAGACGCTGATGACGCCGGCCTCCTTCTCGCACTGGGGCATCCGTACCATCGCCATGGGCGAAGCGCGCTACAACCCGATCGCCTACCACAATGGTTCGGTCTGGCCGCATGATAACGGGCTGATCGCCATGGGCTTTGCCCGCTACGGGCTGAAGCGGCCCTTGCTGCGATTGCTGACTGGCCTCTTCGACGCCGCCCTGTTCATGGATCTGCGGCGCCTGCCCGAACTGTTCTGCGGCTTCGCGCGGCGGCCGGGATCAGGCCCGACTGCCTATCCTGTGGCCTGCATTCCCCAGGCGTGGTCATCGGCATCGGTATTCGCGATGTTGGGGGCCGCGCTTGGCATCTCGTTCGATCCGCCGGCGCGGCAGATCCGCTTCATGCGGCCGGTGCTGCCGCCTTGGCTCGACGAAATCAGGCTGACCAACCTGCAGCTCGCCGAAGCGTCGGCCGATCTCGTTCTCCGGCGCAGCGAGGACAGCGTCGCCCTTCAGGTTCTCCGCCACCACGGGGAGCTCGACATCGTGCTGACGGTCTGAAGCGATGAACGGTCGCGGAACCTCACGGCCAATGGCAGCCCGGACGGCCGTCGCAGTCGCTCGGGACGAAATTCGCGCCTCGATCGTTGTCAGGCAAGACGGCGACCAAGCACCGGCAGCTGCAACCCTCCGCGACAAGGGCAGGCCGATGTCCCTACCGCGCTACGCGTCCCGAGGTCCCGGCGTTTTTCTACTCCATTATGTCGGCCGACGCCTGGTCAGCCATCTCATCGTGCTCGCCGCAGTGCTGAGCGCAGTCGGCTGCGCGATTGGCTCGCAATACGCTGTGAAGAATCTCGTCGACGTGCTCGGCTCTGAACAGCCTTCCGACCTCGCCCTGTGGAGCGCCGTCGGCCTCCTGCTCGCGCTGGTCGCCGGCGACAACCTGTTGTGGCGGCTCGCCGGATGGGTCGCGACCTATGCTTTCGTCGCCGTCGGTGGCGATTTGCGCCTCGACCTCTTCGACTACCTCTCGGGCCACGGCTCGCGCTACTTCTCCGATCAATTTCCCGGCGCCGTCGCCGGCCGCATCACGACGGCGGCAAACGCCGCCTGGAGCATCGAGAACCAGCTGACTTGGACGACCATTCCGCCCGCCGTCGCGGTAGTCAGCAGCATCGTCGTGCTCAGCGTCATCAACTGGCAGATCACCGCCGTCCTCTTCGTCATCGTCACGATCCTCGGGGCGGTGATCGCTCGGCGCGCCGCCCAGGGCCACCACCTGCATGCACGCTTCGCCAGCCGGGCGGCGACGGTCACCGGCGATCTCGCCGATATCGTCAGCAACATGGGGCTGGTGCGCGCCTTCGGCGCGTCACGTCGCGAGCGGGCACGGCTTTCGCACAAGATCGAGAACGAAATGTCGGCGCAGCGCGAGAGTCTGCGCGCGCTCGAGCGGCTGCGCGTCTTCCACGCGTTCTCGGTATTCGTCGTCACCGCCGGGGTGCTGGTCTGGGCGGTCACGCTGTGGCGCGCCGGCCGGATCACCACCGGCGACGTCGTGCTGACGACCTCGCTCGGCTTCACCGTGCTGCACGCCTCGCGCGATCTCGCCATGGCGCTGGTCGAAGTCGTGCAGCACTTCGCGAAGCTCGGCGAGGCGGTAACGGTGCTTGGCCTGCCGCACGAGATCGAGGATGCGCCCGGCGCCGAGCCGCTCATCCACCTCGGCGGCTCGATCTCGTTCGAGAATGTCGACTTCAGTTATCCCAATGGCGAGCGCGTGCTCGAGGACTTCAATCTCGATATCCCGGCGGGCCAGAAGATCGGCTTGGTCGGCCGCACCGGTGCCGGCAAGTCGACCATCCTTGCCTTGCTCCAGCGGCTCTACGAGCCGATGGCCGGACGGGTCCTGATCGATGAGCAGGACATCGCCGAAGTCACCCAGCAGAGCCTGCGCCAATCGATTGCCGTGGTGCAGCAGGACATCTCGCTGTTCCACCGGTCAGTGCTCGAGAACCTGCGCTACGGCAAACCGGAAGCGACCGAAGAGGAGGTTCGCCGTGCCGCCGAGATGGCGCGTTGCACCGAGTTCATCTGCCGCATGCCGCAGGGCTTCGATACCGTCGTCGGGGAGCGCGGGTTGAAGCTGTCGGGTGGCGAACGCCAGCGTCTGGCGATTGCACGCGCTTTTCTCCGCGACGCGCCGATCATTCTGCTCGATGAGGCGACCTCGGCGCTCGACACCGATTCCGAGCAGGCGATCCAGGAGGCGCTCATGCGCCTGGTCAAGGGACGCACGGTGATCGCCATCGCACATCGCTTGTCGACACTCGCTTCATTCGACCGCATCGTCGTGCTCGAGGGCGGGCGCATCGTCGAAGATGGCCCCTCGGTCGACTTCCTGCGCCGCAAGGGCATACGCGGCGCAACGACCGGCCGGGAGCTCGCCATCGAAAGACCATCGTGAGCGTCTTCCGGCGCGATTGCCCGCGGCTGAAATTGGCAGTCGCGGCTCTCGTGCTGGCGGTCCCGCTGAGCGTCGTGCGTGCCGCCAATACTGCTTCGCCGGAGGAGAGCGGCGGTGCCGGGGCGTCTCAGAGTGAGGCGCAAGCCGCCCCGGCGCCGACACCCGAAACAAAGCCGGCGGCACCGGCCGCTGAGACGAAGCCGGCGGCGACGCCAGCACCCGAGACCAAGCCCGCCGCGCCGGCCGCGGAGCCCGGCGCACCGCCGAAGAACCTGCAACTGATCTACCATGGCGAGGCCACCAGCATCCTCGGCAAAAAGGTTCAGGGAGCCGCCGGGGAGGATATGGGCCGGGTCGTCGATCTCCTCGTCGATGCCGACGGGCAGCCGCGCGCGGCGGTGATCGATTTCGGCGGGTTTCTCGGTGTCGGCAGCCGCAAGATCGCGGTCGATTGGCACCTGCTGCAGTTTCGCCCGGCCGATCAGAAGGCACCGATGCAGTTGAGCGTCACGCGCGCGGAGGTCCAGGCTGCACCGGAGTTCAAGGAAAAGAACGAGCCGCTGCAAATCGTCGCGCCGCCGGCGGCCGAGGCGCCGGCCTCCCCCGAACCCACGAAATAATAGTGCCGCGTTTCGGCGACAAGCTGCGAGATCGAATGCGCAGCAGCGCGCTGGCACGGCATTCGCCCGCCCAGGGCCTCGATTGGCTTAACCTCTTTGTTGCCAACATCCAGACCGGGTTCGGGCCGTTCGTCGCCGTCTATCTGACGACGCAGGGTTGGACCCTGACGGCAATCGGGTTTGCCCTCAGCCTCGGCACCATCACGTCGATGGCCAGTCAACTACCCGCCGGCGCGCTGGTCGACGCCGCGCGCAGCAAGAGTGGCGTCGCGGCGTACAGTATTCTGATCTTCACCGCCAGCGCGTTGCTCTTCGCCGTGCAGCCCACTCCTCTCTTCATCTATGTCGCAGAGATATTGCATGGTTTCTCCAGCTGCACGCTTGGTCCAGCGGTCGTCGCGATGAGCCTCGCGGTCGCCGGCGAGTCGGGGGTCGGCCTGCGGCTCGGACGAAACGCTCGCTTCGCCTCGATCGGCAACGGGGTAGGCGCCGCTCTCATGGGAGCCTGCGGCTACTATCTGTCCGGGCGCGCTGTTTTCGTTCTGACGGCACTCGTCACGCTGCCTGCGCTGGGCGCGCTGGTGCCTCTGGCAGGCGTCGGCGACACCGCGCCAGCGCAATCGTGCAACCGTCCGAACCGGCAGCCGACCCAGCGAATCGGTGACGTCCTCGGCGATCGGCGCCTTCTCGTCTTCGCGGTCTGCGTGATGCTGTTCACGCTCGCCAACGCTGCCATGCTGCCGCTCGCGGCGAGCGCGCTGACCAAGCGGGCAAGCGATAATGCCAGCCTTCTCATTGCCGCCTGCATCGTGCTGCCGCAATTCGTCGTCGCACTCGTCTCGCCGTCGATCGGCCGACTCGCCGCGACGCGGGGTCGGCGTTGGGTCCTGCTGCTCGGCTTCTCGATGTTGCCATTGCGCGGGGTGCTGTTCGCCGCGATCGTCGATCCGATCTTCGTCGTTCTGATTCAGCTATTCGATGGCGTGGCCTCCGCCTGCTTCGGCGTGATGGTGCCGCTCGTAACCAGCGATATCGCCCGCCGCTCCGGCCACTTCAACCTCGCTCTCGGTCTTGTCGGATTGGCGATCGGCATTGGCGCCACGATCAGTACGACACTGGCAGGATGGATCGGCGACCGCTTCGGCGATCCGGCAGCCTTCCTCGGCCTTGCGGCGGTTGGGTTCGTGGCGACGCTATTGGTCGGCTTCGCCATGCCCGAAACGCGATCGCCGATCGCGCCTAAAGCCTCCAATACGACACTCGGCAGCCGGTGAATGGACGATATTGGGCGTATGGTTTCGGGAGCAGTCGGTTTAGCGCTTCGAGGGACCGCGCGAGCGACTCTGCTCCGCGTCGCGTAGATAGGTTTCCGCGGCTCCGACGACCGCACACCAGACGGCGTTGCCGACGGCGTCGTGCTCCGACATCGCCCGGTCGGCGCGTGCCTTCGCGATGTTGACCGCCAGGTTGCCGTGCTCGTCGACTAGTAGACCGGCAATCATCCAGATCTCGAGCCAATCAGCGTCCATTTCCCGACAACGCGTCGGCTGCCCGTCTTGGTGCAACCAACCCCAAGTAGATCACTCCTGAGAATGGCCAAATAAAAACGATATCGTCTGACGCAGAAAAATCACGTCGCCCCCGCTTGATAAAAAGCGGCAGAAAGCCACCACCATCGATTTGTATCTGGCGGTGGAGAATACTGCATATAATTTACCAATATTTACAAAACTCCACGATCTCAACCGCAATGCCCTTACACACGGGGTGTACGCTTTCTACGATATTACGGACGATCGTCTTTTCTGTATGCCTAATCTAGAGGAGAAGGCACATGAAGAATCTGACCGAGGAGATCGCTCCGCACCTGCCGCGCCTGAGACGTTATGCCCGCTCTCTGCTGCGGGACAGCGTACGCGCTGACGATCTGGTCCAGGACACCGTGGTCCGGGCGCTGGAAAAAGCACACCTCTATCAACACGACACCAACTTGCGCGGTTGGCTGGTAACCATCATGCATAACGAGCACGTCAATGCCGCCCGCCGTCATATGCGGGGGCCGACCTACGTCTCGGACGATGCCATCGGTGAACTCGGCCGCCCGCAGAACCAGGAAGCGCCGGTCGAACTACGTGAAGTCCGCCGCGCCGTCGAGCGCTTGCCGGACGAGCAGCGCGCGCCCCTGCTTCTGCATTGGCTCCACGGCTTCAGGTACGAGGAGATCGCCGCCAAAATGGGGCTGCCGCTCGGCACGGTCCAATCGCGGATCTCGCGTGCCCGCAAGGCGCTGCGAGCGATGATCGAGGCACCAGGCTCGCGGCTCGGCGTCGCCCATCGGTCGGAGTCGATCAAGGCGCGCCCCGCGCGGCGGGTGGCTTGACTCGATTTTCTCTTCGGCCGAATCTGCCTCGCCGGCGGGTCAAGGGGAGAGTTCTGCGGACGATATGATCGCCCACGCCGCCTGCCTCCGCTACCCGTCTTGGGCGCCGCACGCAACAGAGGTCGGCGCAAGGCATCGGTAACGGGATTGCCGTCCAACCATCGCCGCCACGTATCATCTTGTTTCTGGTGGCGGATGAGACCCCGATCTTCGCAAGACCGTCACCGAGATTCTGAAGGATCTTGGTTCATCGTCATCCAGGCAGCTGATGGTTAGGGGCCCTCGATCTCCCTCCTCGGCAATCGCAATGTCGCGGTCGCATTGCTCTTCGGTGACGCGCAAATGCTGGGCATGAATGGGCCGCAGCTCGCCGCCAAAGCGCAGAAGTCGCGGCCCGCCTTCAAAATTAACTCGTCCTTGGGCGAACACCCCGCAAGGCCGCTGCAATCTCGTTGTTACTTGGTCTCAGCAGCGTGGCGCCGCATTGCGCGGGCGCCGCCATACCCCTAAGGAAAGACGAGAGGTCGAGAACAATCAGAACCGGTCATTCGTTTCATTAATGAAGCGACAACATTCGCGGGCGGAGCGCATCCACATCGGGTGGTATGAAACGAGGGAAAGAAATTGCCAGATCGCCGCCAGGCGTTCAGCTTGCAGAGCGTAGCGGCTCCGACGCGGTGGGCGTCCCGGCGAACCGGCAGCGACAGGATGGCTCTGGCGATGACTGTCAAACGCCTACCAGTGGTCGGCATCACCGTTGCAGTCGGGCTGGTATCCGCGGCGGTACTGCTCGTCGCGGCAGTGGCGCAGCTGTCGCACGGGGCGATCGATAGCCAGGCCCCGGCAATCATCCTCGGCGGCCTCGCGATAGCGGCGAGCGCGGTCGCGCTGCTGGTGCTCGTCCACCGTTGGCAGTGGCGCGCCCAAGCTACCCTGCAAGATTCGATTGAAAGCGTCAGCTGCGGTGTCGCCACCTTCCGCTCCGGCCGACTGATCGCCTGGAACGCCGCCTTCGTCGAACTTCTCGCCCTCGCACCCGGAGTGATGGTAACCGGCCGAGCGGCAACGGCAATCGAGCAAGACGAACGCACCAAGGCCAACTCGATGCTCGGCGATTTGGGGGTAAAGACCGAGCGCGCGCGCGAAAGCGGGCGGCCGGTTGTCTTCGAACGCCAGCGGTCCGATGGCGCAATTGTCGAGCTGACGTATCGCCCGCATGGCGGGGACGGACTCTCCATCGTCGTGACCGATGTTACGGCGCGACGGCGGGCCGATAACTCTTTGCGCCACGCGCAGAAGATGGAAGTGCTGGGCCAGATGACCGGCGGGATCGCGCACGACTTCAATAATTTGCTGACCGTGGTGATCCTCAATCTCGATTATATCCAGAACGACAAATCGATCAGTGAGAAGCATGCACGCCGGCTCCGCCTCGCCCTCGATGCCGCTTTGCGCGGCTCCAAAGTCGCCCGCCAGCTCCTCGCCTTCGCGCGCAAGCAGCCGCTCGAGCCGGAAATCGTTGTTCCTGCGGAAGCGATGCCGAGCCTCCTGGAGCTCGTGCGACGCGCCGTCGGCGATGCTGTCGAAGTCGAATTTGTCAGTAGCTTCGACATGTGGAGCACAGTCCTCGATCCGCTGCAATTCGAGGCGGCCATTCTCAACATCGCGCTCAACGCCACGGCGGCGATGCCGAAAGGCGGCAAACTGACGATCGAGCTTGCCAACGTCTCGCTCGACGAGGCCTATGCGGCGCGCCACTCCGAGGTCTCGCCGGGCCAGTACATTCTGATCGCGCTGAGCGATACGGGAGCCGGCATGCCGGTCGAGCCCACCGCCCGCGTCTTCGACGCAGCGAAACCTGAAGGCGAGGGATCGGGTCTCGGACTCAGTATGGTCCACGACTTCGTCAAGCAGTCCGGCGGACATATCAAGATCTACAGCGAACCCGGTCACGGCACGAGCGTGAAGCTCTATTTTAAGCGAAACTACGAAGGGGCGGTGGATCGCCCGGCAGTGCGACAGGCTCTGCCGACAGCTGGTAACGAGACCATCTTGGTCGTCGAGGACGACGCCAATTTGCGGGCAACGGTGACGGCCGCGCTCAAGGAGTTCGGCTATACCGTGCTCAGCGCACCCAACGGCGCCGCCGGGCTGATCCTGCTGGAAAGCACCAACCGCGTCGATCTCCTGTTCACCGACATGGTAATGCCGGGACCGGTCAGCACCAGCGCGCTCGTGCAAGCCGCGCGAGAACTGCAGCCGGCAATCAAGATCCTGTTCACGTCAGGCTACCCGCCTAATGCCGTCATTCATCACGAAAAGCTGGCACCGCACACCAGCTTCCTGAGCAAGCCCTACCGCAACGCGCAGCTCGCCGAGGCAATCAAAGACGTATTGGCGCGGGAGACGGTCTGACCATTCGATGGCGCGTCGCTGCGCTGCGCGGCAAGCAGGACGACATCGCTATCCGGAAACGGCGCTCAACTGGCTCGGGCCACCGGAGCAGCAGTGATCGCGCCCAGGTGGAACAGGGCCACCGCGCGGGCGTTGATGATTCCCGTGACCACTACTGAAGGGACTACTCAGATGAGTACGATCCTGCTCATCATCCTCATCCTTCTCCTCATCGGCGCCCTGCCAACCTGGCCTTACAGCAGCGGTTGGGGTTATTATCCGAGCGGTGGCCTCAGCGTTCTCCTGATCATCATTATCGTCTTGTTGGTCAGCGGGCGCATATAGCGCCCGCTCGAAGCCCCTGCCGGCGCAAGACCTAGCTCTCCTCACAACATCACGGGCGCGAACGCGTCTCGCGGCGCCGGCGGGGGAGTGGGCCGTACTCAACCGGCAAAGCCGAGCGGCTTTCCCTGCGCATCGCCACCGAGGAAATGGCCAAGCGGCATCAGCGGCTCGATCCGGTCACAGACGATCTTGAAGGATGCCAGCATCGGCACCGCCAGGAGCATGCCGGCGACGCCCCACATCCAATACCAGAAGACCAGCGACAGCACGACTACCACCGGGTTGAGGGTGAAACGGCGAGCGAGCAGCAGCGGCGTGATGCTCTCGCCTTCGATGATATGGATGGCCAGATAGATGATGGCGGGCAACAAGGCTTGCCAGAGCGTGTCGAAGGTCAGCAGCCCGGCGAGGAACAACACCACCACGCCAGTGAGAGGACCGAGGATGAGAACGTAGTTCAGCAAGAAGGCGAGCGACCCCCACAATATCGGATCGGCCAAGCCGCAAAGATACGTCGCGATGCCGGTGGCGATCCCGACAGCTGCGTTCATCAAGCTGATCGTCACCAGATAACCCGAGATGCTGCGCTCGATCTCGTGGAAAATCTCCACCGCCTGTTTTTTGTCACTCAGCCGCGGCAGGATTTCAACGAGACGCCGCAGGAAGATGCCGTTCGAGACGAGCAGGAAAAACGCTAGGACGAGAGCCGTGCCGAGGTTAGCCAGAAATGTACGGGTCGAGGTGAACAGGAGCGTGCTGAGGGCCGGGCCCTTGACCGCGACGATCGCGCCGCTGTCCGACGGACCGGCGGCGATTTTCTCGACCTCCTTGGCGGCATTTTGCATCCTGTCGAGCGGCTTACGAATGATCGAAAGACGCTGCTCGAGGCGCGGCAAGCTATCCGGCGCCCGGGCAATCCATTCGGCGGCCGGATGGGACAGCGTCGCGACCAGCGCCGCCAGCACGGCGAAGAGCGCGATGATGACCACTAGGGCCGCCAGCATTCTCGGCAGATGCAGCCTGCCCAATCCGCGCATTGCCGGCTGCAGCACGAGCTGCAGGATGAAGGCAAAGCAGACCGGCAACAGAATATCGGCGGCGAAATAAACCGTGTAGAGCACAAGAAGAGCAAGAATTCCGCTGAGGAGCAGCGTTTTTGGATCCCGCCGCCGCGGGGGCTTCTCGCTACTATCAAGCGACGCCGCGCCTGCAGGATCGGGCTTGCCAGATTCTCCCAGGGTCGAGTGGCCGGACTGCAAGATGGCGCGCATCAAATCTTTCGCATCGCTCATCGAGGACCACCACGCCGTCGGTCCGCTCACCGGGGACGGCATTCTGGGGACATTCGCGGCGAACAGGAGATGAACGCCGAGACGCCGCCCTGTGTTTCATCGCCCCCGCGCGTGATGCAAGTGAAATCAAATCGTTACAAAGTCTCACGGATCAGTGCGGCGGCCCGGTCGTTTCATATTCGAGAAATCCAGCGCGATGGAGGCGACAATGCAGACTGTGCGCGGCACTCAGCCCCAGCCGAGCCTGGTGACTGCGACATATCCGGACATCGTGTGGTCATTCGAGCTGCCGGCCGGCGCCACGATGATGGAACTGGCCGACTACCTCGCCGTTCTCGGCGAGGTGCACGGCGAGAAGCCGATCGAGGTCGACGTCGCGCTGGAGGGCTGAACTCTTCCGCCGAGCGAGCAAGCTGGTCTGATCGGCGCTCGACGTCGACGCGATGCCGGGGAACCTGTGGACCTATATCCGGCAGATTAGCGGCCGCGATCAGCTGTGGCTGTCGCTGCTGACCGTGCTGGTTTTTCTGCTGACGCTGGCGCCGCTCGAAGTACAGCGGCGGGTCGTCAACGACGCAATCGGACATCGCAATCTGCAGTCTATACTGCTGCTGTGCGCTGCCTATGTCGTGGTCGTGCTCACCCAAGGTGGACTCAAGCTCTGGCTCAATCTCTACCGCGCCCGAGTGGGCGAGACAGCGACCCGTCATCTCCGCCTGCAGGCGCGCAAACTGAGCAACGAGGTGCCGCGCGCTCCGGCACAGGCCGAACACGAGGGAGTGAAGGTCTCGGTCGTCGTCGCCGAGGTCGATCCGGTCGGCGGCTTCATCGGCCTGAGCGTATCGGAACCGCTGCTGCACGGCGGCATCCTACTCAGCGTGTTTGGCTACATGCTGATCTTGCAACCGTGGATGGCGCTGGTATGCCTCGGCGTCTTCCTGCGGCAGGTTGTCTTCGTGCCGCTGATGCAGGGTGCGATCAACCGGCGGACGAAATCGCGGATCAAGATCCTGCGCGAAGTCAGCGTCGACATCGTCGACAAGGCGAGCAACTCGAATTCGAGCGAGCCAACGAAGCCGCAATCGGATCAGCGTTACGTCGACGAGGATGGTGAAGGCGACCGCTACCAAGAGCGCGCCGACCGCATCTTCCACCTCGACATGCACATCTTCCGGCTGAAATTCACCATGAATTTCTTGATGAATTCAATGCAGCATCTCGCCGTCGCCGCCATCTTGTTCGTCGGTGGCTGGTTCGTCGTCGAGGGGCGCACCGAAGTCGGCACGGTCGTCGCCTTCATCTCGGGACTCGAGCGCGTCAATGATCCGTGGGGCGACCTCGTCAACTATTTCCGTGAGATGACGAGCGCCCAGGTCAAATATCATCTCGTCGCCGATGCGCTGAACGGAGCGCCGCCCCGCGAGGCGGGGGCGCCCGCCGACTAGCGCCGCTGCATCACGTCTTGTCGGTGTCGAGCTTTTCAAGATCGACGATCGCGCCGTCGCGAAAGAGATAGGTGCGCAGCTGATGGTCGAAGTCAGTGCTGTTGCGACGCAGCCACTCCAGCACCATGGCAGCGTGCTCGATCTCCTCCCGCATGTTGTGGAGGAGGATCTGGCGATACCAATCCGCCGCCTCGAGCTCCTCCATCAGCGACGAGATCGCCTGGTGTAACGCAATCGTCTCCTTGCTCAACCGCTCGCGCGGCGCATGCAATCCCTCGCTGGACATGACGGCTCCTTGTTGTGGTGGAATTCGATGCCGAATGGCTGACCCACTCTAGCAGAGGGTGAGACGAGTGGAACCACTCTCGGCCCGATGTGTCGGCAGCGTTCCCGCCGAGAGCCGCGCTCGACCGTCGGGATGCGGGCGCCGGTCCCGTCGTCCCGAGCACTATTGCGGCTCAGCCGGATAGTGCCACCAACACCGACGCGCCGAAGAAGGCGACCGTCAGGCCGCCGAGGAGCGCGATCGACAAATCCCACGGGTCCATGCGGTCCTCTCTTGAATCGGAGAACGCTGGTTCCGTCGGAACTGATGCGCCGAGCCAAAATTTGCTGCAGGGAAAATTTGCCTGGCGCGGCGCCGCGACTGCACGGCAAATTATCGTTGCCGCTCGTCGCGGCCCGGCCAATTTCCGGTAGGTGAAACCGACAGGTCGCTACTTGTCCGCCCGCTCAGCCGCATCGGCCGTTTCACGCGCAGCGTCCTCGATACCGCCGGCGATGTTCTGCGCCTTGCCTTCGGTTTTCTTGAGCTTGCCCTCCGCCTCCATTTTCTTGTCGCCAACCGCCTTCCCGACCTTTTCCTTGACATCGCCCTT
>WNFD01005175.1_pt1 | contig 22038 bp, 20 predicted proteins | sample 5400491 | NCBI WGS metagenome assembly WNFD01 (sample SAMN13153343, study PRJNA577476) | soil metagenome | isolation source: 120 cm saprolite under Douglas fir tree site 2 hole 2 replicate 2 | place: USA:California | collected 2015-04-18
CAGTAATTTTCTCTGAATGGAATGGTTCAGCTTAAAAAATTCGTATATGCATTTGACACAGTAAAAGAGAGCAAAAGCAACTGACTCTTGTAGCATAAGTCTATATATCTAACTTCTTTCCCTCATCTACAAGTGACACATCGAAATCTCGAAATTAGTATAAATTTGCGGCTAATACTACGAACAAGGCAAAATTATCTTGAAAGAGGAGCGTATTTCGTATCAATTAAATTGAGATTATCAAAGATTAGTAAAATCACAGTAAAAACTCTAGACGTGGTATCCGAAAATATGTACAATGGTTGTTATATACATAGTAGCTGTGCATAACATGATAACAGTGACATATTTCTCGATAAATTTCCATGCTGATGGAGAGATTCTCCTTTGCAACAAGAGCAGGAGGTCGGCATGTCTTCCAAAGTAGTCCCATCGAAAGAGAACGCAATGAACATGACTGAGCAATCAAATGAGCAACTTCGCCCGGAGAATAGTGAACTGCGTACAGCACTCGAGGCTCGCACTCAGGAGAATATGCTGCTCAATGAGGTTATTTCAACAGTCGGCTCAACTCTCAAACTTGATGAGGTTCTAGGTCACCTGGTAGATATTGTCGTCCGTGCCATACCCTGCCACGCTGCATTCTTTTACCTCTATGATAAAGACAAAGAGCGTCTCACGCTTGCTAGTACAAACCAGCAATATAAAAAACTTGTGGGTAAAATCGAAATGGCTCTGGGGGAAGGTATAACCGGCTGGGTTGGCATGCACCTTCAGCCAGTAATCCTCACAGAGGGGGCTTTGAACGACCCTCGTTTTCGCTACTTTCCTGAGCTGGAAGAAGAGAAGTTTCAGTCTACGATGACGGTCCCCATCATTGCCAAAGATAGCCATCTTACCGGTGTCATTACCCTACATACCACTGCTCCATATGATTTCTCGGAACAGCACCAGACTTTCTTAATCAATACAGCAGCGCTTGTGGCGGGCGCTATTGAGAATGCCCAACTCTATGAAAACACACAAAGAAAACTCAACATCTTAACAACGCTTTCTGTAATGAGCCAGACGATCAGTTCTGGATTATACCTTGATGAGATGCTGCGCTCATTGGCAACGTTGACCGTACAAATTATAGAGGCAGATCTCTGCGTCATTATGTTAATGGATCAGACAAAAGGACGTTTAACGGTTCGAGCCTCTTCCCCCAATTTGAATGATCGTGCTATAAGCTTCCAACCTATTGACGTTGATCGCAATGTCTGGGAAAAGTTACGAAACTTCAGCGCTCAGGGTCAATTGCCTGAGTTGAGCGCACACGCATTCGAGCGGTTGAACCCTTTGAAGGACTCTCAATTCAAAACATTGCTCTCTGCTCCTTTGATCGCCGGTACTGAACACCTTGGCTTGATTAATTGTTACTTCAGTAAAACACGTCGCAATACAACCGAGGATCAAACATTATTAAGCACAATTGCAAACCAGATTTCGTTGGCGATTAAAAATAGTCACCTGGTCGATATGCTGGCACAAAAGAATCTGGTCAAAGGTTTCTTTGACGATCTGATGTATGGAGCATATGACTCGGAGGACTCCCTGCGACAGCGAGCGAATTTTATTGGTTGTGATTTAACAAAACCACATATTATAGCCATGATTGAAGTTGCACATCTGGATGAAAGTAATACCAGCGAAAATGAACGCCCCGGTGTATTTGCAGAATCTTCCAGCAGACCGCTTGCAGACACTCTTCTCCAGACCGAAGAAGATCGTCTTGTGATACACAAACGTATTAGTGGACAAATACGGCGTCGCATCCAGGACAATTATCCTGGCTCGGTCCTTTATGAGCGTGAGAATCTGCTCACGTGTATTATCTGTCTGAGCAAAGATCCAACAGCCGCACGTTTGAAAACATGGCTACGCGATCTTGGCCGCCAGATGCGTACTGAGAATGGCGTTCGCCTTTCAATCGGCATTGGGAACTTATGTCAAAGCATTAGTGACTATCGACGAGGATTTGCCGAGGCCAGTGAAGCTCTGCAAATGGGTCAAAACCTGAACCAGGATGGAGGCGTCACGCACTTTAACGACCTGGGAGTCTACCGCTACCTCTACAAGATTGCGCGCATGGATGATCTGCGAGATATGTACCAGGACCAGGTAGCACGCATTGCCAATTATGATAGACGAAAAGGAACCGATTTGCTCGACACATTGGAGACCTACCTGGAATGTGCAGGCAACCTTACCAAAACCTCCAACCGGCTGTTTGTGCACCGAAACACGCTCATCCAGCGTCTGGAGCGTCTGCAATCATTGTGCGATATTGATCTACAAGAGCGCAGTAACTGGCTTACACTTCAAGTCGCTATCAAGGTCTTCAAATTGCGCTCAAGTGGGATTTAACAAAACTTGTTCGAAATAAAAAATCTGGCATCCTTTTGAGGATGCCAGATTTTTTCCAGGTCTGCACCAATTAAATCATTGCAGCCAGGCTACTTTCAACTTCATCTTCGACGGCTTCCTTTTCGGTAAGACGTCCGCCTCTTAATGGAATCTCCTTCAGGAAAAGCACTGCTACCAGGCCAACAATCATCAATCCAAGGCTCAATACAAAGACATTATGGATACCCTGTGCCAGACCTATCTTGACAGCTTCAATGATCTGATGAAGCATTGCTACAGATTGTGGTCCCATTGCAGCAGCATGAGATTGTATTTGCGCCAGCGTAGTCGGCGAGAGTAGTATCTGCGGGTTGTTAAAAGCTGTCAGGAACTGAGCCGGAACAGCGTGTATTATAGCTGCCGGTAACGCACCGTGAAAAGCGGGCAGATAGGCAGCAGTCATCACTGAACCCATCGCTGCCAGGGCAATCGTACCGCCAATCTGGCGAAAGAACGTCAGTGTAGCGGTGGACTGGCCAATCTTGGTCGGCAACGCATTCTGTACTATCAATGTATAGAGTGACATTCCAATACCTAAACCAAGACCCAGTACCAGCATGGCTAGCAACACATCATTGTTAGTCGAATTGACATTCAGACGCACCAACAGTAATACGCCTGCAACACTCACCAGCATACCCATAATGGCAATCCACTTGTACTTGCCCAGACGCGAAACCAACTGACCTGAAACGACGCTTCCAACGACGGAGGTCAACATCAAAGGCGTCAGGACAAGGCCACTACTTGTGGCAGATGAACCAACTACTCCTTGCACATACAGCGGTATGAAGAAGATACCACCGAACAAGGCCATACCAAAGATCATTGTTACCAGCGTCGACACACTAAAAATGCTATTCTTAAACAGACTGGGTTCGATAATTGGCTGCCCACCGCGCCGCTCTAGCCAGGCTTCGTAGATGAAAAAAGACACAAGCGCTACGAACGCTCCAGCGAATAGACCGATGATCTGTGGTGAGAGCCAGTCATACTGGCTGCCTGCAAACGTGAAGCCGAGCAGTAACGGCACAGTTCCAAGCACGAGCAAGGCCGCACCAACGTAGTCAATCGAAACGTCTTTAGCCCTTCCCCGCAAGGTTGGCATCAGAAAGATCAGCACGAGCAACGCTGCAATACCGATTGGCAGGTTTACATAAAAGACCCAGCGCCATGATGCATTCTGCGTAATCCACCCGCCAAGTGTTGGACCAATAATTGCTGAGATTCCCCAGACGCCACCAGTGAGACCTTGCCATTTTCCGCGTTCGCGCGGAGTGAACAAGTCTCCAACAATCGCGATCGCAATGGGCATGAGAGCGCCAGCTCCAATTCCCTGTAGAGCTCGGAACGCAATCAACTGATTCATCGATTGCGAAGCGCCCGACAGGGCCGAACCAATCAAGAACACCACAACACCAAATAGGAAGATAGGCTTCCTTCCAAATAGATCGGAAAGCTTCCCATAAATTGGTACCATTACGGTCGATGTGAGCAAGTATGCGGTAGAGACCCAGGTGTAACGATCAAAACCATGCAGATCAGCAATAACTCGCGGCATGGCTGTTGAGACAATTGTCTGATCGAGCGAAGCGAGCAACATGACCATGAGAACACCAAACATGGTTAATAGGGTTTCACGCCGTGTGAAGCGAGGTTGCTCGTAATCTTCTACTACTTTACCTGGTCGATCTGATGTTAAAACAGCAACATCAGACCGGGTTGATAGAGTTTCCATTACATAATCCTTTAATTAGCACTGATACCTTTGAAGTATATTCGCTTAAGGTTCTTCGCCACTTCCTCTCCAGACATCTGCCCCTCAGCCATTAAGCGATCATAATTCTTTGGTGATAATAAACTATAAAATGCGCTTAGCATTACCATTGTTGGCAATGAGGAATCAAACTCTCCTGCAGCCTTTCCTTCCTCAAGCAGTGAGTTCAGGCGCGCCGAAAGTTGATCCCATATTTCTCGCAAACAGCCTTTCTTCTCGACCAACAGATGCCTCAAACCGGCACCATTGCTTATCGAATAGAGTAGTTGCATGCGCTTACTAATAATCCCCCCATGCATCAAATCGAAAATAGCCTCTAGCTTTCCGCGGGCAGTCAAGGCTGAGGACATAGTCGAATCAATATATTGCAATAACTGCTGCATATCGCGCTCAAAAATTGCAATGACCAGGTCTTCTTTACTTGGAAAGTGAAGATAAACAGTACCCTTGGCAATGCCAACACGAGTAGCAATTTCATCGATGGATGTTTCGTAATATCCCTTCTCCATCAAGACTTCTTCAGCTACCTGGAGAATAAGCGCCTCACGTTCCCCGCGCTGCTTTTCTTTTAAGGAACGAGGGGCAGTTACTGGTTGCATCATTGTACCTCCGCGAAAGAATGACTGATAAATTATTCTCTGACAATGAGAACAAAATTTGACTAACAAGTATTCCATTTGACTTGTTAGTCATTATTATACATGTGAGTCAGGGAAAAGTCAAGGAGGATTTAGTGTTGGGTGCTTACTGATGCTTTTGCTAAGAACACTTATCGCTACCGCAACTGCATGTCTCGCCAGTACGAGCCTCGTGAAGGGCTTCACGACCCTCGCGTACAATGAAGTAGACGAGCGCTAGCGCAGCTAATGAGTCCGCCCACCAAAAGCCAAAAAACTTGTTGAGTAGCAGGCCAATCAACAGAGTAAAGGACATATAGGCACAGGTAACACTACAAACGGCATCGGCTTTAAGTGCGGTACTCCCAATACGTTTTGCCACCCGTAGTTTACCCTGCCATAGAAGAGGCATGATTATTGCTGCTGCGATCGCTAAACCTATTCCCCACCAGGATGTCTGGGGACGGCTTTGTGTCAAAATAGCAAAAGCGCTCTGACCTACGATGTAGAGCGCAAGTCCAAATAAGCTGATACCTGTGATCCATGATGCTCGACGCTCTGCTTGTCCAACTACTTCAACAGAACCACCACGCTGTTCAACCAGCAATCGCCACAGCAAAACGCCGCCAGCGACGAGTTCAATGACGCTATCCATCCCAAAACCTTCAAGTGAGACGCTACGCGTTGTGAAACCCGTTGTGATAGCAATAACTGCCTCTATGACCATCCAGAACAAAGCAATAACTTCGATCCAGATGCCCAGGCGTACCTGTCCGGCACGATACTGCATAGGCGTTTGTGCAACATGCTCTTTTTCTACTCCAAGTTGCCGGGCCATTACGAAGTCCCTTCTTGTTTTGTAGCTACTCGTTTCAAGTTATCCATGGATACGACAGGTCGCTCCGAATGATCATGATTACAATTTTCCGCCGTTTCCAGATGGCAGTACAGGCCATTCACTGCGCAGCATGTCTCCTGGTGAGGATCGCATTCAAACTGGATAGTAGCATGACCGATATGATACTTCTCGTTCAGAATCGTATTCAAAGACTGCAAGATAGCTGAACTGTCACTTGGCGGAAGATCGGCTATGAGTGCATGACACGACAAGGCATACATATTACTGGTAATGCTCCAGACATGGAGATCATGCACATCCTCTACTCCTTCAACGCTCTTCATATCTTTTACCAGTTCAGGCATGGAAAGACCTTTGGGCACTGCTTCCAGCAGTATGTCAGTCGTTTCACGTAGTATACGCCAGGCACCTATAGCAATGAGAATAGCAATACCAACAGAAAGCAGAGGATCGACAAATGTCCAGCCTGTCAAGAGAATAATGATACTGGCAACAATTACCCCTGCCGAAGCCACAACGTCTCCAAAGACATGCAACATTGCAGCGCGAACGTTCAGATTATTGGCTTCTTTAAACAAACCAAAGCCGATGATGAGATTAACAACAATGCCAATTCCTGCTGCTAGAAACATAATGAGCGGCTGAACAGGTTCTGGATGTTGGAAACGCTGTATAGCCTCCAACAAAATGGCAAAGGCAATTACAATCAGGGTCACCGCGTTCACCATCGCCGCCAGGATGCCAACACGGTGATAACCAAAGGTTTTACGTGCGTTCGCAGGCTTCTCCGCCTGTATTGTGGCAAACCATGCCAGACCAAGCGCAAAGATATCGGTCACTACGTGTCCAGCATCAGAAAGCAAAGCAAGCGAATTTGCTAATAAGCCCCCTACTAGCTCCACAATCAGTATGATCAGAGTTAAAAAGAATGCTAACCGTAGGGTATTTCTGGCCATTCCATGAGTGTGATTGTGCCCACTATGCCCATTGCTCATGCCAACGCCTCCGCTTCTCCTGCTTTAGAAGACGTAGACGTTTCGCTAGTGTGAGTCATACCCAGTTCAAGCAACAGACGAATATGTTCATCAACCAACCGATAATATACTATTCTACCGACCTTGCGCATCGCTACAATTTGCTGATTGCGCAAAACACGTAGTTGATGCGAAATTGTGGTATCATCTCGACCAAGACCCGTTGCTAAATCACCAACGCACAATTCACCTGATGGCGCACGGAGAAGAGCATACACAACCTGCAGGCGTGTAGGGTCGCTGAGAACGGCAAAAAGTGAGGCGATGCGCATTGCAGTGTCAGTAGTCAATAGATTTCTCCTGACCGCGAGCATATGTTCTGTATGGATCGAGCGATCCTTATACGCGCTCCCTGAAGCGGCATCATGCGAGTTCGCAGCAGATGGAGTGCTGTATATTGCGTCAACTGATTGTGATACCATGCAAAGCATCCTGGTCTCTAATGAATACCTGTACAACTATGCAGCTATTCTCTATGTACTATATCACATCTGAGCAGAAACGGCAACATTTTTGCCTTGCGCCAACATTATCAGCATGTTACACTAGAGTGTGTTTAATTCATCGGAGCGCACAACTGATACAGCCTGGCGGCGGCTACGGCTACGCCTCACTATAGTCTACCTGGTCATTGCACTGATTCTGCTCTACTTAAGCGGAGTTGGGAATGTCCGTTTATTAAGCCAGGTTGGACAAACATTTGGCGGCTTTTTCTGGGCCATCGATACAGATAGACAGGTTGTTGTTGTCTCGACACCTCCTCAATTACCCTCGTTTGCGGTATCCCCTGGCTCACTCACCAACCTTGACCATATTGTCGGAGTGAATGGTCTACCCGCTTCTGAACTATCGAATGTGTATCAACATGCCCGCCCCGGTGATCCGATCACATACACTGTTCAGCAAAATAGCAAACTCGCCAGGATCAAATCTCCTGTTGTGACATTTACCTGGGATATGTGGTTTGAGAGTTATGGGCTGACATTTATCGCGGGTCTATGCTGGTTACTGGTTGGTTTTATTCTACTTGCCAGAGCGCTAAATTGGACAGGAGCCGTAGAAGGTATTACGCTGCTACCGGCAGCTATACTCTTTTTACTCTTTAGCCATTGGGGAAACGTTCAGCAAGCTTATCCCGCGGATCTCGTTTTTCAATTCTTGTGGACACCGGCATTTGCGTTACTTGGAGCAGCCTTTATTCAACTCAGTTTGACATACAGACCGGAGGCGATGCGCGAGTCTCGTTCCCCTCGAATAACCGTAGATGTACTACCGTACCTGCCGTTGATTGCTTTGCTGGCATTCGATATATTTTCATATCTCTTCCGTGGTAGTGTACCAGGACGTCTCCAATTCATTTTCTCGCTTGGCTATGCCGTATTTGGTGGATTACTCAGTCTCGTAATCGGTATTACTTCATTGCTCCGCATTAGCGGCCTGCTCCCCGGTACACTTGTTCCATCAATTGTTCGTCATCGCCTGGGCGACTTGTTAACCCTGTGGATCGGTGGTGTAGGATTAGGGTTTTGTCTCGGCATTCTGCCCATCTTATTGACCGGTAAGCCGCTCCTACCACCACAAATTTTTTATGTCCTGGCAGCAATCTACCCATTTATTTTGCTATATGCTCTACGTTCGCTACGGATGATGGATCACTTGCAATATACAATCGAACAACGGGAGCAAGCGCTTGTAGAGCAACAAAAATTGGCCGAAGAATTACGCAGGACAAACAGCGAACTACAACGAGCGACCTCGTTGTTGCTGCATGCTGATGCACACCTTCGTTCTCTCCTTTCACAGCGTATTCACGATCAACCTAAACAACAAGCGCTGCGTATCCGCTCATTGCTAGGTCATTGGCAGTACAAACTGAGAGTCGAAGCTGAACACAACCCGTCAATCAAGCCTTTCGCGCAACCGATCATCGAGGCATTAGACAAGGTACGAAAGATAAGCGAGGAGTTGGAGGGCGACCTACATGGGCTGCAACTGCTTGTCGAAGATGCTTACCAGAGGCGTAGTTTGGGGTTGAAATTGCACCTGGAGAAATTAATCCGCGAAGACCTGCCCAATCTACATCCAGAATCTCCACTCAAAGTACAGCCAGATTTATGGGCATTGGATGAATTGAGTTACGACCTGGAACAAACGCCTGCAGGTGAAAAGTTTGCAGAAGCAATTTCCTATACCGTGACGCAGGCTTTATTAAATATCTACAATCATGCCGGGGCAAGTTTCGCAACAGTGCGATCACTGCGTGTCAATAATAATCTGGAGATCTATATCATCGATGATGGACGTGGCTTTGACCCAGGCGCTATTTCTCCCGAAAAAACCAGTTTGTTCAAGGCGCAACTGAAGGTTCGTGAGGCTGGTGGTACGCTTACAATTCGCTCTGTTGCTCGTCCGCAGCCACAACATGGTACAACTATCATCCTGCGTTTACCTTTTCCAAATAGCAAACGACCACTCAATACCAGACCACTTTCAAGCTCTAAAGTTACGGAAATATAGGTGTTACTCTTCCCAACCCACAGGCGCGATAAATCTAGCCCCTACTCCGATCTCAGCCCTGCATAAGCTTCATACGCATGAGCCAGCATCACGCGTCTACCGGGATCGCTTGGAGCACCTTCAATCCCAAAAAAGCTATAGAGTTCGCTGACGAGATTCTCAAGCGGTCCGATATTCGGTTTCCCCAAGGTGTTGAGATAGCCCATGTGCAGCGCAATATCATCGTTGCTTAAACCCTTCGCAATGAGCGATGCACATTCCTCCTGGCGCGGCGTAAGTCGCTGACCTCGTAACTTCTTAAGCAGATAATCCAGCACTTCTGGATCGATATACGTTTCGTGACGGCGTACGACTTTCGTCGCAATATTCGCAAGATATGATGGTTGCATATTACTGAAAAGCGCATAGCCATGCAGCCCTGGCTGCTTCTTCGCACGTTTGCTTTCGCTGCGGCGAGATCCACTGCTGGTGTACTCCTGGCGGAAAATTTCAGCAGCAAGTGTCCAGCTCGGGTCCTGTGTATAAATCACAATGCGTAATCCAGGTGCAATACGAAGCAGCGAACGTCCCAGTTCGATCCCATTGGCAGGCCCAAGGTGCAAATCAGACAGCACGAGGTAACCCTCCAATGAAGGATTCTCTCCTGCTTTCTGCATGTAAAGATCCTCAATCAAGGTGATGATGCTATTGGTGTCCCCTGCCTGGGCATAAAGTTGGAGCTGCGGTGTCTCTTCAACAAACTCACAGATGCCACGGCGTTTGACAGGGGTATCATCGATCACAATCACGGGAATAGGTATGTCTTCCATGCCTTGTAATATACCACGCTATTCTTCTGATCGACATCCTTTCACCCTGCAAAAGCGATCACAAGAATACCCGCGAAAATGAACATGGCGCCAACCAGACGTATAGCCCCAAAGCTTTCTCCCAACCAGCGCCATCCGACAAACGCTGCAAAGACAACGCTTATCTCTCGAACAGACCCGGCATAACTCACTCGTGTAATTGAGTAAGCATTTAAGACAAGAATATATGCCATTAGAGTAAAGAGACCAACCAGCACAATACGTATCCAGTTGACACGCAACTCACCAATAATGGCATCGTTCCCATAACGCTTTAAAACTACTGGCGTAATGAATATGGTAGCTAGCGCAATCACCAGAACAGTATATGGTAGAGCGGATACATGATGTACAGCAGCACCATCAATAGCAGTGTAGATTGAAATACAACAGGCAACACCTAAAGCTAACGCGAGTGCGCTCTTACTGAAACCCGATGTCTTGCGTAAAGTCCACCAGGTCTTTCCACCTACAATGACCAAGCCAAATACGAGTAGAGTAATGCCAACAAGCCCAAAGAGCCGTGGACGCTCCCCAAGGAAGAGTGTTGACCAGAGAAGCAGAAAAGCTGGCGCTGCGCCACGAGCCATCGGATAGACAAGCGAAAAATCTCCGTTTTCATAGGCGCGTATCAATGTAATATAGTAAATCGCTTCTACAAGAGCGCTGCTAATAAGGTATGGCCATATGGAGATAAGGGATAATGGGCTTGTCAATAACAGTGGGGAGAAAATAATGATACCGGCAATTAACGAGCACCAGATAAAAACCTGCTTTTCTTTTGCGCGCTTGACGAGCAGGTTCCAGGTCGTATGCATCATCGCAGACGCCAGTAGTAATCCTAAAGCGGTCAGCGGCATTCACCTGTTCTCCTTTACTCCATTGGTATGACATGCAGCTTGTGCCAATATACCTTTCATTGTATCAGTGTAGTCTACACACCGTTATGAGCATGAGTTTACGCACAGTTATCGAGGGCACTTTCTGTCGTATACTGCTGGTCAGCCTCTCACTCTACCGCCCAATACCTCTATGTCATGCAGCTACATTCCTGATAGTTACTACATAATGGCCGAAATCTTAGGGGCAATTGCGCTTCTGGGCATGGTTTGGCCTCTGCTGCGAAGATTGCGTACTCACAGCTAAAGCTCAATCGACGTGGCAAGAAGAGGTCACTCAGAAACTTTTCTATTCTTTCAATAAAAAATAGGGGCTTACCGCACCAATCAAAGCAGCATCTGCCCCCAGGCGAGAAGGAACAACCTCGAGTATGTCGCACACTTTTGAGGAGGATTGCGCAATAAGCGCGCTCCGAACATTGGCAATCAAAAGTTCATTCGCGCAAAGCATCCCACCACCCAGAATTAGTATATTTGGCTCATATATGGTGATATATTTAGCAGTAGCAGCGCCTAACCATTTTCCAACTTCACCATACACTTGTAATGCAATAGTATCACCGCGCAATGCCTCCTCCGCCAGCAATTGCTGGCTAAAATGTTCACGATCATTCAAACGGCGTACGAGGCTCGTCTGCTCACCTCTACGAAGAGCACGCTGCACCATTTTTTGTATTGCTTCCATCGAGATGAGTGTATTAATGCAACCATACTTACCACAACTACAACGCGGACCGCTCATAGAAACTGGAATATGACAAACATGACCTACGTATTCTTGATCAGATGGCTCAAGTTTGCCATCTATAATAATTGCAGCGCCTACCACAGCATTGACATTCAAAAAGAGTAATCGACGATATCCTTTGCCGGCACCGAAATAATATTCGCCCAATAATGCTGCATCGATATCAACCTGTAATTGGACAGATAAATTATAGCGAGCCTCAAGGAAATCACATAGGGGGAAATCGTTCAACGAAGGCAGGATTGGAATCGTCTGAGGGCGGCGATTTATCAGGTCGAGTATACCAGGAATAGATACACCCAGGCCACATATAAGCAAGCCCTCAGATTTCGCATACATAAGAACAGTCTCTAAGGTGCGTAAATAAGGCTCAAGAGTGGCAGTAGCGGGACGCCCTCTAAGCGTCTTCGCATAGCAGCGGTGGCGTATCCTGCCGTGATGATCAACCAACGCGAAAGTAGCTCTACTTCCTGCAATCTCCACCCCTATTGCAACTCGTTTATCGGTTTTCTTTCGGTGATCTGGCACTGATGACTCTATGATATTCTAGCATTTATATAGAACGTACGTTCTATATTTAACAGCCTACAGTAACAGACACAAACAATAATCACGACACTATATGCAAGAAAAGTATACCGAGCGTTAAGAACATTTGTCAAGATCAAACGTTCAAGAAAAGGGCACGTTTCAAGGAGAATGGGCCGAGCCTCATTGTGAAGATTCGCAGACACCTTTTGCCTGGATATAGGTAAAAGCACAATATGGTACAATAACCCCATATTTAAATAAAGTCTCTTTCGTTCAAGGAGGACCTTATGGCACGAGTAGCAATATACCTTCAAGATAAACATGAAATACGCGAAGGTATGGCATACGCGCAATACGCCGAGCAACGCGGATTCGAGGCCATATGGCAGGCGGAGTCGCGCCTTGTACGAGATGCGATTGTACCAATGGCTGCCTTTGCTGCCGTAACATCGCGAATCAGAGTCGGCAGCGGCGTCCTGAACAACTGGACACGCAATATCGGGTTACTCGCCGCAACCTTCTTGACACTAGACGACCTCGCGCCAAATCGCATCATCTGTGGCATAGGTGCATGGTGGGATCCACTGGCAAAAAATGTGGGCATCGATCGTAAAAAGCCGCTAAAGGCGATGCGTGAGACGATCGAAGTAATGAAGCGACTGCTCAACATGGAACGTGTAACCTTTCACGGTGAATTTCATCACGTGGATGGCATTGAGCTAGATGTTGTACACGGACGACGCGAACCACGTAACGTGCCTATCTACATTGGCGCTACGCAAATGGGTATGCGTCCACAGTTGATTGTGTGCTCAGTAGATTACGATCACCACCGAGCGGTACAGTCAGCCAAGGAATTGATTACCCAATACCTCGCACAGCAGCCCCACATTGCGGAAGCGAGTGGTACACCGCCAGAAACGGTGCAGAAGGTACAGACCATTCTCGGGTGGCCAGCAACCAAAGAACAGATTCATCAAGCTATGCAGTATGTACCGGATGAATTGATTGAGCGCATCACCGCCTGTGGAACACCGGATGAAGTGCATTCGAAAGTGGAAGAGTACAATCGCAACGGCTGCACCTGCCCAATTCTTTATCCGCTGGGCGATGATGTGAAGCTGATGATTGATACGTTTGCGCAGGCATAACTTAAAACTCTAGCAAGGAGCAGTATCGTGGCCGATAATCGCAACAGTAGCAACAGGAAGCCCAAGAAGTCTCCTATATTGGGTCAAAGCCATGGCATCTCCGACATTGAGGGAGAGATGATCCAGCAGATGATTCGCGAGGAACAGCATTCAGCGCGTGAATTATACATTCCAGCGGAGGACCTCGCCCAGGAAGCAACAACCCAGATGTCTCCCGAAGCGGCACAAGTGATCGCGGATAGTCGAGTGCGTATCATCCTACAAATGTTTAATCGCGACTACCTCTATGGTCAGGGACGTTTTGACGAATATAAGGACGGGCTCATTCTCAAATGGGGAGATGGTTACTCACGCAAACACATATGGACCAGCGTCGAAAACGGTAACCTGTTATTTGAAACCAGCCATTTTAAGAAATGTGACAAGTCCTACTGTAATGGCACGCACCACGTACTCTCAAAAGAGCTTTATACGAACATAGACGTGATTAATCAGGAACTTGGAGACCTCTTCCGCAGACCTGTACATGAACTACCAGACGACTAGAAGTGATTAACCATGACAACACATATACTTGGGCTCGAAAAGGATCTCTTCTTCTCGGTAAAAATGCGCGATACCCTGCGCCATCACGACATGGAAGTAAAAACGGTACGCACTCTAGCAGCTTTCGAACAAGGCCTGAAAATAATCGGCCAAGAGAAACCTGCGCTGGTCATCGTGAACATAGCTACCACAGGTGTTGATTGGGAAACTGCCATTCGCCAGGCTCGAATAGCGGGTTTGAAAGTGCTGGCATTCGGTTCACATATGGATTTAGAGGCACGAGCAAAAGCTCTCGAGGCAGGAGCGCAACGCGTTGTTGCCAATTCAAAATTTACCAGCGATATGCCTGGTCTGGTAAGACGTATGCTCGATGAGCCTGATGCCTCTTCTCTCAAAGAAACAGATTCAGAGCCTGATAGCACCATATAATAAGCGATAACCCCAGGGAATCCTTAAGAGTCCTTGTCCCAGCATGCGCTTCTGGTAAGGTATGTTGCGGGGACGGTAGGTCCAGCGATATCGAAGAAAATCTTTGTGTGAACGGAGTGGAGATTGCGGTATTGACCGCATACTGTGATAACGGGGGCGATGTGCGATCCTGCTGCTCATTCATTCTCCTTTTTTACAGAAAAATAGGCAAGACAAAAGAGGCCTTTCTACCTGTTATATATACGTAGGAAAGACCTCTTTTTTTCTCATGCAACAATCGGCTCAGCGCTAGTAGTATCTAATGCCCACAACCGCAACTTTTTGCTTCACCGCCGCCACCACCTGCTGTCTTAAAGGAGTGACCACAACCACAACTCGAAACAGCATTAGGATTATTGACAGTAAAACCAGCACCCATCAGGCTATCGACATAGTCAACTTCGCTACCGTCGATGTAACCCATACTCATCTCATCTACCAGTATGTTAAATCCGCTAATAGGTACGACGGTATCGCCTTCTTGCTCTTCGTCGAGAGTCATACCGTACTGGAGACCGGAGCAACCACCACCTGCGACAAAAACGCGCAAAGCAAGGCTGGGGTCGTTTTCTTGCGCCAGCAACTCGCGCACTTTGTCCGCTGCGGCAGGCGTCATATTAATGATGCTTGTCTCAACTACAGATTGCTGGTTTTGCTCAATCATGTTTTTTGCCTCTCTGTTCGGGCCAAAAGTTAGCCGAAAAATTATGCTATAGATACCTTAAAAGAAGATACCATTGGACGAACGCTAATGTTTCCATCTGACAGTATTATATACTGCAAAAAGTGTAGCGTCAAGGATGTTGGAACTTAATACTATACAAAGTGAAGTGTGGGGTAACAATGACGTCACATCTCAAAGCGTTGCTGCACACGAATCACATTCGCAATCAAATCTGGAACGTCGGGACCTGAACCAAATAGTTTTTCTGTACGGCGCTCTTTACCGGCTGCAATACGAGAAATGGTATTGGCAAGTGGCCAGTCCTGTGCTACAAGATGAGCGCCTAATCCGCTGATAATGGCTGTAGCGAACGATGAGCCACTCCAATCGGCCCAACCAGACACATTCTGTCCTCCACCCGGAAAGGTTGGCGCGATATAAACTCCCCGCACAGTCCTCCAAATGTGGCAACGCCAGCATTCAAAGGGGGCATACACGCAGCATTCGCAAAAATCGAGGGGGCATAACGACTGTTGACCGAAGCCACACTTAATGTTGTCTGATAACGAGCGGGAATACGCGGCGGACGTGGCATTTGTCCCTGTTTATTCACGAGAAACGAGTCATTGCCCGCAGCAGCCACAATCAGCACATCATGAGCGTACAGACTCTCGAAAAGCAAGCGTAATCCCTCTTCGATATGGGTGAGAACACGCACTGCTCCCGCCAATTGCGTACTCGGCCACTGACGGTGATCAAACCACACATATGGAAGACGACGAATATCGGGCATAATGTTCAAACTAAGGTTGATTACAAGGTGCCTGATAGTACCAGAAACCAGTTCCAGTTCCAGGTCGGTGAGCGCTGCAAAGATATTATACAGATCACCCCCGCCATAGTCATTAAGAATGCGAATGAGTCGAATATGAGCACCTGGAGCGACATCTCGAATGAGTCCAGTCACAAAGATACCATGATCAGCCATTTTATAATAAGCGGGTTGACTGTAGAGATCACGGCCTGTACTTACATCACTAATGATGGGATAACGATCATACTCAATCTCCAAATAGCCAATTTCATTGCGCAAATCTTCTGCGAGGCGTTGTAATAGTCGATTTCGCCTGAATTCCGGGCGCATTGCAGCGTTCATCAAGCGATCCGGATGCTGTGCGGTATCCAGTACCGCAATGAACACATCTTCCGCATCGTTTGGATCAAATGGCAACCCTGCATCGACAAAGGAAATATGCCAACCAACAGGGAGACTGTCTGCTGCTGCAAGGTCAAGTTGAGGCGCTGGACGAGGAGGAACAGCAGGTCCTCCATCGCTATGGTGCTGTGGCGCAGCAGTTACCAACCAGTTAGGCATAGCGGAGACAAGGTTTAATCCCGCCTGAGCCAATTCCTCCAGATGCGCCTGGAGATATGAAAGCGCTAAAGGCATTGGGTCCGTATTGAAAGCTCCCACCTGGCGCACATGAAAAAAGATGGCAATAAGTGGCTGTTGACGATGTAGGCCAAAAATAAATGAATGACGCAATATAGGAGGCATAGTTGGCACATCGCGCCATCGACCATAGGTGCCATATGGTTCAAGTACCATATTATACCTTGCTAGCAAAGAATTTAGCTGGCCACGAATTTGGTCAACTAACAAATCTTGTGTATCTGGAGTAGGTCGCCGATGAAGTCGCACCACCACCACCATCTCACCAGGCACCCAATAAAAAAGCTCGTCCGGAGTTCCCATCAACTCTGTGGAATAACGAGGCATGCACGTATTCCCCCCTATCCTCAATCTTATTTTGAATTTCGGGAAGCGCTGTCTGCACATATGTGCAGACTCGGCTGAAGTGAATGTTTCTATTCAGACAAATTATAGCAGGTATATGCTCAACGTGGCAATTAGCAAATATTCTGGAAGATACTTGTCTAACTATTGCAATTATCTGCCCTTATCAAGACTTACTCCACAAAGTCAACCCCTGCAAAGTATCTATCACCAACTGCTCTAGTGGGTCTAACGCGACATATTCTTCCACAGAGTGTTCGTTGACGACACCTGTTGAAATTGTGAAAGCTCTGATCGCAGGGCGAAATCCGCTTGCATCGCTACCGATGAATGTTGGTTTCATTTGAAATGTCAAACCACGCCGCTCAAGAACAGTTCGAAACGTCTGCAGAAGAGGTTCTTTGGGGTCTAGCTCGTATCCACTGGAATGCGTCTTAAAACTGACATTTGCATACCCACCGAAACTCCGGGCTGCCTGTTCAAAAGCATCCTGTATGGCTTGTTTGTACTGTTGACGCACTTCAGATGGCTCAAAACTGCGTAGTTCACCCTCGACAGTGACAATATCGGGAATGGCATTGCGTGCACTACCTCCGATGATTCGTCCTACATTGATGCGAGTCTGATCATTGTCGAAAGATCCATGTGGGTAGTTGGCTGCGCGAAAAATCTCAATAGCATGCACCGTCTGAGCTAAATCTTTGCCGGGATGCCCTGTGCGACCAGTAATCTCTATATCGAATGCCTCATAAGCCGCACCCCTGGAGACGACAACACCTGCCTCGAAGGCATTGTCGAAAACAATTCCATCTGTGACAAGCCACGGGGTACTGTCAAAACCCGATGCGCCACACAGACCAGCTTCTTCTTGCACAGTGAAAACTATCACCAGGGGTGGATGTGGCAATTGTTGTTCAATGGTACGTCTAACAACTTCCAGGATGATCGCAATTCCGGCAGCATCGTCTGCGCCGAGGTTTGTAGTACCATCGCTGGATAGTATCCCATTACTGAGTTTAGGCTGGTGTCCAAGTCCTGGTGGCACACGATCCATATGTGCGTTGAGCAAGAGAGGTCTGCCTTCCCCAGACAGTGTTGAGATGAGGTTCCCTGATCCGTCAACCATCGTGGAAAGACCAAGTGAAGCAAGATATTGAGCCAGGTGAATCCGAATTTTCTCCTCATGACCCGACGTACTGGGAATGCCTACTAGTTCAATTAAAGTGGTAGTGAGGCGATCTGCATACATGGACACAGGCTCCTTAGCTTATAAGCGAAGTAAATGTTTACATTGCAGTTTCAGGTAAGTCAAAATCGATAGATTGCTGGCAAAGGTGGTCCAATTCTGTCACAACAGCTACATGTGCTGGATGAGTATGATGCATTTGCAAGTGGGCTTCATCAACAAAGTGCATGATAATCCCATGCGTAAACCCTCCATGGTAGATGCTGCGGTTTTCTCCGACTGAGATAGCCACGATACCAGGGATCACCTGTTGAAGAGCCTGTACACGCTCAAAAAAAGCTGTGAGTTCTTCATTAGTAGCTGAAACTTTGGGTTGGAACAGGACAACATGCGTGATCATTTCAAGGTTCCAACACTTCGGATCTGACAACGCCGCCTTGCTTTTCTCTGGGTATCATGCTTGTGCTTGTAAGCGGGAGTACACCGGCGAGGGTAGTGACAGAATGACAATTTTTTTCGACCGCGTCAGGAACACCATAGGGAAGCGTAAAGGAAAAGCGGCTTCCCTGCCCGGCTATACCTGTACTTTCTACCCAGATGTTCCCTCCCATTGCTTCAACCAGTTGTTTACTGATGTACAGCCCCAACCCTGTTCCTCTCACAGAGCCAACAAGATCGCGTTTGAGGCGCACAAATTTTCCAAAAAGCACCGAAGCCTCCAAGGATGGAATTCCTGGGCCAGCATCTTGCACAGAAACGCATACGAGCTTTTGCATACTTTCGTTAGCAGTAGAGTCATCAGACATCTGGGCACTTACTATAATAGAGGTATACCTGGGGGAGTATTTGAAGGCATTTGAAAGAAGGTTAAGGAGCACCTGGTGCACATACTGCTTATTGGCCCTAACGAAGAGGGTCTCAGGTATATCCAGTTTGATGTGATAATCCAGCCTCTTTTGTGGTTCGAAGAGATTAATTACCTCGCAGGTAACCGAAGCAAGGGAAAAGGCTTCCGATGTAGCCCCCTTTTCCTTGAAGTCCCCTTTAAGAGTATCGAGGACATTACTGACCAGTTGCTGAAGTTCTTCACAACCATGTACTGCCTGGTTGATAAGCGTAAGTTCCATGGAGGAATCCAGTTGCCCGTGATATTCCCGTAGCAAATCGAGAAAGCCGTAGATAGCGGTCAACGGTGTGCGCAATTCGTGGTTCACATTCAAGAGGAAGTCATCCTTCAGATTATTCAAGTAAACCTGCTGGTTGTAAGCCGCTTCAACCTGTGCTGCCTGCTCTTCTAATTGTATGTTCGCTTCACGTAGAGCCTGATTTTTCTCGTATAAATCCTGCTGCGTAACACGCAACTGCTTATTATAAAAGGTCGTTTCTCGTATTACGAAGAACTGTCTGAGCAGGAGCAGTCCGATGAGCGCGATCCCTCCAAGGTAGACACCCTGTTCCAGCGCTCCATTTCCACCTGAACGCCAGATAATGATACTCAAGGCAATGACGGCTGGAATGAGCGCGTAGGGCAACAACGAATGTTTTCCCATCCGAGGCTCGGAAGCCAGTACTTGTGAGGCCTCCTCAAGCGATGTTGTTTCATTTCGCGTTGCATGTAGTACATAAGCTAATGTAACGCACTGCGCAGCCAATCCCAGAAGCATGTATCCTACCGGCCAACCAATATCTTGCAGTCCATTGGTATAGATGTTTTGCAATGTCAGGTAACCGTAGATGCTATCAGTGATGACTATAATGGTCAGGCCAGCCAGGAGGAGACGTTCGGCCGGTACAAGAGAGGGGTCACTCTCGCGAAACCAGAGCAAGAGCATACAGAAAATCAAAATCAGATCAAAAACAGGGTAAGCGCTGCCCACCACCTTGGCCAGGTTCGTTTCTGCCCCCTGGAGCATCGTCGGGCCAAGGATAAAGTACCAGCTAAAAGTAATCACCGCGGTCATGATAATGAGACCGTCGAGTATAACTCGTGAGCGAGTTGTGCCTGACAGTCGACGCCTGGGCAACAGAAGAATAGCCACAAGCATAAATGGGAAAGTGCTCAAGTAACCAGCATCTGCCCACGATGGAAATGGAGGCCATCCTCTAATATCATAGTAGGTATAAATAACCTGTCCAATGAACTGGCAAAAAATACCGAGTGCAATGAAAATTGGCACCCATGTGAGTAACCGGTGAGACCTGGCAAAGTTCGTTGAGTGAACGGACTTTCCTCCCAACCAAAGTTGCTTAAATCCTACAAAACAGAAAAGCGTTGCCAGGAGCCACCCTATTGCCTGTCCCACATCGTCAGCGATAACAAATTGCCTTTGCGTCCCCGGTTTGACTAGAACCAGAATAAGAAACAAGCTATTAAAAAGTATGGCTATCCCTACACTGATCCAAAATGACCGTGGTAGTCGTAGAGGCCGAGCCGTATTACTCATCCTGCATTTCTTCCTTCTGCACAGCGGGAACATCCCATATTCGATCGATCTGCTCCCCTTGAGCTGAAGCAGTTCATATGGATGTACTAATACAGTATGCCATGTTTTTATGCCGCTATCAAGGAAATGGACTCTTTGTCCCATTGTTTTATCGAGCAGTCGAGGTGTTTTATGACTGTGACTTCAACCAGATGCTCGATCTTGGCCTTGGGGCACAATCTCCGAAGACTATCCTCGACGCGTGTGTAGGAGACCTTGCGAATCGCATGATTCAAATTGGGCAACACTGCTTTGGCTGCACGGCTGGATTAGGCTCAAGCTGTGGAGGCACTACAGTCTAGTGGTCGCTACATGGGCATAAAATCTATCACTTTTGTGTTACTATTAACAGAACTACAATGTTGACGGAGAAGTGAGGATTCATCCCAATTATGGAAAAACTATACGATATTATTATCATAGGCTCAGGGCCGGCAGGCTATACAGCAGCGATTTATGCTGCACGGGCCAATCTCTCTGTTTTGATGCTGCAAGGTTACCAGGTTGGCGGCCAATTAATGCTCACCAGCGACGTTGAAAACTACCCAGGCTTTGAAGAGGGCATTCTCGGGCCCCCGATGATGGAGAAATTTGAAGCGCAAGCCCGTCGTTTCGGTACCGATGTGATACCAGAAGATGTAATTTCAATTGACTTCAATAAGCGCCCGTTCAAAGTCACTACGGATTCGGGTGAGTATCAAGCGCGCGCTATCATCATCTCTACGGGCGCCAGCGCGAAGTGGTTGGGATTACCTAGCGAACAGCGTCTGCAAGGGCGTGGCGTGAGCGCGTGCGCCACCTGTGACGGCTTTTTCTTTAAGAAGAAAGATGTAGCGGTCATTGGTGGTGGTGATACTGCAATGGAAGAGGCAACGTTCCTGACCCGTTATGCCAATCACGTGACGGTCATACACCGCCGTGATAAGTTCCGAGCCAGCAAGATCATGCAAGATCGCGCATTTAAGAACCCTAAGATTAGCGTTATCTGGGATACAGAAATAACCGAAGTGCTGGGTGAAAATGAAGTTACGGGTTTGCGACTTCACAACGTAAAGACTGGCGAGGAGAGCACTCTGCCTGTACAGGGTTTCTTCCTGGCAATTGGACATCAGCCTAATACGGACCTGTTCAAGGGCATTCTTGATATGGATAAGGTTGGATATATCGTTCCAGTTGAACACACGATGACGAATATTCCAGGTGTTTTTGCGGCAGGCGATGTAACTGATCATCGCTATCGCCAGGCAGTCACCGCCGCCGGGGACGGCTGTCGCGCCGCAATTGATGCAGAACGCTGGCTCGAGGGCATCGGTGAAGATTAAATAGGTCATCTGTCATCTTGTAATAGCTGTGACACCTCAGTATAATGATCACAAGCCTGTATATCAGGCTTGTGATCATTCTTTCTAGCACTTGCGAGAGGGGTCAGCACACACGGAAGTTACCGACAACCCCGGAGGGGTC
>WNFD01001978.1_pt1 | contig 22004 bp, 17 predicted proteins | sample 5400491 | NCBI WGS metagenome assembly WNFD01 (sample SAMN13153343, study PRJNA577476) | soil metagenome | isolation source: 120 cm saprolite under Douglas fir tree site 2 hole 2 replicate 2 | place: USA:California | collected 2015-04-18
CGCGACTACAAGAACAAGCGTCGCATCTCGATCGAGCCGATGGACAAGACCGAGGAGCCGCGCGAGTACCTGATCCCGAAGGGCAAGCACATCCACTTGCAGGACGGCGATATCGTCGAAAAGGGCGACTTCATCGTCGAAGGCAATCCGGCACCGCACGACATCCTGGCGATCAAGGGCATCGAGGAGCTTGCTGCCTATCTGGTCAACGAAATCCAGGAGGTCTACCGGCTGCAGGGCGTGCTCATCAACGACAAGCACATCGAGGTGATTGTCCGTCAGATGCTGCAGAAGGTGGAGGTCACCGACCAGGGCGAGACTGACATGATCTCGGGCGAGCAGGTCGACAAGATCGAGTTCGACCAGCTCAACGTCAAGGCAAAGGAGGAGGGCAAGAAGCCCGCCACGGGAACGCCGGTTCTGCTCGGCATCACCAAGGCGAGCCTGCAGACCCGCTCCTTCTTCTCGGCGGCCTCGTTCCAGGAGACCACCCGCGTGCTCACCGAAGCGGCCGTCAACGGCAAGATCGATCCGCTGGAAGGCCTGAAGGAGAACGTCATCGTCGGCCGGCTGATCCCGGCGGGCACCGGCGCCTCGATGGCCAAGATCCGCGAAGTCGCGGTCAAGCGCGACAAGCTGATTCTCGACGAGCGCGAGAAGCAGGCGGCGATCGTGCCGGCGGCTCCGGAAGTCGAGCCGCTGGCGTTGCCGCCGGCGGAATGATCGGCACCGAATCGCGACGACTGAAAAGGCCGGCCTTGCGCCGGCCTTTTCTTTGTGTGGGGCACGAATGATTTTTTCAGAGCGCGATGGGATTAGGTTGAATCGCCATCGCGCTCTAGGTTTTTGATTGAGCATGATCTTTTCAGAAAACCGCTACGCACTTTTCCGGATCATGCTCCAGCGCATGATCCGGAACGGCGACGCGCAATGGCGGGACCGACTTAAGGAAAATCGAGAGCGGCCTTGCGCGCGTGTTCTCTTTGACTCGTTGAGGCCTGATCGGCAAAAGCCGCGCGCAGTTGGATCGCGACGTGATGCCGCGCGCCACAGCCGGCGAATGCGGATGGTTTGAGCGACGCGCAGCTCAAATACGCAAGCTCAAATACCATGTGTAAATGCGACGACGATTCATCTCGTGTCGTCGCGATGTTTCGGTTGCGTGAAAGATCGAATACTTCCTGCAGCGCGAGAGCTCTTCTCAATAGTTCGTGTTTGTCGCGTGATAGTGCGGGCTAAGGCCGGCAATTCGCGCGTCGACGATCTCTTGTACATGCATGTTGCAAAAGTTTCGCTTGACCGGTGACTCCTCAATTTACAATGTAAAGATCACGAGCGGCGGCGGAAAACCTCAACGCTTTCCGGTCATCGCGCCGATCTGGCGGCCTAAGTGATGTTGTTGTGCGTCTCCTTCAGCGGCTTGCTGCGTGTACCAGTAAAATCCTTCCGTGCGCGGCCGCGCTTCGCTCACTGTGTTCTGCAAGTATGGATGGTGCTCGGTTCTCTGCAGGAGCCGGGCGGCTATGCGCCGGCCGGAGTTGCCTTCGACGTTCCGGTTGATTGATAAAGTCACCTGATAGGGAAGTGCTTTGAACATCCACTGCATGGGACTTGAAGTCGACGTTCAGGGATGGGCCTACTGGCCCGGGCAGGAAGACCTGTCGATCGAGTTCACGCGCCTGCTGGGCGCGGCGCAGGAAGGCGGGGCAACGGTCGCCGAGTGTTTCGCCACCGCAAGCCGCATCGGTTTTTCCGACGATCAGTCCTGGTACACCGAGTGGAAGAAGACCGCCGATGCGAGCTGCAGGCGCGCCGATGACGCTCTCCGCAACGGGCGTGTGCTGACGGCGCGAAGCAACTGGCTTCGGGCGATCAGCTACTATCAGGCCGCGGCGTCGCCTCTCGATCTCGCGGACCAGAATCGTCAGGCCGCGATCGAAAGCATGCGCGAATGCGCCGGCCAGTATCTTCGCCACAGAACTCCACGCGGCGAGGTCGTTTCGATTCCGTGGCCGGGTGGTTACCCGCTGGAAGGTTATTTTCTGCCGGCCGCGGCGGGCTCCGTTTCCACGCCGGCCGTCATTTGCATCGGCGAACCCGGCCAGCGAAAGGAAGAGTACCTCTTCAAGGTGGCTCGCCATGCGAGCGAGCGTGGGATCGCTCTGCTTGCGGTGGACCTTTTTGGCTCAGGGCCCGATTCGCAATTCGAGGAGGCTGCCGGCCGCTCCGATCTGGAAATGACGATCGGGCATATCATGGACTATTTGGTCGCAAGGGAAGATGTCGACGACCAGCGGGTCGCAATCCTTGCGGATGGATGGGGCTCGTCCTTTGTGGCGCGGGGGATCGCCTTCGATGACCGGTTCGTCGCAGCGGTTTGCGACGGCGGCATCTGGGACCTGCACGAGCGGGCGTTCCTGAAAGACCGCTTGGGACAGCGCAGCTCCGACGGCTTCCGCCGGGACCGGCTGAGCAGGGTTGCTCGAAACATCAAATGTCCCGTGCTGATTTCCACCGGAGAGCGCGGCTGGCTCAAGGCTGAGCGCGTGAGGGAATTGTACGACGAACTGCAGGCCGAGGGTCGGGACGTGACCCTCAAGATCTTCACCTGCGAGGAAACCGCGGTGGCGCAGGGACACGCGGACAATCCGACGCTCGCCAACGAATTCATCTTCGACTGGATCGCCGCCCGTCTCTGTGTCGCCGCATAGAGCATGATCCGGCAAAGTTCGTAGCGGTTTTCCCTCGCGACAAGCGCGAAGCATTTGCGCGGAGATCATGCTCAATCAAGAACCTGGAGCGCGATTCAACCTAATCCCATCGCGCTCCGCGGGCGGTCGCCCGGACACGATCCGGATCCTGGCCTAAAGAGCCCTGTGCTCGGGCGTGACCCCGCTGGGCGAGAAGGGGCGAGGGATGCTGGCAGCCACACCATCGGCGGGGATCCAAGCCGGCATAACCCCGTAGTTCAGGTGTCGACCACGACCTTCAGGCAGGCTTTCTCAAGACGGTTCTTGAGGGTCGACAGTTTGTCGGTGAGTTCGTCAAGCTGCCGGTCGTCGAACTCAGCAAAGATGAAGTCGTTCAAGGCTTCCTGCTGCGAGGCGAGGCTCGCCAAATGCTTGTAGGTCTTGTCCGTCAGCGACATCTGGACGATCCGGGCGTCCTCGGTCGAGGTCTTGCGGCGCAGAAAGCCTTTCTTTTCCAGAACCTTCGATTGAGTCGTGATGAACGACGAATCGACATGCAGCTTCTTTGAGACCGCGTTCACCGGCACGCCATCGTCCTGATCCATGTCCGCCAGGGCCATGAGAATCATCCATTGAGGACCGCTGATTCCCAGCGTCTTCGCCCAGAAGTAGCGAAGCTCCTCAAGATGCACGGTTATGGAGGCGATCACCCATGTGAACCGCCTGATGGTGTCCTGATTCTTGGTGGCGGTTTTGCCCAAGCGCCCACACTCTCGCAGGACCCACCGGTCCTACGTCCCTCTTGTCGTCGTCGTTTGCTCCCAACCCATCTTGATCGGTTTCTTATGCAAAACAAGAAAAAAAGATCGTTGACGAACTCATTAATCCGGTGGAAGGCGGGCCACTCGCATAGGGTGGCGTGGAATAAAATTACGCCTCGAAGCGTCCGTGGCAAAAAGGATACAGCGATCTGTCAAACTAAATACTTATTAAATAAACTATTTTGATTATCAAATTTACGCATGCATATTCGCGAACGACGGCTGGGGGTCCTGGATCGTCCCGCTAGGTAGTTCGCTCAAGTCCCGCGCTGATGCGGGGGGTATCCGAAAGCGCGAAACGACTGAGCGGTCATTCAAGGGAGCCTGCCCTTGGGGGATGAAACCCTCCTGGGGATCCGGTGCCTTTGCCTAGAGAGAGCAACTTGGAGGTTTGCATATGAAGATGGTTAAGAGCCTTGTCCTCGGCTCAGCGGCGGGTCTCGTCGCGATGACTGGGGCTCAGGCGGCTGATCTTCCCGTCAAGGCCAAAGCGGTCGAGTACGTGAGGATCTGCTCCCTGTATGGTGCGGGATTCTTCTATATCCCGGGCACCGACACCTGCATCAAGTTCGGCGGCTATCTGCGCGTCGATACCACGTTCAACGCCAGCGGCGTTCAGGACAATCCGGCCTGGAACGGCGACCCCGGCCAGGGCAACCGCTACCGGGATTACTTCTCGACCCGTTCGCGTCTGGCGTTCACCGTCGATACGCGTACCGCCACCGAATACGGCGTGGTCCGCACCTTCGGCCAGGCCGATTTCCAGTTCGATACGCTGGGCGGCTCGACCTTCAACCCGAACAGTCTCAACACCAACCTCGGCAACAACGGCAACCTGCTGAACTCGGCTGGCGGCGGTTACACCGCGGTTGAGTTCGCGTTCCTGCAGTTCGCTGGCTTCACCTTCGGTAAGTCGGCATCCGCCTATGCGACGCCTTGGCATGGTTATCCGGGCAACAACTCGTCCAACCTGCTCGGCGGCCACGACACCGTCACCGGTGTGAGCAACATCCAGTACACCGCGCAGTTCGGCAACGGCGTGTCGGGCACCATCGGCCTCGACGATCCGACCGTGTTCAATCGCACCGCCGTGTACAACCTCACGACCGGCATCAACGCCACCGGCACCACCGGCAACGCCTATGCCGGCGTGCATTCGCCTGACGTCGTAGGCAACATCCGCATCGACCAGGCCTGGGGTCTGTTCCAGATTTCGGCCGCTGCTCATGAAGTCGACGGCTCCTACAACTCTCTGACCGCGAGCACTGCTGCTCCGCTTGCGACCTCGGAAATCTCCGGTCACCCCGAGACCAAGTGGGGCGGTTCGGTGATGGCCGCGTTGAACATCAAGAACATCCCGACCGGTCCCGGCGACGACATCAAGATCGACGCGAGCTATGCAAAGGGTGACACGAAGAACGTGATCTCCACCTCTGGCGCCTCGCCGAGCTTCGCGATGTTCGGCGGCAGCGGGGTCGCCTATCAGAGCGTTGGCTTCGGTGCGACGACCGACGCGATCTATTCGCCGGTCGCGGCTGGTGGCGATGGCTCGCTCCACCTGACCGAAGCCTGGGGTGTCCGCGGCGCGTACAACCACAACTGGGATCCCTACTGGTCGTCCAGCTTGTTCGGCAGCGCATCGTGGGTTCGCTATGATGGCACGGCCAAGGCCTCCTACTGCGCGGCTTACACCGCCGGCAACAAGCTGACCGCTGCCAACACCTCGGCGGACTTCAGCTGCAACCCGGACTTCGCCGTGTTCCAGGTTGGTGGCATCACCCGCTGGACTCCCGTCAAGAACCTGACGTTCTCGGCCGAAGTCATGTACACCCGCCTCGACCAGAACTTCACCGGCACCGCGGTTCTGACGCCTTCGGCTCCGAAGCCGACTGCGGTCTACCAGTTCAAGGACCAGGACACGGTCTCGTTCAACGTTCGCGCTCAGCGTAACTTCTGATCGCAATCGTCTGATGCTTTGATCGGAGAGCCCCGGACGGGAAACCGTCCGGGGCTTTTCGTTCGGCTGCGCATCGTTGGGGCAGGAGGCCCGCGGCCGCGCTGCGGCTTTTCGGTCACAGGATCAATGAACTTTTAAGCTTACTCAAATATCTTATTTACTTAGATAAATTGGTTATGTATCGTCTTGGACAGGTAGCCGATCAAATCGTTTGACGGCAGCTTAGTCTCAAGGAGACGACTTCTACCTTTATGATAAACCTCCAAAACCACCGGCAATGCCCTGCCGGTGGTTTTTAATTTTTGGGGATGTGCTGGCGCCGCCGTCCCGCGATAGAGCTGCCAGGGGCCGCGCGACGGCCGCGAACCGGACGGAATCAGGGCCGCGAGCCCCGGCAAGTCCCGATCATTTCCTGAAGTGCAACGCACGCGATGGCCTGTCGCTGCGATTCTCGCAGCAAATGCATCCCGGCGGTTGCCATCAGCGATTCTTACCGGGATTGCTGCCGCGACTTTTCCAGCTGTTCTGGTCCCGCGGTTCTTGCCCGCTCGGCGAGCCCGAGCCGGTGTTCCAGAGGACGGAACGCGTCACCCACAAGACACGGTGCTTGCGAAAACGACCGTATTTTCCCGGTGTTTTGACGTTTTATTCGCTTGCTGCGCTGCGGGAACGCATTTTGTTCATCTTTCCTTCAGAGTGAAAAGTGCTTTTCCTATGGCGAGTTAGACCGGCGGTTCCATGCATGGACAGTCGGAGACGACGGAACAATCATGCTTGATCTTGCAATCGTAGGCGGCGGCCCCGGCGGGCTGATGAGTGCTTGGTACCTGAAGAGGAAGCTCGGCGAGCAGTGCCGCGTCACCATCTTCGAGGCGTCCGATCGGCTGGGCGGAAAGATTCTCACGCGCAAATTCGATTCGGCGCCCGCGGCGTACGAGGCCGGCGTCGCCGAGATCTACGACTACTCGATGACCGGTCCCGATCCGCTGCGCGAGCTGATCCAGCATTTTGGCCTGCAGACGATCCCGATGGACGCGGAGCAGGTTCAGCTCGACGGCGAATTGTTGAACGACGTGCGCGGCATGCGGCGGAAATACGGGGCGAAGACCGCCGAGGCGATCGAGGCCTTCCGCAAGCGCTGCAGCGAAATGGTGTCCCCGATCGAATATTATGAAGGTGTCGGCGCGCACGACAACGAGCATCCCTGGGCCTTCATCACCTGCGAGGAACTGCTCGAGCGCGAGGTCGAGGATCCGACCGCGAAACGCTTCCTCAAGGTGATGGCGCGGTCCGATATCGCGACGGAGGCCCACAACACCAACGGGCTCAATGCGCTGAAGAATTTCGTGATGGATATCGACGGCTATATCGGCCTGTATTCGATCCAGAACGGCAACGAGCAGTTGATCGACTGTCTGCGGTCGGAGGTCGACGCCGACATCCAGCTCAATCACCGCGTTCTCAAGGTCGGCAAGACCATGGCCGGCCGCTATCAGCTCAACATGATGAACGGCAAGGGGCCGGAAACGCGGGATTTCGATCTCGTGCTGATGTGCCTGCCGCACTCCTGGCTTTCGACCATGGGCTGGGAAGGCGAGGCGCTGCGCCACTCGATGGTGAAGCACGTCGCCTATTTCGATCGTCCCGCGCATTATCTTCGCGTGTCGATCTTGTTCGACGAGCCGTTCTGGGGCGAGAAGATTCCGGGCGCGTGGTTCATGTCGGAAGCCTTCGGCGGCTGCTGCGTCTATAATGAAGGCTCGCGCCACGACGTCGGCAAGCACGGCGTCCTGAACTGGCTGATCGCCGGCTCCGATGCGCTCGCCTTCGCCAATCTCAGCGATCAGGAACTGATCACGGCGGCGCTGAAATCGCTGCCGGCCTCGCTCGGCAACGCCCGCGCTCATTTTATGGAAGGCAAGATCCATCGCTGGCTGTCGTCGGTCAATGCGCTGCCGGGCGGCCTGCCGGCGCGCGACGTCATGACCAATCATCGCCCGGAGCCGAAGCAGCATCCCGGCCTCGTCGTGGTTGGCGACTATCTGTTCGACTCGACCCTGAATGGACTGCTCGATTCCTCCGACGCCGCCACCGACATCATCCTGACCGAGATGATGCGGCTGCGCCGCGCGCGTGCGCAGACCGCCAAGCCATTGTCGGACAAGATCGACCGCGATTATTTCGAGAATTATCGCGGGCTCGGGCCGTATCACGAGGCCTGGAGCCACTTCACCAATCCGGACTATCTGATGGAGCTGATCAGGATCGTCTGGAACCAGCCCAAGGAACAAGTCAAGGAACAGGTCAAGGCCAAGGAACAGGCCAAGGGTTACAAGCTCCTGGTCGCGGGCTCCGCCAGCGGCGAGCTGGTCGGCGCGCTGCGCGAGCGGGGCGTGGATGCCTGGGGCATCGAGAACAACCGAGACATCCATGCCAAGACGCCGAAGGCGCTGAAGAAGTTCAACAAGCTCGGCTCGATCGGCGAGATGCCTTTCCGGGATGGCGAGTTCGACTTCGTGTTCGAGACCAGCCTCTGCCATGTCGCGGAAAAAAAGGTCGCCCGCGCGGTGCGCGAATTGAACCGGGTGGTCAGGACAGGCGTTGTGTTCGGCTCCGTCACCTCTGACATGGCGCCGGCGCTGATCGACCGCTACGACCTGTTGCGCGGGGTGAAGAAGCTCGGCACCTGGTGGGAATGGTCGGAGCTGTTCTTCGGCAACGGCTTCGATCTCTCGATGCACCGCCGCGACTGCACCGACGCGGTGTGGGCGGCGACGCTCGCTGCCAACAAGGGGCCGGGGCAGTGGTACGCGGACTCCGACAGCCTGCGTTACTCGTTTTTCGACAAGGTTGCCGACGAAGACTAGCTGCAACCTTGCGTGCAATCCCGAGGCCTGATTATTTCGGGCCCGATTATTTCGAGCCGTGACGTTCAGGCCCTAACATTCCTGACGGAGCCCGCTATAACGGGATCTGAATGTTAGGGCATGGTCCGGACCAGTACCTGCCCCGCGCTTGGGCGCGCGCGGGCGGCTTTGCGGTTTTCTGTCGGCGCACGAACGCGACGCGTTTGCGCTGAAGTCGTGCTCAAACAACAAGTTAGGGCATGATCCGGATTAGGGCATGATCCGGAAAAGTGCGTAGCGGTTTTCCGAAAAAGATCATGCTGAAATAGCAAGTTGGAGCGCGATGATTCATTCTTGAGGTCATCGCGCTCGCGGAGCCGGGATGCTGCAGGTTGCGGGCGTGCCGGTGGTGCAGCATCGGTTGGTTCAATGGCGTCAAAGCCTCTCCCGTCGGATGACGAAAAAAAAACAGGCTCCGCGGACGGTCCGGTTGCGCCGGAGCTGGACAAGCCGCTTGCTGTGGCCGCCGGTGGCGCCATGCGCGCCGTCGGCGACAAGCCGGCCGCGTCGCCTGCCTCCGACGAGCAGGACGAGGATGATGACGACGAACTCGACATCGAGGACGACGACGATGAGGAGGACCTCGTCGTCTTTACGGCCAAGGAAGCCGCCGGCGCACTGGCGACGATCTGGGCCTTCGTCAAGCCGCTGCTCGCCAACTACAAGAAGATCCTGACGCTCGTCAGCCTCGGCATCGTCGTCGAGACGCTGTTCAACGTCATCATGCCGCTCAGCCTGAAATTCCTGATCGACGACGCGCTGGGCGAGGAGGATTTCGAGGCGCTCTACAAGATTCTCGGCGTGCTGGCGGCGGCGGGGATTTTCACCTCGATCGTCGCGGTCTGGTACGAACGATGGGACGCGCGGCTGGCGGCGGCCTTGATCTCAGACGTGCGCAAACGCCTGTTCGAGCATGTGCAGAACCTGCCGTCGGCCTATTTCGCGCGCACCAAGCGCGGCGAGATCCTGTCGCGGTTTTCCGTCGACCTGTCGGCTTTCGAAGGATCGGTCAAGAGTTTCGCCAACAGCGCCGCGCTGCCGCTGCTCGAACTGATCGCCGGCATCGTGCTGATGCTGTTCTTGAACTGGCAGCTCGCCGTGATCGCGCTTCTGGTGTTTCCAATCACGCTGATCGGCCCGCGCATCCTGACGCCGAAGGCGGTGCAGGCCAATTACGAGCAGAAGCTCAACGAATCGGCGCTGCTCGGCATGGTGCAGGAAAACATCGCCGCTCAAGCGGTGATCAAGGCGTTCACCCTGCAGCGCCGGGCCTTCGGCTGGTTCAACATGCGCAACGACGACGCGCGCGACAAGATCGCCGCCGCGATGTTTCTGTCGACCATGGTCGAGCGCACGGTCACCATCGCCGTGCTGCTGCTGCATCTCGTGGTTCTGGCGATCGGCGCCTATCTCGCGACCAAGGGCCAGATCACGATCGGGACCTTCGTGACCTTCGAGAGCGCGTTCTGGGAGGTGTCCTACAACATCGCCCATGTGATGCACTTCATCCCGGTCTCGATCTCGTCGGCCGCCGCCGTGCGCCACATTCAGGAACTGCTGGACGAACCGACGCGCGGCGCCGATCGCCCCGGCGCGCCGGACCTGCCGCGCATCATCCACGACATTACCTTCGACCACGTCTCCTTCACTTACGAGGGCAGCCAGACGCCGGTGCTCGACAATCTCAGCCTCAGGCTCGATGTCGGCAGGCGCATCGCCATTGTCGGCCCGAGCGGTTCCGGCAAGAGCACGCTGCTCAACCTGATCCTGCGGCTGTACGTCCCCGATGAAGGCCGCGTCGCCATCGACGGCGTCGATATCCGGAAGGTGACCCGTGAATCGCTGCGCCGGAGCATGGCGGTGGTGTTCCAGGAGAACATGCTGTTCAACATGTCGATCCGCGAGAACATCCGGCTAGGCCAGGAAGGCGCGAGCGATTCGGAGGTCGAGGACGCCGCGCGCAAGGCCGAAATCCACCGCTACATCATGAGCTTGCCGCAGAAATACGACACCCCGGTCGGCGAGCGCGGCGACACCTTGTCCGGCGGCCAGCGCCAGCGCATCGCGATCGCGCGGGCGATCATCCGCAATCCGTCGGTCCTGCTGCTCGATGAAGCCACCTCGGCACTCGATCAGACCACCGAGGCCGCGATCAACCGCACGCTGCTCAAGGTCGCCAAGGGCAGAACCATGATCTGGTCGACCCATCGGCTGACCTCGGTGGTCGAGATGGACGAGATCATCGTGATCTCGGGCGGCAGGGCGATCGAACGCGGCTCGCACGCGGAGCTTCTGGCCAGGAACGGGGTCTATCGCAAGCTCTGGGACGACCAGGGCCACAAGCCGGGCCGGACCGATCAGGCCGATGACGACGATGATGATGATGACGATGATGACGAGGCGTAACCGCGCCGGTGCGTGAGGACGAGGAATGAGAGTAGGACGCTATTTCGCCGGGCTGTCGCGCAATACGTTCCTGCTCGCTCTCTCCAGCCTGTTTGCGGATATCTCGACCGAGATGCTCTACCCAGTGCTGCCGGTCTTCCTGACGCAGGTGCTTCATGCCTCAGGCAGCATCGTTGGAGTGATCGACGGCACCGCCCAGGCCACGCAAAATATCGTGCAGGGATTTTCCGGGGCGATTTCGGACCGGCTGCAACGGCGCAAGCCAGTCGCACTGATCGGCTACCTCTTGGCCGCTGTCGCCAAGCCGTTGATGGGAGCCGCGACGGTCTGGCAGGCCTTGTTGGGCGCGCGGCTGCTCGATCGACTCGGTGCCGGCACGCGCTCCGCGCCGCGCGACGCGCTGGTGGCGTCGTCGGTGGACGAGGCCGATCGGGGCAGGGCGTTCGGGCTCGAAGGCCTTGGCGACAACGCCGGCGCCTTCCTCGGCCCGCTGGTGGCGCTGTTCCTGCTCTATGGCCTGCATGTCGATCTTCGCAGTGTCTTCTATCTCGCGATCATCCCCGGATTGCTCGCCTTTCTCATGGTGTTGCTGGTGACCGAAAAGCCGATCGCGGTCGCGGCAAAGTCGAAGATCGAGGTCAATCTGGGACAATTTCCAAGGCGATACTGGAAATACCTTCTGGCGACGGCCCTGTTCGTCATGGGCAACTCCAGCAATGCGTTCCTGATCCTGCAAACCAGGGATGTCGGCGTCTCGCTCGAGAACACGATTCTGATCTACGCCGCCTTCAATCTCGTCGCCGCGCTGATTTCCTATCCGTCCGGCGCGCTGTCCGACCGCTGGGGTCGCCGCAACATTCTGCTTGCTGCGTTCGCGGTGTTTTTCGTCGCCTATCTCGGCTTCGCGCTGACGCGGAACGTCGTTCTGATCGCGGCGCTGTTCGCCCTTTATGGACTTTATCAAGGCGCGTTTCGCGCGGTCGGAAAGGCGCTGGCATCCGATCTCGTGCCCGAGCGTCTGCGGGCAAGCGGGGTCGGCTGGTACTCGACGACGGTAGGCCTGCTGCAACTCGTGGCAAGCGTCGCCGCCGGATTGTTGTGGGACCGGGTCGGCCACGCCGCGGTGTTCTATTTCGGCGCGCTGTTCGCAGCCGTCGGGATCATCGGCTTGCTCGCGCTTGTGCCCGCGGAGTCCCCGAGGTGAAAGAGGCGGCGCAACAAGCCCCGTCCGAGCCAGGCGAAGAACCGCGCCCCGCGCTGTAGCCGCCAGTACATCCCAGTATCGATCGAGACCGAGCGGAAATTGTGGGCCTTGGCGATCGACCACTGATCGCAGGCCTTCTTGACGGGATCGTCGTAAAAGGCGGCGATCTTGCTCTCGCCCATGCCTTCGGTCGCAAGCCAGGCGGGAATGTGGACGTTGCAGAGCCGCTCGACGTCGGTGAAGACCTTGTCGGTGCCCGTGCCGGTGACGGGGCAGGTGGATTCGAAGGCGTCGCCGACCAGGACGACGCCCGACCGCAGGTAGCCCGTATTGATGGAGAGGTCCGCGGGCCGAACCTTGATCTCGCCGGGAATCGCGAACGCGCCGGTGATGTGATGGAGCTTCGGCAGGACGGCATTCAAGGTTTTCACGGGCGCCAGGCGAAACTCGCGAAGCCAGGGGTCGTCCGCGGCGCGATAGACGAACAGGTTCGCCCGCATCTTGTTGCCGACGGGGAACAGCGTGAGATAGGGGATGCGATCGCTCGGCCGTTCCGAGAAATAGGTCAGGGCCGGAAACGCGAAGGCGGGCTGGTTGACCGGGAAAATATCGAAGCCGATCGAGATCGAATGGCAGGGGCTGACGATCTCGCGCGCGATGCCGAGCGTCTTGCGCAAGCCGATGTTCAACCCGTTGGCCAGCACCACAAGGCGCGCGGAAATCGTCTCGTCATTGGAGAGCACGATCTTCTGCCGGTCCCTGGTCGTCGAAATCGATACCGCCTTGGCAAAGATCTTTTCGACGTCGGCCGGGATTTCAGCGCGGATGGCGTTGACCAGCGCGTCGTAGAGGATGCCGATCTGCCGGCGGGGCGCCTTGTCGAGCAGAACGCCAGACCGCGCGATCCAGTTTTCGCTCGCATGCGCGGCCTTGCGCAGCACGGCCTCGCCGAGGCCGGTCTTATGGAAACGCGCGATCTGTTCGTCGCCGGAGAGCTTTTCGACACGAAAATCGGGCGGATAGACCGGGTAGGGATCGACCAGGATGGTCGCGATCCCCGCGCGCCCAAGCATCGCTGCGGCGGTCGAGCCGGCGAGGCCGCCGCCGATGATGGCGATGTCGGTGTACTTCATGGCGGCGATCATTGCCCTCGGAAGGCAAATAAAGCCTTAGCCTGACCCACGTGTTATAATACCCGGGTAAAATTTAGGGTGGCTGGCGAAATCGTGGCCTGCGCACTATCTATGAGTGGCCTCGCGCCGCGATCGAAGAGGCGGATAAGCCAAGCGGCAGAGGGCTTTCCTTGGTTGTCCTCAAAGTGTCGTTTCGCCTTGACTTGGGTATCCACGAATTATAAAAGGCGCGCACTTAACGACAGGCGGTGAGCAACGCCAGCGTCGGAACGGATCACCCTCAAGGGCTTTTTTTGAAGCCTGGACGGGCACCACCCTCGACGAATGCCGCTCAAACGCTGTCGATTATAGCTAGGCAATGCCAGGACGATTTTAGTTCTCTTGAGCGCGTCCTCTTGAGAGTGAACTCGGATGCATGACCTCGGTTGCGGACCGGACAGCGAACGCTGATCGGTTGTCACCGCGGTCCTCTGTGGCGTCGAAGCGCTTTCCGCTCAGTCATGAGCGGTTGGCGCGTTTTTCGCTTTGCGCGGGTCTTTTCGCGCTTGGCGGCCCGGCGGGGAGGGACCCCCGATAAAGAAATTTGCGGGACCAATCCGAGGTTTCCGCGCGAACGTTAAAGGGTGAAGGCCAAGATGCCGACGATCAACCAGCTGATCGCAAGTCCGCGCACGGTACAGAAGTCGCGCAAGAAGGTGCCCGCGCTGCAGCAGTCGCCGCAGAAGCGGGGCGTTTGCACGCGCGTCTACACCACGACCCCGAAGAAGCCGAACTCGGCGCTGCGCAAGGTCGCCAAGGTGCGCCTGACCAACGGGTTCGAGGTCATCGGCTACATCCCGGGCGAGGGCCATAACCTCCAGGAGCACTCGGTGGTCATGATCCGCGGCGGCCGCGTCAAGGATCTGCCCGGCGTGCGCTACCACATCCTCCGCGGCGTGCTGGATACCCAGGGCGTCAAGAATCGTAAGCAGCGCCGTTCGAAGTACGGCGCCAAGCGGCCCAAGTAATCGGGAAAGAAACAGATGTCGCGTCGCCATTCTGCTGAAAAGCGTGAAGTGCATCCGGACCCGAAGTTCGGAAACATCGTCATCACGAAGTTCATGAACTCGGTGATGTATGCCGGAAAGAAGTCGGTCGCCGAAGGCATCGTCTACGGCGCGCTCGGCATGATCGAGACCAAGACCAAGCAGAACCCGCTCGGGATTTTCGAGCAGGCGCTTGAGAATGTGATGCCGACCATCGAGGTGCGGTCCCGCCGCGTCGGCGGCGCCACCTACCAGGTGCCGGTCGAAGTCCGCACGGTGCGCCGTCAGGCGCTCGGGATCCGCTGGATCATTTCGGCCGCGCGCGAGCGCAATGAGAAGACGATGACGGAGCGGCTCTCGGCCGAGCTGCTCGACGCGTCGAACAACCGGGGGAACGCCGTCAAGAAGCGTGAAGACGTGCACCGGATGGCGGAAGCCAACCGCGCCTTCTCGCACTATCGCTGGTAACGGCGAAACGAACGGAATCGAAGGAACAATTCTATGCCCCGCCAACATGCCATCGAGGACTACCGTAACTTCGGTATCATGGCGCATATCGACGCCGGCAAGACCACGACCACCGAGCGCATCCTTTACTACACCGGCAAGAGCCACAAGATCGGCGAAGTGCACGAAGGTGCCGCGACGATGGACTGGATGGAGCAGGAGCAGGAGCGCGGCATCACCATCACCTCGGCCGCTACGACCGCGTTCTGGGACGGCAAGCGTCTGAACATTATCGACACCCCCGGCCATGTCGACTTCACCATCGAAGTCGAGCGTTCGCTGCGCGTGCTCGACGGCGCCGTCTGCGTGCTCGACTCCAACCAGGGCGTCGAGCCCCAGACCGAGACCGTCTGGCGCCAGGGCGACAAGTACCGGGTTCCGCGCATCGTTTTCGCCAACAAGATGGACAAGACCGGCGCCGACTTCTTCAAATGTCTCGCCGACATCGTCGACCGCCTCGGCGCCAAGCCGATTGCGATCCAGCTTCCGATCGGCGCCGAGAACAACTTCAAGGGTCTCGTCGACCTCGTGAAGATGAAGGGCATCATCTGGAACGACGAATCGCTGGGTGCGAAGTTCGACTATGTCGACATCCCCGCCGACCTCGTCGACCAGGCCAAGGAATATCGCGAGAAGATGGTGGAAGCCGCCGTCGAGCTCGACGATGACGCCTTGGCTGCCTTCCTCGACGGCAAGGAGCCGGACGAGGCGACGCTGAAGCGGCTCATTCGTAAGGCGGTGCTGACCGGCGCGTTCTATCCGGTCTTGTGCGGCTCGGCCTTCAAGAACAAGGGCGTGCAGCCGTTGCTCGACGCCGTCGTCGACTATCTGCCGTCGCCGACCGACGTGCCCGCGATCAAGGGCACCGACGACGATGGCAACGAAGTCGTGCGCAAGGCCGACGACAAGGAGCCGCTCGCGCTGCTGGCGTTCAAGATCATGGACGACCCGTTTGTCGGCACCATCACCTTCTGCCGGATCTATTCGGGCATCTTGCAGAGCGGCACCGGCGTGATCAACTCGACGCGCGAGAAGAAGGAGCGCATCGGGCGCATGCTTCTGATGCATGCGAACAACCGCGAGGACATCAAGGAGGCCTATGCCGGCGACATCGTCGCGCTGGCGGGCCTGAAGGAAGCGCGCACCGGCGACACGCTGTGCGATCCGAACAAGCCGGTGATTCTGGAAAAGATGGAATTCCCGGAGCCGGTGATCGAGATCGCGATCGAGCCGAAGTCGAAGGCCGACCAGGAAAAGCTCGGCGTCGCGCTGGCGAAGCTCGCGGCCGAAGATCCCTCGTTCCGGGTGTCGACAGACCAGGAGTCCGGCCAGACCATTCTGAAGGGCATGGGCGAACTCCATCTCGACATCAAGGTCGACATCCTCAGGCGCACCTACAAGGTCGACGCCAATATCGGCGCGCCACAGGTGGCCTTCCGCGAGCGCGTCACCAAGCGCGCCGAGGTGAAATACACCCACAAGAAGCAGACCGGCGGTACCGGCCAGTTCGCGGAAGTGTCGATCATCGTCGAGCCGAACGAGCCGGGCAAAGGCTACGAGTTCGAGTCCAAGATCGTCGGCGGCGCGGTGCCGAAGGAATACATCCCCGGCGTCGAAAAGGGCCTCAACAGCGTGATGGGCTCCGGCGTGGTCGCGGGCTTCCCCGTGGTCGATGTCAAGGTGCAGCTCGTCGACGGCAAGTATCACGACGTCGACTCCTCGGCGCTGGCCTTCGAAATCGCGTCGCGCGCGGCGTTCCGCGAGGCGCTGCAGAAGGGCAAGTCGGTCCTGCTCGAGCCGATCATGAAGGTCGAAGTGGTGACCCCGGAAGACTATACCGGCTCGGTCATCGGCGACCTCAACTCGCGGCGCGGTCAGATCCAGGGTCAAGACATGCGCGGCAACGCCAACGTCATCAACGCGATGGTGCCGCTCATGAACATGTTCGGGTACGTGAATAATTTGCGCTCGATGAGTCAGGGGCGCGCGACCTTCACGATGCAATTCGATCACTACGCTGAAGCGCCGGCGAATGTGTCGGCAGAAGTCCAAAAGAAGTTTGCCTGATTGTCGTTGACGGCAGTCGACGATTGAACGGAGAGTCAAATGGCCAAAGCAAAGTTTGAACGTAACAAGCCCCACTGCAACATCGGAACGATCGGTCACGTCGACCACGGCAAGACGTCGCTGACCGCCGCGATCACCAAGATCCTGGCCGAAACCGGCGGTGCGACGTTCACGGCGTACGACCAGATCGACAAGGCGCCGGAAGAGAAGGCGCGCGGCATCACGATTTCGACTGCGCATGTCGAGTACGAGACCCAGAAGCGGCACTATGCGCACGTCGACTGTCCCGGCCACGCCGACTACGTGAAGAACATGATCACCGGCGCTGCCCAGATGGACGGCGCGATCCTCGTGGTGTCGGCGGCCGACGGCCCGATGCCGCAGACCCGCGAGCACATCCTGCTCGCCCGTCAGGTCGGCGTGCCCGCGCTGGTGGTGTATTTGAACAAGTGCGACATGGTGGACGATCCGGAACTGCTCGAACTGGTGGAACTGGAAGTCCGCGAATTGCTCTCGAAGTACGAATTTCCGGGCGACAAGATCCCGATCATCAAGGGCTCGGCGCTGATGGCGCTGGAGGACAAGGACAAGAAGCTCGGCCACGACTCCATCCTGGAGCTGATGAAAGCGGTCGACGAGAGCATTCCTCAGCCGGCACGTCCGATCGACCAGCCGTTCCTGATGCCGGTGGAAGACGTGTTCTCGATCTCGGGCCGCGGCACCGTGGTGACCGGCCGTGTCGAGCGCGGCGTCATCAAGGTCGGCGAGGAAATCGAGATCGTCGGTCTGCGCGACACCCAGAAGACCATCGTCACCGGCGTCGAAATGTTCCGCAAGCTGTTGGACCAGGGCCAGGCCGGCGACAACATCGGTGCGCTGCTGCGCGGCACCAAGCGCGAGGAAGTCGAGCGCGGCCAGGTGCTGTGCAAGCCGGGTTCGGTCAAGCCGCACACCAAGTTCAAGGCCGAGGCCTACATCCTGACCAAGGAGGAGGGCGGTCGTCACACCCCGTTCTTCACCAACTACCGGCCGCAGTTCTACTTCCGCACCACCGACGTGACCGGCGTCGTGCACCTGCCCGAAGGCACCGAGATGGTGATGCCGGGCGACAACATCGCGATGGAAGTGCACCTGATCGTGCCGATCGCGATGGAGGAAAAGCTGCGTTTCGCGATCCGCGAAGGCGGCCGCACCGTCGGTTCGGGCGTCGTTTCCGCGATCATCGAATAAGCGAATAGGGAATAGCGAGTGGCGGGTGGTTTTGAACCATTCGCTATTCGCCACTCGCTACTCGCCGGGACATTCACTGCGTCGTCCGCATTTCGCGGGCGGCGACAAGGAAAGAGACTACGGCAATGAACGGCCAAAATATTCGCATACGCCTCAAGGCGTTCGACCATCGGATTCTCGATACGTCGACGCGTGAGATCGTGAACACGGCGAAACGCACCGGGGCGCAGGTTCGCGGACCCATTCCGCTGCCGACCCGCATCGAGAAGTTCACCGTCAACCGTTCGCCGCATGTCGACAAGAAGAGCCGCGAGCAGTTCGAGATGCGCACGCACAAGCGCCTGCTCGATATCGTCGATCCGACCCCGCAGACCGTCGATGCGCTGATGAAGCTCGATCTGGCCGCCGGCGTCGACGTCGAGATCAAGCTCTGAGCATGCCCCCGAAAAGTGGGCGCCGGTTCTCGGATCGGGTCACGCCCACGAAGAAGATTAGCTAGTCCTTCGGGACAGAAAGAACAGGAAGCACACCGATGCGCTCCGGAGTGATCGCACAGAAGGTCGGGATGACGCGGGTCTTTACGGAGACCGGCGAACATGTCCCCGTGACCGTGCTGAAGCTGGGCAATTGCCAGGTGCTGGGCCACCGCACGACCGAGAAGAACGGTTACGTCGCGCTGCAGCTCGGCTCCGGCACCCGCAAGACCGTCTATTTGCCGAAGGCCGAGCGCGGCCAGTTCGCGGTCGCCAAGGTCGAGCCGAAGCGCAAGGTCGCGGAATTCCGCGTCTCCGAGGATGCGCTGATTCCGGTGGGGGCTGAGATCCAGGCCGACCATTTCGTGGTCGGCCAATTTGTCGATGTCACCGGCACCTCGGTCGGCAAGGGCTTCGCCGGCGGCATGAAGCGCTGGAATTTCGGTGGCCTGCGCGCCACCCACGGCGTGTCGGTCTCGCACCGTTCGATCGGTTCGACCGGCGGCCGTCAGGACCCCGGCAAGACCTGGAAGAACAAGAAGATGGCCGGCCACATGGGCGTCGACCGCATCACCACGCTCAATCTGCGCGTGGTGCAGACCGACGTTGAGCGCGGCCTGATCCTGGTCGAAGGCGCCGTTCCCGGCTCCAAGGGCGGCTGGATCGCGGTGCGCGACGCCGTGAAGAAGCCGCTGCCGAAGGAAGCGCCGAAGCCCGGCAAGTTCAAGGTCGCGGGCGGCGAGCAGGCCGCGGAAGCGCCGGCCGAGAAGGAGGGCGCGTGAGATGGAACTGAAGGTCACAACCCTCGAAGGCAAGGCCGCCGGCTCCGTCCAGCTTTCGGACGAGATTTTCGGCCTCGAGCCGCGCCAGGACATCATTGCGCGTTGCGTGCAGTGGCAGCTCAACAAGCGCCAGGCCGGCACCCACAAGGCCAAGGGCCGCGCCGAGATCTGGCGCACCGGCAAGAAGATGTACAAGCAGAAGGGCACCGGCGGCGCCCGTCACGGCTCGGCCCGCGTGCCGCAGTTCCGCGGCGGCGGCCGTGCCTTCGGCCCGGTGGTCCGCTCGCATGCGACCGACCTGCCGAAGAAGGTCCGCGCGCTGGCGCTCAAGCATGCGCTGTCCGCCAAGGCCAAGGATGGCGACCTCGTCGTCATCGAGACGGCGAAGCTGGAAGCCGCCAAGACCAAGGCGCTGATCGGACACTTCTCCGGCCTTGGGCTCACCAACGCGCTGATCATCGACGGCGCCGAGCTGCATGACGGCTTTGCGAGCGCCGCCCGCAACATCCCGAACATGGACGTGCTGCCGATCCAGGGCATCAACGTCTACGACATTCTCCGTCGCCAGAAGCTGGTTCTGACCAAGGCGGCGATCGATGCGCTGGAGGCGCGCTTCAAATGAAGAACATCGATCCGCGCCATTACGACATCATCGTCTCCCCGGTCGTGACCGAAAAGGCGACGCTGGCGTCCGAGCACAACAAGGTTCTGTTCAAGGTCTCCAGCAAGGCCACCAAGCCGCAGATCAAGCAGGCGATCGAGAAGCTGTTCGACGTCAAGGTCAAGCGCGTCAACACGCTGGTGCGCAAGGGCAAGACCAAGGTGTTCCGCGGCAATTTCGGCTCGCAGTCGGACACCAAGCGCGCAATCGTGACCCTCGAAGAGGGCCACCGCATCGACGTGACCACCGGACTCTAAGGGCACCCAGCGATGGCATTGAAGACTTACAATCCCACGACGCCGGGCCAGCGCCAGCTGGTGATGGTCGATCGTTCGGCGCTCTACAAGGGCAAGCCGGTCAAGGCGTTGACCGAGGGCAAGCAGTCCAACGGCGGGCGCAACAACACCGGCCGGATCACCGTGCGGTTCCGCGGCGGCGGTCACAAGCAGGCCTATCGCATCGTCGACTTCAAGCGCGACAAGGTCGACGTGCCGGCGACCGTCGAGCGGCTCGAATATGATCCGAACCGCACCGCCTTCATCGCCCTGATCAAGTATCAGGACGGCGAGCAGTCCTACATTCTCGCGCCGCAGCGGCTTGCGGCCGGCGACACCATCGTCGCCGGCAACTATGTCGACGTGAAGCCGGGCAATGTCATGCCGCTCGGCAACATGCCGATCGGCACCATCGTCCACAATATCGAGACCAAGATCGGCAAGGGCGGCCAGCTCGCGCGTTCCGCCGGCACCTATGCCCAGCTCGTCGGCCGCGCCTGAATTCGGGCGAGCAGCGCCTCGTGCACGGCCGCTGCCGCGGCACCATCGGCGCGGTGTCGAACCCCGACCACATGAACATCTCGATCGGCAAGGCCGGCCGCAAGCGCTGGCTCGGCCGCAGGCCGCATAACCGCGGCGTCTCCATGAACCCGATCGATCACCCCCATGGCGGCGGCGAAGGCCGCACCTCGGGCGGACGTCACCCGGTCACGCCGTGGGGCAAGCCGACCAAGGGTAAGAAGACCCGCACCAACAAGTCGACCAACAAATTCATTCTCCTAAGCCGCCACAAGCGGAAGAAGTAAGGAACGCCGGACATGGTTCGTTCAGTCTGGAAAGGCCCGTTCGTCGAAGGCTCGCTGCTCAAGAAGGCAGATGCCGCGCGCGCGTCCGGCCGTCATGACGTCATCAAGATCTGGAGCCGCCGCTCGACCATCCTGCCGCAGTTCGTCGGCCTCGTGTTCGGCGTCTACAACGGCCAGAAGCACGTGCCGGTCTCGGTCAACGAGGAAATGGTGGGTCACAAGTTCGGCGAGTTCTCGCCGACCCGGACCTTCCACGGCCATTCGGGCGACAAGAAAGCCAAGAAGGCTTAAGGAACAGGCTTGAGGATAAGGCGATGAGCAAACCAAAGCGCGAACGGAGCCTCCCGGACAACGAGGCCAAGGCGGTCGCCCGGATGCTGCGGGTGAGCCCGCAGAAGCTCAACCTGGTCGCGCAACTGATCCGCGGCCGGAAGGCTTCGGCCGCGCTCGCCGACCTGCAGTTCTCGCGCAAGCGGATCGCGGTCGACGTCAAGAAGTGCCTGGAATCGGCGATCGCCAACGCCGAGAACAACCACGATCTCGATGTCGACGATCTCGTCGTCGCGCAGGCGTTCGTCGGCAACGGCATCGTCATGAAGCGTTTCGCGCCGCGCGGCCGTGGCCGTTCGGGCCGCATTTTCAAACCGTTTTCGCAGCTGACGATCGTGGTTCGTCAGCTCGAGGCGAGCGCGTAAGGCGCTGGGAGAATACGATGGGTCAAAAGATCAATCCGATCGGCTTACGTCTCGGCATCAACCGGACCTGGGATTCCCGCTGGTTCGCCGGCAAGGCCGAATACGGCAAGCTGCTGCACGAGGACGTCAAGATCCGCGACATCCTGCACAAGGAATTGAAGCAGGCGGCGGTCGCGCGCATCGTGATCGAGCGCCCGCACAAGAAGTGCCGCGTGACGATCCATTCGGCGCGTCCCGGCGTCGTGATCGGCAAGAAGGGCGCCGACATCGACAAGCTGCGCAAGAAGGTCGCCGACATCACCGCCTCCGACGTCGTCATCAACATCGTCGAAATCCGCAAGCCCGAGCTCGACGCCACTTTGGTCG
>WNFD01004539.1_pt1 | contig 22003 bp, 22 predicted proteins | sample 5400491 | NCBI WGS metagenome assembly WNFD01 (sample SAMN13153343, study PRJNA577476) | soil metagenome | isolation source: 120 cm saprolite under Douglas fir tree site 2 hole 2 replicate 2 | place: USA:California | collected 2015-04-18
ACCAGATCAGCCGCGAATGAACGCGAATTTTGCTTTTCTCCGCGTCTCCGTATTACCACGCCCTAAATTCTTGTTTTTTTGCGCAAATTCGGGTCACTGGCCGGATGCACGCAAGCAGCGGCAAATTCAGAACTTCCGTGTCCTCAGCTTTCTGCTGGTGAGATGAAGTTTGAAACAGCGACACCGCGCCCTGGAAGAGACCGAGGGTGCCGGAGTGCCAAAGCAATTCATCTATCTTTTGGGTTTCTCCGTGTCTCAGTGCCTCCGTGGTGCAAAGGTCTTGTCTTTGGTTGCGGCTTCGTCGCGCTGTGGTGAAGTTTTTTTCTTTTTCCCCGCAAAAAATCAGAACACTTCACGTTCCCTGGATGTCATTCACTACAGGAAGGCAAAATGACGGGACAGGCGGTAGCCGGTGGGGCGATCCTGAAAAACAGCGCAGGCACGAAAACGGAACCACTGGAAGCGATCGAGAATCTGGTGGCCGGATACAGCGGCATGGTCTTCCGAATCGCATATTCCATCCTGCGCAACCATCACGACGCCGAGGATGCCGTCCAGGAATGCTTCCTGCGGGCCGTGAAGTATGGCCGGGACCTCGAACACGTTCGCAACGCAAAGACGTGGCTGGGGCGCATCGCCTGGACGGTCGCGCTCGACCGGCGGGCGCAGCGAGAGGCGACCGGCCGGCGCGATCTGACGGCACAGCAGGGCTTCGCCGGAGAAGACGCGGAAGACGATCCGCTTGCGTCTCTGCCCGACACCCGGGCCGCCCAGGATGAAGAACTGGCCACAAAACAGATGCAGGAGCTGCTGGCGCGCATGATCGCGGCTTTGCCGGAAGACCTGCGCCATCCGCTGGAACTCTCGACCGTGCGGGAATTGAACTCGGCGGAGATCGCCGACCTGATGGATATCCCGGAAAGTTCGGTGCGCACGCGGTTAATGCGCGCCCGGAAAATACTGAAGGAGAAACTGGCCGTGATGCTGGAGGTGAAACGTGGCTGAAGAGAACATGGGACCAACGAATCGTGACGAGCGTCTTGAAGCAATGCTCGACTCCATGCTCAGGGCTTACTCCGAAACACAGCCAGGGCCTGGGCTCGAAACGCGCGTGCTCGCGACACTTCGGGCTCAGGAAGCGCGGAAATCGGCCTGGTGGAACATCCGGTGGACGTGGAGCATCGGCGGCGTATTCGCCGCGGCAGCCCTGCTGTTCGCCGTCTGGCTCTGGCAGGCTGTGCGGCTGCCGGCGCCTCCTGCCACGGTGTTCAATGCGCCTGCGCCCGCGCCGACAGTGCCATCGCCCGAAACCCAGGCGATCCGGCGGCATGGCGGCGTCAGGCGGGCACGTCCGGAAGAACCGGTTGCGTCGGCGGACGTCCGCCAGGAGATTTTCCCCTCGCGCACGCCGCTTTCCGAACAGGAACAGGCGCTGTTGCGGTATCTGGCGGGCACTTCGAGAGAAGAGATCATCGCCCAGAGCCGCCCTGATCCGCCACCTCCGCCGCCTGACGATGGCGAAACGCTTCAGCCCCAGTCACAACAGTTTAGAAGGTCGGAAGGTTACAACACCCGGTAATACATAAGGAGAGTTATGAAAACACTATTGCGGTTTCTGCTCGTTCTCACATCCCTGTCGCTGCTGCAGGCGCAGGATGCCTCACCCCGGAAAGACGCCGGCGAACCGGTCCATCATCCGGTGACAAAAGTGTTCAAGGTCAGCTACAGCATCTATGAACTCGAAGACGGCAAAAAGATCAACGAGCGCAACTACACTCTACCGGTCAGGACGGCGGGAGACAATGCCCCGCGCTCCAGCAACCTGAGAATCGGCACACGCGTGCCGGTCACCGTCAAAGAGCACGAGGTCACCTATCTGGATGTGGGGATCAATATCGAATGCGACGTCACCGAGCAGGCCGACAAATTCATCGTGTTTACCGGGCTGGAGATCGACTACATCGTATCCGCCGACCCGAATGCCGAGGTGCACGCGATGAGCACTCCGGTGTTGCGAGGCATTAAGGAGAGATCCACGACACTGGTCTCTCCGGGCAAACCCACGCTGGTGACCAGCATTGACGACATCAACAGCAAAAAAAGGACGCAGGTGGAAGTTACGGTCACGAGAATCGAATAGCGCCGCGGCGCGGGCAAAAACCCTTAACCACAAAGGTCACGAAGCAACACAAAGGAAAACCTCCTGGCCACCGAGCCACTGCGATTGTTGATCAGGCCCGTTTTTTCCTTTGTGTTCCTTCATGACCTTCGTGGTTAAGCGGTTTTTGAGGCCGCGCAATAAACCAAAGGCCGGCGGTTCGCAGCACAAAAAATCGGTCATAGGATCTGTGACATCGTCCGTAGCTGATGTATAGTTTGATTCATGGTAAAGCGTATTCTGGCACTATTCTTCGTCTGCTCCATTTGCTCCGTCGCCTGGTCACAGGGCCAGCCTTCTGCTGCGGCAGTCGCTCCGGCCTCGGGCGCCGTCGCGACCTCCGAATCGCCTGAGGCCGGCCCGTTGAATGAGGCCAAAGGGCTTTTCAGGGACGATCATTATTCCGAAGCGGCCGTAAAGTTCAGGGCCATCGTTGCCGGTAACCCGAAGTCGGAAGAGGCCCAGGCCCTTCTGGTGCGCAGCCTGCTGAACGACCGTGATCCGGATGCGGCGGAAGAGGCGGCGAAGAAAGCGATGGAAGCCCTGCCGTCTTCCGCGGCCGTCAAAGCCGCGGCCGGCGACGCCGCCTTCCGTCTGGGAAAACCAAACTGGTTTTGGCCAAAGCCCACGATCTGGATCCCGGAGACAATGAGATTTTCGGCGAGTGGGTCAGTATGCTTTCCCCGACGGAAAGACCGGACGCCCTGAAAAAACACTTCGGAGAGAAGCCCAACACCCGCCAGCGGCAGCAACTCGACCGCGCCGCCGAGATAGCAAAGAAAGAACCATGGACGCTGGCGAGCGAAATCAAGTCCTATGAAATCCGGATGGGCCAGATCGGCCGCAAAGACGCCGTCAACGATCAACAGGACGCGATGATCTCCGTCTATTCGGGATATGCGCTGCAGGTACGATTCAATGACCGGGTATCGGCCGACCTCAAACTCGACACCGGGGCGGGCGGCATCCTCATCGGTCGCAAACTGGCGGAGAGAGCGGGCTTCGTCAAGCTCAGCGACACCTATATCGGCGGCATCGGGGACAAAGGCGATGTGCGCGCCGAACGGGGCTGGATCGACAAGATCACCATCGGCCCGGTTGAATTTCGCAACTGCCTGGTCGAGGTTTCCAGCCGTAGCGACATCCTGGACGACCAGGGACTCATCGGCCCCGATATATTCGCGAAATTTCTCATTACCCTGGACTTCAAGGAAAAGAAAATGCTTCTGGGTCCGCTTCCCAAAAACCCCGCCGCGACCGGGAACGGCCTGGACGACCAGGACCGCTACGTCGCCCCCGAGATGCAGTCCTATACAAAGATCTGGCGGTTCGGCCACGACCTGGTGATTCCGGTCCTGGTCAGCGACAAGGCCACAGGCAATTTCATACTCGACACCGGTGCCGAAACCAACCATTTCTCGACCAGAATCGCATCACAGGTGACAAAACTCGATAAAGACGGCCGGTACCAGGTGCAGGGCATCAGCGGCGACGTAAAAAACATCGCCAGCGGAAACAAAGCCATTTTGCAATTCGGCCCGATACGGGCGCGCAGCGATGACTTTCCTGCAAGTTCTTTTGACAGCCTCAGCGAAAACGAAGGCACGGAGATCGCCGGCCTGATCGGCATCAAGACCCTGGTGCAGACCAAAATGACCATCGATTACCGCGACGGACTGGTGAAGTTCGACGTCTATGATTTCAAGCCCGCGCGTGAATAGCGGTCACTCACCGATATTTTTTCAGGCGGGCGTCCGCGGGAAATTGCGGCGCCCGCGTTCTTCTTTTATGAGACCGTTTTTCCGACCGATCCTCTTGTTGTGGATTGCGTCCCTTGCCTCGGCCCAATCGCCGGACAATTTGCCGGAGGCCCTTTCCCGCCAGGGCCGGTTCGCGGAATCAGCGGCGGTCTGGAGATCGGTGCTGGCGAAAGACCCGTCCTCCGTCAGGGCCAACACCGGGCTCGTTCTAACCCTGCTCAAACTCGATGACGTGAAAGCCGCCGAAGAAAGTTCGACGCGGGCGCTGGCGATTCTGCCGCAATCGGCGTCCGTCCGTGCGGTGCGCGGCGAAGTTTTGTTTCGCGAAGGTTTGCCGGCTGCGGCGGAAAGTGAATACCGCGTCGCGCTCAAACTCGACGACCGATGCGCCCGCGCATGGCTGGGCATTGGCAGAATCGAGGCGGCGGTGTCCCATCAGGACCACGCGCGCGGGGCCTTCGCGAAAGCGCACCAGCTCGATCCTGAAGACGGTGACGCGCTTTACCGCCACGCCACGCTGCTGGGCTTCCCGCAAAACGTAACTCTGCTGGAAGAACACATGACACGATTCCGAACCGGCCCGGAGCGCGAGCGGCGCGAACGCGAATATGTCGTGTTCGTGAAGGCCCTCGCCGGGCGGAAGATCTGGACGCCCGCAGGTGAACCGACCGGCGCCGAGATCAAACTCGACAACATCGCCACACCCGCCGGGGTGCGCGGCGCGGGTGTTCGCGTGAAGTTCAATGGAGGCGCTCCGCACCTGCTGCTGCTCGACACCGGAGCATCGTGGATCACCGTGCCCCGCAAGCTGGCGGAAAAGGCGGGCGCGCGCAAGCTCTCGGATTTCGGCATGGAAGGCACCGGCGACGCGGGCCCGACCGCGGGATACTACGCCTGGGTGGACAAGATCGCCATCGGCGACGTCGAATTCCGCGATTGCGTCATCCAGGTGATGCTCAAAGAAAACTCCGCTCCGGAGGAAGGAACGCTGGGCCTGCAGATGTTTACCGCGTTTCTGGTTACACTCGACCTGCCCGCGCATCGCCTGCGCCTTTCTTCCCTGCCGGAAAAAGTGCCCGAGGCCGGCGACGAATCGTCGCGGCCGCTGATTGCCCCGGACGCCGCCGAGAATCCCCGACGGCAATTCCTCAGCTTCGGACATCTCATCCTTCTCCCAGTCCGGGTGAATGACAAAGCCGAGGGCCTGTTCATCCTCGACACGGGCGCCAACACCACGTCCATCTCCGCGCGGCTGGGGAGACAGGTGACCACGCTGCGCAATTCAAAGCTGAGCGTAACGGGCGCCAGCGGCGAGGTGAACGACATCTTTCTCGCCCCGAACATCCGGCTGCGATTCGCGCGCAAAGCAGAAGACCCCGAAGATCTGGAGGCCTTCGATCGGCCCGCGCTCAGCAGGAACCTTGAAACGGAGGTTTCAGGGTTGATCGGTCTGCCGACGCTGGCGCGGCGGAAAATCATCATCAATTATCGGGATGGGGTGCTGGGGTTTGAGTAGAGGTTCACCTTTCCGCGCGCGCAACAATCGATTTTGGAAAGGAGTCCCGGCAGACGAGTGACAGTAGTGAAGGTAGCCCCATGAATCGAGAGTCCCTTCAGGGACGACTGACAGAGCGCCCTTAGAGAAATCCCAATAAATTTGCGCAAGGAATTGCCGCTATGACGTTCTTTCTACAGACATGCGCCGCAGGCGCATGCAGGGACAGCCATTCGTGTTGTCTCATGCACATCGTTTTCGGCACCCCGGACGCCAGGACGTTAAACATGGTAAATTACCCAGTAGTCCGTCCCCGCCCCCGACCGCCCAAAACGGTATGAAATATTGCTTCCAAATCGCGGCCCTCTTCACCTGCATCATGTGCATGGCCGGCGAGAAACCGCCTAAAGGGGTTTCGAAACACGACCTGAAGCTGGCGCAGAAGGAATATCGTCATGCTCTGGAGTTGCAGAAGAAAGGGCAGACCCAGGAAGCGTTTGAGGAAGCCGGCCGCGCGGCGGAGCTGGTGCCGAACGATCCGCAGTTCATCACCGCGCGCGAAATGCTGCGCGGGCAGCTGGCCGGCGCCTATCTGCAACGCGGCAATCTGCTGGCGGAGGTCGGCGACCGGCAGGGCGCGGCTTCGCAGTTCAAGACCGCGATCAACGTCGATCCGCAGAACGGGTACGCCATGGAGCGTCTTTACGACATCGGGCCCGATCCGGAACATGCGCAGGTGTTGCAACTGCTGGCGTCCGTTGACCAGATCGAGGTTGTTCCGAAACCCGGTAAACAGAACTTCCATCTGCGGGGCGACACCCGCGATGTCTATCAGGCCATCGGCAAGGCGTTCGACGTCAACATTGTTTTTGACGAGCCTTTGAACACCCAGCGGGTGCGTTTCGATGTGGACGAGATCGACTTCAGCGCCGTCATGCGCCTGACGGGGAAAATGACTAAGACCTTCTGGGCGCCGATTGCCAACAATCAGGTGATTATCGCCAACGAATCCCAGGAGATGCACCGCCAGTTCGACCGCCTGTCGCTCAAGACTTTTTACGTCAGCGAAGCGGTGGCGCCCTCGGACCTGAACGATGTGGTCAACGTGCTGCGCACAGTGTTTGAAGTCAAGTTCGTAAGCATGGAAGCCGACAAACATGTGATTACGGTGCGCGCTCCCAAAGAAATCCTGGCAGCCGCCACAGCCATGATGGACGACATGCTGCAGGGCAGTCCGCAGGTGCTGGTGGATATCAAGGCCTTCGAGGTTTCCTCCACCTACTCGCGGCAGAACGGACTGACGCTGCCCAGTGATTTCAATATCTTCAACATTCCGTCGGAAATCAGAAAAATTCTGGGACCGGTCAGTCAGAATGTGATCGACCAGATCATCCGCACCGGGACGGTCGATCCCTCGCTGGTGCCGGCGGGAGCGCTCACGCAGCTGGCCGGTTCGCCGCTGCTGGCGCCTTTTATCTTCTTTGGCGGCGGATTGGGTCTGACCGGCATTTCCGTCACCCCTATCAGCGCGATCGGCCAGGTGAACCAATCGGATTTCAAGAACCTTGAGCACGTCACCATGCGCGCCTCACAAAACAATCCCGCGACCTTCCGCATCGGGACACGCCTTCCGATTCAATCCAGCTCGTTTACGAATGTCTCGATCGACCGCAACGGCAAACCCGTGGTCGACGCGCCCATCGCCAACGTTCAATACGAAGACGTCGGACTCACCTTCAAAGCCACGCCTCATATTCAGAGCGGTAACGAGGTTTCCCTCGATCTCGATCTGCAATTGCGGGGCGTCGGGGCGCAAGCCGCCAACGGTCTTCCCGTCATCTCCAACCGGGCCTATGTTGGTAAGATCACCGTTGGTGACGGCGAACCCACGGTACTTGCGGGGATGCTCACCGAACAAAGCGATCGAGCCACCAGCGGCATACCGGGAACCGGCCTTCCCCTGATCCGCGACCTGCTCGACAACAACTCAAAGAACCACTCCAAAAGCCAGATTCTGATCGTCGTAACCCCCCACATCGTGCGCAACACCTACCATGCGCCGGGGACGGGAATCTACTGGAAGCTGTCGAATTAGCGGTCAGCACTCATTTAGCACTCAGCACTCAGCATTCAGCCATGAAACCTTTTCGGATAGTCAGAGGTTGCTCCTCGCTGATTTACGTCGGGCTTGAGCGTAATGCGGGCGTTGAGGACGTCTCAACGGATCAACCAAAATGTTTCATGGCTGAGTGCTGACTGCTGAATGCTAGGCGCTAAGCGGCAGTCTCGCCGCACCGATCAGGCCCGCGTCGCTGCCGAGAGTTGCTCTCAGAATGACTGTGTTTCTCAGGCCGGCGGTTTCTCCGGGGGCGGCCGCGGTGGTTTTGTAGACGTAGGACCGGAAGCTGACTTCTTCCATCATCGCCGGGGCAAACGCCTCCCATCCGGCGGAAGCGCCACCGCCGATCACGATGACGGGCAGATTCAGAGTGTTGATCAGCCCGGCCAGCATCACGCCCAGCGCCCAGCCTGCTTTGCGAAAGACCTGTCGAGCGGGCTCGTCTCCCTGCATCGCCAGATCGTAAACCGTCTGGGAATCGAAGTTCTTATTTGCCTGGGCGGCACGCGCAAGGCCGGGCGCATGACCGGCAGCGATGGCTTCCTGGGCCATTCGCCGAATGGCGGTTGCCGAAGCGTACTGCTCGACGCACCCCCGGCTGCCGCAGCCGCAGGGATGGCCTTCCGGCTCGACCATGATATGGCCGAGTTCCCCGGCCATTCCGATCGCGCCGTGCCAGATTTTTCCGCCCAGAATCAATCCCCCGCCCACGCCGGTGCCCAGCGTGATCATGCACATGTCATCCGCATGGCGGCCGGCGCCCAGCCACTTTTCGCCCAGGGCCGCGGCGTTAGCGTCGTTTTCGAGAATGACCGTGGTATTCAGCTGCCGTTCAATCTCCTGGCGGACGGGATAGTGCTCCCAGCCCGGCAGGTTGGGAGAAGCGTACAGCATTCCCGATTGCAGATCGATAATTCCAGGAACGCCGACGCCGATCCCTACAAGCGTTCCGGACGACTTCAGCCGAAGAGTAATCGCGCGGACCGCGGAACACATCTCCCGGACCACCACTTCCCGATGCGGCACAACGCTGGTGTGCACGCGGTCCAACACGGTTCCGTCGGAATCGACGGCGGCCACGCGCAGGTTGGTTCCACCCAGATCAACACCGATTGCGAACATAGTGCGAATGTATCAGAACACCGGGAGGTTGGGGAATCAGGGTGTGTCTGTAGAAAGAGCAAAAGATTTTAAATTTGAAATTTAAAATTTGAAATTTAAAATCTTTGTCTTTTATGGTTTTGACTTTGTCCGTCGCTGCCTCTATCTTTCTCACCATGCAAATTCAGGGAAAAGTTGTCGTCGTGACCGGAGGCGCGAACGGGATTGGACGCGCCATGTGCCATGCCTTCGCCGCCGCGGGGGCGCGCGCCGTTGTGGTCAGCGATATCGACGTGCCGGGCACGAAACGGGTCGCCGAAGAAGTCAAAGGGCTGGCTGTGCCGGCCAATGTCGGTAAAGAAGACGACATCCGGCAGCTTGTGGAGAAAGCCACCGCGCAGTTCGGCCAGGTGGATATTTTCTGTTCCAACGCGGGCATCGGCGTCGATGGCGGCGAAGAGGCCTCCAACGCCGACTGGACGCGCAGCTGGGACGTCAACGTCATGGCCCATGTCTACGCCGCGCGCGCCGTGGCGCCCCAGATGGTAGCCCGCAGGGAAGGTTATCTGGTGCAGACCGTCTCCGCCGCCGGGCTTCTGACCCACCCCGGCTCCGCGGCCTACTCCGTCACTAAACACGCGGCCATGGCCTTCGCCGAATGGCTGGCGATCGCCTATACCGACAAGGGACTGCGGGTCTCCGCGCTCTGCCCTCAGGGCGTAAAAACGGAAATGCTCAGGCAATCGGAGCTGGTCGGCGGTCCACTTCTGATGAAAGACGCACTCGAGCCCGAACAGGTAGCCGACCACGTAATCAAAGCCGTAACCGAAGAGCGCTTCCTGATCCTGCCTCATCCGGAAGTCGCGAAATTCTTCCAGAACAAAGCCAACGACTACGAGCGGTGGCTCAGGGGGATGAGGAAGATCAAGGCGTCGATTCGGACCGAGCGGTGAGGCTGATTTGGTAATTGGATAACGCAGATTGGGTAATTTGGTAATTTGGTAATTTCGTAATTGAGTGCGAGTCAAAAGCAATTACGAAATTACCAAATTACCCAATTACTAAATTTCTTCACCGCTGACACCGTGGGCAGTAGTGCGTCCCTCGGCCCGCCACTACGATCTTCTTGATCGGAGTTTTGCAGACGCGGCAGGGCTCTCCTCCGCGACCGTAGACTCGGTGTTTGAGCTGGAAGAACCCTTCTTCGCCATCCGCATCCACGTAATCCGATACGGAGGAGCCGCCGGCGGCAATGGCCTCGTGCAGGACTTTTTGCAGGCCCGCGTGCAGCTTTTTCAGCTCATCGCGCGTGAGAGAACCGGCGCGTCTTCGCGGACGGACCTTCGCGCGAAACAGGCTCTCGTCGGCGTAGATGTTCCCTACACCGTGCAACAACTTCTGATTGAGCAGCGCGCCTTTGATGGGAGCCTGTCGCTTGTGGAAGAGTGCCGCGAATACATCGAGGCCGATACCCAGGGGCTCCGTGCCCGGCCCGGTAAAGACGGCCTGCTGCACCTCGAGGCGTCCGAAACGCCGGGGATCGACGAACCTGAGTTCCCTGCCCGATGCCAGCTTTGCGATCAGATGAGTGTGCGGGGCGATTTCGGTTTCCGGAGTCGCCACCCTCATGCTTCCGGTCATGCCGAGGTGGACGATCCACTGGCTTGGAGCCTTGCGTCGGCTCAGGTCGAGGACGATATGCTTGCCGACACGCGCGACCTTTTCGATGCGCGCCCCTTCGAGGACGCGGGCAATTTCAGCTGCGGGAGATTTCAGCGGCTCGGGCTTGTCGCCGATCCAGACGGAATCGATCTTGTCTCCGGCGACGCGCTTATGCAGTCCGCGGGCTATGGTTTCAACTTCAGGGAGTTCGGGCATGGAATCTTATTATCGCATCCGCGTTACCCAGGAGCGGATTTAGTAATTGCGTAATCTGGTAATTGAAGTGCTGCGCCGTACTCAATTACGAAATCACCAAATTACACAATTACCCAATCCGTTCCGTCAGGATGACAAGGGGTTGAAAGCAAACGCGAAACGGGAAAACGCCCCTATCTCTTCTTCGGCTTCACCGGAGGCGTAATCGTGGGACGCCGAACGGGAATGAGCGCGCCCTGGCTGGGCTGCGCCTGGCTAACTCGGTTGGAAACTTCCTGTTGCACGAAGCGGACGAATTCCTGCATCTGAACGTTCATCTGCTCCATGCGCTCGCGCATCTGCAGAATGATCGCGATGCCGGCGATGTTGACGCCCAGATCGCGGGCCAGCGACAGAATGAACTCGAGGCGCTTCAGATCGTCCTCGGTATAGAGGCGGGTGTTGCCGTCGGTGCGCGACGGCTTCAGCAGCCCTTCACGCTCATACAGCCGCAGGGTCTGCGGATGTATGCCGTACATCTCCGCAACCGAGGAGATCATATACGCGCCCTGTGATTTACGCTTACCCACGATTCAATTTTCTCTTTTTCTTCATTCGCGGCTAATCTGCTTTTCAAACCTTGTCCCACAACTCCTGCCGGGGATCTTCCGGAGTCAGCTTCTGCAGCTCCTGCCACAATTCGCGGACTTTCAGGTCCCGGGCCTCGGGCACCGTGATTTTGACTTCCACGATCTGGTCGCCGCGCATTCCTTCACGGGTTGCCGAGGGCACGCCCTTGTCCCGCAGGCGCAGTTTCTGGCCGCTCTGGGTTCCGGGAGGCACTCGAAGCTGGGAGCGTCCGTCCACTGTGGGGACGTCGATTTTCGCGCCCAGCGCGGCTTCCATGGCCGAGACCGGCACGGTCACGTAGATGTCGTCGGCGTCACGCTGGAAAACCGGATGCTCCCCGGCGCGGATGATGATAAACAGGTCGCCGGCGGGCGCGCCATGCGTCCCCGCATTGCCTTTGCCCGCCAGACGGATGCGCTGTCCGTCGCGCGTTCCCGCCTTGATTCGGACTTCCAGAGGTTCGGTGCGCGACACCACGGTCGCCCCGTGGCAGACAGGACAGAGATTGCGCGCCTTTCCCGTGCCGTGACAGCGCGGACAGGTCGTATTGAACTTCATGCGGCCCGAGTTCTGCGTGATTTGGCCGCTGCCGCCGCATTCCGGGCAGGTGCCGACCGGCCCCACGCTCCCCTGGCCATTGCAGTTCGAGCAGGCCGCCTGGCGGGAAATATCGAGACGCATCACTGTGCCGCGAATCGCGTCCCAGAAGCCGATGTTGACCTGATATTCCAGGTCCGAGCCGGTCTCCGGCTCGTCATCGACAGCCGCCCCGCGTCCGCCGCCCGCTCCAAAGATGCTTGAAAATATGTCTCGAAAGCCTTTGCCCTGGCCTCCGGCGCCGCCGACGGCATCGGAGAAATCGAACCCCCCAAAATCGAAGGGCATACCCTGTTGCCGACCCTGGCTTCCGCCCCCGAAGCCTCCGCCCCGGGCATAGGCCGCGGCTGCCGCCGGGTCGATGTTGTCGGAATAAAACCCAAGCTGATCGTAGATCTTGCGCTTTTTCGGATCGCTCAGCACGTCGTTGGCTTCAGAGAGTTCCTTGAACTTCTCTTCGGCCTTCTTGTCGTTGGGATTGACGTCGGGATGGTATTTGCGCGCAAGTTTCCGGAATGCCTTGCGGATCTCTTCCTCCGAAGCATTTTTTTTGATGCCCAGCGTGCCGTAATAGTCTTTTTGCTTAGGAACCGTCATAACAAAATCTCTCGCCCTGGCCCGCTGCCGCCGCGTTCAGGCTTTGATCTCGGGCGCGCGTGTGGCCTGCCATGCCACCACCTGCCAGCGTCCGCTCCGCTTCACGAATGTTCCGGTGTTGCGGAAGTATGAAATCTCAGGACGCCCGCGGTTCTCGCTGTGCATGACCATGCAGAAATTCACGATCACCGTATCGTCACAGGGCTGCACCTTGATGTCCTCGGCTGTGCACGTGCCCCTGAACCGGTGCGGCGAAGCCACATCCAGAATCTTCATGATCTCTTCTTTGTTGATGGTGATGCCCGTGGAACTGGTATAAATCACGTCATCGGCAAAGAAGTTCCCGAAGATCAGCCGGTCGCTTTCCTTTCCGCGGCCGACGGCATCGAGAAAATCCCGCAGCATCAGCAACACGGTCCTGACCGAATTGACCTCGCCGCGGCTCTTTAACATAGACAACATGCGGCCCGCTATTTTGTCTCCGCCGGAGGCACTTTCGTGGCCTGCCATGCAACCACCTGCCACTTCTCATTGCGCTTCAGGAACGTGCCCGTATTGCGGAAATAGTTCGTCACCTTTGCGCCCTTCTCTTCGCTGTGCTGCACCAGGCGGAAATTCACAACCGCCATATTGCCGTAGGGATGCACGGTAATGTCGTCGGCCTCATAAGTGTCGCTCGGTTCGTTTGCCGCGCGCACGCCGATGTTCTTCATGATCTCGGCCTTGTTGACCGTTACTCCGGCGCCCCGGGTGTAGATCACGTCATCGGCGAAGAAATTGTCGAAAACCTGCCGATCGCTCCTCGGCACCGCCGCCAGAAAATCCCGCAGCATATTCGTAAGCTGGTCCGCCACGGCCTGATCGGCCGGGGCCACCGCCACGGCGGCCTGAAGCGGCCGGGTTGCGGGATTGAGCGCGATAAACGGAAGCAGCGCCGCGACCGCAAACATCCGAAGGTTTTTGCGTTTCATGAATTTCACGAGAAGCTCCTGGCTAGTAGCTGCTGGCTGCTAGCTTAAAACCGCCAAATCATTAATCCTCTTGAACCTAAAAGCACCGGGCAGAGCCGGCTTATTAACTCACAACGCTCGCTAAAACATTGTCAGCCCCGACGGCCGTAGCTAGCAGCCAGAAGCCGGCAGCCAGAAGCTCTCACGCATTCCCCACTTCCTGAATCAATAACCGCAGGCCGGGCTCGGCTTCGAGGGCCTGCTGAACGAAATTTTGGGCCGCTCCCAGCGTGTAAAGGCCCGGCAAGGTTATCAGATCGGCCATCTGATTCAAACCTTCGGCAATTCTCACGATCAGGTATTGTTTCATCTTAAATCTCCCTGTGACAAAGGCGGCTGGGGACAGCCGCCTTCCGGAACAAATCCAACTCAACTCTTCGTCCGACCAATCCTTGCGGCGTCTGCTGCCCGCCTCAGGATGCTCGCTCCGGGGCTGTACGCCCCGGAGCCCGCGGTTACTTCTTGTCTTCCACGTCCACGTACTCGGCATCGATGACCCCTTCGTCCTTTTTCTTCTGGGCCTCTCCGGCGCCGTTGCCGGAGGCTTCGCCCGTCGGGCCTGCGCCTGCTGCGGCGCCCGGCGCCGCGGTTTCCGCCTGCGCTTTGTACATGGCTTCCGCCAGCTTGTGCGAAGACTGGGTCAGCTTTTCGAAGGCCGCGTTCATGGCTGCCGCGTCGGTGCCTTCCAGCGCTTTCTTCGCGTCCGCCAGGGCCGTTTCCACCTCGCCCTTGTCGCCCGCGGAGATCTTGTCGCCGTGCTCCTTCAGCATCTTCTCGATGTTGTACACCGAGTTGTCGAGTTGGTTGCGGGATTCGATCTCCTCGCGCTTGACCTTGTCTTCGGCCGCGTGCGCTTCGGCTTCCTTCGCCATGCGCTCGACCTCTTCTTTGCTCAGACCCGAAGAAGACGTGATGGTGATCTTCTGGTCCTTGCTGGTCGCCATGTCCTTGGCCGTCACGTTGAGGATTCCGTTGGCGTCGATATCGAACGTCACCTCAATCTGGGGCACGCCACGCGGAGCCTGCGGAATGCCGGTCAGGTGGAACTTGCCCAGCGTGCGGTTATCGCGGGCCAGCTGACGCTCGCCCTGCAGCACGTGGACTTCGACCGACGTCTGGCTGTCGGCCGCCGTCGAGAACTTCTCCGTCTTGCGCGTCGGAATGGTCGTGTTGCGCGGAATCATGTTCGTCGCCACGCCGCCCAGCGTTTCAATTGAAAGCGTCAGCGGAGTCACGTCGAGCAGCAACAGATCTTTCACATCGCCGGCGAGCACGCCCGCCTGCACCGCCGCGCCGATCGCGACCACTTCGTCGGGATTCACGCCCCGATGCGGTTCTTTCCCGAACAGTTCCTTCACCACCTGCTGGATGCGCGGCATGCGCGTCTGGCCGCCGACCAGCACAACTTCGTCGATGTCTTTGGCTTCCACGCCCGCGTCCTTCAGAGCCTGGCGGCACGGCCCGAGCGAGCGCTGGATGATGTCTTCGATCATCTGTTCCAGCTTGGCGCGGGTCAGCTTCTTGACCAGGTGCTTCGGACCGGTGGCATCCGCGGTGATGAAAGGCAGATTGATCTCGGTTTCCATGGTGGTGGAAAGCTCGATCTTGGCCTTTTCCGCCGCGTCACGCAGCCTCTGCAGCGCCATCTCGTTGCCCTTGGCGCGCAGGTCGAGGCTCTCGTCTTTCTTGAATTCATCCACCAGCCAGTCGACGATGCGCTGGTCGATGTTATCGCCGCCGAGGTGCGTGTCGCCGTTGGTGGATTTCACCTCGATGACGCCCTCACCCACTTCCAGCACGGAGATGTCGAAAGTACCGCCGCCGAAGTCGTACACGGCAATGGTCTCATCCTTCTTCTTGTCGAGCCCGTAAGCCAGTGCGGCCGCCGTCGGCTCGTTGACGATGCGCTTCACGTCGAGGCCGGCAATCTTGCCCGCGTCCTTGGTCGCCTGCCGCTGTGCGTCGTTGAAGTACGCCGGAACGGTAATGACCGCTTCGGTAACAGTCTGGCCGAGATAATCCTCGGCCGCCTTCTTGAGCTTTTGCAGAATCATGGCCGAAACCTGGGGCGCGGTATATTCCTTTTCCTGCGCCACGACCGCGATGTGATCTCCCTGGCGTACCACCTTGTAGGGGACCATCTTCATCTCTTCGTTGACTTCCTCAACGCGGCGTCCCATGAAACGCTTGATCGAATAAACGGTGTTCTCGGGATTGGTGATGGCCTGGCGTTTTGCCACCTGGCCAACCAGCCGTTCGCCGGTCTTGGTGAAACCAACCACCGATGGGGTCGTACGACCACCCTCTTCATTTGCGATGACTTTTGGCTCACCGCCTTCCATGACGGCAACCACCGAATTGGTGGTGCCAAGGTCAATTCCAATTATTTTGCCCATGAATTTATCCCTCCTCGCCCGGATAAGTGCTTAAAAATCAGCGCCGACCCCATTAACAACAGTTCCATTATTATATGTGAGTCACTTACTGTCAAGGATTGGATGGTCTTTATAGTCATTCGGTTGCAGGGTTTTTTTGGAAAAAACAAGAGAGGCAGAGTGAAAATCGAAGCCTCGACACCATCTCTTTTGTCATTCCGAAGGCGCGAAGCGCAGAGGAACCTGCTTACAGTCTCCCGATCGGCTCTGGTGCAGGTTCTCCCCAGGGCTTCCGGTCACCAATCGATGGTCCTCCGACAGATCTCACCAAGCAGGTTCCTCTGCGCTGCGTGCCTTCGGAATGACAAAAGAGACGGAATTCAGGTTTCGGCCTCGCTCCGTGCCACGAACAGAGTCGTCCCTACGCGCAATACGCCGCGCACAGCCTGGCCGCCAGACGCTGCCGGACCTCGTCCGGCACAAACGCGTTTCTTGCGGCGTCGAGATTACATTTCAGAAACTCTTTCCGGCCCCAGTTGAATGTCCGGTTGAGTTCGCCGTATTCACGCGCCAGCGTGGTATCGGTGATGGTGCGCGCATCGGTGTTCACGCTGAGCGAGACTCCGGCCTGGGAGAGCCGGTCAATAGGATGCTCGCGCAGAGAATGACAGACATTGGTCTGCACGTTGCTGCTGGGGCAGACTTCCAGATGGATGTTCCGCTCCCGAAGCGCGCCCAGTAACTGCGTGTCTTCCACGCTGCGGACGCCATGGCCGATGCGCGACGGGTTCAGGTCGCGCAGGGTTTCCCATACGCTGGGCGCGCCCGCCGCTTCGCCGGCATGGGCGGTCACGAACAGGCCGCGCTCATGCGCGTAATCGAAAGCCGGCTTGTGCGGAGCCACGCGGTCTTCATGCTCTGTTCCGCGGTGTAATGGCGCAGGGTGCAGAGAATCAGGCGCGCATCGATTCCGGTGCGCGCGACGCATTCTTCGGTCGCCTGGTCCACGGCTTCCACGACTTCCTCGGGCGTCAATCCCTGTTCCAGATGCAGCAGCGGCGCGTAGCGCACCTCGGCGTAGATGACATGGTCGGCGGCCAGTTGCTCGAACAGGTCTTCGACCACCAGGCGCAGCTGCTCCCGGGTCTGCATGAGAAGAAAACCGTGGGGCGCCCGCATCAGATATTCGGCCAGGTTGGCGCATTTGCGGGGAGCGACAAATGTCGCGCGATGCTGTGCCTCGCCGATGGCGGGATTCAGACGGGTCACAACCTTGTGACTCAGAGAACAATCAAGATGCAGATGCAGTTCGATGCGCGGAAGGGGTTCCATTGAATTCACCATAAATTGGCCGGACGAGGCAAAAACAAACTCTGACCGGGGCGCGAATCGGCCCAGGGCACGGAACGTCAGTCGTAGCGTTCGTAGACGACCCGCTTCTTATCGAAGCCCAGTTCGGCGAGCAGCGTTCGGTTGGCTTTGACCATCTGATTCAGTCCGCAGATGTAAGCATCCAGGGAGTGACGCCGTTCCTCCGGCAGTCCTTCCACAACGGTGCGCACGTGGTCCTGCACGTAACCCCGAAGTCCCGGCCAGTCCTCGCCGGCCCGGCTCAGTGTCGGCAGGTAATGAAATTCAGGATGCGCGGCGGCGATGCGCTCGAAACTTTCGCGGTAGTAGAGATCGTCCTCGTGCCGCGTTCCGTAGACCAGCCAGAATTCATGGCCCTCAGCCCTGCGCCGATCGTCGAACAGCCATTGCACAAAACCCCGGATGGGCGCAACGCCGGTGCCGGTGCAGATAAAAATCGAGTCCCTGAGCGGATTGCGCAGCGTAAAGGTCCCATGCGGGCCGTGAAAGCGCACCGTCTCGCCCTCGCGCATGTCGCACAACAGGTTGGAAAAATACCCGTCTTCCACGCGATTGAGGCAGAGATCGAACTGCGGCCTGGCATAGGGCGCGGAGGCGATGGAATAGGCCCGCGTGATCTCCCGCCCTTCCTTGTCGGCCAGCAGGGAGAGAAACTGCCCCGGCGTGAACTCGAACCGCTCCTGGCCCTCCACGGCGAACTCCAGATGCCGTGTCTGCCCCGAAAGTTCGGCGACATGCTTCAGTTGTGCGGTATAAATCTTTCGCTCGGCCACGGACAGTGCGGTATCTCCTCAGATCAAGTATAGATGCTCGACAACGGTTCGCGGATGGCCAAAAACGATTCAGCCTTCAGCACTAAAAACCAGCACAAGCAGTCAGCATTCAGCATTCAGCACTCAGCATTCAGCATTCAGCATTCAGCCATGAAACGTTTTCGAATGGTCAAAAAGATTACTCCTCGTAGATTCATGTCAAGTCCGGGGGTTGGCGTCTCAGAGTGGCCAAAAATGTTTCATGGCTGAATGCTGAATGCTGAAGTGCTGATTGCTGGTTTTCGCTACTCCACCGTCACCGATTTCGCCAGGTTTCTCGGCTGGTCCACATCGCAGCCCCGGCGGACGGCGATGTGATACGCCAGCAGTTGCAACGGAACGATCTCCAGCAGCGGCATCAGCAGTTCCGGGGCCTCGGGCACATAAAGCACGTGATCGGCGGCTTCATGGATCTCGTCGTCGCCTTCCGTGGCGATGGCAATGATCTTGCCCTCGCGTGCCTTCACTTCCCTGATGTTCGACATGGTCTTCTCATAGCGAAGTACCGAGTCGGGATCGCCGGGGTCGCGTGTGGCCAGCACCACGACCGGAAGGTTCTCGTCGATCAGGGCATTGGGGCCGTGCTTCATCTCTCCGGCCGGGTAGCCTTCGGCGTGGATATAGGAGATTTCCTTCAGCTTAAGCGCGCCTTCGAGCGCAATCGGGTAATGGATACCCCGGCCCAGGAACAGAAAATCCTGGACGCGGGAATATTGCCGGGCCAGTTCTTCGACGGCCTCATTGTGCGCCAGCGCTAGTTCCAGCTTGCCGGGTATCCTGACCAGTTCATCGATGTAATAGCGCTCTCTGTCATGCGGCAGCGTTCCGCGCAGTTCGCCCAGACGCAGAGCCAGCAGGAACAGGGCCGTAAGCTGGGCGGTAAAAGCTTTGGTCGAGGCCACGCCGATTTCCGGACCGGCATGAGTGTAGATCGTGCCGGCAGCCTCGCGCGCGATCATCGCGCCCACCACGTTGCAAATGGCCATGGTTTTGGAGCCCTTGGCTTTGGCTTCGCGCTGAGCGGCGATGGTGTCGGCCGTCTCGCCCGATTGCGTAATGAGCAGTGTCACTTCCTTTTCAGAGGTAATCGGATCGCGGTAACGATATTCGCTGGCGTAGTCCACTTCGACCGGCAGACGGGCCAGACGCTCGATCATGAATTTACCGGCCAGCCCCGCATGCCAGCTCGTTCCGCAGGCCGCGATCTGCAGCTTCTGCATTTTGCGAAACTCGTCGGCGGTAATTTCCATCTCATCGAGAAAGACCCTGCCCGAATCCTGGGAGAACCGTCCCAGCGATGTGTCGCGAACCGAGCGCGGCTGCTCGTAAATCTCCTTGAGCATGAAATGTTTGAAGCCGCCTTTTTCCGCCATGATCGGGTCCCAGGTAATGTGCTGCGCCTGTCGGACGACCGGGTTTCCGTCGAAATCCGTAAGCTGCACGCCCTCGCGCGTCACAATGGCCATATCGCCGTCGTTCAGAAAGAAAATATCGCGCGTGTGATGAAGAATCGCCGGGATATCCGAGGCGACAAAGAACTCCTTGTCGCCCAGCCCGATGACTGCGGGCGGGCCGTTGCGCGCGGCAACGATTTTGTCGGGGTCATACGCCGAAATCACAGACAGAGCAAACACGCCGGAGAGCTGTTTCACCGTCCGCCGCACCGCCTCTTCCAGGCTGGCCGCTTTCCCCTGCGCCAGGCTCTGCTCTATCAGGTGGGCGATGACCTCGGTGTCGGTCTCGGTGACGAACTTGTGCCCTTCTTCGATCAGACTTCTCTTGAGAGACAGGTAATTCTCAACGATCCCGTTATGTACGACGACGATCTTGCCGGTGCAATCCCGGTGGGGATGGGCGTTCTCCTCCGAGGGGCGTCCGTGGGTGGCCCAGCGAGTGTGCCCGATACCATAGCTGCCGCCTTGCAGCGGCTTGAGCAGAATCGCTTCTTCGAGGTTGCGCAGTTTGCCTTCGGCGCGCCGAATCTGCAACTCATGGCCGGCGCCATTGCCGCCAACCGCAATGCCCGCTGAATCATAACCACGGTATTCCAGGCGGCGCAGCCCTTCGATGATGACGGGCACCACGCTCTTTTTTCCCACATAACCCACGATTCCGCACATGGAAACACTTCCCCCTGAAACTCGATTCCCGATCAAGCCCTGATTTGAAACCCCATGGACAGATGTTAGACGCCCAGGAAACCATCAAAGATTCCGCCGGCCAACAACTCAGACTTCGAGCCGGTAGCTGAATTCCTCAATTACGGGGTTAGTGAGCACTTCGCGGGCCATTCGCTCAACTTCGGCCTTAGCGGCCTCCTGGCTCAATCCGCTATCGAGCACCAGCTCGAATACTTTGCCCTGGCGGACATCGGATACGCCCTTGAAACCCAGCTTCTTCAGCGCGCCGTGAATGGTCTTGCCCTGAGGATCCAGGACGGTGGTCTTCATCATCACAGTAACGTAGGCCTTCATGGGCAATCAATTATACGGCAAGCGGAAACCGGTCTGCTGCGCCGGACGCTCGCGACAGCCGCAAAAGGATGTGCAAAGGGATACACCAGGGAGGCCCATTTGGTCGAATTCTGCCTGCCATAAAGGAGTATGCTTAAGACGTCGGCCTGATAACCAGCCCAGCTGTTCCCCCCCTCGTTCAGCTCCGCCTATATCCCTCCGAAAAGGCGGAAGCATGAATCCATGCAGTCCATCGCGGCGCATACGCCTTATTACAGGAAACCTCGAAGATTGAGGATGCCATGCCATTGGCATGGCAACACACGCGGGAAGCAGGTGTCGCATGACCATCACGCCCCCACAGACGAAAGCCCCTCATACGGGACACGGCGATTGCCAGACCGCCGATCTGATCCACAACCGAATTCTGGCCGTGCTGCCCGCGGAGGAGCTGGCGGCTTTGCGTCCGCATTTCAGCCGGATTGCGCTGCCGGTCTACGCGATGCTGCGCATGGAGAACGCGCACATGGAGAATCTTTACTTTCCGTCCGCGGGCATGGTTTCAAGCGTCGTAGCCATGGAGAACGGGCTCACGGTGGAAGTGGCCATCGTGGGACGCGAGGGCATGGTCGAGATTTCAGCGCTGCTCGGTTACAACAATAGTCCCGGCGCGTCGTCATTCGTACAGGTCAAAGGCGAGGGCTTCGCCATCGGGTTGAAACATATTGAAGAAGTCTTTACCGCCAATCAGGGCCTGCTGCCGTCGATTCTCAGACGCTACATCAGCGCCCAGTGGAGCCAGATGGCCCGAGGCGCGGCTTGCAACCGGCTGCACAACTCCGAGCAGCGGTTCTCCCGCTGGCTGCTGATGACCATGGACCGGGTGGGCGCGGATTTCGCGATGACGCACGAGTTCCTCAGCCAGATGCTGGGAAGCCGCAGGGCCACCGTCACCGTGGAAGCGCAAAAACTCCAGGCCGCGGGCATTCTTCGCTACCACCACGGGAAGATGTACATCCTGAAACGCAAAGGCCTGGAAGATACCGCATGCGAATGCTATCGGCTTCAGGACCTCGATGGCTTTCTCAAGCCGTGAAACGGGCTTCGAACGTTCAGCAGTCAGCACTCAGCATTCAGCACTCAGCACTCAGCCATTCAACCTATTTGGCGAACTCTTGAGAAACCGGCTCCCCAACCCCTCGCCGCCTTACGGACTCTGCGAGATGGATCACTTTGATGGCCCAAAAAGGCTTCATGGCTGAATCTGACTGCTGAGTGCTGACTGCTGACTGCTGAGTGCTGAGTGCTGAGTGCTGACAGCCGACCGCTGACTCAAAACTTTATTAACGCGCGAAATGCGCCGTTCCGGCGGCTTTTTCACGCAGGGTCACGCAAGCGTACAGAGAAAAATCCGCCGACATGCTTTACTCCGTCACTATCGGAAATCGGAGCTCGATGGGAGTTCCGCTCAGGTTCAAAAATTTGCCTTTATCCCAAGTCCAGGGCGGCCCATGAGATTGCCTCAATTCGATCCGGCATTCGCAACCAATCCAATTCAGAAAAATTCAGCCGGAATGATAGTCCCGAAAAATCCGCTACCCGAAACGGACATTGCATGAGCGCAGTGCGCACGCACTCAAAACCCAAAAAATTGGCTGCCGACGGAGA
>WNFD01004153.1_pt1 | contig 22001 bp, 14 predicted proteins | sample 5400491 | NCBI WGS metagenome assembly WNFD01 (sample SAMN13153343, study PRJNA577476) | soil metagenome | isolation source: 120 cm saprolite under Douglas fir tree site 2 hole 2 replicate 2 | place: USA:California | collected 2015-04-18
GGATAAGAAGGGCAGTCGAAGACTACGACTTTGATAGGCGGGAGGTAGAAGCGCAGTAATGCGTGAAGCTGACCCGTACTAATCGCCCGTTCGGCTTAATCATAAAACTTTCCCAAACCGTCTTTGGGGAAGAGCAAAGCAGGCCTCGGTACGAGGCCTCAAGCCAAATAATGCACAGTAGCGTTCGATTTCGAGTCGAACCTGTAATGCCAGCCAAATCTGTTGTCACGCTCGCTGCGTGACGTCCGTAATCATCCGGATGGCCGCAGCGAGCTACAAGTTTCTGGTGGTAATACCGCGAGGGTCACACCCGTTCCCATCCCGAACACGGAAGTTAAGCCTCGCAGGGCCGATGATACTGCACGGGTAACTGTGTGGGAACGTAGGTCACCGCCAGGATTAAATTAGAAAAGGCCAGCAGATATCCGCGAGGCTATTGAGCTATGCATAGAAGATATGGAAAGCCGCGGTGAGGAAATCCCTGATCCCTGTGAGGTTCTTGTGGGTAGCGTTGTCGTCACCCGATGAGCCCTGGGTTACCGGTTGTTTCGGGCGAACAATTAATTCGAGTTTTGCAGAGATTCGGGTACGTATCAGTACGGCAGAAGGGTAGCCATGTCAGGCTTCGGCATGCGACTGAAGCCCAGCGCCAAGCAGTGACGGTTCCATTGCACAGTGAAATAGCCTTTGGCACACTCCGCAGAATTCTGCGCGATGCGAGGGTATCGGTAGAGCAACCGATCTCTGAATTATAAGAAGTGACTCACCACTATTGTGGACGGTTCAGAGAGGGGCCGGGGGACCGGCGACATCGGCTTCGACCTTGGGGTCCGAGATTTGCTGTCTTTCGTCGACCGCGAATAGCATGTAATCGCGGAAGTGATGGCGGCGGTGCATGCGGCGGTTGCCGTAGTCAAAGTAAATCTCGGCGCTTTCCGGGAGCCACAACTCCTGATGGTGCGACTTGAATGTCACCGGCATATACTCGACCGCAATGTGCTCGGCGCGCAGTTGGATTTGCGGAACCGGAGAGACGAGGTCGGTTTCGAGGCTGACGACCTGGAAATTGTCCGCCGAAATCCAGGCGCGGCCGCGCAATGAAATTGAGAACGACCTGGAGTTCACGCGGTAGCTGCGCAAGCGAGCGGGCTTGTCTGGCTTCTGACGAAAATGCACTTGCCACGCCAGGCCGCCGTGCCAGCGGCTCAGGCCCTCGCAGGCTAGCTCATAATCCTCCATATAAACCGGATGGAAGACCATCACCAGAGCGGTCAAGCCTAGAGTGGCAATGCGCTCCGGAAACTGGTCGAGATCCATGATGCCGTTGCGGTATTCCTCCATGACGTACATGCCGGGACGCACTTGGTGCACAGAGGCCACGTAGGAGTAGTTGCGCGAAGCGCGTCTGACGGGGAGCCCGGAGTGGTCGATTACCTCGTTTTCCAGCGACTCCGTGGCAGCGATCCGGTTCACCGCATCGACGAAATCACTCACGCGGTTACCCGCCTGTTCTTGAATCTTCTGCAGTGGGCAACTCGCCGCGGATTCCACTGCAGGCATGCTGTCGTCTACGTCCGGAGGCATCCACTTGGGCGGGGGCATCAGGTCGGCAACCAGGGAAGGCGCGGGAGCCTGGCTCGTGCTCGCAGGTGTCGGGGCACCCCCGGTGGGACCGGGAGCAGTCAATTCCGGCTTTTGCAGTGTGTCCAGGAGTTTCTGCGCTTCGACGGCGCGGGGCCCGGAAGGCTGAGACTTCAAGAAAGCAGTAAGCGCTTTCATCGCCGCGTGGGAATCATTGCTGTGTAAAAGCGTTTGCGCCAATACGAACTGAGCCCCCGCGGCGCGCTCTTTGCCCAGCTCCAGGGCGCGCTGCGCCTGCTTCTGCGCTTCCTCATATTGCCTCTGGTTGAAATATATTTCCGCGATGCGTTCGTGGTAACGCCAAGCGGAGGGAGCAGCCTCCGAAGCGCGCAGCAGATAGCCGGTGGCGGCCGGGTAGTCTGAATTTTGCAAGGCGAGCTGCGCGAGAGCGGCGAGCGAGAAAACATGGCGGGGCGAGATCTGCGCAGCTTTTTCCCAATACGCCTTGGCTTTCGCAAAATCCTTGATCTGCGCGTAATACATCCCCCACAAATAGCTGACGTCCGGATGAGAAGGCGCCATGTGCGAGGCTTTCTCCAGGTGCTTGCGCGCGTCGTCGGATTTATTTGCGCGGAGATCCTCGAGCGCTTTGGTTACTTCCTTTTCTGCGTTGGGCGCCAGAATGGGCGAGCCCGGAGGAGAGGAAGCAGCGGAAGGGCTAGATTCCGGAGTCAAAGAGATGGAGAGCTGCTGGCGCTCCGCCGAGTTCACGATCTGCACGTTCTCGGTCACACGCTGATAGCCGGCGGCAATGATCTCCAGGGTGTAGCTTGCGGGAGGGAGATTTGTAAACTCGGCTGTGCCGCTGCGGAAAACACCAATACCTGCGGAGCCGCCGGAAAAAGTGTTGAGATTGACGACCGCGGGGGTGTCCAGAGGCGAACCATCCGGCATTCGCACGCTGACCACCAGGCTGGCCGGCCGCTCCGGGGCTTGCATTTGCTGATTGGCTTGGTGACCGGAAGCTAAGGGAACGAACAGGACGCTAGCGGCAGTGAGAAACAGAATGCATAGGGTTAGGCGGTTCGGATGGGCAAGCATCTCGTACTCCCCGGCGGGGCCAGGTTATCTGAAGAGGCGAGCAGTGACCACACACGCAATGGACCTGATGCGCTGGACGCCGTCTTGGCAGCGATTGTACTCCTTCGGAGCGTTTTTTCTACTGCCAAAGAAGGGAGGGCAGGGATTCTGTGCGTCCGCGCCTTCTAACGTCTAAGATAAATCCGGCAAGGTAAATTGGGCTGGCGTTTTGGCTCTCTAGGCCTGCGCCGAAAAAGTGAAAAAGTACTATTGACCCCGATACCCCCGCGCGGTAGCTTTAGAACTCCCTTCTCCGGGCCCCGGTAAACCCTCTTGAGCGAGGTCACACATGGCTCCAAATCTCGCCCCAAACATCGTTGCCAAGTCCGTGCAGGAGCGCTGGGCGCAGTTGCGCAGCCACAAGCGCGTTATTTCCAAGGTGAAATTGCTTGTGGAATGGGACGAAGGCGCGGCACCACACACAGCACACGCGGTAACCGTGGATGTTAGCCATTCCGGATGCATGGCTGTCGTGGGAGCGGATTTACCGCTGCACCGAAAAGTGCGGCTGATTCATCCGGAGAGTGGCCGCAAGGCGGAAGCTGAAGTGGTGTGGCGCGACCACGAAGCGTGGGATGTGGGGCTTGAGTTGGTCCAGCCAGATGCATCCTTCTGGGGATTGAAAATTTAGCCCACCAGGAATCAAAATTTCAATAACGCCAAGTGTGGCTGCAGAGCTACTCTTGTGTGTACGAATTCGTGCTTCGGTTTTGCCCTTCTGAGATAAACTCCCTTCCAGGTATCTCGCGTATCGGGTTTAGCCGGGGCAACCAACAAAAACTGCTGTGATTCTTATAGCCAGCAGGCCGGCTAGGCACGGCTAGGCAGAAGACAGCAATCGGCGAAGCAGGGGGTTTTCGCCGAGACGGAGTAACGGTCATTTGTGCGGCATAACCGGGTTTACGCATCGAGACGGTGTGTTCGACGGCGCGCGCATTCGCGCGGCCACCGACTCGCTGGCTCATCGAGGTCCTGACCAGCAGGGCACGTATGAATCGGCGATTGTTTCGCTGGGCGCCGTGCGCCTCAAGATCATCGATCTTCAAGCGGGCGATCAGCCCATGGTCAGCGAGGACGGCAACACCGTCCTGGTCTTCAACGGCGAGATCTACAACCACCGCGAATTGCGCGCGGAGTTGGAAGCGCGCGGAGAAAAATTCAAGACCAGCAGCGATACCGAAGTAGTTCTGCGCGCTTTTCTGCACTGGGACAAGGATTGCTTCGCGCGCCTGCGCGGCATGTTTGCGCTCGCGATTTGGTCGCAAGATGCAAGGCGATTGGTTCTTGCGCGCGATCGCCTCGGGATCAAGCCGCTATATTTCAATCTGCGCGGCGGCGAGCTATATTTCGGCTCCGAACTGAAAACCATTTTTGCCCATCCGGAATTTAAGCGCGAGCTGGACTTCACCGGGCTGCAATACTACCTCTCGCTGAACTATGTTCCTTGTCCGCACACGCTGGTGCGCGGCATCGAGAAGCTTCCTCCCGGACACCTTTTGGAATGGCAGGATGGGGACGTCGAGATGGAAGCGTATTGGCGGTTGCGCTTCGAGCCTCAGGAACAGAAATCCCTGGAAGGCGCGCAGGAAGAGCTGGATAATTTGCTGCGCGAGTCTGTTCGCGATCATTTGATTGCCGATGTGCCGCTGGGAATTTGGCTCAGCGGCGGTATCGACTCTTCGACCATTCTTCATTACACTCGGGAATTGTGCGGTTCCCGCGTTAAAACGTTCTCTATCTCCTTTGCCGGGCGCAGCTTCGACGAAACCTCGTACATCCGCGATATCGCCGCAAGGTACGACACCGAACACCACGAACTGGATGTCAGCCCCTCCCTGGACTTGCCTGCGGCGATTGAGGAGCTTGCCTACTACTCCGACGAGCCGTTCGCCGACGCGGGCGCTCTCCCGGTTTGGTTTCTTTCCGCGCTCAGCCGCAAACAGGTCACCGTCGCACTGAGCGGCGAAGGCGCGGACGAACTCTTCGGCGGGTATATCACGTATGCGGCAGACCGCTATGCGGCTCTGGCGCAAAGCGTCGCGCCTCCGATGCGCCGCGGGCTGCTGGGTCTGTTGCGCTATTGGCCGGTATCGAACGACAAGATAAGCCTCGAATATAAAGTGAAGCGGTTTTTGGAAGGCACATTTTTGCCGCGCGATGAAGCGCACGCCTACTGGAACGGAACATTTTCGGCCGCACAGCAGGATCAATTCTTGCTGCAGCGCAACCGCACTTCCATCCAGGACCTGTTCGATAGCGATTTGCCAGCCGCCGACGAGAATGGCTCGCTGAACCGTTATCTGGCCTTCGATCAGCGCTACTACCTCGCCGACGACATCCTGCAAAAAGTCGACCGCATGAGCATGGCGCACTCACTCGAAGTGCGTCCGCCGTTTCTCGATCACCGAATCGTTGAGTTCGCGGCGCGCTTGCCGGAGCACATGAAGGTTAATGGCCGGCAGCACAAAGTGGTGCTAAAGCGGCTGATGCGGGATAAGTTGCCCATGTCCGTGCTGCGGCGCGCGAAGACCGGCCTGGACATTCCCGCGCATGACTGGCTCCGCGGAACGCTGCGGCCCCTGTTGATGGACACGCTGAGCGCCGCAGCCATTGACGAAACGAATCTGTTCCGCCGCGAGGGCATCGAGTTCCTCATCAAGGAGCACATGGAGCGCCGCGGCAATCTCGGCTATCACCTATGGGGTTTGCTCATTTTGTTCCTATGGATCAGACAGTGGAACATCCAAACCGCGGCAGTGCCGCGCGTGGCGGAGAAGATCGTCGCGCGGGCCTTCACTCGGGCTTAGTCGTAGTCCCGGGGGGTTTCACGATCATGACTCAACTCGTTTGCGATAGCAGGCGTTCGAGGCGTGGCGATACCTTCTCGCAGAACGCCGCCACCCACAAGCCCGCCATCGCGCCGGCGAAGACGTCCATGGTGTAGTGCGCGCGAAGAATCAGCACGGCCGCAATTTCAAAAAGCACGATCAGGATCGCTATAGCCGTGAGCCACGATCGGCGAAAACGCGCCAGCTCCATGGCCCCAAAAACAGCAATGGCTGTGTGGCCCGAGAAAAAATAATCATTGCCCACGTTGTAGGTGACGAACAGCGAGGGAAATCCCGGATAGCGCCAAATCAAGTGCGGCGGCACCGGCAGCGCGCACAGCGTTTGCATTACCTGGCGCAATCCCAGCAGCAGAACCAAACCCAGAAACGGGCGCACCCGGCCAGCGAAGATCCACTCGGCAACGAGAAACAGCCCCAGCGCATCGATGAACCCCGAGCTGACGATCAGCAGCGCGTTTGCCGCGGATGGATGTTGCCCGAAATACGAATTCAGCCCGCCAAAGAAATTCTGCAGCGCGTCGCCGATTTCTGGGGACGGGGCTCGTGCGCCGATCAGCGACTGCGTCCAGAACCACAGCGCCAGCGCGGCCACCGTCGCGACGATCCGCAACACGAGACCGCGGCGCCCACCCGGCTTTGTGCTTTCGTCGCTAGACACGCGCGCTCGTCTCCAGCGCCAATTCGCGAGCTTTGCGCAGGTCCAGCTTGCCCGTCCCGAGATACGGCAATTTTTCAATGCGCACGAATTGATCGTGCCGCGGCCGCCACAAAGCGGGCAGATCGCTCTTGGCCAGTCCGGTCACGCATTCCTCAAGCTGCTCTTCGGATAGCGTGTGCAACACAATCAGACGCTCGCCTTTTTTTTCATCCGGCACGGCCGTGACCACAAACATCTGCTCCGAAGCGCCCACAAGCTCCTGCAACTTTTCTTCGACTTTGATGTGCGGCACCATCTCTCCGCCGATTTTGCTGAACCGGCTGAGCCGGTCGGTCACCCGCAAGAACCCGTCCTCATCGACTGTGGCGATGTCGCCGGTGTTGTACCAGCCGTCACGCAGCACTTCCGCCGTTTTCTCCGGGCGATTCAGGTAGCCTTGCATCACGTTCGGCCCGTGCACCAGCAGCAAGCCCGGCGCGTCTACGCCCAGCGGCTCGTGCGTTTCCGGGTCGATGATCTTCACCGTAATTCCCGGCAAAGGATGACCGATGCTGCCGCGCTTTGCTCCCACTTGTCGAAACGATGCCGCGCGGAAATCGATGGTGTTCACCGTCACCACGGGCGAACATTCTGTGCAGCCGTATCCTTCCAGCGGCCGGATGCCGAAGTGATCCTCAAAAGCCACCGCGATACGCTCCGGCAGCTTTTCCGCCCCGGCCATCACGAAGCGCAGGCTGCCGAATTCTTCCGGAGTGCAACGTCGCAAATAGGTATTCAAAAATGTGGGCGTAGCGAGAAGGAAAGTCACCGCGTATTTGTTGATCAGCGCGCCGATTGCCCGCGAGTCAAGCGGGTTCAGATGGAACACCACGCCGACACCCACGGCTGCGGGCAGACAGAGCGTGGCGGTGAAGCCGAAAGAATGAAAGAACGGCAGAATGCCCATGATGCGGTCGTCGGGCTGCAGCAGGAACACCTGGTCGAGCTGTTCGACATTGGACGCCACGTTGTATTGCGTGAGCATCACACCTTTGGGCTCGCCCGTCGACCCGCTCGAGAAAATAATCGTCGCCAGGTCATCGAGGCCGGGAACTCGTTCGCCTCCCGCAAACCGCGTCAGCGCGCGCACCGGCAACAAAAGCGCTGCCAAAGCGGCTGCCAATCTTTCCATCAACTTTGGCTCCTGCGCGACATCTTCGACAAAAATGGCCTTGACCGGCGGCTGAATGTGCACGCGCTCCAGAAACACGCGCGCGGTGACGATGGTCTTCAGATTGCATTGCTTAGCGCACGATCCCAGCGATTCATTCGACACCGTGTAGTTCAAATTCACCGGCACTTTGCCCATCAACATCGCTGCCAGATTCACCAGCGCTCCGGGAATTGACGGCGGCAGCAGAATCCCGACCATCTCCTGGCCTCGCCAATGCGTTCGCAAGCGCCGCGCCAGGAATAGCGTGCGCGCCAGAACCGCGAGGAAGTTCAGCCGCGGCGTTTGTCCGTCGGCCATCGCGAAGCGCAACGGATGCCGGCGCGCCGTGCACACAAACGACTGCGGCAGCGTGTGCATGCGCTTCTTGCGCCGCGCGAAAGCCTCCGCGCCCAGGTTTTGCACCGCTTGGCGCGCTTGCGTGGAGGTTGCCGTTGCCGGCAACGGCTCGCCAAACGTGACCCGCACCGGATACGGCAGGTGCCGTGGAAACTTCCACAGAAACTTTCCTTCGGCAAAACTGAAAATCGATCCCCATACTCCGTCCAGGTGAACGGGAATAATCGGCACGTCGACGCCCTTGATAACGCGCTCCATGCCGCGCCGGAACGGCAGCATCTGGCCGATGCGCGTCATCTGCCCTTCGGGAAAGATGCATACGAGCTCGCCGTTTTGCAGCGCTTGCGTGGCTTGACGCAGCGAATGAATCATCTCACGCGGGCCTTGATCCGAAGCGATGGGAATCACCCGCAGCATCTTCGCGAACGGCTTGACCAGCGGATGCTCGTACGATCCCTTGAACATCAGGAAACGCACCGGCCGGTCGAGCGAGGCAATCAGAAGCACCGCGTCAGCCATCGACACATGGTTCGGCACCAGCAGCGCCCCGCCCTTCGCCGGGACCCGTTCGCGCCCCGCGATATCGAGCCGATAGAGCGTATGCGTCGCCGTCCACAGCAGCAGCCGGATCAGCGAATCCGGCAGCAGGTGCAAAATGTACCCAGTGGCCGCCAGCGTCGCAATCGAGGCCCAAAGAAAAATCGCTCCGGAGCTAAGATGCAGCCAGTGCGAAGCGGCATAATACGCGCCCGAAGCAACGCCCACGCCAACGAACGAAAGCCAGTTTGCCGCGCCGAGAACTCCTCCCTTGTGTTCCTCCTCCGGAATGCGCTGAATCAGCGCGCTGACCGGCACAATAAAGAATCCGCCGGCAAACCCCAACCCCGCGAGCAGCACCAGCACTTCTGCAAACGTCAGTCCCGGAATCGCCAGGCCCGCTCCCAGCAGCGTCATGCCCAGCGCGCCCAGTGGAATCAGTCCGTATTCGATCTTCCCGCCGGAAAGAAAACCCGCCGCAAGGCTGCCGACGCCAATCCCGATCGCCACCGCCGCCTGAAGGAATCCTCCGTGTGTCGAATCCAGATCCAGCACATCCTGGCCATAAAGAAAAATGTTGAATTGCAGCAGCGCCGCCACAAAGAAAAAGTAAGTATTCCCCAGCACCGCGAGCCACAGGACGCGATCACCGCGAATCAGCTTCATCGGCGACCACACGTCGATCAGGGAGAGGGCGTTAAACTTTTTTGTGGGGTCGGCGGCCGGAACGCGGCTGATACCCACGCTGCACAGCAGGCCCACAACCGTAAATGAAAAGAGCACCGCTCCAGAATAGATTTGGTGCCCTTTGAACGCGTCGGCTAAGAGCGCGCCGCAGACGCTTCCCGCGATTATCCCGAGGAACGTTCCCAATTCGAGCACGCCATTGCCCCAGGAGAGCTTTTCCGCGGGCAAAAGTTCTGGCAGCAGTCCGTATTTGGAGGGCCCAAAGAGCGCGCCTTGCGTGCAAACCAGAAAAATCGCGGCCAGCGCCAGCGGAAAATTCGGCCCTGCAAGCGCCAGTACCGCCAGAAGCATCACGCCGATCTCAAATACTTTCGTCCACAGCGTGACGCTGCGTTTGCTGAAGCGGTCCGCCAGGTAGCCGCCGCTTAACGAAAATAGAATGAATGGCGCAGCGAAGAGGACCCCGACCAGGAATTCGAGTTGCTCGCGCTGCGCTTTGTCCTTCTCCAGCGCCAGAACCAGATAAATTGTCAGGAATTTCAGGGCATTTTCGTTGAAGGCGCCCTGGAACTGCGTGGCGATCAGGCTCCAGAAACCTCGCCGCCAATTCGCTTTGCCTTCGGACATGGCAAGGTTTCCGTCGGGAGACATACCGGTGCACTCAAGCTGTTAGTGGAACCGAGAGATGCAACGATTCTAACAGGGCGCGCGGGAGATTCAGTATTCGGCCACAGCGATTTGTGACGAAAGCGTTTCCTTTCTAGCCCGCGCTCTCTTCCCCCTGCGCCCTCGTGACCGCCTGGCAAAGCCGGGGTAGGATAATGCCGCGCGGCAAGGAGCAACCATGAAAAACGGCGACACCCAGACGAAGTCCGTTCTAATCACCGGAGCCACCGACGGTTTGGGGAAAGCGCTGGCCCTGCTGCTGGCCGAGCGCGGCTATCGCGTGTTTGCCGCGGGCCGCTCGGCGGAGAAGCTCGCGCAGCTCGACGCCATCGCGCGCGAGAAGAACTTAGCGATGGAGAGCATCTCTCTCGATGTTTGCAGCGACGCTTCGGTGCAATCGGCAGTCCAGACGGTGCTCGCCAAAGCGGCCTCGATCGACGTGCTGGTCAACAACGCCGGCGTCAATTACACCGCCGCCGTCGAGGATCTCAGCATGGAAGACTGGCGCGCCCAGTTCGAGACCAACGTTTTTGGTGTGCTGCGCGTCACGCGCGCGGTCCTGCCGCGCATGCGCGAGCGCCGCAGCGGCCGCATCCTGATGATGAGTTCGCTCTCCGGCCTCGTGACGCCCCCCACGCAAGGCGCATACAGCAGCAGCAAGCACGCGCTGGAAGGCTTGAGCAATGCGCTGCGCATGGAGCTGTATCCGTTTGGCATCGATGTCGTGCTGATCGAGCCGGGTTACATCATCACCGGCATACAAAAGACGGCCGCGGAGCTCTCAAAGCCCTACCTGGAAAAAGGCGGACCGTACGCTCCGCTCTACTCGCAATTCTTCACCAGCGTCAACGATATGCGGACCAAATCCAAGTACACGCCTGAAGATTGCGCGCGCGTCATGCTGCACGCCATCGAAACATCGCGGCCGAATGCGCGCTACGGCGTCACGTCCCTGGCGCGCTTCGTAAAATGGAGCAAGCGGCTGCTCACCGACAGCGCGATTGACGCCATGCTGCGCCGGCGCTATGGAATCGTGCGCGAGAGCTGAGCGCTCCGATTCGGCTATTAAGGGTTGGAAACCTGAAACGACAAGCTGTTTTCGCGCAACTCTTCCCACCGTTTGCGCCACGATTCATGCAGCGGACTCTCCGCGTAATCGGCAGCCGCTTCCGGGCTGGCAAACTCGATGGCATACACGCCGTCGAAGTCGCGAATTTGGTTGCGCTGTGTCTTCAGCCAAATATTCTTGACGCCGGGAATTTTCGCCGCCATCGTCTTGATGCCGGCCAGCGCCTGCTCTTTGTCATTTTGCGAAGTGGTGTTCTTCCATCTGTAAACGACTACGTGGACCACGCTTTTTGGTTGGCCAAACCTGTTCTCCGCCGCCACGCTCTGCGCGTGCCAGCTCCCAGCCGTCACACCTCCGGCAAATAGAGCGGCCGCGGCTGCAATCTTGCCAAGACGCCGTCCTGCAAGTCCCATGATCTTCCTCCTCGTTTGCATGCCAACAGTTTATGTACACGCAGGAAGAGAAGCAACGCGGCACAACGGCATAGAACTCATTTTCCGCTCTCTCGCCCTTCCTTTGCTGATTCGCACATAAAAAAGCCCGGTGAACGTGTGCTCACCGGGCTAAGAACCTTCAGATTGAATTATCTCAGGGCTTTGCAGGATCTGTCGGCTTCGGGTCGCTCGGCGGGACCGAAGCAGTTTCCGGCGGTTTTCTTTCCGCGGAGCTCGCGTTTGCCGTGTAGCGCGTTAGGTACGGCATGAACGGGGTGACTTCAAACGGCATTTTCTCGCGTTCCGCCACCGTTCCAACCGGCTTGCTCTTGATCAGCTCCAGGCGGTCGGACCAGACATCGAGCTTCACGCGCCCGCCGATGGGCAGCGCCGCGATCATCTGCGCATTGTTCTTCTGATCGGTGTCCGCGGCAACCTTGCCCTTCAGATCCGCGATCGTAGCAACGCGATCTCCCAAATGGGCGCTGATCAGGTTGGGAATTTGTTTTTGGCGTATCTGCAAAGCGCTGAGGAAAAGCGCGGCATTGGCCAACTGGTTCTTGTAAGGGGAATTGTTCAGCAAGTCCACCGCTTTGGCGCTGGCGGCCAGCTCCTCCGCCTGCGTGCGCGCAAAACCGAAGTGCCGGAAGGTGTCTTTGTCGTCGACGAGCAGTTGGTCGAAGAACGCATAAGTCGTGTCCATGCGATGGCCGAGAACCGCGTGGCCGAGCTCGTGCGCGATTACCGTGGCCAGGCTGGCCTCATCTGGCAGAACGTCGATAAGCCCGCGGCTGAGCACGATCGTGTGGCCGAGTGTGAAAGACTCCAGCGTGGTGGTCATCAGCACGCGGCATTTCACTTCCGGCTCGATATCCAGGTTATTGGTGACCTCAAGATTGTTGACCACCGTCTCCAGGATCTTGTCGACCTCGCCTTTCGGCGCCATCAAGCCGATGCGTTGCAGCCGGTCGGCAACGTTTTCCTCCGCCTGACGGTCCCAGGAACGCTGCGCCTGCACCGGACTCAGATCGTTCGCGGTCTTGGTGTCATCCTGCACCGTGCTCTCGATCAGGATCTTGCTCAACTCTTGTTCCTGCCCGGCGTGCCCCAGGTTGTATCCCCATAGACGCGTCTGCGCTTTGAAGTCCAGTTTCTTGGTCAGCGCGTAGTGCAAATCTTTCTCTTCGCTGTAGACGAAGGAGGGCACCCACAGGCCCGCCTGCGCGTTCGTGCGCCAGCTATCGAAATGGAAGTACCAACTGGCGTGCCCGCTGCCGCCGTACGCTCCGTTGAAGCGCACTACGTTAAAGTCTTGATCCTCCACCCAAATGCGGCCCAGGAAGCGGCCCTTGCCGGCTTTCGCATCCGGAGTGACGTCGAACACCAGGCAGCGCACTTCACCCAGGAATTCGCGCCGCACGTAGTCAAACTTATAGTGCTGCTTGTCGAAGCCGTTCGTGTCGATGAAGATCATCTGCAAAAAGCCGTCCGGCAGGTACTGCATCGCGAACGAAAAGAAATTTCCAATGCCGGAGAAAATCTTTTTGCCTTTGTTGTCTGCATCCGTCAGCGAAACCAGGTTCACGCCCTTGGAGAAATCCGCGCGGCCCAGAAAGTACTTGTCGCCGGCGGGCACAAATCCGAGATTGCTGTCCGGTTTCTGGTTTTGAATGTAGGTTTCCACCAGCGGAGAATACCTGCGGATTTCCTGATTGAGGTGATTCTCGTTGACGATGACGCGGTCGACGACTTCTTCCATGGTCTTTGGCTGGTCGGCTGGGCGGGGTGCCGCTGCGACGGCCATGCTCCCCATCCCGCTCGATACCAGCACGAGAATAGTTGTTGCTAGCTTGCGCATTTCTCTGCTCTCCCCTCAGTAAGCCTCAGTACGCCCTTGCCCTTAGTAAGCCAGCCGGAACTCAATGCGCACGCGAGCAGGAAAATCCACTGGCTGGCCATCTCGCTTCGCAGCTTTGAATTTTATTTGTTGCGCTGCCCGCACCGCTGCCTCATCGAGGCCGTGGCCGAGGCCGCTGATGACTTGGTTCACCTGGACCGTGCCGTCCGCCTGGAAAACCAAGTCGAGAACCACGTCGCCCTCGAGTCTCAGAGTACGCCCTTCCGCGGAGTATTGCGGGTGGGGTTTGTCCAGAATGTCAACCATGGTCGTTGGCGCGTCTCCCGACGCGGCTTTCTTCTTTGGCGTGTTGTCCGCCACGGTAGCGTCGGCGAAGCCGCCGCTTTGCACCTTTCCGTGTTTTCCACCGCTCGGCGGAGGATTGGCTATGCCATTTCCGAAGCCGGTGCTCGCCACTGTGCCGCGCACTCCCTTGTCGCCTCCTGTACCGTTTCCATACCCAGGGCCGCCCGGCAATGCTGGCGAGCCCAGCCGATTGATATTCGTCGTCTTGTTAGGATTGCCCTTGCCCGGAAGCCCATTAGGCTCCCCAAACCCTCCGGTTTGTACTTTGTTCAGCGGCAGATTCACCGTAGCCGGTGCTGCACTTCCGGTGCTCATGTTGTTGACCTTCACTTCGTCTTTCGGCCGCTTCGGTCCATTGATCGGTGTATTCAACTTCGCTTCAAACACGGTTTCTTTCGTCAGTTCAGGCGCCTTGACGTCAAGCTGCCTTATCTGCGGCTGAAACGCCTTCTGCTGCACGAAAATGTGCGGCTGCTTGGGGCTGAGCTTCGGCTCCTCGATCGGTTTCGGTTCGGGCGCCTTCGCTCTAACTTTGGGTGGGGGCGGAGGCGGAGGCGGAGGTGCAACGGGCACTTCCGTCACCGGCATCAGCAAAGGAACGACGGAATATTTCAGGGTGCCCAGGCGCTCAGGAAAAAAGATGGGCGCAGCCAAGAAAAAAGTGAGAGCCAGGATTTGCGCGATCGCACTTACCCCGATGCGGTCCCAGCGTTTTTCGCCATCTGGCAACAACGCCAACCGCGCGGGCACCGGCTTGGTTCCAATGGCGGCCCTCCACGCCTCATTTCGAGTACGAGGCCGCTTCGCGTCGAAACCTACTCCGAGACGCATACTGCCGGTTGGGGGTTCTGCAGTCATCAATGGTGTCATTCGCGTTCTGCCTTCACGTAGATTCCCTCCGGCGAGCACGGGTTTTCTAGGCGGACCTAGGTTACCAAGTTCGCTGGCCAGGAATAAAAGTGCGCTAGCGCGAGAGTAGAGTACTAATGGGGCTGGGCAGCCCTAATAGGACCATCGTACTATCGTCGCGAAGTCGCCAACGGCGGCCTCGCGACTGGATACAAGCGCATGCACCCCTTAGAACAACCCGGCGAGGCATCGCAAAGTTGCGGGTTGGGGCCGCAACCAGCCCTAGGATATCGCAAATTCTCTGCCCGTGGCGCGCTTTTTGCCGCACCGGTTCCCGCCAACCGGGGTTATCTTTGTAAGATGCAACAGGGACCGCAACGGGCTGCGCGTACAGTATGAACCGTACTGTGGAAAATGGGATGGACGGCGCGAGCCCCGGAGGCATCGGCTGGCTCACCGGCCGCCAACCATTTGTGGATCAGCTACTTGCAGCTTCCGGGGCGACCTCCTGGGGACTGCTTGCCGCCGCCCTCGAACGCAGCGCCAGCAAGCGCTTCGGCGAAGAATCGCCGGGCGCCGGCAAGATCGAAGAATACCTTTCCGCGCTGCACCTCCAGGACCTGGCCCTCGCTTGCGCCTGTGCCGAAGGCCGCCCCGATGCGTGGGATCATTTCGTCGCAGCGTTTCGCGGATACATGCGTTCTGCGGCGAGCGCCATTCTGCGTTGTCCCCCGGATTCGCCGGCAGCGTGCGAACTGGCGGATTCCCTCTTCGCAGATCTCTATGGGCTAGGCGAAGGCGCCAACCGCCGCTCTCTGTTCCGTTATTTTCACGGGCGAAGCTCGCTCAAGACTTGGCTGCGCGCGGTCCTCGCTCAGCGGCACATCGACGCCATCCGCGCCAACCGCCGCTTCACCGATCTCGACGGCGCGGACGGCCATGCCACCCTACCCGCCGCACAGCTTGCCGCGCCACGCCACAAAAGCAGCGCCGGTGCGCAGCCTCTCCGCGATCCGCATCGAACGGAACTCGTGACCCTCTTCCACCGAACCCTGGAAGTAGCTCTCGGCCTTCTTGACACGCGGGACAAAGAGCGCCTGCGTCTGTACTACGCCGCGGAGCAAACCCTGGCGGAGATCGGCCGCAAACTGGGCGAGCACGAATCCAGCGTTTCCCGCAATCTCGAGCGCACCCGCCGCGAACTGCGTCAACACGTCGAGCAAGCCCTGCGCAAAGGTAGCAGCGTCGACGGCGCCAGCCCCGCGGCCGCGCTCAGCGACGCACAGATCGCGCTGTGCTTCGAGTATGCTGCCGAAGACTCGCCCATCGACTTGGACAAGCTGCTCCCCGAGAGCCAAGTGGCCGTGCGCAAAACGGAGAGCAAGAAGCTATGAGCGCCAACCGTCGCCGTTACCAGCTCTTGGGTCTTGGCGTTCCCTGTAGCGCAGGGTGGAGTCCGCGGAGCCCTGCGGCTTTTCAGCGCAAGAGACGCATTCTATTTCGTTCTAAAGAAGGAGGGGCGAATGCCGTCTGACGACCGCGAACGAAGCTTTGAAAATGCGCTCGCGAGTCATTTGCGCGCGGGCAGCTCCGCGGACGACTTGCACAATGCCTGCTCCGACGCGGAAACCCTCTCGGCGTATCACGAGCGCTCGCTCGCCCCGCAACAAATGGCGTCCTTGAAAACGCACGTCGCGGATTGCAAGCGTTGCCAACAGATACTCGCGCACCTGGAAGCCACGGACGAAATACCCGATGCCGCGCCAGACATCGCGCGGCCAACAAGCGCCGGCGCAGATTCCAACGTCCGCGTGCTGCATGGTCGCAAGCCCACGCTCTGGCGCTGGGTCGCGCCCGCTGGCGCTCTGGCCGCCGCGCTGTTGGTTTGGGTCGCCGTCCATGAAGACAAGTCAGCACGAATCCCAGCGCAAGCGACAAGAGTCGATGCAAAGCAAGTCGAGATGGCAAAGAACCTGCCCGCTTCTCAGCCCCCATTGGCGCCTCCACCATCCTTCGATGCCACACGGAAAAAAGAAACTGCTCCGTCCGGTTCGCTGGGCGCTTTGCATGCCGCTCCGCCATCGCAAACTGCGGGCGCCCCCAAACCACCCCTTCAATCACTTTTGAAGCAAAAAGACTCCTCAGACGCCGGGAAAAAATCCTGGGTCGCTGATGATTCCAGGCAAATGGCCGACAACTCCCTGAACCGCGAAGTGTCACCTCCGTCGGCAGAGGCCTTGCAATCCCGCGCCGAGTTGCTGGAGAGAATTGAGACCGCCAAGACCGACGCAGCCAAAATCGCGGCGGAAAACAAAGCCACTAACGCGAGACGGGATGCGTTCTCGTCCGGGTCTCGTCAGCAGCCCGCACCCGGAGCTGCCCCAGCGCGAAGCGCGACTGCGGACGCTGCGCCAGCAGTTCCCTCCGGGCGCGCGCAAGCCTCTTCCGAAGCAGCCGGGGTGTCCGGTGGTGTCATTCAGCAGCAAGAGATCGCGGGCATGTCCAAGTTCAGCGAGAAAGCCAAAATGCGCCTCGCCGCCAGCATCGGCGAAGTCACCATCGCGGCCCCCGGCGGGACTGTGTCTTGGCGCGTCGGGCAAGCCGGCATCATCGAATTTTCCCCGGACGCCGGAAAAACGTGGACCTTGCAGGCCAGCGGCGTAACAACGGATCTGCTCGGTGGCTCCGCACCCACCGACAAGGTTTGCTGGATCGTCGGGAGCAGTGGAACAATCCTGCGCACCACCGACGGCGGCGCGCATTGGCAAAAATTGCGCGCGCCTGTGCAGGAAGACATTCGCGCAGTCGTTGCGGAGGATGCCCGCCGGGCCACCGTGTCGTTGACCAACGGCTCGTATCAAACAACCGACGGCGGCGCCAGCTGGAACAAATTGGCTCCGGAGTGAAATCCGCCGCATGCAAGAAATTCCCCCGACCTCGTTCTAACCGTGGAAGCAAATTTGAGAAGAGGACAACGATATGAAGACTCCCAGCCAGAAATTCCGCGCGCGCCTGCCATGGTTTGCCGCGGCCACGCTCTGCGCATTGCTCAGCGCAGGCGTGCTCTACTCCGCCACACGCAGCCACCGCCCCGGCACGCAAGACAAGGAAGCTCGCCCGTCGTCTCCCGACCAGGCTTCTAATCTGAACGATCAGACCGACCTTGCCATCACGGTCTATAACTCCAACATCGCGCTGGTCCGCGACGTTCGCCAGCTAACCCTGCCCACCGGCTCTTTCCGCCTCAAATTCATGGACATCGCCGCCACCGTCAATCCGGCCACCGTGCACTTCCGTTCCCTCACCGAGCCGGACAAGCTCGGCGTGATCGAACAGAATTACGAATACGATCTACTCGAACCCGCCAAGCTCCTGCACAAATACGTCGGCAAGGAAGTCACCCTCGTCCGCGCCTATCAGGACAGCGGCACCACCAAGCGCGAAGAAATCAAAGCCACCTTGCTCTCCGACAATAACGGTCCGGTCTGGAAGATCGGCAACGACATCGTCACCGGAATGTATGCGGAGAGCTATCGCTTTCCCGAAGTCCCCGCGAATCTTTACGATCGCCCGACGCTGCTGATGTCGCTGGACAATTCCGGCGCGCGCAAGCACGAGATCGAAGCCTCCTACCTCGCCACCAATCTTTCCTGGAACTCCGACTATGTCCTCACCGTCGCCCGCGACGACAAGGCCGCCGATCTCGACGGCTGGGTCACCCTCGCTAACAACAGCGGCACCGCCTTCCGCAACGCGCGACTGCAATTAGTTGCCGGCGAATTGAATCGCATCCAGCCGTCCGCCCCCATGGCTATGAAGGCTGATGCAGTGAATGGAAGAATGGCCAAGGAAATGCAGTTCCAGCAAGAAAGCTTCTCTGAATACCATCTTTATTCGCTGGGCCGCCGCACTTCCGTCGAAGATAAAGAAACCAAGCAGATCAGCCTCTTGCAAGGCACCGGAGTCCCCGTCGAGAAAGTCTTCGTCGTCAACGGCCAGAATTTCTACTACCACAACCAATACAGTCCCGGCTCGCCGCAAAAAGATCCGGTCATGGTCTTCTACAAATTCAAGAACGAAGAAAAGGCCGGATTAGGCATGCCCCTGCCCGCCGGCAACCTGCGCGTCTATCAGAAAGACTCCAAAGGCGGCATCCTCTTCATCGGCGAAGACCACATCGATCACACCCCCAAAGACGAAACCGTCACCGTGCACATCGGCAACGCCTTTGACGTCGTCGCCGAGCGCAAGCAGACTGATTACAAGCGTATCGACACGCATGTCTGGGAAATGGAATTCGAGATCACCCTGCGCAACCACAAGGACTCGCCCATCACCGTCGAGGTCAACGAGCCCATCGGCGGCGACTGGGAAATGCTCTCCTCCACCTACAAATTCACCAAGACCGCCGCCTGGGCCGCCCAGTTCCGCGTCCCCATCGACAAAAACGGCACCTCCGTCCTCAAGTACCGCATCCGCGCCAAATGGTAGCCCTCCGTTTTTCCGGTAGTGGGTCAGTTCTGATCTGTGCGTTAACCAGGCAATGCCCCGATTTTTCGGCAGCCCGATTTTTCAGGAAGATGCGCTCCAGAATCGAAGGTGAGCATCGGCGAGTAGCCGACTGATCGCATCTCGGTCCACCTCGTCTGGAAGCGGCGAAGTTGCCTGAGCAGCTAGCGCTTCTGATTCAAGTTGCGCGCCGAGCTCCCGAATTTCGGTAAGAGAATACTTACCCCTGCGGATTTCGATCAACTCCTCCCGGTTTGGTCTCGGCAGCGTGATGCGTCCGTGCTCCATCAACTCTTTCGCTTCTCCGTACAGACGGATGACATGCATGGCGTACTTGGTGTCGTATCCGTGTGCTTCTTCGAGTTGAGCGCGGTGAACGTTCTTCTGCCCCTTCTGACCGAGGAGTCGTTTCATCTGGTCATCGGCGAATCCGAGGAACGGCTTCACATGCCCCTTCGCAAGGAACAGTTCAGGCCGGGCGGAAACGTGGTCCCACGTCTTGGACGTGAACTCAAGCGGCGCGAACAAGAAATGCAGAGCCGATGGATTGCCCTTGACGGCGAGTCCTGCCCACTTCATCAGGGTATATAGGCAGACGTCCACATCTAGTGGCCCGTTGCCTCCGAGTTTGCCTCCGGTTGTGAAAACGAAATGCTCCTCGCGTTCGAGTCCCAGAAGCTTGGTCGGTGGCGGAATGTAGAGTCCGTACCAGTCGGTATCGTCAGTCGCGCCCAGTTTTGCACCGTGCGCTTGCGAGCCGCCGATACACGCCATGATTAGGTTTTCTTGATGAACGAATCCGTATTGGGCGAAGTCTGGTTTCACTTTGCGTTCCTAGGTACCGTCAATGGTATCGCGCTCCCGTTGGTAAGAGCTTCGACCTAATCTTAGCTTCTATCGAACAATCGGACGCCTTGCTTCGCAATCCTATGTTCAGGTAGGACGCCTCTGTTTCGGAATAACCCCTGACCAGTTCCGTAATCGGAAACTGACGCACACTTTTTCTTGACGCGGAACGGTTACCCTGATATTCTATCTTCAGGTAAAAGAGCGCCAAGTTATCTTGGCGCTCTTTCCTTTTGGAGCCGCTTTTTCCTTGTCCGTTACTGAATGGTCCGCCCAGCGGCGCTTTTTTGCCTTTCCTGCTCGCCGCTGGCAGCCAAATCTTGCACAATTTTGGTGCAACTCTAAGTCCCTTTAGAATCAACACTTGCAAAAGTGTATCAAAACAAATGACTTTAACTCCCTTTAGAATGAACACTTATGAAAAACCGGGGGAGGGGTGGGTGGGGTACAGACCGGGCACATCCCTGACAGAATGGACCGGGAGCATCCTTGATGCTGTCGCATCTGACGACTCACCTCGGTAGCTGCACGACGTGCCCAGCTTGCTGGCGTCGTGTGCACCGGGATGCGCATCACTCGCCGATGACGGCGTCGGCCTCGATTTCCACCAGCATTTCCGGCGAAATCAGGCTGCTCACCTGCACCATGCTCGTCGCCGGCCGGATCGCGCCAAAAAATTCGCCATGCGCGCGCCCGACCTTCTCCCACTCCGCAATGTTGGTGACATAAATTCGCGTCCGCACCACATCTGCCAGCGTCGCGCCCGCCTTGGCCAACGCCGCCTCAATGTTGCGGATCGTTTGCACTGTCTGCGAGTACACGTCGCCCAGTCCAATAATCTTTCCGTCCGGCCCGGTCGCCGTCGTGCCGGATACGCTCACTACATTGCCCACACGCACCGCGCGCGAGTACCCCACAATCGGCTCCCATTGCGCTCCGCTGGAAATATTCTGACGAGCCACGCGTATCCCCCTTCGCCGCGCCTTGCTACGTCGCTGCGCAGGCGCATGCTAGACTGTACAAATTATGGCACAGCCGCCGCGCTCGCTTGCCGCGCGGCCTGGCCTAACCAAAAGCGCATGAAATGCAACAACATATTGGAAGCCGTCGGCCGCACGCCGCTGGTGCGCCTCAATCGCATTAATCAGGGCCTCAAGCCGCAGATTTACGTCAAGGCTGACTACATCAATCCCGGCGGCTCGGTAAAGGACCGCATTGGCATCACCATGATCGATGATGCCGAAAAAAAAGGCCTGCTCAAGCCGGGCGGCACCATCATCGAAGGAACTTCCGGGAATACGGGAATGGGTCTCGCGCTGGTCGCGGCCGTGCGCGGCTACAAAATGGTTTTCACCATCACCGACAAGCAATCGAAAGAAAAAGTGGACCTGCTCAAAGCGCTGGGCGCGGAGGTGATCGTTTGTCCCACCGCCGTCGAGCCGGAAGATCCGCGTAGTTACTACTCCGTGGCGAAAAAACTCGCCCGCGAAATTCCCAATTCCTACTATCCCAATCAATACGACAATCCCATGAATCCGGAAGCGCATTATTGCACCACCGGCCCGGAAATCTGGGAAGACAGCGAAGGCAAGATCACGCACTTTGTTTGCGGCATGGGCACGGGCGGCACCATCAGCGGCGTCGGGAAATATCTGAAGGAAAAGAATCCCAGCGTCAAAGTCATCGGCGTCGATCCCTACGGCTCGCTGTACTACGATTTCGTGAAGCGTGGCGAAACCGTGAAGGCCAAGACCTACGTGGTCGAAGGCATCGGCGAAGATTTTTTCCCCGCCACCATGAACCTGAAAATCTGCGACGACGTCATCCAGGTCAATGACGAAGAGTGCTTCGTGGTCGCGCGGCGTCTGGTGAAACTGGAAGGCCTGTTTACCGGAGGCTCCGGCGGCGGCTGCATTTCCGCAGCGCTGCAGCTCGCAAAAAACCTCGGCAAGGAAACTTTCATCGTGGCCTTCCTGCCGGACACCGGAATGCGCTATCTCAGCAAGGTCTACAACGACGAGTGGATGCGCGAGCGCGGCTACGTGGAAGCCGCCGTGAAAATCACCGCCGGCGAAGTAGTGAACGCCAAACACCAGGCCGGCAAAGTACGCGAACTGGTGATCGCGCGCCCTTATCAGACGGTGTTCCACGCGCTAAAAACCATGCAGGATCAGGACATTTCGCAAATTCCCGTCTTTGAGGAAAACATCCCCATCGGCACCATTTACGAAGACCAGATTCTGACCATGGCGCTGCAGGGCAAAGATCTCCGCAAACTCGTCGTCCGCGAAGTGATGAGCAAGCCGCTGCCGCAAGTGCCGCGCACCGCGCCTGTCGAGCGCATCACCTACATCCTTAGCCACGAAAATCCCGCCGTCTTCGTGGAGATGGGCGACACCCGTTTCGAGATCCTCACCAAATACG
>WNFD01001730.1_pt1 | contig 21986 bp, 28 predicted proteins | sample 5400491 | NCBI WGS metagenome assembly WNFD01 (sample SAMN13153343, study PRJNA577476) | soil metagenome | isolation source: 120 cm saprolite under Douglas fir tree site 2 hole 2 replicate 2 | place: USA:California | collected 2015-04-18
GCGAACCGGAAAAGGTGGCGCTCTCCTACGCGCTCGATTCCCGCTGGAGAAATCGCTCGGAGTTTGTGAACGGGCGGCAGGAGATCATCGCGTTTCTCACGCGCAAGTGGGCGAAGGAGCTGGACTATCGCCTGATCAAAGAGCTGTGGGCGTTCGAGGGGAACCGGATCGCGGTGCGCTTCGCCTACGAGTGGCACGACGACTCCGGGCACTGGTACCGGTCGTACGGCAACGAGAACTGGGAATTCAACGAGGACGGTCTGATGCGGTGGCGACTGGCCTGCATCAATGACCTTCCGATCAGGGAATCGGACCGCAAGTATTACTGGCCGCTCGGTCGCCGTCCGGATGGCCATCCCGGATTGACCGATCTAGGCTTCTGAACACGCGAGACCGGTCAGGAGATCGCGACGATCGCACCGATCCGCTGGCCCCGTCGTTCCCACCTCGAGCGCTACGCGAGGCTGGCGACGCCCGCCGACTGTGCGCTGCGCAATATCCGGGTGCTGGCGCGGCGCGCGGTCACCGCGCTGCGGGCCGCGGAGACGATGCCGGATGCCATGCCCGCGGCGCTCGATGGGCTGGCCGCGGGCGTTGACCTGCTGGCCGCAGAGCTCGCCGACGGGAAGGAGCCGATGGGGGCGCGGAGGCGCATGGAGCGGGTGGCCCGATCGGCGGACGCCGAGCTCATCGGCGCCGGTGGCTTCTCGACCTGGGTCGTGCTCGCCCAGCTGCGCTCCACCGCGGTCGACCTGCTGCAGGCGACCGGGATGCCCCGAGACGACGCGGGCGCCCTGTTGCCGGTCCTCGACCGTCCCCGCTACGCCTCGCGCCCGCGCTCGGTCATCTGAGCTCGGGGACTCCGCCCACGTAGCCAGCCAGGCGGGCCCGGAGAAAAAGGCGGGCCCGGTGCACCCGCGACTTGACGGTGGCCGGCTTGATCTGCAGCGTCTCCGCGATCTCGGGGTTCGAGAGCCCTTCGACATCGTGCAGGAGAAAGGTCGCGCGGTGCTCCGCCGGGAGCTCGTCGATGGCCGCGCGGAGCGCGGATTGCAGCTCGGCCTGGAGCGCGGGGTCGTGCAGGCGCGGCGACCAGTCGACCCCCGGCTGCACGTGCTGGCCCAGCTCGTCGAAGGAAGGACCGAACTCGTCCCACGACACGCCGTTCCGCTCGACCCGCCGCCCCCGGCGCTTCTGGTAGGCGGCGTTGGCGGTGATGCGGTAGACCCAGGACCCGAAGGCGGCGGCGCCGCGGAAGGTCTCGATCTTGCGGGCGGCGGCCCAGAGGGCATCCTGCACGACCTCCTCGGCATCGGAGCTGTTGCCGGTGATGCGGATGGCGAGGCGGTAGACGCGGTCGCCGTACGTGGCCACCAGGGCCTCGGCGGCCCCCGGCTCTTGCCGGCGCAGCCCCTCCACCAGGTCCGCGTCCCGATCCACGGTCGGGCGGCGGCCGAGGAGCGACGCCTCGTCGACGGCTGGCTCCGGCCGGCACCGTTTCATCACCACCCGATCATTCCATTTCATCTCGACCTCCCCTTCGATATGACAGGCCTGCGCGCACATACGCGGCGCGATAGGCGCGTGGCGTGACGCCCATGAGGCGGCGGAACACCGTGGCGAAGTGACTCGGGGTGCGGAAGCCGACCGTCTGCGAGATGCGGGCGATGGACGGCTCGGGCGCGGCCAGCAGCAGGGAGGCGGCGTGGTCGATGCGGGCGCGCACCACGAATCGGTGGGGCGGCAGGCCGGTGCTGTGCTGGAAGAGGCGGGAGAAGTGGTAGGGGCTCATGCAGACCACCGCGCCGAGTTGCGCCAGGGTCAGATGCTGATCGAGGTGCTCCCGGATGTACTCGGTGACCCGCCTCAGTCTGGATCCGGGCAGGGTCTGGCCGTCCGCCCTGGTTCCCGGTGTCGTCATCGTCAACTCCCCTCGGCGGTGGTCGAGAGCAGAGAGGTCACGGCGCGGCTCAGGGTCTCGAGGCCGTGGAACCGGACCTTTTCTCCCGTCCTCACGCGCTCCACCACGCCACTCAGCCGGCCCGCGTCGTCCTGCCGGACGCGAACGATCAGCGTCGTGTACTCGCCCAGATCCTCTGTTGGCTCCATCCCTCGCTCCCTTCGCCACCGCCCATGCCTGTTCTCTCGCGACCCTTGTACCCGGGCGGCCATACCCGGATCGTGCCCGGCAGCGTGGAAAATGGCGTGAACGGGCCAGGGGGCTGGGTGGAGGGCCGTGGGGGGCTATGGCATACTCGGCGGCGCCTCTTGTCGGGAGTCCGGGAGGAGCATTGAAGACCGCGGTTCGCCTGAGACTTACGCTCCTGGGGGGCTTTCAAGCACAACTCGAAGCCGGCGCTGCGCTCGTCCTCCCCACCCGGAAGACCCAGGCCCTCCTGGCCTACCTGGCGCTCCCGCTCGGCCAGGCCCACCCGCGCGAGAAGCTCGCGACCCTTCTGTGGGGAGACATGCCGGATGCCCAGGCTCGGGGTAACCTGCGCCACGCCCTCTCGAGAATTCGGAAGGCCCTGCCCAGAGCCGCCCGGCCCGGCATGGTCCTCGACGGCCCGAGTGTGGCCCTGGACCCGTCGGTCGTGGACGTGGATGTGGCGCGGTTCGAGCGGCTGGTCGCCGACGGCCGCCCCGCCGCGCTCGAGCAGATCGCCGGCCTCTATCGCGGTGACCTGCTGGCCGGGCTGGCGCTGGCGGAGCGCCCGTTCGAGGAGTGGCTCACGTCCGAGCGGGAGCGTCTGCACGAGCTGGCCATCCAGGGCTTGGGGCGCCTGCTCACCCATCAGCAGAAGGCCGACGCCGCCGAGCCGGCCGTCCAGACCGGCCTCCGCCTCCTCGCGCTGGACCCGCTGCAGGAGCCCGTCCACCGGGCGGTCATGCGGCTCTATGGGCGGCTCGGGCGCCGGGAGGCCGCGCTACGCCAGTACCAGCTCTGTGTGGATGGGCTGAAGCGGGAGCTCAACACGCCGCCCGAGGCGGAAACCACCCAGCTATACCAAGAGCTCCTGCGCTCGCGTCCCATCCGCGCCGACCGGGCCCCAGTGTCCGGCCCCGCCGGCGGGGACCCCGCGCCGGCCCCGATCGCCGATCTCCTGTCCGCCGCGGCGGCGGCGCTGCCGGAGGCCCCACCGCCGACGAACCTGCCGGCGCCGACCTCGGAGCTGATCGGCCGCGCGGCCGCGCTCGCGGAGGTGACGGAGCTGCTGGGCGTCCACCGGCTCGTCACGCTGATCGGAGCGGGGGGCATCGGCAAGACGCGGCTGGGCCTGGAGGTCGCGCGGCAGCAGCTGCCGCGCCACGCGGACGGGGTATGGGTCGCCGAGCTCGCGCCGTTGTCCGATCCCGGACTGGTGCCGGTCACCGTCGCGGTCGCGCTCGTGCTCACGCTCCCGGCCGGCGCGGGGTCACCCGAACGGGTGGCGTCGGCGCTCGGCGCGAAGCGCCTCCTGCTCGTCTTGGACAACTGCGAGCACGTGATCGAGGCGGCGGCCCACATGGCCGAGGCGGTGTTGCGCGCCGATCCGCACGCCCGCGTGCTGGCGACCAGCCGCGAGCCGCTCCGCGCGCCGGGGGAGTACGTCTATCGAGTGCTCTCGCTCGAGGTGCCCGCGGAGGGAGCCCAGGATCGCGAGGCCCTGCTGGAAGCGGCCGCGGTCCAGCTGTTCGTGGCGCGGGCGCAGGCGATGGATCGGCGCTTCTCCCTGGACGCGCGCAGCGCGGCGAGCACGGGTGCGATCTGTCGGCGCCTCGACGGCATCCCGCTCGCGATCGAGCTGGCGGCGGCCCGCACCGCCACGCTCGGGGTGGACGAGCTCGCCGCCCGTCTGGACGATCGGTTCCGGCTGCTCACCGGCGGCCACCGGACCGCGCTCCCGCGGCACCAGACGCTGCGGGCGACGCTCGACTGGAGCTACGAGCTGCTCCCCGCGATCGAGCGCACGGTCCTGCACCGCCTGGCCATCTTCGCGGGCGGCTTCACGCTGGAGGCGGCGAGTGCCGTCGCGACGGCCGCCGACCTCGACGCCCCCGCGATCGTGGACCGCGTCACGAACCTGGCCGCGAAGTCGCTCGTCGTCGTGGAGGCCACTGGCGCGGTCACGGGATACCGGCTGCTCGAGACGACGCGGGCCTACGCGCTCGAGAAGCTCATCGCGAGCGGCGAGCTCGACCGGGTGGCCCGACGCCACGCCGAGTACTACCGCGACCTCTTCGAGCGGGCCGAGACCCAATGGGAGACGCGCCCCACCGTCGACTGGCTGGCCGCGCACGGCCGCCAGATCGACAACATGCGGACCGCGCTGGACTGGGCCTTCTCTCCGAGCGGCGACTCGTCGATCGGGGTGGCGCTCACCGCCGCGGCGGTGCCCCTGTGGTTTCAGCAGTCGCTCATGCTCGAGTGTCGCGGCCGCGTCGAGCGGGCGCTCGCCAGCCTCGGACCGCGCTCGGGTCGAGACACGCGCCGCGAGATGCAGCTCGTCGCCGCGCTCGGGGTGTCGCTCATGCAGACCAAGGGCCCCGCGCCCGACACCACCGCGGCCTGGACGACCGCCCTCGAGATCGCCGAGCGCCTCGCCGACACCGAGTATCAGCTGCGGGCGGTCTGGGGCCTGTGGCATTTCCGCGTCAGCCGCGGCGAGTGCCGAGCCGCGCTGGCGCTGGCGGAGCGCTTCTGCGACCGCGTGGCCAACAACGCCAATCCGGCCGAGCTGCTGGTCGGCGAGCGAATGGTCGGCGTCTCCCTGCACTACCTAGGGGACCAGGCCAACGCGCGGCGTCGCCTCGAGCACATGCTCAGTCGCTATGTCGCCCCGGCTCACCGGTCGCACGCCATCCGCTTCCAGTACGACCAGCAGGTGGCGGCCCGCATGATCCTGGCCCGGATCCTCTGGCTGCAGGGGTTTCCCGAACAGGCCCTGCGGACCGCTCAGGAGAACGTCGAGGACGCGCGGGCGATCGATCACGCACTCTCGCTGTGCTACGCCCTGGAGGCGGCGTGCCTGGTCGCGCTCTGGATCGGCGATCTGCCGGCCGCCGAGCGCTCGGTGGCGATGCTGCTCGACCATTCGGCGCGGCACGCGCTGGGCGTCTGGCACGCCCGGGGCCGATGCTTGAACGGGGTCCTACTCATCAAGCGCGGCGAGATCGGCGGCGGGCTCCAGCTCCTCCGCGCCGCGCTCGACGAGCTCCGCGAGACCGGCTTCGTCCCGCACTACACCGCCCTGCTTGGCACACTGGCGCAAGGCCTGGCCGGGGTCGGGCAGGTCGCCCAGGGACTCGCGACGATCGACGAGGCGCTCACCCGATCCGAGCGCGACGAGGAGCTTTGGTGCATCGCGGAACTCCTGCGCATCAAGGGCGAGCTGGTCCTGCTGGAGGGGTCCGCGGGCGCCGGCCCCGCGGCCGAGGAGCACTTCCAGCACGCGCTGGACTGGGCGCGCCGGCAAGGGATCTTGTCCATGGAGCTGCGCTGCGCCACCGCCCTCGGCCGCTTGTGGCATCAACAGGGCCGGACCGAGCCGGCGCGTGAGCTCCTGGCGCCGGTCTACGCCCGCTTCACCGAGGGCTTCGACACCGCCGATCTCCGGGCCGCGAAGGCGCTGCTCAGCAGCTTCGGCTAGCCCAGCTCAGCTGAGCTCGGGGACTCCGCCCACGTAACCAGTCAGCCGGCTCCGCAGGAAGAGACGGGCGCGGTGCACCCGCGACTTGACGGTGGCCAGCTTGATCTGCAGCGTCTCCGCGATCTCGGGGTTCGAGAGCCCTTCGACATCGTGCAAGAGAAAGGTCGCGCGGTGCTCCGCCGGGAGCTCGTCGATGGCCGCGCGGAGCGCGGATTGCAGCTCGGCCTGGAGCGCGGGGTCTTGCAGGCGCGGCGACCAGTCGACCCCCGGCTGCACATGCTGGCCCAGCTCGTCGAAGGAGGGGCCGAGCTCGTCCCACGACACGCCGTTGCGCTCGACCCGCCGCCCCCGCCGTTTCTGATAGGCGGCGTTGGCGGTGATGCGGTAGACCCAGGACCCGAAGGCGGCGGTCCCGCGGAAGGTATCGATCTTGCGGGTGGCGGCCCAGAGGGCATCCTGCACGACCTCCTCGGCATCCGAGCTGTTGCCGGTGATGCGGATCGCCAGGCGGTAGGCGCGATCGCCGTACGCGGCCACCAGCGCCTCCGTACCCCCCGGCTCTTGCCGGCGCAGCCGCTCTACCAGGTCCGCGTCCCGATCCACGGTCGGGCGGCGGCGGATGAGCGGAGCCTCATCGATCGCTGGCTCCTGACGGTGTCGTTCCATCACCTGGTTATGCCATCCCATCTCGGTCTCCGTCTCGATTTGACCGCTCCGTGCAAAGGTGTCTCGCGCGGTACTCGCTCGGCGTGACGCCCATGAGTCGGTGGAACACCGTGGCGAAGTGACTCGGGGTGCGGAAGCCCACCACCTGCGCGATGCGGGCGATGGACGGCTCCGGCGCGGCCAGCAGGGTGGCGGCGTGGTCGATCCGGGCGCGCACCACGAAGCGGTGGGGCGGCAGGCCCGTGCTGTGCTGGAAGAGGCGGGCGAAGTGGTAGGGGCTCATGTAGACCACCGCTCCGAGCTGCGCCAGCGTCAGATGCTGATCGAGGTGCTCCCGGATGTAGTCGGTGACCCGTCTCAGTCTCGACAAGGGGAGCGTGCCGATCTCCCGGTGGACTGGAGTCGGCCATCCCGAGGTATCGAGCGCGCTCGATCCCGCGCTCGTGAGCTGTGGCATCGTCGTCATCGTCATCTTCCTCCTGGGTTCTCGGCTAGCGCCCTTCTCACGGCGCCCAGCAGGGCCTCGCCGTGGAACGGCTTTCCAAGGAATGCGACGGCGCCGGCCTGCAGGGTTCGCCGGCGCGCTTCGTCGTCGCTGTGAGCGGTCAGAATGACCACGGGGATCGGAGCGCCGGTGGCGGCCAGATGCATGAGAAGGTCCAGGCCGCTCATCCCGGGCATCCGCAGGTCGAGCACCACACAGCGGGTGTCGGCCCGAAGAGCGGATTGTAAGAAGGCCTCCGCGGACGGGAACGTCTCGACTCGGAAGCCGACCGAGGTCAGGAGATTCTTGACCGACCGGCGCAGTGACTCGTCGTCGTCCACGATGGAAACCAGCCGCATGTCGTTCGCATCCACGTTCCGAAGGCTACGGCTTGGAGCGGGTGCGGTCTACCCGACCTTGGTGGGGTCGGCCCCTGCCGGAGGGGGAGGAATCGGGCACGGCAGTGCCCGGTTCGGCTGGGTCAGCGATCCTCGGATGGGGCGCCGGCTTCCAGCCAGTGCCGGAAGGCGGGGGAGGCCGCGGCGAGCCGCCACTCGGTGAGGATGTCGCGGGCCATGGCCTGGAGCCCTCCGAAGGAGGCCGCATCGGCTCTGTCCAGGCAGCGGTCGAGGAGCCAGCCCTCGAAGGTGTCGGGATCGGGGTCGTCCGCGATCGCCGCGTCGAGCAGAGAGCGCTTGAGCGACATGCCGATCGCGTCCGGGGTCGTGTCGCGCTTGCGCCGGCGCCGACGGCCTTCGGAGGCGTCGAGGGCCGCGAGCAACGCGCCACAGAACGGAGCCGGTCGCAGCGAGATCTGGCTCACGCCCTTTGGAGGAGGCCCGGACCGGGCGGAGAAGGGGACCCGGAGCTTTTCGCAAGATTCGACAAGCAGCCACTCCGCGCCCCGCGTTGCGCGCTCTTGCGGAAACCCCGCGGTGGGGCGCCGCCGCCCCCCCGGCGCTCGTCACAGGTACAGAAGTGACCAGGACGAGCGGAGGTTGGCGATGCGTGGAAGAGCGTGGCGCGTGGTGGCGGTTTCACTGCTGACGGGACTCACGATCGGTCTGCCGGGAGTGGGACAGGCGGCGGGCGAGGATGCGGCGGCGGGGGCCGCGATGTTCGAGGACGGTCCGGCCCGGCCCGCCCAGCTCCTCCGCGTGGAGTGGGTGGCGAGCCCGGATCGTTCCGGCCGCTCGCGACTCGAGGGCTCCGTGCGCAACGACTACGGGCGCACCGCCCTGAACGTGCAGCTCCGGGTCAGCGAGATCGACGCAGCCGGCGAGACGGTCTCGACCGTGATCGGGCCCACGCTCGAGAGCGTACCGGGACAGGGCCAGGCCCACTTCGATATCCCGGTGCCCGCCAACCGGCATTCGTACCGGGTGGCGGTAGCATCGTTCTCGTTCGATTTCGCCGAACCCGCCGCGCGATAGAGGGAGATGACGATGACCAGGCTTTGGGATGGATCCAGCCGGAGGGTGCTCGCGGCCCTCCTCTCCGTGCTGCTGTTGGCGCCAGGCCTGACCGCGTGCACGACCGCCATGCCCGCGACCGGAGAAGCGATGGGGCCGACCACGAGTGAGCCGCCGGCCGACGCGTGGCCTCGCGAGCTCACCAGCGGGGACAACACCTTCTCGATCTTCCAGCCCCAGTACGATCGCTGGGAGCAGGGGCGGCTCGACGGCCGTTCGGCGGTGGCGGTCGAGAGCCAGGCGTCGCCGGAGCCGCGGTACGGGGTGATCTGGTTCACGGCCCGGACCCAGGTGGACAAGGAGACCAGGATGGTCACGCTCGAGGATCTGACCATCTCCAAGGCCGACTTCCCGACCGTGCCGGACGGCGGGGCCGGCTACCTCGCCGCGCTCCAGCGCTCGCTCTCGGATGCGCCGCTGACGATTGCGCTGGATCGCCTCCAGGCCGAGCTCGAGATCGAGCAGGCCGAGAACCCCGGCGGCGTCGTCGCAGTGCGCAACGACCCCCCGCGGATCATCGTGAGCCAAGCGCCCGCGCTGCTCCTGCGCATCGACGGCCAGTCCGCCCTGCGGTCGGTCGCGGGCACGTCGCTCCTGCGGGTGATCAACACGCGCGTCCTGCTCCTGCTCGACCAGTCGGCGGGCCGCTACTACCTGTGGCTGCGGAATCAGTGGCTCGCGGCTCCGAAGCTCGACGGGCCCTGGGCGGCGGTGAGCAACCCGTCGTCCTCCCTGGAGGTGGCCAAGCAGGCCGCGGTCAGGGGCGGGCAGGTGGATCTCCTCAACGACGTGGACCCCGATCTCGCGCCGCTGCTCCAGGCCGGATCCACCCCGACCATCTACGTGAGCACCACCCCGGCCGAGCTCCTCGTGGTGAGAGGCCAGCCGGCCTTCGCGCCGGTGGCCGCCACCGGCATCCTGGAGGTGACGAACTCCGACGAGGATCTCTTCCTGTACACGCCGGAGCAGGCCTACTACGTGCTGCTCTCGGGTCGGTGGTTCCGCGCCACGTCCCTCCAGGGGCCGTGGCAGTTCGTGAGCGGCGACCGGCTCCCTCGGGACTTCGCGGCCATCCCCGAGAGCCATCCAAAGGGAGAGGTGCTCGCCTCCGTTCCCGGGACGCCGCAGGCGCGGGAGGCCGTGATCGCCAACGACATCCCGCAAACGGCCACGATCAGCCGCCGGGCGCGGCTCGACGTTCGATACGACGGGCCGCCGCAGCTCAAGGCCCTCGAGGGGACCCCGCTCCAGTACGTGGTGAACGCGTCGGTGCCGGTCATCCGCGTCGACGCTTCGACGTACTACGCGCTCCAGAACGGCGTGTGGTTCGTCGCCCCGTTGCCGACTGGGCCCTGGGCGGTGGCCACCAGCGTCCCGCCCGTGATCTACACGATTCCGGCCAGCTCGCTGCTCCACTACGTGACCTACGCCTACGTGTACGGCGCGACGCCCGACGTCGTGTACACCGGCTACACGCCCGGCTATCTGGGTACGGTCGTGGCGCCGGGACCGGTCGTGGTCTACGGCACCGGCTATGACTATCCGGATTGGGCGGGGGACTTCTGGTATCCAGGGCCGGTCACCTGGGGCTGGGGTCCGTTCGACCTGGGCTTCGGCGTCGGCTTCTTCACCGACTTCGAGTTCGGCTTCGCCTTCCGGCATCACTTCCGGCATCATGGCTTCGGTCGGGTGAACGTTTTCCATCACTGGGGCGACCGCGCCCGCTTCACCGGCCGGCCTGGCCAGGTCGGGGGCCATGTGGGGAGCGGTCGAGTCGGGCGATCCGGGATCGACGCGTACGCAGGGCGCGATGGCCACGTGTACCGGCGCGAAGGCGGCCAGTGGCTTCAGCATAACCGCGCCGGCGGCTGGGAGGGCGTGAGAGGGCCGACCGCCGAGCACGAGCAGTGGCATCAGGGCCGGCAGCTCGGCGAGCAGCGACTCGGCGGTTCCAACCGGGGGCCTGGCGGCGGAGGGGTCGCGGGTGGCGGGTCTCGGGGGGGCGGCGGGTTCCACGGCGGGGGCGGGTTCCACGGGGGCGGAGGGTTCTCCGGAGGGCACGGCGGTGGCGGGCACGGCCGCTGAGACGACGTCGACCGGCGGGCGGAACAGGCTGGACCGCGGCGCGCGCCAGGAGGGTGGCACGATGGGGAAGAGAGTGGCGGACGTCCTGGTGGACATTCTGGCCGCCCACGGCGTGGAGCGAATCTACGGACTGGCGGGCGACTCGCTCAACGGCATCACGGACTCGATCCGCGGGCGCGAGTCCATGGGATGGACCGCGGTGCGCCACGAGGAGACGGCCGCGTTCGCCGCGGGCGCGGAAGCGCATCTCACGGGACGGTTGGCGGTCTGCGCGGGGAGCTGCGGTCCCGGCAACCTGCACCTGATCAACGGGCTCTACGACTGCCACCGGAGCCGGGTGCCCGTCCTGGCCATCGCCGCGCAGATTCCCAGCCCCGAGATCGGCAGCGGGTACTTCCAGGAGACCCGTCCGGAGCACCTCTTCGCCCAGTGCAGCCACTACTGCGAGCTGGTCTCCCAGCCGGAGCAGATGCCGCGCGTCCTGGAGATCGCGATCCAGACCGCGCTGTCGCGCCGGGGGGTCTCGGTGATCGCGCTGCCCGGAGACATCGCCCTGCGCGACGCGGTCGAGCATCCCGCGGGCCCGCCCTTTGCCCAGTCGAAGCCGAGCCTCTGTCCTTCCGACACGGAGATCGCGGCGCTGGCCAAGGTCCTCAATGCCGCGGAGAAGGTCACGATCCTCGGGGGCGCGGGGTGTGCGGGAGCCCACGCGGAGCTGGTCCAGCTCGCGAGCACGCTCAAGGCGCCGATCGTGCACGCGATGCGCGGGAAGGAGTTCATCGAGTACGACAACCCGTTCGACGTCGGCATGACCGGGCTGATCGGATTCGCATCCGGCTATCACGCGATGATGAACTGCGACGCGCTCCTGATGCTGGGGACGGATTTTCCGTACCGGCAGTTCTTGCCGAACGACGCCACGATCGTCCAGATCGACCTCCGAGGAGAACAGCTCGGCCGGCGGGCCCGCCTCGATCACGGTCTCGTGGGCGACATCCAGAGCACCCTCGCCGCGCTCCTGCCCAGGCTGACCCAGCACGAGGACGACCGGCACCTCCAGGCCTCGCTCGCGCACTATCAGAAGGCGCGCAAGGGCCTCGACGAGCTGGCGGTCGGCGAGCCGGGCAAGACGCCTATCCATCCCCAGTACGTGGCCCGGGTGGTCAACGAGCTGGCCGCGACGGACGCGATCTTTACCTGCGACGTGGGCACCCCGACGATCTGGGCGGCGCGCTACCTCGCCATGAATGGCCGGCGTCGGCTCCTCGGCTCCTTCAACCATGGGTCCATGGCCAATGCGCTCCCGCAGGCCATCGGGGCCCAGGCCAGTCATCGGGGGCGCCAGGTCGTCTCGCTGTCCGGCGACGGCGGCCTCGCCATGCTCTTGGGCGACCTGCTCACGCTCCGCCAGCACGATCTGCCGGTCAAGGTGGTCGTGTTCAGGAACGACGCCCTCGCCTTCGTCGAGCTGGAGATGAAGGCGGCCGGGATCCTGGATTTCGCCACGGACCTGCGCAATCCGGATTTCGCCAGGATGGCTGAGGCGGCCGGTCTCCTCGGCCTGACCGCGGAGACACCGGAGCAGGTGCGGCCGATGATCGGCCAGGCTCTCGCGCACGACGGGCCCGCGCTGGTCGAGGTGCTCGTCTCCCGCCAGGAGCTGTCGATGCCCCCGACGATCACCCTCGAGCAGATGACCGGATTTGGCCTCTTCATGCTCCGCGCGGTGCTGAGCGGTCGGGGCGACGAGATCATCGACCTGGCGAAGGTCAACCTTTTCCGCTAGTCCGGGCGAGGTGAATCCGCCGCGACACGGTGTCGTCTCAAGGGGTGTGAAGAGAAAGCGAGGCGACACCGTGGACACGCTAAGACGCGCGAGAAGGTTGGTATTCGTGGCGATCGCCGCTCTGGCGATCGTGCTTGCGGTTAACGCGCCCAGCCAGGCGCGAGGAATGGCCGGTCACGGATCCGGAGGCGGGCACCCGGGCGGGGCCTTCGGGCACCATGGCTTCGGCGGGCACCATGGTTTCGACGGGCACCACGGGTTCCATGGCGGCTTCGGGTTCGGACCCGTCTACCCCTATTACGGATACTACGGTTACTACCCACCGGCCTACGGGTACGCGGCTCCCGGCTACTGGTACTACTGCCCGAGCTACCGGGCGTACTACCCGAGCGTGGGGAGCTGCCCGGAGACGTGGGTGCCGGTACCGGCGTCCTGACGACGCCGGAGACTCCGGGCCAGGTACCAGACGATCGCGAGGTTGACGAAGAGGACCAGGATACGGAGCGCGCTCGGATGCCGCGCGCTTTCGTACAGCTCCAGGGGGATGAAGGAGCCGGTGACGATGAGCCCCCACCACTTGCCCCATCCCTTCTGGAGCACCAGGCCGATGCCCTCGGTGAGGAACAACGCCGAATAGACGAGCAGACCGGCACGGACCGCGGTCACCCACCGAGCATCGAGTGCGGCGATCGTGTGGAGGGCACGCCCGAGATGCCGTCCGTCGGGATCGACGTGCACGGCGGTCGCCAGCCGCGTCAGAACGGCCGCGATGTCATGAGGGGCGTAGTGGAACAGGCCAAGAGCCAGCGCCGCGAGCAGGATGCTCTTCGAGAGCTTGAAGACGCCGATCGCGACCAGGGCCGTCGCGTCGCTCCCTCGCATGTCAGCGGGTTGCGTCTCCGCGGGTAGGCCAGATCGTCAGCGTCGCGTCGAGATCCTTCGCCTGGACCCAGGCCAGTCTGACCAGCAGCGACACGAGCGCACCAACCACCATCGACCCCACCACTGCACGTCGCATTGAGGTCCTCCTGTTTCTTTGACGGGGGTATCCCGCCCGCCGATCCGGGGTGCGAAAGATCTCCGCAGGAACGCGCAGGTGGCTGATCGCTATCACGTTCTTGCCGAAAAAGGCGAGGCCCGGCGGCGGCCCCCCGAGCCAGGTCGTCTGAAGGACGAGTGCAGGACATTTAACATAACACCAAAAGGAGGAGTCGAGATGAGCCGCAAGGGATGGTTGACGGTGGGGTTGTCACTGCTGCTGGGTACGGGATTCACCGCCGCGGTGCCCGGCATGGGCATTCAGAGCGCGCGGGCCCAGGACGTGATCGACGACGGAAACATCACGGAGCACCGCGCCCAGGTGGAGCTCGCGCGGTGGGGCGATGCGAGCGGCGAGCAGGGCGAGATCGAGTCGCCGCGCTGGGGCAGTGCGAGCGGCGAGCAGGGCGAGATCGAGTCGCCGCGCTGGGGCAGTGCGAGCGGTGAGCAGGGTGAGGTGGAAGCGCCGCGCTGGGGTGACCAGAGTGGCGAGCAGGGCGAGATCGAGTCCCCCCGGACGTAACCGATGCAGAAGCTGGTGCCCATGATCGCTCTGATCCTCGCGCTCACCGGCTGCGCGGCGATCCGGGCGAACGAGACCCACTGGACCGAGCAGCTCCTCACCGCGGCGGGGTTCCAGGCCGAGCCGGCCGCCACGGCTGAGGAGCTCGCTCATCTCCGGACGCTGGAGGCGCGGGTGTTCGTCAAGGAGATGCAGAACGGCGAGGCGCGCTACGTGTACGCCGATCCCGACGTGTGCCAGTGCCTCTACGCGGGAAGCGAGCGGCAGTATCAGACGTATCAGAAGCTCCAGGTCGAGAAGGAGATCGCCGAGGAGCAGGCGAGCGCGGCGAGGTGGACTGTCTGGGACCGTTGGTCTTGGCCCTGGCCCTGATTCGTCAGGTCGGATCGAGGAGATCATGAACATGCGTCGAGGATGGAAGATCGGTCTGGCTACGGTCGGTCTCGTCGTCGTGGGGATGCTGATCGGTGTTCTGGGTGCCCGGGCCCAGGGCGCCGGCTCCAGCTATATTTCCGTGAACGAGGAAGACTTTCGAACGGTCTTCGCCCGGATGAGCGCCGCGAAGGCCGCGGTCATGAAGCGCCAGATGGACCTGCTGAATGCGCGCTACGACCTCGACGATCGGCCGACCGCCGGCGCCACGATGAGCAAAGGGAAGGCCATCCAGGAAGGCGTCCGCGTCCGGCTTCCCGCGGGAGTCTCCTGGGAAGCGCTCGCGAAGATGACTCCGGACGAGATCCGTGACCGGGGGCTGTACCCTGCCGGCTTCATGCCCTTGCCGCACGAGAACCACCCCGAGGGAGGGATGGTCTTCCCTCTATTCATGATCTCGGAGGTCAAGAAGCAGACGGGAAGGGACTTGACCCGCTTCGATCTCGACTTCGACCTGCCCGACCGTTTCCTGCCCGAGTTCCCGGCCCCGATCTACCTGACCACCCGTCCGGACCTGGGCGACGTGTCGCAGGGGAAGCTGGTCACCACCGACAATTACTATGGCCTCTTCAACGGGATCCTGAATCCGAAGCAGCTCGAGGGGCTGCGGCTCCTGCTGACCCCGTTTCCCCAGCAGCAGTTCAACGCGACCGCGGATCGCCGGAGCGAGCATCCGAGCCTCGGGGTGGCGTGCTTCGACTGCCACCAGAACGGCCACACCAACGGGGCCGACCACCAGGTCGGCGACATCCGGCCGCAGGAGTTTCGCCATCGCATCGAGACCACGTCGCTGCGCGGCGTGAACATCCAGCGGCTGTTCGGCTCCCAGCGCGCGCTGAAGACCGTCGAGGACTTCACCGAGTTCGAGCAGCGGGCCGCGTATTTCGACGGCGACCCCGTCATCGCCACCAAGAAGGGCGTCAACATCCTGGAGCGCGGCAGCCAGGTCCACTTCATGGCCGAGTTCCAGGAGATCCTGGACTTTCCGCCCGCGCCGAAGCTGGACGTCTATGGAAGGCTCGACCCCAAGAAGGCGACGCCGGCCGAGCTGCGCGGGCAGGCCGTGTTCTTCGGCAAGGGCACGTGCGCGAGCTGCCACGTGGCCCCGTACTACACCGACAACCTGATGCACAACCTACAGGCCGAGCGCTTCTTCAAGCCCGTGACAATCAACAACATGCGGGCCATCGGCGACGGGTCGATCAAGACGTTCCCGCTGCGGGGGATCAAGGACTCGCCACCCTATATGCATGACGGCCGGCTCCTGACTCTCGACGACACGGTGGAGTTCTTCAACCTCGTGCTCGGAACGCAGCTGACACCGGCGGAGAAGAAGGACCTCGTGGCCTTCCTCCGGGCCCTCTAGTGGACCGGTGAAGACGTTCTGGTGGGTCCTGGCGGGGCTCGCCGTGCTGGTGGTGGTGCTGGCGGTGCAGGTGATGGGGCGGACGCGACCGTCGCCCGGCTGCACCAGCAGCGTCGTGATCGGCCGCGGCCCCCACGGCGAGCCCATCGAGTGTGTCTGCGTCGAAGGGGTGATCTCCACCTGCTTCGACCCGGGCCCCTAGCGCGCTCTCGGGGGATGAGATGACCAGGATGCGGAGCGTAGTCGTTCTCGCCGCGGTGGTGATCGCGCTGGGCGGGTGCGCCACCATTCGACGACACGAGACGCTGGATACCGAGCAGGTCCTTTCGGCGGCCGGCTTTCAGATGAAGCTCAGCGACACCCCGGAGAAGCTCGCCAGCTTGCGAGCCCTGCCGCCGCAAAGGCTCGTCCCGCAGGAGCGCGAAGGGCGGCTGTACTACGTCTACGCCGATCCGGAGGTGTGTCGCTGCCTGTACGTCGGCACGGAGCCGCAGTACCAGGAGTACCAGCGGCTCGCGCTCCAGAAGCGGCTCGCCGACGAGGAGCTGATGGGGGCCCAGAACGACCTGTACGGGACGATGAACTGGGGGCTATGGGGACCGTGGCCCTGGTTCTGATCCGGCGCGGGGCACGGGCCATCACCTGGGTCGGCGTACGGATCCTGATTGTTGCCACGGTGCTCTCGCTGGCCGGGTGTGCGTCCTACGCCGAGCGCTATGCCCAGGCGAACGAGCAGGGCCTCGTGGCCGCCGGGTTCGAAGTGCGACGCGCGGACACCCCCGAGAGGCTGGCCTCCCTCCAGGCGCTGACCCAGCGGAACATCCTCGTCTACAAGCGGCAGGATCGCCTCTACTTCGTGTGGCCCGATGCCCGGTTCTGCAAGTGCCTCTACCTCGGGAACGAGGCCCAGTACCAGGAGTACGCAAGACTTGGCTTCGAGCAGAAGCTGGACCGGGAGCGACAAACCGCGGCCTGGGAGCATGAAGCCGCCGCCTTGTTCGAAGGCCCTTGGGGGCCCTGGTGAATTTTTTCGCAACAACGCGCAAGCCTGGGCCCGCCGCGCGGAACCTCCCCCGTCGGGTCCACCCTCTCAAGGGTAAGGGAGGCCGGACATGACGAGAGTGGGTGCCTACGAAATACCCTCATGGGCGATTGCCATCCTCTTCTGGCGCAAGGTTGATCAGGTCGAGAGCCGGGGCATCCCGGGGATTCGCGCCTCGCAGAACGACCACGACGGTGTGGTGGAGAACGGGGCCGGGAGAGCGGGCGGATGAATCTGGGAGTCCACGCGCGGACCGCGGTCGTGACGGGCTCCACCGCGGGAATCGGGCTGGCCATCGCGATGGCGCTGGCCGCGGAGGGCGCGTCGGTCGTGGTGAACGGGCGGACGCCGGCGCGCGTGACCGCCGCGATCGAGCGGATCCGGCAAACCGTGCCGGGCGCTCGCGTCCAGGGCGTGGCGGCGGACCTGGGCACGGCGGCCGGCGTGCAGACCTTCGTGGGCGAGGTGCCGGACGCGGACGTGCTGGTGAACAATCTGGGCATCTTCGAGGCGAAGCCGTTCGGAGAGATCCCGGACGCGGACTGGATGCGATTCTTCGAGGTGAACGTGCTGAGCGGCGTCCGACTGGCCCGCCGGTACGTCCCGGGGATGACCGCGAGGAAGTGGGGGCGGGTGATCTTCATCTCGAGCGAGTCGGCGCAGCAGATTCCCCCCGAGATGATTCACTACGGCATGACCAAGACCGCGCAGGTGGCCATCGCGCGCGGGCTGGCCGAGGCGCTAGCCGGTACCGGGGTGACGGTGAACTCGGTGCTCGCCGGCCCCACCGCGTCTGAAGGGGTCGGGACCTTCGTGGAGCAGCTGGCCCGGCAGCAGGGGAAGACGAAGGAAGAGGTCGAGCAGCAGTTCCTCGCGGCGGCCCGGCCAAGCTCGCTCCTCAAGCGATTCGAGTCGCCGGACGAGATCGGCGCGGTGGTCGCCTTCGTGGCGAGCGACCCCGCTCGCGTGATCAACGGAGCGGCGGTGCGGGCGGACGGCGGCGTCGTGCGCAGCATCTTCTAAATCTCACAGGAGGGACACCGTGGCATCGAATCGTGGAGTCGTAGCTGCAGTATTGCTGCTCGGGACGGGGCTCATCGTGGCCCTGCCCGGTCTGGGCCTGGAGGCGGCCAGAGCCGGGAGTGAGGCTGAGGCCCGCGTGATCGCGCCACCGGACACCAGTCCGGCGCAGACAGACCGCTTCTTCCACGTCGAGTGGAGCGCTGGCGTCGTCGACCGGGATCAATCCCGGATCGTCGGCTACGTCTACAACGACTATGGAGAGGACGCGGTGAACGTCCAGCTACGGATCAGCCAGATCGACGGGTCCGGGCGCCCGATCGATAGCATCGTCCGGCCGGTGGGCGATACCGTTCGCGCCGGTGGCCGTGCCTTCTTCGAGCTGCGGGTCCCGGGCAACGGACCGTCGTATCGGGTCGCGGTGGCGTCGTTCGCCTTCGCGGCAGATGGCGAGTGGACGACGCTGACGACGGAGCAGCTGCTGGCCGCGGCGGGATTCCAGCAGAAGGCCGCCGACACGCCCGCGAAGCTCGCCCATCTCGAGACGCTCACGCCGGCGCGAAAGCTGGTCGCCCACCAGCGGGACGGTCACCTCTACTATGTGTACGCGGATCCCGAGCTGTGCAAGTGCCTGTACGTCGGGACCGCGGCGCAGTACCAGCTCGCGCTCGAGAAGCGCCGGGAGAGCGAGGAGCTCGTCGCGATGCAGCAAAGCCCCGACGACGACGCGGTCATCTGGAATCTCTGGGCGCCCTGGCCCTGGTTCTAGCCGTGAAGGAGGGGTCGCGTCGACCTGAGGTCCTCGCATGGATCGGTCGCGCCTTCACCACGACTGAGGATGTCGTCTACATCGGTCTCGGATTCCTCCTCGCGAGCAGCGCGCTCACCCTGCTTGCCAAGAGTGTCATCGAATTTTGGCAAGGCGTGGTGGCCGGGAAGATCAGCACGATCGAATTACTGGACCGAATCTTGCTCGTCTTGCTCATCGTCGAGCTCCTTTACACGGTTCAGGTATCACTTCGCGAGCACAGCCTCGTTCCCGAGCCGTTCCTGCTTGTTGGGGTCATCTCCGCCATTCGGCGTGTGCTGGTGCTGACCGCAGAATTCGACGGGATGCACCAGAGGGTGGTGATCACACCGCAACAGTTCGCGATCGAGCTTGCCGTCCTTACCGTGCTCATTCTCGCCCTGGCCATGTCCCTCTTACTGTTGCGACGACGGAGCGCTTCGGTTGCGGCCGAACCTGCCTGAGCAGCGATGAATCGGAAGAGAGTGCTGATGACGGGCATCTTTGCCATTGGCCTTGCGGGCAGCGCGGCGGGCTGTGGCCTCGACGTCACCACGATGTGCGAGGCCGCGGGCGGCACGTACAACGGAGGGACGTGCATTCGATGGAGCCCGCGCCAGCAGGCCGCGCAGGAAGCATGCGAAACGAACGGAGGCGTGTATCAGGGAGGCCTAGACACCTGCGAGTTCGGCATGGGGGGACCGTGATGTTTCTTGACCACCGGTGCCACGCTACCGCACGCGAGGATGGGACATGATGGCAGAAGGGCGAGAGATCGAGAGCAGCTTGCTGGCCGAGATCCTGAGCCGCGTCGAACGGCTGTCGGACGAACAACATCGGCTGGCCCGCAACCACCGGATCCTGATTCGGGCGGCCACGCAGCTTCGGCTGGGGAGGAGTGCCGAAGCGGTGCTGGCCGAGGTCCGGGAGCAGTGTCCGGAGCTACTGCGGGACTATTGCGACATCCAACTCACCCTGGCTCCGGCTCCGGTTCGGTCGGTTGGTCGAATCGCGGCTTCAGCCTGACGTGCTCATCCAGCGTGGAGCGATATCCCGATGATCCTGGACCATGCCGAGTGGGTTCTGTTCGGCTGGGTTCTCGCCAATCAGGGCGGCGTGCCGATGCCCGTCGTTCCCGTCTTGCTCGCCGCGGGCGCGCTGGCGGCGAGCGGCCGGCTGAGCATTGTCGAGGTCTTCGCCGTCGCGGTCGGGGCCACCCTGTGCGCGGACCTCGGCTGGTACGGCGTCGGTCGGTGGCGCGGGGCGGGAGTACTCGCGCTGCTCGGCCGGCTCTCGCCCCGTGCCAAAGCGTTCGTCCGTCGGGCCCAGGACGGGTTCCTTGCTCGAGCGGGGACGTTCCACCTCACCGCCCGATTCCTGCCCGAGCTGAATCCGATCGCGTCCGGCCTGGCCGGCGCGACGGGACTGAGTATCACCCGCTTTGTCGGCTACGGGGTGGTCAGCGCCCTCATCTGGGCGGGGACATGGACCGGGATCGGGTACCTGCTGGGCGATGCGGTGGTGGAGTTCGCCGTGCGCTTCGGGATTCACGTAGTGGGCTTCCTGCTTGCCGCTCTGCTTCTCTGCCTGGTCGTCCGGCGCGCTCGACGGTATCGCTTGCTTCGGATGCTCCAGAAGGCCCGGATCACTCCCGATGAGCTGAAGGCGCGGCTCGAGAGGGGCGAGAGGGGCGCGCGGGTAACCATTCTCGATGTTCGAGAGGCCGACGAGGTGGCCCGCGCTCCCTACATGCTCCCCGGCGCACTCTGGATCAAGCCGGACGATCTGCCGCAACGACTCCGAGAGCTCCCTCGGGACGGGATGGTGGTGCTGTACGGCCGCCGCCTCGAGCGGGCGAAGAGTGAGCGGGCGATCCCGCACGCGAACGTCGCCCTACGGCTGTGCGGCGCGGGTTTTGGAAGGGTGCGACCCCTCACCGGCGGTCTGCACGCCTGGCGCCGGCGCGGCTATCCCGTCCAAACGCCTGACGCCGGTCCGCATGGCGGCATGGGCACCAACCACCAACCACCAGTCGACGAGCAACCGGGCTCCGTGGCGACCGAGCACAGCGGGACCGGGCAGCCGGGAGTGGCTCAGGGTCGGAGCGGTTATTGCGGGTCGGGCTGATCTGGTGGCCGATCGCAAGTGACGCGGAACGTCATCGATGACGAGCATCCTGGGAGCGCCTGCGCGCGTCATTCATGTGCCTCGACCGTGATAGGTAGACTGATGTGAAACGTTGCGCCCCGCGGAGAGTTGTCGGCAGCCCACAGGCGGCCGCTATGCGATTCGACGATGGAGCGGCTGATGGACAATCCCATGCCGGTGCCATGAGGCTTCGTGGTAAAGAATGCATAGAAGATCTGATCCGCCTGCTGCGGGGGCAGCCCCACGCCCGTATCGCTGACGCACACCATGAGTTGCTCGTGTTCCGCTCGCCGCGACTCGATGGCGAGCTCGCGCGTCCCGTCCACATCCTTCATCGCATCGATGCTGTTGGTGATGAGGTTCATCATGACCTGCTGCAATTGCACGCGATCTCCCATGACCTGGGGAAGACGTGGGGCCAGCTCCGTCCGGACGGATATGGAGTATCGCGTTACCTCGCTGCGCAGGAGGGAGATCATCTCTCGAATAACTTCGTTTACGTCAACCAATTCCCGTTGCGGAGAAGCCTTCTTGAAGAGCAGGCGGGTCCGGCTGATGATGTCCGCGGCCCGCGTTCCGTCTTCCACGATACTCATCGCGGACGCGCGCGCTTGCTCGAGATTCGGGGTGTCGCCGGCGAGCCAGTTCAAGCAGGCATGGGCGTTGGAGACGGCGGCGGCAATCGGTTGATTCACTTCGTGCGCCAGGGAGGCGGTCAGCTCTCCCATGGTGGTCACCCGGTTGACGTGTGCGAGATCCGCCCGCGCTTGACGCAGCGCCTCTTCGGCGCGCTTCTGCTCGGACTGGGAGGCGATCAGCGCGAAGGCCAGAATGACAAACGTAGTGCCGGCAACCGCCAGCGCAAGATTGATTTGATCGAAACTTGCGTATCCCTGGGTCTCGTGAAATGGGCCGTGAGCCGTGAAAATGGCCGCTCGCATCGCCGTGTAGTGCATACCGGAGATGGCCAGGCCCATGACGACCGCGGCAACGAGTTTTTGCCCAAGATGCGTGGTGCGGAATGCCAGCCATAGTGCCGCGGTCGACGCGCCGATTGCGATGACCAGGGAGAGCGCAACGAATCGGCGGTCGTAGGTGAGCTCGGCGTGCGACTGCATTGCCGCCATGCCGGTGTAGTGCATCGCGACAATGCCAAGTCCCATGAAGATGCCGCTGAGCACGAGGCGAAACGGCGATGCGCTCTGGCGGCTGATGACGTAAAAGCCGCCGCTGGTTACGAAGATCGCCACCAGGAGGGAAAGAATGGTCAAGCCGATGTCGTAGGACATCGGCATCGGCATGATGAGGGCGAGCATGGCGACGAAGTGCATCGACCATATTCCGCTTCCCATCGTGGTCGCGGCCGCGACCAGCCATACGCGACGCGCCAATCCGCGGGCGGCTCCCACGCGCCCGCCGAGATCGAGGGCGGTGTAAGACGCGAAGGAGGCGACTAGAATGGACAGAACGACGAGATACGGATCGTGTGTTCCGGTGACGACCATCG
>WNFD01005876.1_pt1 | contig 21971 bp, 20 predicted proteins | sample 5400491 | NCBI WGS metagenome assembly WNFD01 (sample SAMN13153343, study PRJNA577476) | soil metagenome | isolation source: 120 cm saprolite under Douglas fir tree site 2 hole 2 replicate 2 | place: USA:California | collected 2015-04-18
TTGGGGGACAGGCAGAAGAAGGCACCGGGCGCGGCAAGGTAAGGAGCCGCCACCCTCACTCGTTGGGATGCCAAACGAATGAGTCTCGCGCGCGGTACGAGATCTCTCCATTGGCAGGACGCACCGTCACGATCGCTGACACGACGGAGACATCAAGCTTTACGCGCGCCTCATCGCGTCGTGGTCACAGGCAAAAGTGGACCGACTGGTTGCGCGACCGCAGGACACTCGCCACTTGCTCGCGGCCGCACCTCGAGGATTTGCTGCACGCTAAAGTAGCGCCGTCCACCGTAGATGCTTCCTTCGTGACCTTTTATTCCGCGTAACCGCACAAATACCGGCTCGCTCGAGGTGGCGATGTGCTGGTACCTGGCAAACAAGGCCGTGTCCTGTACGCTGACGACGGTCTTGGTATCATCGCACGGAAAGAACCACCCTGAGTCGGCGGCACTCAGGTAGAGTCCACGAACCTCGGTCGGGCGATGACATGCGACGAGAACAACAGATAAGAACACGAGTCTTTGGAAACGCATAGCGGTATCCGGGCTGTCTAATGGATGACACCGAGACTGCGGCGCCCGCGCGAAGAAGCTGTCTACAAGACCGTCTTCAGATCAGTCAACGGAAGATTGAAAGCCTCTGCCACTCCAGGATACACCACCTTGCCGTCCACCACGTTCAATCCCAACGCCAAGCTCTGATCCTTCTTACAGGCGTCCCTCCATCCTGCCCGCGCCAACCGCTTCGCATACGGGAACGTCGCGTTCGTCAGCGCCAGCGTGGACGTGCGCGGCACACCGCCCGGCATGTTGGCCACGGCATAATGAATGATCCCGTCGACGACATACGTCGGCTGATCGTGCGTGGTCGGCTTGGTCGTCTCGATACAGCCACCCTGATCCACCGCGACATCCACAATCACCGATCCCTGCTTCATCACCTTGAGATCAGCGCGCTTGACGAGCTTCGGGGCTTTCGCCCCGGTGAGCAACACGGCCCCGATCACAACATCGGCCTTCGCGAGCTGTTCGAGCATGTTGTGGCGGTTGGAATAGAGCAGATCAACGTTGGCGGGAAGGACATCGGAGAGGTACCGGAGTCGGTCGAGCGAGATATCGAGCAGCGTCACGTGGGCGCCCAGCCCCGCGGCCATCTTGGCTGCGTTCGTCCCAACGACGCCGCCGCCAAGAATCAGCACTTCCGCCGGCAGCACCCCAGGAACGCCGCCCAGGAGAATGCCGTACCCGCCAAACACCTTCTCGAGATACTTCGCGCCCTCTTGCACCGCCATCCGCCCCGCGACTTCACTCATCGGCGTCAGCAGCGGCAATTCCTTGCTCGGCAGCTCGACCGTCTCATACGCGATCGCGACGCAGCCGGACTTGATGACCGCCTTCGTGAGCGGCTCCGACGCCGCGAAATGAAAATACGTGAACACCACCTGGCCCTTGCGGATGCGCGCCCACTCGGCCTCGATGGGCTCCTTCACCTTCATGATCATCTCGGCCTGCGACCACACCGCATCGGCGGAGGGCGCGATCTGCGCCCCGACTGACCGGTACGCATCATCGCTGAAGCCCGAGCCGAGCCCGGCGCCCTGCTCTACCAGGACGGTGTGGCCATCGCCGGCCAGCGACTCCGCCCCCGCCGGCACGAGCGACACGCGGTGCTCCGCGGTCTTGATCTCCTTCGGCACGCCGACGATCACGGTTTTCCTCCGTTGGGCCCCAACGACACCACCGTTTGCCGTTCCGGCGCGAAGAACTCCGCCGCCAGTGCCGACACCTCGTCCGCCGTGAGCGCCTCCACGGTCCGCAGCACCTCATCCAGGCTGCGATACGATTCGTTGTACAGTGCCGTGCTCGCCAAACGATACATCCTGGCGGTCGGGCTCTCCAGCGACAGCATTAGCTGTCCCAACGTCTGCTGTTTCGCATCCTCCAATGCTTCACCGCGCAGGCCCTGGTTCGCCATGCGGGCGAACTCGTTCCGGATGGCCTCGACCGCTTTTTCCGAACGACCAGGTTGCGTGCCGACGTAGACGCCCGCCATGCCGACCGCCCGGTAAAACGACGTAAAACTGTAGATCGAGTACGCCAGCCCGAGCTCTTCTCGGATACGCTGGAAGAGCCGGCTCGACATCCCGCCGCCGAAGATGTTGGAGAGCACGATGAGGCCGTACTTACGCCGATCCGCGTACGGGATCGTGTCGGTCGCGAAGACGATGTGCGTCTGCGCGGTGTCCTTCTCGACCGCTCGCGTCACGCCGCGCACGGCGGGCGGCACCGGTGGCACCGGAGGCGCGGGTTGGACGACTGCGTCACTCTCATCGAACCACCCCTGCGCCTCCACCTCCTTCAGCAACGCGTCGTGCGTCAGGTTGCCGGCCGCGGCGATGACACAATTCCCAGGGAAATAGGCGCGAGTGTGCAGATGCTTCAGGTCATCGGCCGACAGGGCGCTCACCGTCTCCTTGGTCCCGAGAATTTGGAAGCCGTAGGGGTGGGTTGGCCACATCGTTTCGTACGTGAGATCGAAGACTTCGTCATCGGGCGTATCTTCGACGGTGCTGATCTCCTCGAGCACCACCTGGCGCTCCAGCGAGAGATCGCTGTCGCGCAGCACCGGCCGGCGCACCATGTCGGTGATCACGTCGAGCGCCCGCGGGAGATCGGCATCGAGCACGCGCGCGTGATACGCCGTGGAATCGCGGGACGTGTAGGCGTCGAGCGAGCCGCCGCGCGATTCCAGCGACAGCGCGATCTCCTGCGCCGTGCGCCGCTCCGTGCCCTTGAACACCATGTGCTCGAGCAGGTGCGAGACGCCCATCTTGGGACGCGGCTCGTGCGCGCTGGCGGTCCGGACCCAGACGCCGATCGCTACCGACCGGACGTTGGGCTCCCGCTCGCTGAGCACAGTCACCCCATTCGGGGCGGCCGTGCGGTGGATTTCCCGGTCCAGGCGGACCGTCTCTAGCGTGTAGGCCACGCTAGTTCTTCTCGATGAGCGCTTTCCGGGACAGCCGCATCCGGCCCCGCTCGTCCACCTCGAGCAGCTTCACCTTCAAATGATCGCCCTTCTTCACGACGTCTTCCGTCTTTTCGGTGCGACCGTGCTGTAGCTCGGAGATGTGGAGCAATCCCTCGACCCCCGGGATGATCTCGACGAACGCCCCGAACGCCGTCGTGCTTTTCACGACGCCCTCGTAGACCTTCCCTACCTCCGGCTCCTGCACGATCCCCGACACCATGTCGCGGGCCCGCTCGGCGGCCTCGCCCACGCCCGAAATGGTGACTAGTCCGGTGTCGTCCACGTTGATCTCCGCGCCCGTCTGCTCCTGGATCCCGCGGATCGTCTTCCCCTTTGGGCCAATGACGTCGCCGATCTTATCCGGCCGGATCTGAATGGTGAGGATGCGCGGGGCGTACTTGGAGAGCTGCGAGCGCGGCTGCGGCATCGCCTGTTGCATGATGTCGAGAATATGCAGCCGCGCCTTCTTGGCCTTCTCGAGCGCTTCGCTGATGACCTTCCAGTCAAGCCTCTCGACCTTGATGTCCATCTGGATCGAGGTGACGCCCTCGCGTGTCCCCGCGACCTTGAAATCCATGTCGCCCAGATGATCCTCGGTGCCCAGAATGTCGGTCAGGATCGCCGTGCGCCCACCATCCGTGATCAGCCCCATCGCTATCCCGGCGCAGGCGGACTTCACGGGCACGCCGGCGTCGAACAGCGCCAGAGAACCGCCGCACACCGTCGCCATCGAGGACGAGCCGTTCGACTCCAGGATGTCGGAGACGATCCGGATCGTGTAGGGGAACTGCTCGTACGGCGGCAGCACCGCTTGCAGTGCCCGCTCCGCGAGCGCGCCGTGCCCCACTTCGCGCCGCGACGTGCCGCGGATCGGCTTCACCTCACCGGTCGAGAACGGCGGGAAGTTGTAGTGCAGCATGAACGACTTCGTCGTCTCCTGCGCGACGTCGATCGAGTCGATGCGCTGCTCGTCGCTCGTCGTGCCGAGCGTCACCGAGACCAGCGCCTGCGTCTGACCGCGGGTAAACAAGGCGGAGCCGTGCGTGCGCGGCAGCCAGCCCACCTCGCAGGTAATCGGCCGCACGGTATCGAGATCGCGCCCATCCACGCGCTCACCCGCGTCCAGCACGCGCTCGCGCATGGTGCGGTACTCGATCTCCTCGATGACCGCCACGATCTCACGCAGCTTGTCGGGGAACTCTTCCGCTAGCTGCTGCACAATCGTCTGCTTGATGGCGCTCAATGCCTGGGTCCGCTCCGCCTTCACCGCGAGCGTTAACGCTTCACTGATCTTATTCGCCGCCAGTTCCTTAACGCGCGCGACGAGGTCAGCGGGAAGCTCGACCTTCGTCCATTCCATCTTGGGCTGCTGCACGGCCCCCACGACCTGATCGGCGACCTCGAGCAGCTCCTTGATGCCTTTGTGCGCGACCTCGAGCCCCTTGATGATCTCCGCTTCGGTCAGCTCGAGCGCGCCGCCTTCGACCATGACGATCGATTCGCGCGAGCCGGAAACGGTGAGGTCCACATCCGAAAACTCGAGCTGCTGGAACGTCGGATTGAGGATCCAGGCCCCCTCCACGCGGCCCACGCGGACCGCCGCGATCGGACCGTTCCAGGGTACCTTCGAGATGGAGAGCGCCGTCGAGGCCGCCACGACGCCGAGCACATCGGCGTCATTCTCCTGGTCGGCGGAGAGGACGTAGACGAAGACCTGGACTTCGTTCTTGAAGCCCTCGGGGAAGAGCGGTCGCACCGACCGGTCGATGACGCGGGCTGACGTGACTTCGTCGTCCGAGGGCCGCCCTTCGCGCTTCAAAAAGCCGCCGGGGATCTTGCCGGCGGCGTAGGCTTTTTCGCGATATTCGACGGTGAGCGGAAAGTAGGGGAGGTTCGCGATGTTGTCGGAGACGGTCACGGCGGCCAAGACAACCGTTTCTCCGAACTGCACGAGACATGCCCCAGCCGATTGCCTGGCCAGCCGCCCCGACTCGATTCTCAGGGTGCGGCCGGCGAAATTCGTATCAACACGCTTCACTGCGATACCTGTCTAGAGCACTGGAAATGTGCTGAGCGCTCCCCCCCGGGTGCTCTTCCCGGGGCGGCCCAGCACGACGCCTTGCGCGACTTAATGTCGGAGACCGAGTTCGTCGATGAGCTGCCGGTACTTCGCGAGATCGGTGCGCTTCAAGTACTCCAGCAGGCGGCGGCGGCGGCTGACCATGCGCAGCAGGCCGCGTTGCCCGTGGAAGTCCTTCGCGTGGACCCGGAAGTGCTCGGTGAGACTGTTGATGCGCTCGGTGAGCAGCGCGACCTGAACCCGGCTCGAGCCGGTGTCCCGGTCGTGCAGCCCGTGTTTCCTGACCGGCGTCGTCTTGTCGTACATCGTCCCTGTTCCCTAATCGTTGGAAGCGCCGTAGGTTAACCGGCTTACACCCCTTTGTAAAGTGCGTCCGTGACCAACGCTGCCACCGACCTCGTCGGCCAGACCCTCGGCTCGTATACCCTGGAACGGCTCCTCGGCCAGGGGGGCTTCGCCTGGGCGTTCGTCGGCCGGGAGCCGGACGGCACTCCAGTCGCGATCAAGGTCTTGAAGCCCCGTTACGCCGGCGATTCCCAGTTCGAATCGCGGTTTCGCAACGAGAGTGAGACCGCCGCGAAGCTCGAGCACCCCAACATCATCCGCATCCGCTCCGTCGCGAAGACGGGTGAGCACGTCTACTTCGCCATGGACCTGTGCGCCGACAGCCTCGGCGCCCGCATCGCGCGCGAGGGTCCGCTGCCGGAGGAGGACATCCTGCGGTTGGCCCACGACATCACCGCAGCGCTCGAGTTCGCACACCAGCAGGGGGTCATTCACCGCGACCTGAAGCCGGACAACGTGCTGATTCGCTCGGATGGCGCGGCGGTCCTGACCGACTTCGGAATCGCGCGCGCTGTGTCGGGCTATGTGGCGTCCACGGGCGTGAATATGACGATCGGAACGCCGCATTACCTGTCTCCCGAACAGGCCCAGGGGCGCCCCCTCGATCAGCGGGTGGACTTCTACGCGCTGGGCGTCACGCTGTACAAGGCCGCCACGGGCGAGGTGCCGTTCAGCTCGAACGACTGGTTCGAGTTGGCGCGCATGCACGTCGAGGATCCGCCGCCATCCCTGCGCCGCAAACGCCCGGAGCTGTCGAAGCGGTTCGAGCGCGTCGTGATGAAGTGTCTCGCGAAGCACCCCGACGACCGCTACGCCAACGCCGCCGAGCTGCGAGCTGACCTCGATGAAGTCGAGCAAAAGCGCCGCCCGACTGCCACCATGGGCGCGGCGCCGGTGGGAACGCCACAGCGGGCGCTGAACGATCCACCGGCGAAGCGCCGGGTGTGGCTTGTGGTCGCCGGGACGGGGATCGGCCTGCTGCTGCTAATCGGCTTGGCGGTAAAGCTTATGCGCTGAAGACTTTGCGAATCGCTCGTACAATCCTGGTGAATAAACCGGGCGCAGGGAGCGGGGAGCGGGGAGCAGTCACCAAACCGGCAACTGCTTGTCTTAACTCGGCCTCATATCGCTTCGGAAACGGTCGTTCAGCGAGCCGGACCGCAAAACCAGGCTTCTCAGCGCTTCCGGATAGCTCCACGACTCCCGGATGCGCCCTCTCAATCACCTCGATTATCGGTCTCAGCTGCTCCCCGCTCCCTGCTGCCCGCTCCCTGTAGTACGCCGCCGCCACGACCCCCACCAGCTGCTCCGCAGACATACGACCCTCCGCGTAGCCGGTGAGGGCGTCGTTAACGGAGGAGCCGGAGGACATCGTTTCCGATGGCGACGACCATGATCGCCAGCACGACGAGCATGCCGAATTGCGTCAGGCGCAGCCGCAGCTGGGGCGAGAGCGGGCGACGACGGATGCCCTCCGCGATCAGGAACATCGCGTGGCCGCCATCGAGCACCGGAATCGGCAGGAGATTCAACACCGCCAGGCTGACGGAGAAGAAGGCGAGGAAGTTCAAGAACCAGTCGAGGCCCAGCCGCACCGCCTGTCCTGACATTTGCGCGATGGAGATCACGCCTCCCAGATCACGAGCCGAAGTCTGGCCGGTCACGAGGCGCTTGACGTTGACGACGACTCCAGCGACCTGGAGCACCGTCTGCTGAGCGCCCATCGCCAGCGCCGTCCCGATGCCGACCGGAACGCGAACCATCGGTCGATTCGCATACGCCCAGATGATGCCAAACTTTCGACCACCTGAGTCGTTGGTCTCGGGGACCGCTTTCAGCTTCAGGACGCTGTCGCCCCGCAGCACGGTGAGCGCCAGCTCGCGGCCCGGGCTTTGGCGAATCCTGCGGGACATCTCAGCCCACGAATAGATCGTGTCGCCGTTCACCTTCAGGATGACGTCGCCGCCTCTCAACCCGGCGCGGTAGGCAGGTTTGCCGAGCGCGACTGGCCCGATACGCGCCGGGAAGAGCGGATACACGGCGCCCACCAGCTGATGTCGCAGTGTCGTGTCTTGGGGAAGATGAATCACCAGGGGCTCGACGCGGCTCGCGACGCGCAGGCGCAGCTCCGACTTGCCGTGGAGCAGCCATTCCTCCAAATCGTCCCAGCTCTTGAGCGAATCGCCGTTCACTTCCGTGATGCTGTCGCCGCGCGTCAGCGTCGCCAAGGCTTCGGTGCCGGGTGGCAGCCGAGCGGCCTCGACTGAATCCACGGGGGTCATCGCGTACCGCGGCGCACCGGCGACGGCGGTGAGCGCGGTGTAAATCGCGAACGCGAGGACCAGATTCATCGTCACGCCGGCGAGAATCACCGCCATCCGGGCCCAGAGCGGCTTCTGATCGAACGCGCGTGCGGGATCGATGGGGACGGCGGCCTTCCCGCCCTCCAGCTCGCCGGCCATTCCTTCGTCTTCGAGCCCGGCCATCTTCACATAGCCACCCAACGGAATCCAGGAGATCCAGTACTCCGTCTCCCCGCGGCGCCACGAGATCACCGGCCGCCCGAAGCCCAGCGAGAATCGCAGCACCTGAATGCCGACGGCTTTGGCGACGATAAAATGGCCGAACTCGTGCACCGAGATCAGGACGCCGAGGACGACCACGAGCGAGAAAATCGTCAGGAGCATGCGGCCTCCTGCGCCATGCGACGGGCCTCCGCATCCGCGGCGAGCACGTCCTCGAGCGCGGTCGCGTCACCGGCATGCGCTTGCACCACGACACGCTCGATGATCTCGGCGATCCGTCCAAACGTGATGCGCTCCTCCAGGAAGAGCTGCACGGCGACCTCGTTGGCCGCGTTGAACCGCGCCGGCGCCGTACCGCCGAGTCGCGCCGCCTCGCGGCCCACGACGTAGGCCGGGAAGCGATCCGGTTGCAGCGCCTCAAAGGTGAGCGTGCCGGCCGCGACGGGATCGAAGCGCCGCACCCCCTGATCGGGCACGCGGTCCGGATAGGTGAGCGCGTAGAGGATGGGCAGCTCCATCGTCGGGAAGCCGACCTGCGCGAGCACCGAGCCGTCCACGAACTCCGCGAACCCGTGGATCACCGATTGGGGATGGATGACGACATCAATCCTTCCATAACCAACCTCAAACAAAAAATGAGCCTCGATGACCTCGAGAGCTTTATTGACGAGCGTCGCCGAATCGACCGTGATCTTTCTACCCATCGTCCACGTCGGATGCTTGAGTGCCTCGGCGACGGTCGCCCGCGAGACCCGCTCGGCGCTCCAGGTACGGAACGGCCCGCCCGATGCGGTGAGAATGAGCCGCGCGAGCTCCGTCGGCCTGCGTCCCGCGACGCATTGGAGAACCGCGCTGTGCTCGGAGTCCACGGGGACAATTTCGCCGCCGCCCTCGCGTGCCGCCTGGGCGACCAACTCACCGGCCATCACCAACGTTTCCTTGTTGGCAAGCGCCACGCGTTTGCCGGCGCGCAACGCGGCCAGCGTCGCTTCGAGTCCCGCGGCGCCGACGATGCCATTGACGACAATTCGGACGTCGGGATGAGTCGCGGCTTCGACGAGGCAGGAAGCGGTGCCTCCATTCACCAGCCCCACGAATGCCGGTTTCCACTCCGCCGCCTGCTGGGCGAGGAGATCCTTATTGGAGTGCCCGGTGAGCGCGACCACACGAAATCGCTCGCGTTGTCTCGCCAGCACCTGCAGCGTCGATCTGCCGATTGACCCGGTCGAGCCGAGGATCGCAACGCCGACGCTCATCTCACTCCAAACATGCGATACAATCCCGCCGCCGTTGGAATCACGAAGTACAAGGAATCCAGCCGATCGAGCACGCCGCCGTGACCAGGAATCAGCGTCGAGGAGTCCTTGAGGCCCGCTTCCCGCTTGAACAGCGATTCGGCGATATCGCCGACCTGTCCGACAATGGAGACGGCGAGACCAAACAGCAACAGCTGCCCAGGACTGAAGCTCCAGCCCTGGCGATTCAGTACGAATTTGCCGAGCGCGAGTGCCGCAATGACTCCGCCCAACGTCCCCCCCACGGCACCGGCGTGCGTCTTCTTCGGGGATAGTACGGGGGCAAGCCTGGGCCCACCGACGGCTGTTCCCACTGCCATCGCCGCGGTGTCACAGATCCAGGTGATCACGAGCGGGAACAAGGTGAGCAGGACGTAGGCGAGCGGACGGGTTGCCGCTGCGCTGCCGTGCCGGATCGCGATCAAGAACGCCAGCATCCCGGACGCGTACACGCAACCGAAGAGGGTGATCGAGACGCTCGCGAGCGGCCGCCCGGTGGGCCCGCGCCGCGCCATCGCCAGAGCCATCGCGAACATCACCATCGCCAGAGCCATCGCGAACATCAGCCAGCTTGCGCCGAGAAAAAAATTGGGAGCTTTGGCCCAGTACGCCAGCAGGGGAATCGCCGCGGCCGCGAGCCACCCCGTCCGCTCCAGTGGCTCGACACCTTGGCGCCGTCCGAAATCATAGATCTCGCGCGCGCCAAGCACACCCAGGACTGCGAGCGTGGCCGCGAGCGTCCAGCCGCCCAGCCAGATGATGACCACCACCAGTGGAATAGCCACGACGGCGACCGCAATGCGCTGCACGAGGTTGTTGGCGGGCATCAGGACGCGGTGACTTTTCCGAAGCGTCGCTCGCGGCGCTGATAATCGAGGATGGCGTCGAGCAGCGTGCGCCGGTTGAAGTCCGGCCACAACACCGGGGTGATGTACAGCTCGGTATAGGCGAGCTGCCACAGCAGAAAGTTCGACAGGCGTTGCTCACCGGAGGTGCGAATCAACAGATCGGGGTCGCCCCACGGCGCCGTGTACAGCTTGGCGCGGATCGCCTCTTCGTCGATGTCTTCGAGCTTCTTCGTGCCCTTGAGCACTTCTTCCGCAAGCAGCCGCGCCGCTCGCGCGATCTCGCCGCGCGACGAATACGAGATACAGAGATTGAGCGACAGCTTCTGCCCGCCGGCCGTTTCGCGCTCGACCCGCTCGACCGCCGCGCGGCCGCCCGGAGTCAACCGGCTGCGGTCGCCGAGCACGTGCACCCGCACGCCCTGGCCCTTCAGCTCCGCGACTTCCTTGGCGATGTACTCCTCGAGCAGATCCATAAGCGCGGAGATCTCGGTGGCAGGCCGGTTCCAATTTTCTTCCGAGAAGGCGAACAGCGTGAGCACCTCGACGCCCGCGTCGATCGCGCCTTCGACCGCCTCGCGCACGGCCTTCATTCCCGCGCGATGGCCAAAGGGCCGCGGCAGCCGGCGCTCGTTTGCCCAGCGGCCGTTGCCGTCCATGATGATCGCGACGTGGCGAGGAATCGGACCGGAAAGCATCAGACTTCCATGATCTCGGCTTCTTTGCCTTTCACCGCCGCATCGACCGCCTTGAGATGATCGTCGTGCGTCTTCTGCACTTCCTTCTCGGCGTGCTTCTGGTCATCGGACGAGACATGCTCGGTCTTCTTGATCCGGTTCATCGTCTCGGTGCGTGCGTGACGGATGGCGACGCGTCCTTCCTCGGCGAACTTGTGCACGACCTTGACCAGCTCTTTGCGCCGCTCTTCGTTCAGCGGCGGAATCGGAATGCGGATCATGTTGCCGTCGTTCGACGGCGTAAGTCCGAGATCGGACGCCAGGATGCCCTTCTCCACCGCCTTCAACAACCCTTTGTCCCACGGCTGCACCGTGAGCAGTTTCGGCTCCGGCGCCGCCACGCTGGCCACCTGCGTGAGGGGCATTTCGTTCCCGTACGCCTCGACACGCACGAGATCGAGCAACGCCGTAGTCGCTTTGCCGGTGCGCACGGTGGAGAATTCCCGTTTCACCGCTTCCACGGCTTTGTCCATGAGCTGTTTGGCGTGTTTGACGTGGTCGGTGAGAGTGCCAGCTGGTGCAGGGGTCATTGGACGATCGTGCCGACGCGCTCTCCGGCCAGGACTCGCGCCGTTGCGCCGGGCTGGTTGATGTTGAACACCACGATGGGCAGCTTGTTCTCCTTGCACAACCCGAAGGCGTTCGCGTCCATCACCGCATAGCCCTTCACCAACGCTTCCTGGAACGTCAGCGTCGGCAGGAACTTCGCTGCAGGGTCCCTCTTCGGATCAGCCGTATAGACGCCATCCACGTTCGTCGCCTTGAGAATCACCTGCGCCTCCATCTCGAGCGCCCGCAGCACCGCGGCGGTGTCGGTGGAGAAATATGGATTGCCGGTCCCGCCGGCGAAGATCACCATGCGCCCCTTGTCGAGGTGACGTACCGCACGCCGCCGGATGTACGGCTCCGCCAGCTCTTCCATCCGAATCGCCGTCATGACGCGCGTATCGACGCCCTTCTTCTCGAGGATGTCCTGCAGCGCGAGCGCATTGATCACGGTGGCGAGCATCCCCATGTAATCGGCGGAGACGCGGTCCATCCCCTGCTCACTGGCTGTCGTCCCGCGCAGGATGTTCCCGCCGCCGACCACGAGGCCGAGCTGCACGCCGGTGGCGGCCACGGACCTCAGCTCGTCGGACAGCCGCTCGATGACGGCAAAGTCGATGCCAGAAGCTTGCCCACCCGCGAAGGCCTCTCCGGACAGTTTGAGAAGCGCACGCTTGTAGGCGAGCTTCGTGCCCACCTAGTTGCCTCCGAGCTCGAACCGGGCGAAGCGCCGGACTTCCACCTTTTCTCCTGTCTTGCCGGACAACTCCTTCACCAGCTCGCCAACGGTCCGCTTGTCATCCTTCACGAATTTCTGTTCGAGCAGGACGTTATCTTCATAAAACTTCTTCAGCATTCCGTCCACGATCTTGGCCCGGATGTTCTCCGGCTTCTTCTGCTCGGCGACCTGAGATTCGTAGACTTGGCGTTCGCGCTGTATCAACTCGGCCGGCAAGTCCTCGATGCGAACTGCCAGCGGCTTGGTCGCGGCGATGTGGACCGCGATCTCCTTCGCGAGCGCCTTGAAGTCGTCGGTGCGCGCCACGAAGTCCGTTTCGCTGTTCAGCTCGACGAGTACGGCCCCGGAACCGTCATGGTGGACATAGGATCCTATCCACCCTTCCGACGCCTCGCGCCCCGCGCGCTTGTCGGCCTTCGCCGCCCCCTTCTTGCGAAGAATGTCCACGGCCTTCTCCAGGTCTCCGCCCGTCTCCTGGAGCGCGCCCTTGCAGTCCATCATGCCGGCGCCGGTACGAGCGCGGAGCTCAGCGACGAGTTTTGCCGGAATCTCTTTCACAGTTGTCATGCGTCCTTTCACTCCCTCATAAAAACGCCGCCCTCGCGCCGTGTAGCCCGGGGGCGGCGGTCGGTTGTTCATCGACCCAGAGTTGTTACGCGCCCCCCCCCCCCTCGCCCCCGGTAACGGGTTCCACCGGGGCTGGGGTCTCTTCCGCCTTCATCCGGGCGGCGATCGCCTCCGGCTTCGGCCGCCGCTTGCGCCGCGCCGGCCGCTTTTTGCGGTCGCCATCCACGTCCGCTTCACCCGTCTCGGTCGAGTAGGTCGTGCCTTCCCCTTCCTCACCCGTGCCGGCGTCCCGCAGCGGCATCTGCCGGCGTGCCTCGGCGATCACATCCGAGATCGCGTTCGTAATCAGCGAGACGGCGCGAATCGCGTCGTCGTTCCCGGGAATCGGCACCGTGATCAGATCGGGGTCGGCGTTCGTATCGACGATCGCCACCACCGGAATCCCGAGCTTGTTCGCCTCGGCGACGGCAATGCGCTCCTTCTTCGCGTCCACCACAAAGAGCGCGCCGGGCAGCCGGCCGAGGTTCTTGATACCCGCGAGGTTCTTGTCGAGCTTCCCGCGCTCGCGATCGAACAGCAGCTGCTCCTTCTTGGTGTAGTTCGTGAAGTCGCCGTCCGCCGCGCCCTGCTCCAGGTCCTTGAGACGCTTGATCTGCTTCTTGATCGTCTGGAAGTTCGTCAGCGTCCCGCCCAGCCAGCGCTCCGTCACGTAGAAGGCGCTGCACCGCTTCGCTTCGGCCTCGAGGATTCCCTTCAGCTGCTTCTTGGTGCAGACGAACAGAACGCCTTCCCCTTTGAGCACGACACCGCGCAACAGCTCCTGGGCCACCTCGAGCTGCCGCACCGTCTTCTGAAGATCGATGATGTAGATGCCGGAGCGCTCAGCGAAGATGAACCGCCGCATCTTGGGATTCCAGCGGCGGGTCTGATGACCGAAATGGACACCTGCTTCCAACAATTCCTGCAACTGAGGCTGAGGCATTTACTCCCTTTCCTGGGTTAGGCCGCCGTCGCTGTCACCTTCCACGCAACCCCGAAGGGACCCAGCGTGGAATCGAGCGACGTGTGTTTTTACTACCGCTTCGAGAACTGGAACCGCTTCCGTGCTCCAGCACGGCCAGGCTTCTTCCGCTCCACGGCCCGCGGATCGCGCGTCAAGAGCCCCTGCTCTCTAAGCTTCTTGCGATGCCGATCGTCGGCCATCACGAGCGCGCGGGCAATGCCGAGCCGCATCGCGCCCGCCTGCCCCGTCAATCCGCCACCAACCACGCGCGCTTTCACGTCGAACGCGCCCAGCGTGTCGGTCGCGGTGAACGGCTGCTGAATGTGCGACACGAGCGAGGGCCGGGGGAAATAGTCACCCAGCGTCCGCCCGTTGACGCTCCACTTCCCCGATCCCGGCGTCAGATAGACGCGCGCGATGCCGAGCTTCCGGCGACCGATCGCGTGCCAGCGCAGCTCCGGTGTGATCCCGCTGCTCACTTGGCCTCCACGGCGACAAGCGGCGCCGGCTGCTGCGCCGCGTGCGGATGCTCAGGACCGGCGTACACCTTCAGCATCTGCTTCACATGCTGCCGCGACAACGTGGTCTTGGGCAGCATGCCCCAGACTGCCTTCTCGATCACCCGCTCGGGGTGCTTGCCGAGCAATTTCTGCACTGGCGTAAACCGTTCGTGGCCCATGTACCCCGTGTGCCGGAAGTAGCGCTTCTGTTCGATCTTGCGACCCGTCAGCTGCACCTTCTCGGCGTTGATGACGATGACGAAATCACCGCCGTTGACGTGCGGCGTGAACGTCGGCTTATGTTTGCCCCGCAGGATCTGGGCGATACGGCTCGCCAGCCGGCCCAGCGGCTGTCCCGCCGCGTCGACCAGCCACCAGCGACGCTCGATGTCCTGCGGCTTCAATGTGTACGTCTTCATGCCCCTCTACGCCCTGGTTTTTAGCAGACGCGAACTCTAACCGAGGCGTAAGGGACTGTCAACCTGAGGGTTGCGATAGTTTTGGAGAGAGGGTGACGAGGGGCGCGCCCTTTTCGACGCGTTGACCAGCGCTGACATGGATTTGCTCGACGACGCCCGCGTGCGCGGCGCGCAACTCGTTTTCCATCTTCATCGCCTCGACCACGACCAAACCCTCGCCGAGCTCCACAACCTGGCCCGCATGCACTTCGACGCGTACCACCAGCCCGGGCATCGGCGCTTTCACGACCCCGCCGACCGCCGCTTTGCGTCCCTGCCCCATGAGGGCCTCGATCTGCTTCGAGCGGTCGTCCTGAACCTCGACTTCCACGCGCTCGCCGGCCGCGCCGAGGGCCCAGCGCCGTGCATCCAACTGCTGGCAGGCGACCGTCCAGGAGTCTTTACCCAGCAACAGATGAAGGAGGGGCGTGCCAGGGATCGCCGCCGCGTGAGCCTCGAGACGCTCGCCGTCGACCGTCACCGTCCCTCCGTCGACGTCGATGACGTAGGTGCGGGAACGGAGAGTGACGTGGTATTTCAAGCAGCTTCCATTACCGCAACGGTCTCCACGTGCGCGGTCTGCGGAAAGAGATCGAACGCGCGCACCGCCGTGACTTGATAATTGACGTTGAGCCGCTGCAGATCGCGCGCGAGGGTCGCTGGATCGCGCGAGATGTACACGAGCTTCGGCACCGGCTCCGATGTCAGCCGCAGCGACACGTCCCAGTGCAGTCCAGCGCGGGGCGGATTCACGACGACCGCATGGGGCGCGGGCAGGCTCGGCAAGACGTCCTCGGCGCGTGCGGCGATGAAGCGGGCCCCCGGCAGGCGACCACGCCCCCAACTGACCGCCTGCTCATCGGAATCGACACTCACCACGCTGCCGCCGCGCTCGACGAGCAGTGCCGCCGTGTCGCCGATGCCGCCGTACAGGTCCCACACCGTCTGGCTCCGCACATCGCCCAGCTGCTCCACGGCCCAGCGCCGCATGATCATCCCCATCCCCGGATTCACCGGCTCGAACGCGGTCGCCGGGAACCCGGTGGCTGGTCCCGAGACCACGCGGGCCGCGCCATCCACGGGCTGCCACCAGCACACGACCTCGCCTTCGACTGAGCCGAGCAATGCGTGCCGCAACTCTTCGGCATTGAGCCAGGGCTCGCCGGCCGATTCGGCGATGATGTGTCGCCGCTCTTCTCGGTCGAGCCGCAACGTGAGACGCGTCAGTGGTTGTGGAAGCATCGCCAGTCTGCCGCGCAGCTCTCGCCAGAGCGCCATCAATCGGAAGTCGGTGATGTGACAATCGGCGAGCGGGAAGACAAAGTTGGGCCGATCGTAGGGATGCAACCCGATCGACGTTTTCACCGCCATCGAGATCTTGGACCGGTAGCGCCACTCTTCGAGAGCCTCGACAACCTCGGGGTCCTCGATCTCCAGCTTTCCAATCCGCCGCAACGAATCGCCGACGATCGCGCGTTTCGCCTTGAGCTGCTCGTCGTAGGCCAGGTGCTGCAACTGGCAGCCGCCGCAATGATCATGCACATAGTGAGGACAGGGCGGCGCGACTCTGGCCGGCCCCGCGTCCACGATCTCCCCCACTTCGGCGCGGGCAAAATTGCGGTGCCGTTGCAGCGACTCCGGGCGCAGCCGAATCCGATCGCCCGGCACGGTGCGCGGCACAAAGACGACGCGGCCATCGGCCAGTCGCCCAACACCATCTCCACCTACTGCGATCCTGGTGATGGTCACGAGATCCGTCATTCCGGACCGTCTCGCAAACCGAGCCGGCGGCTTTCCTGGAGCCACAGCGATTGCGCTTGACCGGCCGTCCGGCCGTCCGACCGTCCGACCGTCCGACCGTGCTGCTCGTCCGCGACCATCGCCGCGGCGACTGCAAGCGCCCGCTCGAGACCGCCGCGCGACGGCACGGCGAGCAGCCGTGCGCCGGCGCGCTCGAGGTACTGGATGTCGATATCGCCCTTCAGGAATTCGGCATCCTCCATGACGCGGAGATGAAACGGCTGGCTCGTCGGCAACCCGACGATCACGAGCTCGCTCAACCCGCGACGCATGCGCTGAATGGCGATCTCGCGCGTCTCGCCCCACGCGATGAGCTTGGCCAGCAGCGGATCGTAGAACAGTGTGACCTCGTTCCCCGCCTCGATCCCCGCATCCCACCGAATGCCCGGCCCGCCGGGCACGCGCAGGTACTGCAGCACGCCGGTCGCTGGGAGAAAATCGTTGAAGGGATCCTCGGCGGTGATGCGGCACTCGATCGCATGACCGCGCGGATGGAGCTGGCCCCCCGGGCCGGCCGCGCCGTGCACGCGCATCGGCTGGCCCGCCGCAATGCGCAGCTGCTCGCGCACCAGGTCCACGCCGTACACGAGCTCCGTGACCGGGTGCTCGACCTGAATGCGCGTGTTCATCTCGAGGAAGTAGAATTCCCCCGCAGGGGTCAGCAGGAACTCGATCGTGCCCGCGCTGGCATAGCCGACCGCACCTGCCGCCGCCGTGGCGGCCTCCGACAGGCGGCGCCGCAGCGCCGGCGACACCGCGACCGACGGCGATTCTTCGATGAGCTTCTGATGGCGCCGCTGGATGCTGCACTCCCGCTCGCCGAGCGCGACGACGCGGCCGCGGTTGTCCGCCAGAATCTGGATCTCGATGTGCCGCGGCCGCTCGAGGTACTTCTCGACGTACACGCTGCCGTCGCCGAAGGCCTTCTGGGCCTCGCGCCGGGCGGCTTGAAATGCCCCCTCCACCTCCGCGTCAGTGCCGACCAGTCGCATCCCCTTCCCGCCCCCGCTGGCGACCGCTTTCAGCAGCACGGGAAAGCCGAGGCGCTTGGCCTCGCGCCGTGCCTCGGCCGGGTCGCGCACCGCCGCCGCGGTGCCGGGGACCACGGGCACGCCGGCGGCCTGCATGCGGCGGCGCGCTTCGGTCTTGTCCCCCATCGCGCGGATCGCCGAGGCCGGCGGGCCCACGAAGATGAGTCCCGCGTCCTTGCAGGCATCCGCGAACGCGGCGCGCTCGGACAGGAAACCGTAGCCGGGATGGACCGCCTGGCAGCCCGTGTCCTTCGCTGCCGCGACCAGTTTGCGGATGTCGAGATAGGACTCCGAGGACGGCGCGGCACCGAGCAGGACGGCGGCGTCGGCATCGCGGACGTGCGGGGCGAGGCGATCAGGCTCGGAGTAGACCGCGACGGCCGCGAGACCCTCCTCGTGGCACGCGCGGATCACGCGAACCGCGATTTCGCCGCGGTTCGCAACCAACACCCGCCTCAACGACACCCAACCTCGGCCGACAGTCCAAAGGTGTCGAACGCCTTACACAACCCGCCGACGTTGCTCGCGGCGCGCCGGTAGATCGCCGAAACTGGGGCGGTCCACGTTTCGTGTTCATCGACGGCGAGCCGCAATGCCGCGAATACAAAATCCTGAGCCGGCACCCGGTCGGCCTTCGTTTCCTTGCCCGTCACCCAGACCAGCGGGCGCTTGTTCCACTTGACCGCTCGCTCGTCCGGCGGGCGCTCGAATCCCATGCCGGCGCAGACCGCGCGCGACTGACTGAGCGCCTTCAGCGAAGGATCCCGGGTCTTCATCTCCCGCAGCACGCGATTGCGCAACACACTGTCAGCGTACCAGCGGTTGTACGGCACGATCATGAGGTCCGGCCGCAGCCCGCGCGAAAACCGCAGGTACCACGCGGCCTGCGTATCCGTCTCGCCCGCGGTGAACAGCATGCCCTGGTGGGGACAGGCCCGCAGCAGGTTCTCGCCCAGCTCTTCGAGCACAGGCGGCAACCGCAAGCCCTCGGGGAGCGTGTGCCAGGTGCGAGTCGCGGCGGCGCTGCCCGCCGCTTCCCAGTCGACGTAGGCCCATTCGCCAAACGCGTACACGCGGAACACGCGCGCCGAATCGGCGGTCCGCGTGCCGGCGCTCATGCGCGCTGCCCGCTCGAACGCCTGCTGCGCCGTATCGAGCGTCGCGTGGGCCCAGACCGTATCGACGGTCATCGGTTTGCGATGGGTGTGATAGTCGGCGGCACGCTGGAGATACGCCCGCCCGAGCTCGAGCCACGCCGGTCCGTCAGTCGAGTCCGCCGCGACGCGAGCCCACAGTCCCGCCCGCACCGAGTCCGGGCGAGGACTTTGCACCAGCAGCAGCGCCAGCGCCGCCTTATAGAGGAATGTTCCCATGCTTCTTTGGCGGGTTCTTGCCGCGCTTTGTCTCCAGCGTGAGCAGCGCCTCGATCAAGCGCGGCCGAGTATCGCGGGGGTCGATGATGTCATCGAGATAACCGCGGGCCGCCGCCTGGTAGGGGTGGGCGAACTTTTCGCGGTATTCATTGGTGCGCTCTTCGCTCGCTTCTCCTTTATACAGGATCTCGACCGCGCCTTTGGGGCCCATCACGGCGATCTCAGCCGTCGGCCAGGCCACGTTGTAGTCGCCGCGGATGTGCTTGGAGCTCATGACGTCGTAGGCGCCCCCATAGGCTTTGCGCGTGATGACCGTGAGCTTCGGGACCGTGGCCTCACAATAGGCGAACAGGAGTTTCGCGCCGTGCTTGATGATGCCGCCATGTTCCTGGGCGACCCCGGGGAGAAACCCGGGGACATCCTCGAAGGTCACGAGTGGGACATTGAAAGCGTCGCAGAAACGGATGAATCGGGCACCCTTGAGTGAGGCGGCGATGTCGAGGACGCCGGCGAGTGCGGCGGGTTGGTTCGCGATGATACCAACAGGCCGGCCGGCGAGACGCGCAAAGCCGACGATCAAGTTATTGCCGTAGTCGCGCTGCACCTCGAGAAACGCGCCGTTGTCCACCACATGGCGCAGTACTTCGTGCATGTCGTACGGCTTGGTCGGCTCATCCGGAACCACGTCAAGCAACGCTTCTTCTCGCCGGTCCGGCGGATCATCAGGGGTTCGGGTCGGGGGGCTGTCCAGATTGTTGCCCGGCAGGAACGACAACAGGCTGCGAATCGCGGTGATCGACTCGAGCTCCGAATCGTGCACGAAATGCGCGATACCGGAGGTGCCGCCATGCACATCGGCGCCGCCCAGCTTCTCGAAGTCGACTTCCTCGTGCGTCACCGTCTTCACGACGTTGGGGCCGGTCACGAACATGTACGAGATCCCGCGCACCATGAAGATGAAATCGGTGATGGCGGGGCTGTACACCGCCCCGCCGGCGCAGGGGCCGAGGATCGCGCTGATCTGCGGCACGACCCCCGATGCCAACGTGTTGCGCAGGAAGATGTCGGCGTACCCGCCGAGGGACGCCACGCCCTCCTGAATCCGCGCGCCGCCCGAGTCGTTCAAGCCGACAACCGGCGCACCGTTCTGCACGGCGAGATCCATCACCTTGCAGATCTTTTCGGCGTGCGCTTCCGACAGCGAGCCGCCGAAGACGGTGAAATCCTGCGAGAAGACATAGACCAGGCGCCCTTCGACTCGGCCCCAGCCCGTGACGACGCCGTCGCCGAGGACCTTCTGGTCGGCGAGGCCAAAATCGGTCGCGCGATGGGTGACGAAACGGTCGAGCTCGACGAACGAGCCGGGATCGAGCAGCACATCGAGCCGCTCGCGCGCCGTCATTTTGCCTTTTTGATGTTGCGTGGCGATGCGTTCCGTGCCACCACCCTGCTCGGACTCAGAACGTTTTTGCTGCAGGACTTCCAGCTTCTCTCGCATGGACATGGAAGGAGAAGATACGGAAGAAAGAGGGGTCAGGAAGCCTTCCTGACCCCTCACACCTCGAACCCGCTAGGCGTCTCGGCCTCTAGGCGTCTACCTTGGGCGGCTCGTCACTGACCGGAGCCGGCACCGGGATGATGTCATCCTTCGGGAATCCTGTGGCGGCTAACACGATCCTGTGATGGATGGGATCGACTTCCAGAACTTTCAGTTCAACCGCCTGCCCTTCCTTCACCGCATCCCCTGGCTGCTGAATATCCGGAATGCCAAGCTGCGACATCGGCACGAACCCTTCGATGTCGCTGCCGAGGTCCACGACGACCCCCTTGTCCATCAGCCGCATGACGCGGCCCCGCAGCTCGGTGCCGACGGGGTACGTCTCCCCGATCCGCAGCCACGGATCTTCCTGCGCCTGCTTCAGGCCCAGCGAGATCCGCTTGTTCTCGGCGTCGACGTTGAGAATCAGAACGTCGACCTCGTCGCCCTTCTTCACGACCTCCGACGGATGCTGGACGCGCTTGGTCCACGACATGTCGGAGATGTGAATCAGCCCGTCGATACCCGGCTCGATTTCGACGAATGCGCCGAAGGACGTGAGATTGCGGACCTTGCCGCGCAGCCGCGTGCCGACGGGATACTTCTGCGGCAGCGCCATCCACGGATCCTGCTCGGTCTGTTTCATCCCGAGCGAGACCTTCTCTTCAGTTTCGTCCACCTTCAACACAACCGCCTCGATAGACTCGCCGATGGATACCAGTTTCGACGGGTGGCGCACGTTGCGCGTCCAGCTCATCTCGGAGATGTGCACCAGCCCCTCGATGCCGGGCTCGAGTTCGACAAAGGCGCCGTAGTTCGTGATCGACACAACCTTGCCCTGCACGCGCGTTCCAACCGGATACTTCGCGGCGACGTTCTGCCAGGGATAGGGCTGGAGCTGTTTCAGACCGAGCGAGATGCGCTCGCGCTCCCAGTCGATGTCGAGGACCTTTACTTCGAGCTCCTGGCCGATCTGCACCATCTCGGACGGATGCGACACGCGCCCGTAGCTCATGTCGGTGATGTGCAGCAGGCCGTCCACGCCGCCCAGGTCGATGAAGGCGCCGAAGTCGGTGATGTTCTTGACGACGCCCTTCCGCACCTGATTGACCGACAGCTCCTTCATTAGCACGTCGCGTTTCGTTTTGCGCTCGGCTTCGAGCAGCACGCGGCGCGAGACGACGATGTTGCGGCGGCGCTTGTTGAGCTTGATGATCTTGAACTCGAAGCTCTGACCCAGCAGCTCGTCGATGTTGGGAACGCGCCGCAGCGCGATCTGGCTGCCAGGCAGGAACGCGTCGACGCCCATCAAGTCCACGACGACGCCGCCTTTGATCTTCTTCACCAGCGTTCCGGTGACGCCTTCGTCTTTTTCGTGCGCTTCGCGGATCCGCTCCCAGACGCGCATGAAATCGGCCTTTTTCTTCGAAAGGACGACCGCGCCTTCCTGGTCTTCGAGGTGCTCGAGGAAGACTTCGACCTCATCGCCTTCCTTGAGGCTCTTGGGATCCTTGAACTCGTCGATCGCCACCGCGCCTTCCGACTTGAAGCCGACGTCGA
>WNFD01010854.1_pt1 | contig 21967 bp, 21 predicted proteins | sample 5400491 | NCBI WGS metagenome assembly WNFD01 (sample SAMN13153343, study PRJNA577476) | soil metagenome | isolation source: 120 cm saprolite under Douglas fir tree site 2 hole 2 replicate 2 | place: USA:California | collected 2015-04-18
GCACTCCCCTGAGAAAAGTCCCCCAATGGCCTCGGGAAAGCCATGATTCCAGCCCTTCGCGCCGCGTCGGCGTACAGTGGAAATCAGCCGGAAATGATCCCCCCAGGGTTGCGACTGCGTCGGGGGTACGGGGGCCGCCCCCGCGCTCCATAGGGTCTTGCCCCAAATCGTGCATATGTGTCGGCTTCATCGCGCAACAAGAGAGGACATGTATCCATGAAGCTCCAGCGACCCCCAACCCTTCTTGCGCTCACGTTCGCTCTTGCAGTCGTGCTCACCGCGTGCTCGAAGAAGACCGCGACCTCAACCGGCTCGTCACAGACCCCGACGACCGTCCCGACAGTGACGGCGACCTCGTTCACGAGCGACTTCTCGGCGATGAGCCAGCTGACCGGTCTTGCGGCCTCCGGTAAGGGCAACGTCGGCGTCCTGCTGCCCGACACCGCTTCGTCGGCTCGCTACACGGCATTCGACCAGCCCCTGCTCACGCAGGCGTTCACCAAGGCGGGCCTGTCCTCGACCCAGTTCACGATCGACAATGCGCAGGGCTCGGAGAGCACGCAGCTCACCCAGGCCCAGGCACTCATCACCGGCGGCGCGTCGGTCCTGCTCGTCGACGCCCTCAGCTCGGGCGGGGGCGCCAACATCGAGACCTACGCCAAGCAGCACGGCGTCAAGACCATCGACTACGACCGCCTCGTCCTCGGCGGGAGCCGTGACGCCTACGTCAGCTTCGACAACGTGAAGGTCGGCGGCCTCATCGGCCAGGGCGCCGTGGACTGCGTCACGGCGTGGAACGTGGCCAAGCCGGCCGTCTTCGAGCTGGACGGGTCGCCAACCGACAACAACGCCACCCTCTTCGCCCAGGGCTACAACGCCGTGCTGAAGCCCCACTTCGACGACGCTTCGTACACCAGGGTCGGCGAGCAGGCCGTGCCCGCCTGGAACAACGACCAGGCCCAGACGATCTTCACGCAGCAGTACACCGCCCACAAGAACATCAACACCACGGTCGCCGCCAACGACGGCCTGGGCAACGCGGTGATCAACGTCCTCAAGAACAACAAGATCGCCGCCAAGACCGTCCCGGTCACCGGGCAGGACGCCACGCTGCAAGGTATGCAGAACGTGCTTTCGGGCTACCAGTGCGGCTCGGTCTACAAGCCGATCTTCCTCGAGACCCAGGCGGCTGCCGCCCTCGCGATCTACCTGCGGGCCGGGGTCACCCCGTCGGCAGCCTTGCTGAACGGCAAGACGACCGACACCGGGCCCACGCCCAACGTCGACGTCCCATCGGTGCTGCTGACGCCGGTGTGGGTCGACACCAAGAACATGGCATCGACGGTCGTTGCCGACAAGTTCGTTGACAGGGCCCAGCTCTGTGCGGGTGCCTTTGCCACGGTCTGCACCGCGGCGGGGATCTCGTAGATGGCGGACGGTTCGGGTGCCGAGGCAGTCGACCCCGGCGCCCTGCTGTCACTGGGAGACATCGACAAGAACTTCGGGCCGGTGCAGGCCCTGACGGGCGTGAACCTCGACGTGCCCGCCGCCCAGGTGACGGCCCTGCTCGGCGACAACGGGGCGGGCAAGTCGGTCCTCGTCAAGATCATCTCCGGCATCCATGCCCCGGACGGGGGCCAGATCCACTGGGAGGGCCGGGCCGTCCACTTCCGCACGCCCAAGGATGCGACGGCGCTCGGCATCAACACCGTGTTCCAGGACCTCGCCCTCTGCGACAACCTCGACATCGTCCAGAACATGTTCCTCGGCAGGGAGCGCCGACAAGTGGGCCTCCTGCTTGACGAGGACGATATGGAGAAGGCAGCGGCGGCGACGCTCGCCAGCCTCTCGGTGACCACGGTGCGATCGATCCGCCAGCCGGTGGCGTCGCTGTCCGGGGGGCAGCGCCAATCGGTGGCGGTCGCCCGGGCGGTGATGTGGAACTCCAAGCTCGTGATCATGGACGAGCCCACGGCGGCCCTCGGCGTCGCGCAGACCAGGATGGTGCTGGACCTGATCAAGCGGCTCGCCGACAAGGGCCTCGCCGTCCTGGTGATCTCCCACAACCTCAACGACGTCTTCGAGGTCGCCGACCGCGTCGCCGTCCTGTACCTGGGCCGGTTGGTCGCCCAGGGCCCGGCGGCCGGCTTCGATCGCCAGAGCGTCGTCGAACTCATGACCACCGGGGCGTCGAGCCGGGTCGTCGCAGCCTCGCAGGCCGCCGCCGCCGGATTGGAGGGCTGAGTCATGTCCGATGTCAAAGAGGGCGCTCCACCGCCGCTCGAAGCCGAACCGGAGGCCCTGACCGAAGCCGCGGCGACCCGTGCCGAGCTGGCGGTCGCGCCGGAGATCGTCGCCGGCTCCCTCGGGGAGTACCTCCGGGCCTGGGTGGCCCGCATCAAGGCCGGGGAGAGCGGCGTCCTGCCGGTCATCGTCGGCCTCATCGTCATCGCCGTCATCTTCCAGAGCCAGAACGCCAACTTCCTGACCGCTGGCAACCTCGTCAACCTCCTCGTGCAGGGGGCGGCCATCACGTTGCTGGGCCTGGGGGAGGTCTTCGCCCTCCTCCTCGGCGAGATCGATCTGTCGATCGGCTTCGTCGCCGGTGTGGCCGGCGTGATCGCCGCTCAGCTTGTGGCCTTCCCGCACAACTGGCCGTGGTGGGCGGCGGTCGGCGTGGCCATCCTCGTCACCGCCGTCATCGGCCTCGTGCAGGGCACGATCATCACCCGGTTGGGATTGCCCTCGTTCGTGGTCACCCTCGCCGGGCTGCTTGGTTTCCAGGGCGTCATGCTGATGATGGTGGGGCAGGGGGGTACGGTGCCCATCGCCAGCGACGTGATCAACGACTTCGCCAACGGGAACATGACCGTCGGGGCGGGGTGGGTGGTGACGGCGCTGCTGATCCTCGGCTACGCGGCGCTCACCTGGTGGCGGGACCAGCGCCGCCGGGCCAGTGGCCTGGTCGCGCCACCCGCCAGCCTGACGCTGCTGAAGATCGCCGCCGTCGCCGTCGCGGGCGTGGCGCTCGTCCTCATCTGCAACGCCAACCGCGGCCTGCTCGTGCCGATCCAAGGCGTGCCGTGGGTGGTGCTCATCGTGCTCGGCGTCCTGGCGGCGTGGTCGGTGCTGCTCGGGAGGACCCGTTTCGGGCGCTACGTCTACGCCATCGGCGGCAACGCCGAGGCCACCCGACGCTCCGGCGTCAACCTGGCCCGGATCCGTACCGCCGCGTTCATCCTGTGCTCGCTCACTGCCGGCATCGCCGGGATCGTCTACGCCTCCCGCCTGCGGTCGGTCTCGACGAACCTCGACGGGGGCACCCTCGTCCTGTACGCCGTGGCCGCCGCCGTGATCGGGGGCACGAGCCTGTTCGGGGGCCGGGGCAAGCCGCTGCATGCGGTCCTTGGCGGCATCGTCATCGCCGCCATCGCCAACGGCATGGGCCTGCTCGGCATGGCCGCCGCCACCCAGCTCATCGTGACGGCCCTGGTGCTCCTGGCTGCGGTGACGATCGACGCCGTGGCCCGCCGAGGAAGGACGCCCACCGGCATGCACTGAAGGCCCCGGGGGCCGGACCCTTGAAGGTACTTGCGGTGAGCCACGGCCTTGCGGGGATTCCTCACGATGTCTACGAAGACGCCAGGGCGCTGTTCGACTTCAATCAGCTGCATCACGAGCTGCGCCCTTGTTCCGTCGCCATCGGCCTGGGCAGCCACGACCTCGGAGTGGCCGACCTCACCGCCGAGCTGTTCGCTCGAAGGCTCTTTCCCCTCATCGTCTTCAGCGGCGCCAACGCCCTCACCACCCGTGACCGACTCCCGGCCGGCGAAGCCGTCCACTATCGCAAACGGGCTGTCGAGTTGGGCGTGCCGCCCGACGCCATCCTCGTGGAGCCAAGAGCTACCAACACCCGGCAGAACATCGAGTTCTCCCGCTGCCTCCTGGCCGATCGAGGAATCGACCCTGAATCGGCGATACTCACCTGTCGTCCCTTACCAGCAACGAGGAGCCTATGCCACGTGCCGGCGCCTCTGGCCGAGTCTTCGTGTCATCTGCGCCTCAGCCCCCCACTCCTTCGATGGCTACGTGGAGGCCATCGGAGATCCAGCCTTCGTCATTAACATGATCGTCGGCGATACGGAGCGAGTCATCGAGTATCCGAAGCTCGGCCATGCCATCGACCAAGAAGTGCCAAGTGCCGTCGGAGATCGAGGCCGCCCTAGACGTACCCTTGAAGGTCTGGAAAAAAACACGCGTATACGCGCGATTGTTTCCAGACCTTGGGGAGCGCGCGGGCGTCAGGCGGCGGCGAGGAGGCTCACCAGGCCCGGGAGGTCGACGGGGTACGAGTAGTAGTAGCCCTGCGCCATCTCGCAGCCCAGGGCGGCCAGGCGCTCGGCCTGGGCGGCGGTCTCGACGCCTTCGGCGACCGTCGTCAGGCCCAGGGTGCGGCCCAGGCGCACGATCGTCTCGGCGAGCAGCTCCACCTCGGCGCTGTCGCAGAGGGACTCGACGAAGGTCTTGTCGATCTTGATCATGTCCACCGGCAGCTGGTGCAGGTAGCGCAGCGACGAGTAGCCCGTCCCGAAATCGTCGACGGCGAGGCGGACCCCGAGGGCCTTCAGCTCCGTCAGGCGGTGCACGATGGCGTCGAAGTCCCGGACCATGACCGTCTCTGTGATCTCGAGCACCAGCCGCCAGGGGTCGAGGCCCGAGGATGCGAGGGCCTCGCTGACGGCGTCGGTGAGGCGGGGATCCTCCACCTGCCGCCCAGAGACGTTGACGCTGACGTGGCCCTGCCCCGGCCCGCCCCACTCGGGAGGAAGCTGGACGGCCTGGGTGCAGGCCTCGTGCAGTACCCAGGCGCCGAGCTCGAAGATCTGGTTTGAGTCCTCGGCGATGGCCATGAAGTCCGAGGGAACGAGCAGGCCGCGCCGGGGGTGCCGCCACCGCAGCAGCGGCTCGAGGCCGACCACCTGCCCCGTGGCCATCTCGACGATCGGCTGGTAGTGCAGGACGAACTCCTCACGCTCGACGGCGCCGGACAGCTCGGCCTTCAGCGTGGAACGCTCCACGGCGGCCGACCGCATCCGGTGCTCGAAGACCCGGAAGCTGCCCCGCGCCTGCGCCTTCGCCCCGTACATGGCCAGATCCGCTGCCGCCAGGAGGTCGCCGACGCTGTGGCCTTGGGCGGGCCGGGCGATGCCGACGCTCGCCTGCACCCGGACCTCCTGGTTGGCGAAGACGAGCGGCGCGGCGACGCGCCCGAGGAGGTCGGTGGCCACGGCCTGCGGCACGCCGTCCGCGGCGTCGGCGAGGAGGATCGCGAACTCGTCACCGCCGAACCGGGCGACCGTGTCGTTCGGTCCGACGCAGCCCCGGAGCCGCTTGCCGATGGCGGCGAGAACGGCGTCAGCCCCGCGATGGCCCAGCCGGTCGTTGACCTCCTTGAAATCGTCGAGATCCGCGTAGATGACGGCTGGGGCGGCGAGGCCCCACCGGGCCTTGTCGAGGGCCTCCGTGGCGCGGTCGGTGAAGAGCGCTCGGTTGGGCAGGCCGGTGAGCGAGTCGTGGGTCTCCTGCCAGCGCAGCTCGGTCAGGTCCCGGATGTTGAGGACGATGCCGCGCACCACCGGGTCATGCAGGAGGTTGGAGAACGTGATCTCGACCGGCCGCCACGTCCCGTCGGCGTGGCGCAGCCGGGACTCGACGCTGCCGATCGCCGCCACGCCGGCGGCAAGCTGCGCGAGGCGGGGCCCGAGCTCGCCGGCCTCCTCCGGGTGCGCCCAGGCCAGCAGCGGCGTCTGCAGGAGGGCGGATCCCGCGAGGCCGAACACCCGGTCCATGGACGAGCTCTGGTACTGGATGGTGCCGTGCGCGTCGACGACGGTGATGACGTCGCTGGAGTGCTCGACCAGGGAGCGGAACCGGGCCTCGCTGCCGGCCAGGTGCTCGAGCGTCGCCCCCGCCAACGTGGCGATGAACGAGGCAAGGCGCTCCTCTTCCGGGCCGAAGAGGCCCCCGACCTGGCCATGGGTGACGTAGAGGCACTCGACCACTCGACCGTCCAGGAGGATCGGCGCGCAGATGGCGGAGCGGATGCCGGCGAGCTCCAGGCTCTCCTGGGCCGAGCCGTTCAGGCGGTCGGTGACCGGCCTGCCGATGGCGACGGACTGGCGTACGAGGCTCCGGCTCACTTCAGGCGGTGCCTCCACCCCGGTGGCGCCGCCCCCGGCGCCGGCCATGAAGAGGGCCTGCCCGTCGTGGAGGGCGTCGCCGGTGAGTTCGAGGAAGTGGCAGGCCTCGCCGCGGAGCAGGCGCTCGGCGGCGGCCCGGGCGGCCTCGTGCACGGCCACCAGGGACGGGGCCGCTGCGATCGTCCGGGCTGCCTCGAGCAGCCCGGCGAAGCGGTCCACCAGGGACAGGGTGCCCTCGTCGCCAGTCGGGATCTCGTCGCCGGCCACCGGTTGCAGCAGCAGTTCCAGGGCTGCCTCGCCGGTCAGGGAGTCCTCGACGGCCCCCGGCCATCCGGCGGCCGTGCCCATCCGCCCTTTGGCGGCGAGGCTCTCGGTGTGCTCAAAGCGGGCGGATTGTTCGCCGGCAACGGCAAGGCTCTCGTTGATGGGTGCCAGGGCCCGATCGGGGTGGCCCAGCATGGCCTCGATCAGGGCCAGTTCACGGAGCGCGTGGGGCAGGTTGTTGCGGTAGTGGCGGGCGGTGCGCACCGCCGCGCGGGCGGTCCGGCGGGCCTTGCGCAGGAGGAACGTCGTGGTTGCCTCGGCCGGCTTGCCGACCTGGAGCCGGCGGACCCCCTCGGCCAGCAGCAGCTCGGTGGCAGTGTGGGCGTCGTCGGTGTGCTTCGCGAGCTCCGCGGCCACGAGCGCGGCAGGGACCCGCCCGCCCGTGGCCCGGGACCACACGGAGAGGGCGATGCCCATCGCAGCCTGGTCGCCGATCTCCTCGGCCCGCTGGTAGGTCTGTTCCGCGAGCTCGTGGGCACGGCTCAGCTCGCCCAGACGATAGTGGGCCATGGCGATGTGCCAGGCGGCCGTGTTGGCCTCCCAGCGGTCGCCGGTGCGGTCCAGGAGCCGGATGGCCTTGCGGAAGCGGTCGATGCAGCCCGGGTAGTCCGATGCCGCGTACAGGACGACGCCGTTGAACGACAGCGACTGGCCCTGGCCCCACCGGTCCTCGAGCCTGGTCCGGATCTCGAGGGAGCGCTCGGCATACTCGATCCCACGGGAGAACCAGGGCGCCATCGTCATGACCGGGGCGTGCTCCGAGTAGGCCTGGGCCAGCTCGGGCCCCGCGTCGTAGCGCTCTGCCATGTTCAGCTCGCGCAGGTGTGCCCAGGCGCAGGGGATCCGGCCGCTGCGGAACCAATGGACGTAGGCGAGGCGGCTGTAGATGCGGGCGGCGAGCGACTCCTCCTCGGGCATGGGCCCGCTCCGGCGGGCGAGGAAGAACCGAGGGGCGAGGGTGTGCGCCGCCTGCACCATGACCTCCCAGAGGAGGGCGACCAGCAGCAGGACCCGGCTCGCCGGTGGGCGCCGTCCGAGGCCCTCGAGGGCACCTTCGAGGTCGGTCAGGGCGTCGTTGACGTTGCCGCACCGGAATCCGACCTCCCCGATGCGCCAGTCGAGCTGGGCACGGGTCGTGCGGGTCGTCGCAAGCGCCCTCGCGGCCCGGGGCTGCTCCAGCGCCTCGGGGTAGCTTCCCCGGAGGCTGAGCACCTCCCCGAGGCCCTCGGCGGCGATGCGGCGAGCGTCGTCGGTGCCAGACTCGGCGGCACGGGCGGCGATGCGGTACTGGGCCTCCGAAAGTTCCAGGGCGTACTGCGACCGGGCCTGTTGTGCAGCAGCAAGGGCGTAGGGCAGTGCCCGCTCGGGAGCGCCGGCGGCATCGAAGTGGTAGGCGAGCTCGAAGACCCGCCCTGGATCCTGGCTGGGGTCGTCGGCCTCGATCCGCTCGGCGGCCTGGAGGTGCAACGCAGCCCGCTCGGCAGGGCTGAGCCGTGCCAGGAGCGCATCGCGGAGCTTGTCGTGGAAGAAGAAGCAGCGTCCCCCGTCCTCGGCGACCCAGAGGATGCGTCGAGCACGTGCCTCGGCGAGCGCCGGGACGGCGGCACCTGCGTCCTGACCCGCCAGCGCGACCCCGAGCCCGAGGTCGAAGTCCTTGCCGATCACGGCACCGACGGTCAGCAGCGCAAGCGCCCGGGGCGACAGGAGATCCATGCGGCGCAACAGGAACGCCCCAGCGCGCCGGGAGGCCTGGACGCCACGCAGGGCGATCGCGTCGAGCTCCCAGCCGTCCCTCGAACCAACCAGCGCGCCACACTCGACCATGCCGCGCAGCACGGCGGCGGCCATGAACGGGCTCCCCTCCGACAGCCGCGTGACGGTCTCGATCGCCGCCCGCGGCAACGGACCCGCCATCGACTGCACGAGGCCGCCGATCTCCGACGCATCGAGGGGCGCAAGGTGCACGTGGAGCGCCGGCCGCAGCGCCCGCAGCGGGTGGCCCTGGTCGACCTCCTCGGTGCGGTAGGCGACGACGACGTTGACGAAGCTGCTCCTGCTCGCCACCGCCTGCCACCGGGCCAGCAGCTTGGCGGTGAGGGTGTCCGCCCACTGGCAGTCGTCGAAGATCACGACGGCCGGGCGTTCCGGTGACCCGAGGGCCTCGAAGAGCGTCGGGAGTGCCTGGAGGCTGCGGGCTTCGCCGTAGGTCTCCGGCCCGAGCTTCCCTGCCGCCTGCCCGAGCACGGTCGCCAGCTCCGGAAGGGCTGCCACGATGGACTCGGCCTGCTCGCCGACCCGTTCGCGGATGCGGCGCTGCACGTGGGGGTCGCAGGTCGCCTCGAGCACGGCCGCCGCGACACCCTCGAGCATCTGGAACGGTCGCTGGCCCGTCTGGTCGAGACCCTGGCCGCGCAGGATCCAGAACGAACGCTGGTCCGCGCGGCGGGCAAGTTCCTCGAGGATGCGGGTCTTGCCGCCGCCCGACTCCGCCTCGACGACGACGAGGCCACCATGTCCGTTGGCCGCCTCCTCCAGCTGGGCGGCGAGGGCGCCGAGCTCCACGGTCCGGCCCACGAAGACGGGTTCGGTCAACGTCCGGCGGTGGTCGTGGAGGCCGATGAGCACCTGCGGGTCGTCGTCGCCGGCGGCGAGGCCCTCCGCGATCTCGTCGACGTCGGCGACCACCGCGGCGGCGGACTGGTACCGCTCCACCGGGTCCTTCCGCAGCAGTCGTTGGACGAGTGCCTCGACGGCTGCCGGGACGGTGATGCCCACCGAGGCCAGGGTGGGAACCGGGCTGGACACCTGCGCCCGCAGCAGCTCACCCGCCTCCTCCCCGTCGAAGGGAGGTCGCCCTGCCAGGCAGGTGAACAGGAGGATGCCGGCCGAGTACAGGTCAGCACGCTCATCGACGTCGGCCTCGATGAGGCCCGCCTGCTCCGGGGAGATGAAGCGGGCGGTGCCGACGGGAAGGTCCCGGATCGACTCGGGGAGACGGCTGCTGCGGGCAAGCCCGAAGTCGATGAGGACTGCCCATGCCGGAGGGGAGTTGGGGTCGATGATGACGTTGGCGGGCTTGATGTCGCGGTGGAGAACGCCCTGCTCGTGCACCCGCTCGAGGGTCCCGAACAGTTCCCGGGCGATCAGCAGGGCGTCGGCCACGGGCATGGGCTCCCCGGACTGCTCGAGGCGGTGGTCGAGCGGGATGCCGTCGACGAACGGCTGGACCACGAAGGCGATGTCGTCGTCCCTGCCCACGGTCACCCTGCCCCCCGCCCCCGGCGGGTGGAGAGCCGAGACGGCCGCAGCCTCGTGGTGGAGGCGGAGCCATGCGGTGGTCGAGAGGCTTCCCATCGGCGTCGTTTTGACCACAACGAGCGCCGCGCCGCCGTCCTGGCCGAACTCGTCGGTTGCAAGGTACGTGGCGATGCCGTTGCCTTCCTTGAGGAGGCGACGGACTCGGTAGCGTCCGGCGATGACCAGCGGGACGGCGTGCGGCGCGAGCAGGTCGGAACCAGGCGAACCGGACCCTGCGGGCGCTTCAGGTCCGGACGCGTCTGTACGTGGGGAAGCCTGGGCCGCGCGTGGATTCATCGCAGCAAAATGATGGCAGTGGCATCAGGCGTCGTACATGGCCCGTTGGGCCTATTTTTGCCGGCTGGAAAAGGGCGCCGGGGATGCGCGGCATGGCCCGATCTGACCACCCATGCGTGCGGATGGTGGGGGTCGTGACTAGGTCGTTGCCGCGGCGCGCACGTCGGTGTCCGGGTCGGCAAGCAGCACCGGGTCGACCACCGCTCTCGCCTTGATGAGGGCGAGGCAGCGGCGCAGATCCCTGCCCCGGTTGATCGCGATCGCCGCAGTGATCCGGCCCTCCTGCAGGTAGAAGGCCGCGAAGCTGCGGGCCTCGATGTCACCCCGGATGACCGGGTCGTCCCAACTGGACACGTGGCCGGCCGCCTGGATGTTGGCGTCGAACTGGTCGGACCAGAACCAGTGCACCTCGTCGTAGCACTCCGAGGCCCCCAGCATGCTGCGGGCGGCAGCCGCGCCCTGCTTCATGGCGTTCTGCCAGTGCTCCACGCGCACGTGGTGGCCAACGAGCGGATGGAAGTGGTTGGCGACGTCGCCTGCCGCGTAGATGCCAAGGTCAGGGTCCCCTTGGGGCATGTGGTCACGTCCCCGTGGGCCGGCCCTGCAGAACTCGTCGACGACGACGCCGTTGTCCAGGGGCACCCCGACCCCGTCCAGCAGGTCGGTCACGGGCACGGTGCCCACGCCGACGACGACGAAGTCGCAGTCGATGCGAGTCCCCGAGCCCGTGACGACGCGCTCCACCCGGCCGGCGCCTTCGAGGGCGTCCACCGACTCGCCGAAGTGCATCCGCACGCCGTGGTCGGCGTGGATCGCCGCGACGACCGAGCCGATCTGCGGCCCGAGCGCGCGGTAGCAGGGGGCGGGCAAGGGTTCGATGACCTCCACCTCAAGGCCGGAGAGCCGCAGCGACGCCGCAACCTCGGCGCCGATGAATCCCATGCCGACGATCACGGCCTTCGTCGCCCCTGCCATCTCGGCTCGGATCGCTTCGGCGTCGGCGACGGTGCGGAGCGAGCGGACGCCGTCGAGATGCGCGCCGGGGACGCCGAGCCTCCGGTTGCGCAGGCCCGTAGCGATCAGGAGCTTGTCGTAGCGGACCACGTCGCCGTCGCCGAGGATCGCCTCCCGCGCGCCGGAATCGATCCGCGTGACCCGGGTGCCCAGCCGGCACTCGACCTCCTTCGCCTCCCAGAAGTCGGCCGGACGGATGAGGGCCTTCTCGAACGGTGCCTCCCCACGGAGGAACTCCTTGGAGAGCGGGGGCCGCTCGTATGGAGCGACGGGTTCCTCCCCGATCAGGACCAGGCGCCCGTCGAAGCCCTCCGAACGCAGGGTCGCTGCGGCCGTCCCACCGGCGAGGTTGGCGCCGGCGATCACAAACGTCGCCGGCATCTACGGACCGAGCTCGACCAGCAGCTTCCCGTCGGCCTCCTGCACGGCGTACACGTCGATGGGGTCCGGGGGTGGGCCGTCGAGCACCTCGCCGGTGTCGAGGTCGAACTGGCCCATGTGGCACGCGCAGACAACCGTGGCACCCTCCAGCTCGCCGTCGGCCAGCGAGCAGGCGGCGTGGGTGCAGGTGTCGTCGAAGGCATAGAGACGGCCCTCGACCCTAGCGACAGCGATCATGTGGGAGCCCACCGGGAACACCTTGATCTGCCCGTCCGGCACGCTGCCGGCATCGCCGACAGCGACGTACTCGCCCATACTTCCTCCTTGATGGTTGGGTGATAAAGGGGTCGCGGAGTTCGCCGGGCAGCGTACCGTCTAGCGGGGCATCAGGATCGCCTTGGTCAGCCGCTTGAGGCGGCGCAGCTCCGCCCACCGCAGCAGCAACCAGACGGCGCCGATGGCGAGGGCGGGTCCCTTCCACTGGCCCGTCTCGACAAGCTCTCCAAGGCGCTCGGACCACGCGGGCGGGAGCACCTGGACCACCGGGCTCTGGACCACCGTGGGGAGGGGGGCCTCCTTCAGCGCCCGCTTCGCCTTCTTCATCGCTGCCTTGCCGGCTTCCCTGCGGGTTTCCTTGTTGGCCCGCTTGGATCTGTTGCGGATCCGATGCACCACGAACCAGAAGAGGCTCCCGCCGATCCCGCCCCCGACGGCGACACCGGCGAGTCGCTTTGCCCAGATCGCCGGGGCCGGCAGGCGCCCGGCGAGCTCTGCCATGTCCCGCTCGAGGCGGTGGCGTGTCTCCTCGATGTCGGTCAGCGTTGCAGCTGTGCTATTGCCCACTCTTCACCCTCCTTCAAGGTCCGCTTGGTTTCCTCGGGCACCAGCGACGGCTTGCGGAGCCTTGCCTTGCCGAACAGCACGGCAACCACGGCCAGCAGGGCGAAGCCTCCCGTTACGACGAGCCGGGAACCCCACGGGGGCAGCACGTTGTCAAGCGCCGCGGCGGCCGTGAGCCCACCGAAGACGAGGACCATCAGACCGATGACGCCGGCCGCGGCAAAGGCCCCGGCGGCCATGGCTCTCGCAAGGAGGGCGTCGACGATCTCGTGGCGGGCCAGTTCGATCTCTTTGGTGAGCAGGTGCTTGGTGTCATCGGCGATCGACATGAGGATCTCGAGGGTGGATCGTTCCGTCGAGCCGTCGCGCTGCTGCGTGTGGGTGGGTCGTGGAGTTTCCATCGCTGTCTCCCTCCGCTGATCCCGCCGAAGATAGGCTGCACCCACCCGTCGCCGGGTCGGTAGGCAGGTGGTACCCATGCCCGAAGGCCCTTACACCACGGTGGTTTGGGGTCCACGACGGGGGTCACGAGTGCCACGTTGCACCGCCGAAATATCCGGACATCCGCGCGGGAATCTTTGACTCGCCAACCTTCTTGGGGTTTACTGCCGGAAGCTGGTATTTCTCGGGAGACATTGGAGGCAAAGGATGAACAAGAGTGACCTCGTTGACGCGATCGCCGCCGCTACCAACGAAGGCAAGACGAAGGTAGCGGGGCTGCTCGAGGCCGTCCTCGAGCACATCAGCGGGGCGTTGCAGAGGGGCGACAAGGTCACGCTGCCTGGTTTCGGAACCTTCGAGAAGATCGCCGCCACCACGGCACCGGTCTTCAAGGCGGGCGCCACGCTCAAGGGATCGGTCGCTGGCAAGAAGAAGGCTGCTGCCAAGGGCAAGGCTGCTGCCAAGAGCAAGGCGACATCGAAGAGCGCAGCCAAGGCTCCTGCCAAGGCCACAGCGGCAGCGAAGCTCAAGGCTGCACCCAAGCTCAAGGCTGCACCCAAGCTCAAGGCTGCACCCAAGCTCAAGGCCGCCCCGAAGCCTGCACCGAAGCCCGCCGCCAAGGCTCCTGCCAAGGTGCCGGCGAAAGCTGCTGCGAAGCCCAAGGCTGCTGCCAAGACCGCTGCGAAGGCCGCGGCCAAGCCCGCCGCCACGAATGGCGGCAAGGGTGGCGCCAAGAGCAAGGCGAAGGCCGCGTCGAAGAAGAAGTAGCAACCGCAACGAGTTCGTAGCCGACGGCGGTCCGCCCGATGGGCGGGCCGTTTCGCGTTACGCTGCCGGCATGAAGCGGGGGATGTCAGGCAAGACGCGGCGGGGGAGCCCCCCGTTGCCGCGCCAGCGCAAGGCGCTCCGGATCGTCCAGTTCACGTTGGTAGGCCTCGCCGTCTGCCTCGCCCTGCTCGGGTACTCGGCCCTCAACCAGCGCCGGCACCCACTGCCCGCCGCGGCGACCCTCGGGGCACCGGGCCGTCACGGTATGGGAGAGGTCCTGGCCCTGGGGGCGGGTGCCGTCGGCCTCGCGGCCCTCGCGTTCCGGATGGGCATCCGCGTGGTGCGCGGCCCGGAGCCCAGCGTCCCCGAATAACGTCCTGTTTTTATCCAGGGGGATTCGCAGCTCATCCCCCTCCGCAACGCTGCGGGGGGCTGCTACTCCCCCTGGACCCCCTGGTCGGTCAGGCCAGCGCTGCGAGCAGTTCCTGTGCCAGGTGCACGCTTCCGTTGTGGCGACCGGACTCGGCGAGGCGCCGAAGGTCGTCGGCGTCGTCCACGTCGAGGTTGAGACCGGGGAGCCGCAGGCTCGCGAACCGCAAGCCAGCGACCGCCGCCGCGCTCGCGTGGGCATCAGCGCTGCGGGGGCCGAAACTTGCCGCGATGGCTGCGGGGGGGCGGCGGAGGAGTCCCGTGGTCCCCCCGTCGTCGGAACGGGCCACCGCCACGTCGGCGTCGCTGGAGAACAGCGTGCGCAGGTCCAGTCCCGTCACCAGGGGGACGTCGAACGGCAGCACCAGGAGGGCGGTCGCCCCTGCCGTCGCGATGGCGGTGGTCCCCGCGGCCACCGCGTCGTTGAGGCCGGATCCCGGGTCGGGGACGATCGCCCAGCCCACGGCCTGGGCCAGCGAGGCGGCATCGGTGTCGGAAGTAACGACGACGCGCAGCGGCCAGGCCCCCGCGGCCTCGAGGACGTCGGCGAGCATCGCAAGCGCCAGGCGCCTGCGCTCCGCGGGACCCAGGACGCCCGCGAGGCGCAGCTTTGCCTCGCTCAGGCGCTTGACCGGGATGAGGATGGCTTCCACCGTTTTTCTCAGCCCGGGTGGTGATTCGGCTCACCCGGACACTTCCTATACTCGCGCGATGGGTGAGAACGGTGGGCCGGACGGCAACGGACCCAACCCGTCGTTCACGCCCGAACGCAAGCACTGGAAGCACCTCTACTCGGAAATCGTTGCAACGGAAGTCTGCACCGCCTGCTCGGCCTGCGTCGTGGCCTGTCCCCACCACGTGATCGAGATGCAGGACTTCCGCCCCCAGATGCAGGATTCCCTCCTGGGCATCGACAACTGCGTGCACGGCGAGAAGAGCTGTTCGCTCTGCGCCATGGCGTGCCTGCGGCTCGACCCCGACTTCGATGCCATCGAGCAGGTGCTCTACGGCAGGCGACGCAAGCACCCCTCCGAGCCCTGGGGCGTGACGAGGAGGATCATGCTGGGCCGCACCTCCTCGTCAGAGATCATGGCCCACGGCCAGGATGGCGGGGTCGTGACCGCCATCATCGGATGGATGCTCTCCACCGGCGAGCTCGACGGGGCGACCTGCGCCAAGCCGAGAACCGACCTTCCCTGGCTGGACGAGCCCTTCGTCGCCACGACCCCCGAGGAACTCCTCACCGGCGCCGGGTCGCGCTACACCTACTGCTCGACGCCGCTCGCCCTCAGGATGGCGTCCGAGCGCAAGCTCAAGAAGGTTGCTGCCATTGGGGTCTCGTGCGAGTCCACCGCCGTCCGGGAGATGGCGGCGGAGGGTATCAAGCGCTGGTCCCGGATGGTCAAGTTCGTCGCCGGGCTCATGTGCAACGAGACCTTCCAGTACGAGCCCTTCATCAACGAGATCGTTCAGGGCCGGTACGGCATCGACATCTCGCAGGTCACCAAGATCAACGTCAAGGGCGACGTCTACGTGACCCTCACCGACGGGACGGACGTCAGGATCCCGCTGAAGGAGTGCCAGGAGTACTCGAACGAGTGGTGCCACCACTGTCCCGACTTCGCAGCCGAGCACGCCGACATCTCCTTCGGGGGCATCGGGCTGAAGGGCTGGACGATGTGCCTCATCCGGACGGAGTACGGCGAGGACGTCTGGAACCGGGCGGTCGAGGCGGGCGTCATCGAGGCCCGGCCGGCCGAGGAAGACCCGGCGGGACTCAAGGTCCTGGAGCGGCTGGCCAAGAAGCAGCGGTTCCGGGTGGGGCCATTCGAATCCCACGCTGGGGGCAGGTGGCCGGTGCGGGAAGTCCTGGACCGGGTGCGGCGGGAGGCAGTCGCCGAGTACGAGGGGGCTCCGGCCTCCGAATAGTGGCAACCACGCAGCCCCGCAGGCGGGAACCTCTCTACGCGTTCGGCGAGCATTCCGTCGCGTACGGCCTGCGAGCCTACTTCCGCTGGCATCTCGAGGGCCTCGACTACATCCCGGAGACCGGGGCCGCCCTCGTCGCCTCCAACCACCTCTCCTACCTCGACGGTCTGGCCGTGGCCTACGGCGTCCACCGGGCTGGCAGGCGGCCCCGCTTCCTCACCAAGTCCGGCCTGTTCAAGGTGCCGGTCATCGGTGCCGCCCTCAAGGGTATCGGTCAGATCCCCGTCGAGCGAGGGACGCGGGCCGCCCCGCAGTCCCTGGACAACGCAGCGGCCGCCCTGGCCAGGGGCGAGGTGGTCGTGGTGTTCCCCGAGGGCACGACCAGCACGACACCCGATCTGGCGCTGGGCAAGCCGAAGACCGGCACCGCCCGCCTCGCGCTGGCCAGCGGCATCGATGTCATCCCGTGCGCCACGTGGGGAGGACAGTGGATCTGGACGAAGCATCTCGGCGTGCACCTCCGCCCGCTCCAGGACGTCTGGGTTTGCTTCGGGCCCCCGATCTCCTTCAAGGAGTTCGAGGGAAAGGAAGTCGACCGGGAGACCTGGCGGTCGGTGTCCGACCGGATCATGGTCGAGATCGCCACTTTGCTCGAGGCCCCGAGGGAAGCGAAGCCCTGGACCCCCCAGGAGCCGACGCGCAAGAAGTTCATCGCCGAACAGGAGGTCCGCAAGGCAGCCGCCGCCCAAGCCGCCGCCAAGGCGGCCGAGCCGGATACCCCCGAGTCAGCGCCGGAATCGACCTGAGGCGGAAGTCAGCGGGTAGATTCCGTCAAAGGGATCCCTCGCAACAGCCTGCTGGGCAGACTTTTTGACGGAAACGGGCGGAGACTCACATGAGGTGGCTGCCGGTTGTACGATGAGTGACGTACAAATGCACACCACTCGGCAAGGGCTGTACCACCCGCATCCGGACGAGATCACGCTCCCCGGCGTGCTGCATGCGCTGAGCGACCCCATCCGCCTCGACCTCGTCCGCCAGCTCGACCAGTGCGGCGTTGAGAGGGCCTGCGGGAGCTTCCACCTGCCCATCGCCAAGTCGACGGCGACCCACCACTGGCGAGTCCTGCGAGAGTCCGGTGTGGTGAAGGCCCGTGAAGAGGGTACGAAGAAATACCACAGCCTCCGGCGGGAGGACCTCGACACGCGCTTCCCCGGCCTCCTGGATTCGATCCTCGCCAATTCCTGAGCACCTGGTATAGTTCGATGTATGACGAACATCGAACTAGCGGAGGCCCGGCACCCCGCGCTCGCTCGTGGCGCCGATCCCCGGCGGTGGTGGGCGCTGGCGGTGCTCTGCCTCAGCCTCATCCTCATCACGCTCGACAACACGGTCCTCAACGTGGCACTGCCCACCCTGGTGCGGGACCTGCACGCCTCGACGTCCCAGCTGCAGTGGATCGTGGACAGCTACCAGCTCGTCTTCGCAGGGCTGCTGTTCAGTGCTGGATCCATGGCAGACCGCTACGGCCGGAAGGGGACCCTTGCCCTGGGCCTGGCGGTCTTCGGGATGGGCACGCTCGCAGCCGCCTTCGCTGACAGCGCCGGGATGCTCATCGTGACCCGTGCCTTCATGGGCATCGGTGGGGCACTCATCATGCCGTCCACGCTGTCGATCCTCGGCGACGTCTTCCCCGATCCCGCCGAGCGGTCCCGGGCGATCGCCATCTGGGCGGCCATGGCGGCGGTGGGGATCGCGCTCGGGCCGGTCCTCGGCGGCCTCCTGCTCGCCCACTTCGGCTGGGGATCGATCTTCCTGGTGAACGTGCCGGTCGTGGTGGCCGCCCTCATCGGCGGCGGGATGTTGCTGCCGAAGTCCCGGGACCCGGCCCCGGGGCGGATGGACCTGCTGGGGTCCGTGCTCTCGATCGCCACCCTGATGACCATCGTGTTCGCCGTCATCGAGGGACCGGGCAAGGGCTGGACCAGCTCGACGGTCCTCGGCGCCGCCGGGGCGGGCATCGCGCTGCTGGCCGCCTTCCTCGCCTGGGAGTCGCACTGCGACCACCCCATGCTCGACCTTGCCCTGTTCCGTGACCGCCGCTTCACAGGCGGGGCGGTGACCCTGACGCTGCTGTACTTCTCGGCCCTGGGGACCTATTTCCTCTACACCCAGCACCTGCAGTTCGTGCTCGGCTACAGCGCCCTGCGTGCCGGCATCTACACCGTGCCGTTTGCCGTCGTCCTCGTCGTCTTCTCGCTGCAGACCCCCAAGGCGGTGCGATGGTTCGGCACCGGCCGCGTGGCGGGGGCCGGCCTGCTCCTGCTGACGCTCGGCACCCTCGTCCGGTCCGGTGCCGACGCCCATACCGGCTACGGGGTCCTGCTCGTGTCCCTCGTCATCGTCGCGGCGGGGGTGGGCAGCACGATCGCCCCGTCCACGACGTCGATCATGAGCTCGTTGCCGCCACACCAGGCCGGCGTCGGCTCGGCCATCAACGACGCAGCCCGCCAGGTGGGCGCCGCCCTGGGCGTTGCCGTCCTCGGCAGTGTCTGGGCCTCCAGCTACGCCCACGCCCTGGCGGCCCCGGCCCTGCGGGCAACGGTGTCTCCCGTGGCGCTGCGGGCGAGCCGCAGCTCGGTGGGGGCAGCGCTCGCAGCGGCCCACACCCTGCCGGGAAGGGCAGGCCCCAACCTTGCGGCGGCGGCGAAGGCAGCCTTCGTCCACGGCTCGAACGTCGCCAACATCGTCGCCGCCCTGGTCGCGATCGGCGGGGCCTTCCTGGCGATGCGCTTCCTGCCGTCCAGGGACCTCTAGAATGCGCTGATGAGCCGCGTCCGCGTGGCCGTGCTCTTCGGGGGGCGGTCGGGAGAGCACGAGGTCTCCTGCGTCTCCGCCCGGCACGTCGCCGCCGCATTCGACCCCGATCGCTACGAGGTCGTGCCCGTCGGGATCACGAAGGAGGGCCGGTGGCTCCTGCCGGAGGCGTCCCGTCGCGTGCTGGCCGGCGCCCGCCTGGAGATTCCCGAGACGGCGTTCGAGGCCACCGGGGAGCCCGTCTCGCTCGCGGCCGCCGCGTCGGCGCACGGGGGGCTCCAGGTCGACGTCGTCTTCCCGGTCCTCCACGGGCCGTACGGCGAGGACGGGACGGTGCAGGGCCTGCTGGACATGGCCGGGATCCCCTATGTTGGCTCCGGCGTCCTCGGGTCCGCGCTCGGCATGGACAAGGAGAAGATGAAGCGGATGTTCCGCGACCACGGCCTGCCGATCGGCGACTTCGTGGTCATCCGGGCGCACGAATGGCTGGAGGACGGCCCCCGTGCCCTTCGGGCGGCCGAGTGCATCGGCTTCCCGTCGTTCGCCAAGCCGGCCAACCTCGGTTCCTCCGTGGGGGTGTCCAAATGCGAGGACACACCGTCAGTGATCGCCGGCATCGAGGAGGCGCTGCGCCACGACCGCAAGGTGCTGGTCGAGGAAGGCCTCCACGGGCGGGAGATCGAAGTCGGCGTCCTCGGCAACGACCACCCGGCCGCCTCGGTGCCGGGCGAGGTGATCCCCGGTCGTGAGTTCTACGACTACGCGGCGAAGTACCTCGACGACACCTCCCGCACCGAGGTTCCCGCCGATCTCCCTCCGGGGGTGGTCAGGCGGCTGCAGGATCTGGCGGTCGCCGCCTTCCAGGCGGTGGACGCGTCCGGGATGGCGAGGGTGGACTTCTTCTACGACGAGGGCCGCGAGGGCGGCGACGGCGTCGTCGTCAACGAGATCAACACGATCCCCGGTTTCACCGTGATCTCGATGTTCCCCAAGCTGTGGGAGGCCTCAGGCGTACCGTACCCGCGACTGCTCGACCGGCTGGTCGAACTCGCCCTCGAACGCCACGTTCAGCGGCCGCGGCCGCAGGCCACCCCTGCCCGATGGCTGGAGGAGCAGGCGCTCAGAGGTGAACGATCGGACAGGTGAGGGTGCGGGTGATGCCCTCCACCGCCTGGATCTTGGCAACCACCAGCTTGCCCAGGTCATCCACCGTCCGGGCCTCTGCCCTGACGATGACGTCGTAGGGACCCGTCACGTCGTCGGCCGAGGTCACGCCGACGATCCCGTGCACCTCCTGGGCAACCTGCGCTGCCTTACCCACCTCGGTCTGGATGAGGATGTACGCCTGCACTTGCGCCGCCAAGCAGCTCACCTCCCTTTCGTCTGCCCCAATCCTACGGACCTCGTTGAAGTGATAACAAGCTGGAATCCGCGAGGCGGCACGGGGCATCATCGCCGGTGATGGTCTTTGCCGACCGGGAGGAGGCCGGCCGCATCCTGGGGGAGCGGTTGGCCGGCGTCGAGGGCATCGACTGGCCCGGCTCGCTGGTGCTGGGGATCCCTCGGGGCGGCGTCATCGTCGCCGCCGAGGTGGCCCGCGTCCTGGGGGCGGAGCTCGACGTCGCTGTGCCGGCCAAGATCCGGGCCCCGTTCCAGCCGGAGTTGGCCATCGGCGCCGTCGGCCCGGGCGGGGCGGTGTGGTTGGACCTCGACGCCGTGGCGGCCCTCCGGATACCAGGCCACATGCTCGACGCCCAGATCGAATCGGCCCGCCACGAGGTGGCGCGGCGGACCGAAGTGTTCCGGGGCGACCGGGCGCCGCCCGCCGTGGAGGGACGCCCGGTGGTGCTTGTCGACGACGGGATCGCGACCGGGGCGACCATCGTGGCCGCCGCCCGGGCGGTCAGGGCGCAGGGCCCGTCGCGGCTGCTGATCGGCGTCCCGCTGGCGCCCGGCGAGACGCTGCGCCGCCTCGCCGGCGAGGTCGATCAGGTAGTGTGCCTCGAGTCGCCGGAGCCATTCATGGCGGTGGGACAGGGCTACATCGACTTCCGGCAGGTCGGCGACGACGCGGTTCGGCAGGTACTCCCGCACCCTTGACAGGAGGCACACGCGATGGCCAGGTACGCAACGTTGGTGACGAGTATGGGCGAAATCAAGGCGAAGCTGCTGGAAGAGACGGCCCCCAAGACCGTCGAGAACTTCGTCGGCCTCGCCACGGGGACCAAGCACTGGTCCACCCGGTTCGGGGAGAAGCGCGACGAGCCGCTCTACTCCGGCACCATCTTCCACCGGGTCATCCCCGACTTCATGATCCAGGGCGGCGACCCCCTCGGCAACGGCACCGGCGGCCCGGGCTACAAGTTCGAGGACGAGGTGGACGGTGGCCCGACCTTCAACGGCCCCGGCTACCTCGCGATGGCCAACGCCGGCCCCAACACCAACGGAAGCCAGTTCTTCGTCACCGTCGCGGCCACCCCCTGGCTGAACGGCAAGCACACGATCTTCGGCATCGTCATCGAGGGCCAGGACGTCGCCGACGCGATCTCCAAGGTTCCCGCCATCGGCGACCGCCCGAACGTGGACATCGTGCTCGAGGCAGTGAAGATCGAGCAGGAGTAGGCGGGACCGGGCCACCTGGCCAGGCTCGCCCCCTGGGACGAGTCGCTACGGCCTGGGTTCCACCTCGAAGAAGATCCTGACCTCGGTCCGGAACTCCTCGATACCGCCGTCGCTGATGGTGGCGCTCGTGTGGAGGACCTCCATCCTGCGGATGTTGCGGATGGTCTTGGCGGCCTCCCTGAGGGCCTCACGAGCCGCCGCGCCCCAGGAGTCAGCCGAAACGCCTTCGAGCTCGAGGGTGTTGATGACGGACATGGTAGTTACTTTACTCTCGGGACCCCCCTGAGGTTTTCCAGTCGTCGCCCACTCCTGCGGAGTGTTCGACGACCCCCGAACAGGGTCCAGGGGGGATTCGCAGCTCATCCGGCTCCGCTTCGCTCCGCCGGGCTGCTACTCCCCCCTGGACGCCCCTGTAGGCTTCTTTCATGAAGCTCTCGGACGTGGGGGAGTTCGGGCTCGTCGAGCGCCTGGGCGCCCTCCTCGGCGATGCCCCCGACGGCGAGACCTGGATCGGGGACGACACCGCGGTCCTCCGGGCCCCCGGCGGGACGATCCTGTTCACCGCCGACCTCCTCGTCGAGGGGGTTCACTTCGATCTCGCCTGGACC
>WNFD01004127.1_pt1 | contig 21965 bp, 25 predicted proteins | sample 5400491 | NCBI WGS metagenome assembly WNFD01 (sample SAMN13153343, study PRJNA577476) | soil metagenome | isolation source: 120 cm saprolite under Douglas fir tree site 2 hole 2 replicate 2 | place: USA:California | collected 2015-04-18
GTGCGCGGCGAGCCGAACCGGAGGGCGTACGCGCCGGCGAACGCGGCGGCGACCATGGCCACGTCCAGGAGGACCCGGAACGCGGTGAACACCTGGTGGTGCCGCTTGAACATCGCGCGCGGAAGTACCGGGAAAGGACTGCCGGCGCAAGTGAACGGCCACCGTTCCCGCTTGCGGCTTGCGGACCGCCGGGGCCGTCAGGCCGGACCGGGCGCCGGGGTGGCGCGCAGCCCTACGAAAGTCCAGATCGCGCCGCCCAGGTCGACCAGGCCGAACAGGGCGAGCTGCGGCGGGCCGAGCCGGAGCAGCGCTAGAACGCAGAAGGAGAGGAAGACGAACGGCCGGGCGTAGAGCGTCCACCGGTAGAACTCGACGTTCTCGCTGAGCGCCGCGCGCCAGTAATAGAACGCGACGCCGAACACCACCACGCCGAGCACGCGGATGTAGGGATCGTTGGTGGGCGGGATTCCGAACGGCAGCAGCACCACGTTCGGCGCGACCATGAGCAGCGCGCCGAGCGCGAAGAGGTAGATGCCGAAGACCTTCATGCTCAAGGTCGCGGTACGGTGCGTCATGATGGGCCCCCCGTGCGATTACCGCCGGGCGAGCCTACCCCTCGGCGGGCGTCACTTCCAGATCGACCACGTGGTTCCCGCGCACGACCCTGACGGGCAGCTTGCGGTCGATGGACGCCGCGTCGAGCAGCCGGTGCACCTCGTCCACGTTGCGCACCGCCTTGCCGTCCAGGGCGACGATGACGTCGCCGGGCAACAGCCCGCCGCGAGCCGCGGGCTTGCCCGGCTCGACCTGCATCACCTGCACGCCGGTGTCGGCGACCAGCTCCAGCCGGCGCGCCAGCCGCTTCGGGAGCGGCCGCACCTGTCCGGCGAGGCCGAGGTAGCCGCGCCGCACGCGGCCCACGGTCAAGCCCCTGCGCACCGAGGATGATCATGGTGTTGATCCCGACCACCCGCGCGCGGCTGTCCACCAGCGGGCCGCCCGAGTTGCCGGGGTTGAGCGCGACGTCGGTCTGCAGGATGGGGTCGATGAGACGGCCGTCCTGCGCGCGCATGCTGCGCGCCAGCGCGCTGACGACGCCCGCCGAGACGGTGTTGCTGAACCCGAGCGGGTTCCCGATGGCGACCACCAGCTGGCCGACCCGCAGCGACGCGGAGCTGCCCAGCTCGGCGTGCGGCAGGTGGGTACCCTCGATGCGGATGACCGCCAGGTCGGTCGCGGGGTCGCTGCCCACCAGCGTGGCGGCCTGCTCCGAGCCGTCGGTGAGGGTGACGCGCATCTCCCGGGCGCCGGCCACCACGTGCGCGTTGGTGAGCATGTAGCCGTCGGGCGTGAACAGGACGCCCGAGCCGCCGCCCGCCCGCCCGCGGCCGGCGCGCACCGCGACTCCGACCACCGCGGGCCCGACGCGCTCCACCACGTGCACGACCGCCTTCGAGTACGCGTCGAGCAGCTCGACGTCGCTCGCCGCCGGCTCCGGCGCCGGGCTCGCCCCCGGAGCGCGGCCGACGGGGTCGTCGACGAGCTGCGCGCGGACCTTCTTCTGCACCGTGGACATGAGGGCGCAAGGTGCGCACCCAGGGGGTCGTGTCAAGAGAGGCGGTCCAGAGCCTCCCGCAGCTCCCGTCCGAACCGCGGCGCGGCGAATCGCTCCGCGTGGGCGTGGATCGCATCCGGATCGGCAGCTGGGGCGAACCGATCCATCGCGGCGATGCCGGCGAGGAGGGACTCGACGGCCGGCTCCTCGAAGAAGAGGCCCGTCTGCCCCGGCACGACCGTCTCCAGCGCGCCGCCGCGGCCCAGCGCGAGCACCGGGCGCCCGGCGGACTGGGATTCGACGGGGGCGATCCCGAAGTCCTCTTCCCCGGGCAGCACGAAGAACGACGCCCGCGCGTAGAGCTGGGGAAGCTCCTCGTGCGGCACGCCGCCCAGGAAGCGCACCGTGGGACCGGCCTGGGCGGCCAGGCGCGAAAGGTCCGGGCCGTCGCCCGCGATCACCAGCTTCCGGCCCAGCCGGGTGAATGCCTGCACGGCGAGCTCGATCCGCTTGTACGGCACCAGCGCAGAGACGATCAGCGCGTAGCCGCCGGGTCCGCGCTCCGCGGAGGGGAGATCGCTCGCGGGGCGGAAGCGCGAGGTCTCGACCGGCGGGTACACCACGGCGTCCGCCGCCCGGCCCCAGACGCGCTGCATCCGCTGGGAGACGAAGCGGCTGTTCGCGATCAGGCCGTGGGCGCGCGCGGTGGATCGGACGTCCCAGCGGCGCAGCCAGGGCGCGACGAGATGGGCGGCCGCGCGAGTGAGCGGGCCCGCGCGGTCGCGGCCGAAGTACGCGTCGAACTGGTCCCAGACATACCGCATGGGCGTGTGCACGTAGGCGACGTGGCGTGCTCCCGGAGCGGGCCGGCAGCCCTTGGCGACCGCGTGGCTGGTCGAGATCACCAGGTCGTATCCGCGCAGGTCGAGGCTCTCGATGGCGAGCGGAAACAGCGGCAGGTAGTGGCGATAGCGGGTCTGCGAAGCCGGGAGCCGCTGCAGGAAGCTGGTGGTGATCCGCCGGGACTCGATCACCGGGCCGCAGCTGCCCGGGACGTGCACCAGCGTGAAGACGTCGGCCTCGGGGTACATCTCGCAGATGGCCTGCAACACGCGCTCGCCGCCGCGCAAGCCCGTCAGCCAGTCGTGGACGAGCGCGACGCGCTTCAAGGCGCGGCCTCGCGGTAGGCCGCCAGGTGCGCGCGGGCGCTGCGTTCCCAGGTGAACTGCGCCGCGCGTTCGGGACCCTTGCGCGAAAGCTCGGCGCGCAGGCCGCGATCCTCGAGGACCCGGCGGAGGGCGTCGGCGAACGCCTCGGGGTCGCCGCGCGCCGCGTGCAGGGCGCAGCCGCCGGCCACCTCTACCAGGGCGGGATCGTCGCTGGCGACGCTCGGGACGCCGCACGCCAGCGCCTCGAGGAGCGGCAGGCCGAAGCCCTCGTAGCGGGACGGATAGCAGAACGCGGCCGCGCCGCGCAGCAGCGGCGGCAGCTCGTCGTCGCGGACGTACCCCAGGCGCACCGCGTCCTCCAGCGCGGCCGGATCCAGGCGTTGCAGGGGTCCCGCGAGCACCAGCGCGTGCTCGCGGCGCAGCGGCTCCGGCAGCGCGCGCCAGGCGGCGAGCAAGGTGTCGACTCCCTTCCGTGGCCCGAGCGCGCCGACGTACAGCACGTACCGGCCGGGGACGGGGCTCGCCGACGGTCCGGCCGGCCGGAAGCGCGCGTCCACGCCGTGAGGGATGGCGCGCACGCGCTCCGCGGAAACGCCCAGCCGCTCGACCACCTGCTGCGCGATGGCCTCGGTCGGGGTGATCACGCGCGCGGCGTCGCGGGCGTGCATCCGCAGCGCCGGAGCGAAGTGCCGGACCCGGGCGGGCTCCTCGGTCTGCGGCACGATCAGCGTGGAGAGGTCGTGGACGGTGAGGACCACCGGACCCGCGAAGGGCGGCGCGGCGTGATTCGTCTCGTGGTACACGGTGAGCCCGCGCCGTTGCTCGGTGGCGAGGGCGGCGGCCCGCGCGGCGTCCGCGAGCGCATACGCGGCCGGAAGCCGCTTGGCGGCGCTGCGGACGGCGGCGAAGGCGCGCGCGGCGAGACCGCCCGGGCTCCGGATGGCGGCGCCCGGGGCGAACAGGGGGCGGACGCGCACGCCGGGGTCCGAAAGCTGCTCGAGCCCGGCGAGCAGGCCGGCGATGTAACGGCCGACTCCGGTGCGCGGGGCGGCCAGGGGAGAGGCGTTGATCCCGACGGACAGCAAGACGGGCGACGATGTAGCACAGCTCGTCCATGCCATCGTCGTCACCCACCGCGGCGCGGCCTGGCTTCCCGGCTGCCTGCGCGCCCTCGCCGCCCAGGAGGCCCGCGCGCGCCTGGAGATCGTCGTCGTCGACAACGGCTCGATGGATGGGACCGCGGCGCTGCTCCGGGCGGAGTTCCCGTCCGTCGCCGTCCTGCGCCTTCCGGAGAACCAGGGCTATGCGCGAGGAAACAACGCGGCGCTGCGCCGCGCGCTGGCCGCGGGAGCGGACTTCGCCGCGCTGGTGAACGACGACGTGGAGGTGGAGCCGGGATGGCTGCAGGCGCTGCTCGATGCCGCCGCCGCGCACCCCGAGGCCGGGTTGCTCTGCGGGACCCTGCTCTTCCAGGGAGAGGAGCGGGTCAACTCGACCGGCCTCGTGATCGACGCGCTTGGACGGGCGCGCGACCGCGACTTCGGCCTGCCGCGCGCAGAGGTCCGGCGCGAGGACGGCCCGGTGGCGGGCGTGAGCGGGGGAGCGGCCCTGGTCCGCTGCGCGCTCCTGCGCCGCACCGGGCTCTTCGACCCCGGCTACTTCGCCTACTACGAGGACGTGGATCTCTCGCTTCGCGCCGCGCGCGCCGGGTCCATCTCCTGGTATGCGGGACGAGCGATCGCGCGCCACCGGTTCGGCGCCACGGCGGGGTCCGGATCGCCCCGCCAGCGGTTCCTTCTCGGCCGCGGGCACCTGCGCACGCTCGCCCTGCACCAGCCGGCGCTGCGGGCCGCGGCGCTGGTCCCGCTCACCGCCGCGTACCGGCTGGCCGTGAAGGTGCCGCTCGAATTGTTGCGCGGCCGGCCCGCGCTCGCCCTCGCGGAGCTGCGCGCCGCCGTGGCGGGCACCGCGGCGGCGCTTCGGGCCCTGCCCGCGCGCCTGCGCAAGGTCCCTCCCGGCGCCGACCCCTGAGCTTCAGCGATAGATGACCACGGACGCGGTCACGCCCCAGCCGACCAGAGCGAGCAGCAGGCCCGGATGGCGCGCGAGCAAGAGCCCCGGATCGCCGCCCGACCCGTCGCGCGTGACCAGCTGCTGGTAGCGGAAGAGCGCGTAGACCACGAAGGGGAGCGTGAACAACAGATTGGTGGTGCCGAAGTGCTCCACCGTCCGGGGCGACTGCGTGTACAGCGCGTAGCTCACGATGGTCGCGCCGACGAGCGCGGTGAGCCAGCGGTCCACCATCGGGACCGTGTACTGCTGCAGGGCGGCGCGGTGCCCGGGCGCGCCCTCTCCCAGGAGCGCGAGCTCCCCGCGCCGCTTGCCCAGGGCGAGGAAGAGCGCGAGCAGGAACGAGCAGCACAACAGCCAAGGCGAGATCTCGACCTCGAGCACCGCCGCGCCCGCCGCCGCGCGCAGGACGAATCCGAAGGCGACGATCAGGACGTCGACGAGGAAGACGCGCTTGAGCCCCGCGCTGTAGGCGAAGCTCATCAGGAGGTAGCCGAGCACGATCCACAGGAGCCCGCGCGAGAGCGCCGCGCTGGCCGCCAGCGCGGCAGCGGTCAGCGCCGCCGAGACGCCCAGCGCGACCGGCACCGGCAACCGTCCCGAAGCGATCGGGCGCGCGCTCTTCTCCGGATGGCGCGCGTCGTGCTCCCGGTCCGCGGCGTCGTTCGCCAGGTACACGGCGCTCGCGGCCGCGCAGAAGACCGCGAAGGCGCCCAGCTCGCGCAGCAGGGAGGCGAGGTCGAACAGCCGGCCGCCGAACACCAGCGCGGCGAAGACGAAGACGTTCTTGGTCCACTGCCGGGGCCGGAGCGCCTCGACCAGCGCCGCCGTTCCCGTCCGCCGCGAGATGGCCGCCGCCGGAGTCGCCACGCCGCCGATTCTACGCCTGGAAGACGGGCCCCGGCGCGGGACCGCGCTCCAACTCGCGGTAGCGCTCCCAGGCGGCGTCCGTCGGCCCGTCGAACGCGAGCCGCCCGTGGTGCAGCACGGCCGCCCGCGGGCACAGCTCGCGCGCGGTCGGCAGCGAGTGGGACACGAACACGAAAGTGACCCCGGCGGCGCGGAAGTCCTGGATGCGGCGCTTGCACTTCTCCTGGAACCGCTCGTCGCCCACGGCGAGCACCTCGTCGATGATGAGGATGTCCGGCTCGACGTCCTGCGCGATGGCGAATCCCAGGCGCGCATACATGCCCGAGGAATAGTTCTTCACCGGCAGGTCGATGAAGTCGCCCAGCTCGCTGAAGTCGACGATGCGCTGGAACTTCGCCTCCATCTGCTTGCGCGAGAAGCCGAGCAGCGCGCCGTTCAGGTAGACGTTGTCGCGGCCGGACAGCTCGGCATCGAAGCCCGCGCCCAGCTCGATCATCGGGCTGATCCGTCCCTGGGCTACCGCCGCGCCTTCGCTCGGCTCCAGCACGCCAGCGATCGTCTTGAGGAGCGTGCTCTTGCCGGAGCCGTTGTGCCCCACCAGCGCGATCGCCTCGCCGGGCGCGATCTGCAGGGAGACGTGGCGCAGGGCCCAGAACTTCTCCGCCGTGCGCAGGTGGCGGAACCGGTTCGCCACCGCCTCCTTCAGGGTGGAGACCTTCTCGCGGTAGATGCGGTACCCGACGCCGACGTCCTGGAGGATGATCTGCCCGTCGCGCATCGGCCTACAGGTGGTGGATGTGGCGCGGCTCGAGCCGCGTGAAGACGGCGAAGCCCAGGAGCAGCGCGCCGGCCGCCCAGGCGAGCGCCACGGCCACCGTGGGCAGGGAGGGAAGCCGGCCGTAATAGACGGGATCGCGGACCAGTGGGATCAGGTAGCTCAGCGGATTGACGCGCAGCTCGAGCCGGAAGAGCTGGAACCACCACGTCCGGTGCTCGCCGAGCTGCTTCAGATCGTAGAGCACGGGCGACAGGTAGAGGAGAACCTGCAGCAGCACCTCGGTGAGGTGCCGCACGTCGCGGAAGAAGACCGTGGCGGTCGCGAACAGCAGCGTCACGCCCGCGCAGAACAGCGTCAGGACGAGGGCCGCTGCGGGCAGGAAGAGGAGCGCGGGCGTGAACGGCTGCCGCAGCGCGGCCATGATGGCCAGCAGCGGGACCAGCGAGAGCGTGAAGTTCACCAGGTTCGATCCCACCACCGAGAGCGGGAACACGGCCTGCGGCAGCCGGATCTTGCGGACCAGCTCCTGGTTGGCCAGCACGCTCATCAGGCCCTGCATCAGCGAGGTGGAGAAGTAGAGCCAGGGCAGGAGCCCGGCGAGCAGGAAGACGGAGAAGTTCGGCTGCGCCGCCGCCATGATGGTGGTGAACACCACTGCGTAGACGACCATCAGGAGCAGCGGGTTGAGCATCGTCCACAGGAGCCCCAGGACGCTGCGCTTGTAGCGGACCTTCAGCTCGCGCACGACCAGGAGCGCGATGAGCTGCCGGAACCGCCAGACCTCGGCGACGCGCGAGGAGCGCACCTGTGCAAGCGCCGGGGCGGCGGCAGGCACGGCGTCCGGCCGGGTCTGCTGCGCCGCCTCGATCACGCCGCGCGCTCCGCGACGAATCGATCGAGCGCCTCGTCCAGCTCCAGCGGGACCGACGGCCCGAGGAGGCGCCGGATGCGCGTCACCTCGAGGCCACAGCGCGCGGGCCGCGGCGCCGGAAGCTTCACCGCGGACATGGGAACCGGCACCACCAGCCGCTCGTCGGCGCGCAGCTTCCGCGCCAGCGCGCGGCAGAACTCGACGCGGGAGACGATCGAGGCGCCCGCGCAGTGCCAGATCCCGCCCTGGCCGCTGCGCCACAGGCCGATGACCATCTCCGCCGCGTTGTCGGCGAGCGTGGGAGACACCACCTGGTCGTGGAAGGCGCGCACCTCCTTGCCCGCGAGGAGCTGCTCGGCGGCGGCCGTGGCGAAGGTGCGCTTCGCGCCCCGGCGGCCGCTGTAGACGACCGCCACCCGCGCCACCGCGCAGTCGGGCGCCAGCAGCAGCGCGGCCTCCTCGCCGGCGCGCTTGGTGCGGGCGTAGACGCCCCGCGGGTTGGGGGCGTCGTCTTCCGAGTACGGCCCCCGCTCGCCGTCGAAGACGTAGTCGGTGGAGAGCGCGACCAGCCGCGCGCGCGCGTCCCGGCAACCGAGCGCAGCGGCCTCGGCGCCGCGCGCGTTCACGGTCCAGGCCTGCACCGGGTCGTTCTCGCAGCCGTCGACGTCGGTCATCGCGGCGCAGTGGATCACCGTGCGCGCGCCGGTGGACCCGATCAGCGCGCGCAGCGCCTCGGGCCGGAGCAGGTCCAGCTCGACGTATTCGACCGCGGCCGGCCCGCCCCGGCTGGGACCGCGTCCCGCGGCGACCACCTTCTCGCCTGCCGCGGCGAGGCGCGCCACCACGCAGCTCCCCACCAGACCGTTCGCGCCTGTCACCAGCACGCTCATCCACGGGCCCCGTAGTTCTTCTCGTAGTAGGCCCGGTACTCGCCGCTGCGCACCCGATCCCACCAGGTGCGGTTGGCGACGTACCACTCCACGGTGCGCTGGAGCCCGTCGGCGAAGGCGATCCGCGGCGCCCAGCCCAGCTCTGCGTGCGCCTTGCGGGCATCGATCGCGTACCGGCGGTCGTGGCCGGGCCGGTCCCTGACGTGCTCGACCAGCGACTCGGGCTTCGCCAGGATTCGCAGCAGCTGCTGGACGATCAGCAGATTCGGCCACTCGTTGTCGGACCCCACGTTGTAGACCTCGCCGGGCTTGCCGCGCTCTACGGCGGCGAGCAGCGCCGCGCAGTGGTCCTCGACGTGGATCCAGTCCCGCACCTGCATGCCGTCGCCGTAGACGGGCAGCTTCTTGCCGTCGAGCGCGTTGGCGATCATCAACGGGATGAGCTTCTCCGGGAACTGGTACGGGCCGTAATTGTTCGAGCAGCGCGTGACGATCACGTCCAGCCCGAAGGTGTGGTGGTAGGCGAGCGCGAGCAGGTCGGCGGCCGTCTTCGAGGCCGAGTACGGCGAGGACGGCTGCAGCGGCGAGGCCTCGCTGAAGCGGCCTTGCGCGCCGAGGGAGCCGTACACCTCGTCGGTGCTGACCTGCACGAAGCGCTTGACCCGGGCGCGCCGGGCGGCGTCGAGCAGGACCTGCGTCCCGGAGACGTTGGTTTCCACGAAGATGCTCGGCCCCAGGATGCTGCGGTCGACGTGGCTCTCGGCGGCGAGGTTCAGGATCGCCTCGACCTCGTGCTGCTCGCAGAGGTGCTCGACCAGCTCGGCGTTGGCGATGTCGCCCCGCACGAACACGTAGCCGCGGTCGTGCCGCAGGTCGGCGAGCGACTCGAGGTTGCCGGCGTAGGTGAGCTTGTCGAGGTTGACGATCGTCCAGCCGGGCCGCTCGCGGCGCAGGTACCGCACCAGGTTGGACCCGACGAAACCGGCGCCGCCGGTGACCAGGACGGCCGGCACCCTATCTCCGCTCCGCATCCACCGCGGACGTCGCGCGCCCGGTCACCAGCTCGTTGGCGGCGTGCAGCGAGTCGAAAGTGCCGGCGTCGGTCCACCACCCCGAAAGGCGATCGCACTGCAGGGTGCCCGCGCGCAGGTAGTGGTTGTTCACGTCGGTGATCTCCAGCTCGCCGCGCGCGGAGGGCTTCAGGGTGCGGATGATGCCGAACACGTCTGAATCGTAGAAGTAGACGCCCACCACCGCCAGATCGCTCCTCGGCTTCTTGGGCTTCTCCACGATGCGCACCACGCGGGAGCCTTCCACCTCCGCGACGCCGTAGCGCTGCGGATCGCGCACCTGCTTGAGCAGCAGGCGAGCGCCGCGGCCTTGCTCGCGGAAGGCGCGGACGAACGGCGCCACCGGATCCTGGAAGACGTTGTCGCCCAGGATGACGCACATGGGGTCCTTGCCGGCGAAGTTCTCCGCCAGGCCCAGGGCCTGCGCGATCCCGCCCGCCTCGTCCTGCACCTTGTAGGTGAAGCGGCAGCCGAAGTCCTTGCCGGAGCCGAGCAGGGTCACGACGTCGCCCATGTGCTCCACGCCGGTGACCACCAGGATCTCGCCGACGCCCGCCTCGGTGAGCTTGCGGACCGGATGGTAGATCATCGGCTCCCGCCCGACCGGCAGCAGGTGCTTGTTGGTGACCTTGGTGAGCGGGAACAGGCGCGAGCCGGTTCCTCCCGCGAGGATGACGCCCTTCATACGGTCCTTTCGCCGGCGACACGCCGCGCGGCGCTTCTACCCGGAAACTCGGCGCAAAGCCAAGGGAGACGCGCGGTCCGCCCGCGCGGCCACGCGCGTCCGCGGAGGGTGGCGTCGAAGCTCAGGCTCGCCAGAAGGTGAAGGCGGCGACGGCGCAGGCGAACAGCGGCGGCAGGAGCCCGGCGGACCAGGTCGGCAGGCCCCCCGACAGCGAGGCCGCGTGGACGATCACCGACACCGCCCACAGTGCCATCGAAAGCCCGATCCCCAGCGCGACGGCGCCCGCGAGCGGCAGCCTGCGCCGGCGCCGCGCCCGCCAGAGGATGAGGCCCAGTCCCGCCAGCGCCGCCGGCAGCACCGTGACCGGATGCGCGGCGCGCTCCCACAGCGCCAGCTCCCATTCGCGCACCGGCTGTCCCAGGTGGGCCCGCCGCTCGGCCTGCTCGCGCAGTTGCTTCCAGGAGAGCTGCCGCGGGCGTCCGCTGCGCAGCTCGAGGGCGGCCGCGGTCTCGGGGAAGTGCTCCTCGAGCACCTCGGCGCGGATCTCCGCCACGATCCCGCCCGGCTCGGCGGAGAGCGCGTACCGGGTCTCCACCGCGTCGAGGAACCGCCAGCGCCCCGGACCGGCGGGCTCCAGCCGGCGCGCGTCGATGCGGCGCGCGAGCCGGAAGGGCGGCGCGATCTCCAGCACGGTGGCCGGCTCCCATCCCCCGTCGCGCCGCGCCCCCAGGTGGTAGATGCGCCCGTTCTCGCCCCGCAGCCAGCTCGCTCCCGCGTGGTAGGTGGCCCAGTCGCCCCAGCGGTTGAAGCGCTTCACCTGGATCTCCTCGGCGCGGGCGTCGGCGCGCACCACCACGCGCTCGCCGAGGAGGAAGAGGAGGACTCCGAGCACGGCAGTGACGGCGGCGACGGGCGCCGCGAGCCGCCAGGGACGCACGCCCAGGGCGAAGAGCGCGGTGAGCTCTCCGCGCCGCGCCAGCAAGGTGGCGAGCAGGGCCGCGGCGATGATCAGCGCCGCCGGCGCGAGCTGGTAGGCGACGACGGCCGCCTTGTTCCAGTACAGCTCGAGCGCCGCCTTCCCCCAGGCGCGGCCCCAGAAGCTGCCGGCGCGATCGGCGAAGTCGACCGTGAGGTAGAGCAGCACCACGCCCCCGAGCGTGGCGGCGAAGAGCTGGAGGAACTTCAGCGAGAGGAGCCGGTCGAGCTGGCCGAACGGCCGCGCTCCTCCCGGCGAACCCCGCCGCGCCGCCACCCCCTCCGGCTCCGGGACGGGCACCTCCGCGCGCGCCTCGCTCACCCCACCTCCCCGGCGGCGATGTCGCGGCGCATCTGGGACCCGTCGATCCGGATGCGACCGGCGGCCTGGTAGGCGCGCCCGCGCGCCTCGGCCGCTCCCGCGCCCAGGGCCGCGACGGTGAGCAGGCGCCCGCCCGCGGTCACCACCTTGCCCTCCTTCGCCTTGGTCCCCGCGTGCAGGATCCAGAGATCGTCGGACTGCTGCACCTCGCGCAGGCCGCCCACCTCGTCGCCGGCGCGCGGCGTGCCCGGATACCCGGAGGCGGCGATCACCACCGCCACGGCGGTGCGCGGATCCCACGAGGGCTCCTGGCCGGCGAGCCCGCCCTGCGCGCTAGCGAGGAGCAGCGGGAGCGGATCGCTGCGCAGCCGCAGCAGGATGGCCTGCGCCTCGGGGTCGCCCAGGCGGCAGTTGAACTCCAGGACGCGCGGGCCGCGCGGCGTGAGCATCAGCCCGGCATAGAGCGCTCCGCGGAAGGGCGTGCCTCGCGCGGCCAGCTCGCGCACGGTCGGTTGCAGGACGGTGCGGACCACCTCGTCGATCACGGCGGGCGTCGCGTCGCGCGGCGGGCTCACCGCGCCCATGCCGCCCGTGTTCGGGCCGCGGTCGCCGTCCTCGAGCCGCTTGTGGTCGCGGGCGGGAGCGAGCGGCAGCACGGTGGAGCCGTCCGTAAGCGCGATGACGGACAGCTCCGGTCCTTCCAGCCGCTCCTCGACCAGCAGGCGCACGGGACCCCCGCCCTGCGCGGCGGTCATCCACAGCTCGTCGATGGCGCGCCTCGCCCCGGCTGCGTCGTCGCAGACGATCACGCCCTTCCCCGCCGCGAGACCGTCCAGCTTCACCACGCAGGCGCCGTGGACGTACGCCTTGGCCTTCTCCGGATCATCGAACACGGCCGCCTGCGCGGTCGGCACTCCGGCGCGCGCCATGACGTCCTTCGCGAACGCCTTGGACGCCTCGATGCGGGCGGCCGCCGCCGTGGGCCCGAAGCAGGGCACGCGCTCGTGCGCCAGCCGATCGGCGAGGCCTTCGGCCAGCGGCGCCTCCGGTCCGACCACCACCAGGTCCGGCTTCTCCCACAGCGCCGCCGCGGCCAGCGCCTCGGCGGAGCCGGCGGCGGGAACGCAGCGCGCCTCCTCGCCGATGCCGGCGTTCCCCGGAATGGCCACCACCTCGCGGGGCCCGGAGCGTAGCGCCCCGCGCAGCAGCGCGCGCACCAAGGCGTGCTCGCGAGCACCCGATCCGATGACGACGACCTTGAACGGCATCAGTGTCTAAAGTGTCGGTAACCCGTGAAGACCATCGCGATGCCGTGCTTGTCCGCTGCCGCGATGACTTCCTGGTCGCGCACGGAACCGCCCGGCTGGGCGATGCAGGCGACCCCCGCCTCGGCCGCGGCCTCCACGCCGTCGGGGAAGGGGAAGAAGGCGTCGGAGCCGAGAGCGGCCCCGCGGGCCCTGGCGCCCGCGCGCTCGGCGGCGATGCGGACCGAGTCCACCCGGTTCGTCTGCCCCATCCCGATGCCAACGGTCGCGTCGCGCTGGGCGAGCACGATGGCGTTCGACTTCACGTGCTTGACCACCAGCCAGGCGAACTGCAGCGCCTCCATCTCGTCGGCGGTCGGGGCGCGCCGGGTGACCACCTTCCACCCGCGCACGTCGGCCCCTTGCAGGTCCCGCGACTGCACGAGCAGGCCGCCGGGGATGCTGCGCAGCTCGCGGGGCTCGGGGCGCCACGCCTCGCGCCCCTCGCCCAGCGAGGGCAGCTCGAGGAGCCGCAGCGCCTTCTTGCCCTTCAGCGCTTCCAGGGCGCCAGGGTCGAACCCAGGCGCGATCACCGCCTCCAGGAACGTCTCGGAGAGCGCGGCGCCGGTCGCCGCGTCCACGGGGTGCGTCAGGGCCACGATGCCGCCGAACGCGCTGACCGGATCCGCGTCCCGCGCTCCCCGGTACGCGTCCAGCACGGTGCCCGCGCGGGCCACTCCGCAGGGGTTGGTGTGCTTCACCACCACCGCGGTGGCCGGGCGGCGCGGGCCGTGCGCGTGCTCCTTCACCGCCTCGAGTGCCGCAGCGCCGTCGAGCAGGTTGTTGTAGGAGAGCTCCTTGCCCTGGATCTGCCGCGCGATGGCGAGCGTCGGCTCGGGGGGCGGAGGCACCGCCGCGTAGAACGCCGCTTTCTGGTGCGGGTTCTCGCCGTAGCGGAGCGCCTGCTTCAGCCGGTACTCGGGGAGCGGCGGCGAGTCGCCGAATCCGCTCGCCTCCTCCTTGTGCTCGAGCGCGAGCTGCTCGGAGAGCCACGAGCCGATGGCGGCGTCGTACGCGGCGGTGTGCGCGAAGGCGCGGGCCTGCAGGCGCCGCCGCGTGCTGACGTGCACCTCGCGCTTCTGCTGCAGCTCGGCCAACACCGTCGCGTAGTCGGCTGGATCGACCACCACCGCGACGTAGGCGGCGTTCTTCGCCGCCGAGCGCAGCATCGACGGGCCGCCGATGTCGATGTTCTCGATCACCTCGTCGAAGGGCAGCCCCTTGGCGACCGCCTCGCGGAACGGATACAGGTTCACCACCACCAGATCGATGGGTAGCACGCCCTGGGCCTTCATGTCGGCCTGGTCGGAAGCCACGTCGCGACGCGCCAGGATCCCCCCGTGCACCTTCGGGTGCAGCGTCTTCACGCGCCCGCCCAGCATCTCGGGAGCGCCGGTGAAATCCTGGACTTGCGTCACCTTCACGCCCTCGCGGGCGAGCAGCGCGGCGGTGCCGCCGGTGGAGAGCAGCTCGATGCCGAGCGCCGCGAGACCGCGGGCGAACTCGAGGATCCCGGACTTGTCGGACACGGAGAGCAGGGCGCGCGCCACGGCCATGCGCGGCTCCATACCACGAGGGCGGCCGCAGTGGTTTCACCACCTGCGGCAATCGGGCGCGGCACCAGCGGAGGAAATGGGTTAGAAAATTCACGGAATGACCGCCAGCCTCGCCGCGCGCAGGCCTCTGGTCTTCGCCGCTCTGGCCGTGGCGGCGGTGGCGGCCGAATACGCGGTAGTGGCCTCGCGCGGATTCGCTCTGCACCCGACGGGGTTCTCCGCGGCGGTGATCTTCGACCTGGTGGTCGGACTCCCCTTGGCGTGGTGGCTGCTGGTGGTGCGTCCGGGCGCCGCGCGCCCGCGCAGCCTGGTGCCCGTCGCGCTGGCAGGGCTCGCCGTCGCGGCTGCCCTGCTGCCCGGGCAACGCGGGCTCCTTCGCGGGCTGCGCTTCCTGGCCATTCCCGCCGAGGTGGCGCTCGTGGTCGCGGTCCTGCGGCGCTTCTCCGGCGCCCGGGGCGACTTGCCGGACCGCCTGCGCGCCGCGCTCGGCGGCGGTCCCGTGGCGCGCCTCGCAGCCAACGAGCTGGCGATCCTCGGGCTCGCGCTCTTCTCCTGGCGCTCCCGGCCGGAGCCCGGGACGCTCTCGGTGCACCGCCGCAGCGGGTGGACCGCCGTCTGCGTGGCGGTGCTCTTCATGTCGCTGCCCGAGACGGCCGGTCTGCACCTCTTGATCGCACGCTGGTCGCCATCCGCGGCTTGGGCCGCGACCGCGCTGGGCGCCTACGGCGTGGTGTGGCTGCTCGGGGACCTCCGCGCGCTGCAGCTCCGCGGGGTGAGCGTCGCGGGAGGGCTGCTGCGGATCCGCATCGGACTGCGCCGCGAGGTGGACGTGCCGCTCGCGTGGATCGCGTCCGTGGAGGACGGCGCGGCGCCCGGAGCGGAGCGGCTGGCCGTGCTGGGCGCGCCGGCGCTCACGCTCCGCCTACGCGAGCCGGTCGAAATCCGTTCACTGTTCGGGAGGGCGCGGAACGCGAATGCGCTCGCACTCCAAATCGACGATCCCGCTGCGCTGCGGGCGCTGCTCGCCTCGTAACCGCAAGCCGCAAGCCGGACCGAGCTACTCGTCGTCCTCGTCCGGCTGGACCTTCCGCGGGCCGTCGTCCGCGATCACGCGCAGCTTGGTGAGCCCGCGCGTCTCCAGCTGCCGCACGCGCTCGCGGGTGAGGTTCATGATCACGCCCACCTCCTCGAGCGGTTGTACTTGCAGGAGACGTACGGGCAGGGCCGCGGGCCCGTCCCGCAGTCGGCGCGCGACCTGGGGCGGCTGGCCTCCATTTCCGCCATCAGCGCCTGCAGCTCGGGATCGATTCCCCCGGCCGCCATCTGCTGGCGGAACTGCCGCGCCATCTCCTTGCGGCTCATCGTGCGGGCGCGCTGCCGGGGACGCTCGGCCTCGAGAGGCGGCGCCTGTAGATCGGGGGTGACGTTGCGTTTCGCCTCGCTCATCGGTCGCCCTTTCCGCTGTCCTGCCGTGCGGTGATCTGGGAAACGGTGCGTTCAATTTCCTTGACGAACTGGTGCGCCTTGTGACGGCCGTCGTTGAGCATCCGCTCCAGCTCGCGGCGGCGGGAGGCCTTGAGCCCCCCGTTCTCGGCGATGGCCTTGTCGAGCGCGGCGAAGAGATCGTCGAGCGCGCGCTCGACTCCGTCGAGCTGGCCGCGGAAGAAGATGAAGGAGTGGCGGATTTCCTCGAGGGTCATCCCCTCGTCCATCAGCGACTTGATCAGGCGGATGCGCCGGACGGCGGTGGCGGGGTAGAGGCCGCGCGAGCCGCGGTGCTTGCCTTTCTCGCCGACGCGCCGGCTGCGGGGGAGGAGTCCCAGCTGCACGTACTTGCGGAAGGTGGCCTGCGCCAGCTTCACGCCGCGGGGGGCGAAGAAGTCGACGATCTGCGCCGCCGAGACCCCGTGGGGGTGCGTCGCCTCCAGCCGCTCGAACTCGTCGACTTCCCGTTGCGCCACTCGGGCCCCTCCCGGTGGATCGAAGCGACACCAATCAGTGGCATCGCGTGAGTGCATTCACGCAAGTATCGTATCTTGAGTAGCGTGTCAACAGGGCGACTCCCTCTGGATCGTGAGGGAAAGAGGGCTCCTGTGCGCCGCGCGGCGCTCGCGCTGCGCGCGCGTCGTGCGCTGTGGTCGCTCCCCTTCGCCGACCCCGGCCCACACGCGCGCACGATTGAACCTCTCCGGAAAAACTGATCAACGCGGAGGCGCGGAGACGCGGAGATTGGGGTTTTCAAAAGACCAAATCTCCGCGCCTCCGCGGCTCCGCGTTGATCTTTTTGCGGTTACTCGGTGAGATCGAAGTCGAGCCGTCCCGACGAGCCCGGGTGCATCTGCACGTCCGCGGCCCGCCACCTGGAGAGGCGCGGGCTGCCGACGCGCACGCTGTGCTGCCCCGCGGCCAGCTCGAGCGTCAGCGGAGTGGTCCCGCGCAGTCCTCCGTCGACGTACACCTCCGCACCCGCGGGCCGGCTGGAGACGCGCAGCTCGCCGCTGGTGGCGTGGAACCCCGCCGGGCGGCGGCGCGAGGCGAGCGCCGAGCGCGCAGCCTCGACGATCCACACGGCGGGCAGGGAGAGGGCGAGCAGCGCTCCGAGGGCGGCGACGATCTTCAGCGCGCGCCTCCGCGGCGGCGCCACCTCGGCGAAGAGCGGCTGCGCTGCCGCTCCTCCGCGCGAGGGCGTCACCTCCGCGGGCCGCAGGCCGGCGGGTGGCGCGTCGCTGCGCACGGCGGGCGCGGCGCCAGGGGTGGTGCGCCGGTGGTGCAGCGCCTCGGGCGCGGCGCGGTGGAGCCACTCGGAGAGGGCGCCGTCGGGATCGGGCGGCGGAGGGCAGACGCGCGCGAGCGCCGCGGCCAGCTCCGCGGCGGTCTGGAAGCGGTGGCGCGGCTTCGGCGCGGTCGCCTTGTCGAGCACCTTGCGGAGCGCGTGGCCGCAGCGGACGTCGGCAGCCTCCGCGACGACGCGGCCGAGGGAGAAGACGTCCGCCTGCGGGCCGACCGGATCGCCGGTGGCCTGCTCCGGCGCCATGTAGCCCGGCTTCCCCTTCGGCCCCGCGGCCGGATCGGACACCTCGGCGCTGCCGCGCGCGCGCGCTACGCCGAAGTCGCCCAGGTAGACGGCGCCACTGCGCGAGAGCAGCACGTTGTCCGGCGAGATGTCGCGGTGGACGAGGTGGAGCGGGTGGCCGTCGCTGTCGCACGCCGTATGCGCCGCGTGCAGCGCCCGCGCCACCTGCGCGCCGACGTGCGCGGCCAGCATTTCCGGCATCAGCTCGTTCCGCCGGCGCGCGATCTTGAGCGCGCTCCGCAGCGAGCAGCCGTCCACGAACTCGAGCACGAAGATGGGGCCTTCCGTCTCGGATTCGAGGTAGTCGATGGCGGTCACGATCCCGGGGTGGTGGAGGAGCCCCACCAGGCGCGCCTCGTCCGCCAGCATGCAGGCAATCCGGGCGTCGCCCCGCCGCTCCGGCGCCAGCATCTTGATGACCACCCGGCGGCGGAACGCCCCGGCCCCTTGCAACTCGGCCAGCCAGACCTCGCCCATGCCGCCCAGCCCGAGCCGCTCGACGAGCACGTAGCGCCCGCCGATCCGGTCGCCTTGTCGGAGCTCGCTCAAAGCGCCTCCGGGCGTTGACACGCCCTTCTACGTACTTACTGTACCCGCCGCAGCGCGGCAAAGCCGCGAACGGTTTCGCGCCCCGCGGGGCGCCGGGAGAGGAAACACGTGAAGAAGACCATCGGCATCGACCTGGGCACGACGAACTCCGTGGTCGCCATCATGGAGGGCCGCGACCCCAAGGTGATCGAGAACGAGGAGGGGAGCCGGATCACTCCCTCCGTGGTCGGGTTCACCAAGGAAGGCGAGGTGGTGGTCGGCCAGGTGGCGCGCCGCCAGGCGATCACCAACCCCGAGAACACGGTCTACTCGATCAAGCGGTTCATGGGACGCAAGTTCGACGAGACGGCCGACGAGCGCCGCCGCGTCCCCTACAAGGTGGTGAAGGCGCCCAACGGCGACGCCGCCGTCGAGATCCAGGGCAAGCTGCACAGCCCGCCCGAGATCAGCGCCAAGATCCTGCAGAAGCTGAAGCGCGCCGCCGAGAACTACCTGGGCGACACGGTGACCGAGGCGGTCATCACCGTCCCCGCGTACTTCAACGACGCCCAGCGGCAGGCCACCAAGGACGCCGGCCGCATCGCGGGCCTCGAGGTGAAGCGCATCGTCAACGAGCCGACCGCGGCCGCCCTCGCCTACGGGCTGGACAAGAAGAAGGACGAGGTCATCGCCGTGTTCGACTACGGCGGCGGCACCTTCGACATCTCCATCCTCGAGGTCGGCGAGAACGTGGTCGAGGTGGTGGCCACCAACGGCGACACGCACCTGGGCGGCGACGACCAGGACCAGCGGATCATGGAGTGGCTGATCGAGGAGTTCAAGAAGGACACCGGCCTCGACGTTTCGAAGGATAAGATGGTCCTGCAGCGGCTAAAAGAATCGGCGGAGAAGGCGAAGATCGAGCTGTCGGCCACCATGGAGACGGAGATCAACCTGCCCTTCCTCACCGCCGATCAGACCGGGCCCAAGCACCTGGTGAAGAAGCTGTCGCGCGCGAAGTTCGAGCAGATGTGCGACGACCTCTTCCAGCGCGCCATCGAGCCGACCAAGAAGTGCCTGGCCGACGCGAAGAAGGGCCCCAAGGAGATCGACGAGGTGGTGCTGGTCGGCGGGTCGACCCGCGTGCCGAAGATCCAGCAGATCGTGAAGGAGTACTTCGGCAAGGAGCCCAACCGGTCGGTGAACCCCGACGAGGTGGTGGCGATCGGCGCGGCGGTGCAGGCAGGCGTCCTCTCCGGCGAGGTGAAGGACATCCTGCTGCTCGACGTGACCCCGCTGACCCTCAGCATCGAGACGCTGGGCGGCGTGGCGACTCCGTTGATCCCGCGCAACACCACCATCCCGACGCGGAAGAGCGAGGTGTTCTCCACCGCGGCCGACGGGCAGACCAGCGTGGAGGTGCACGTCCTCCAAGGCGAGCGCCCCATGGGCCGCGACAACAAGACCCTCGGCCGCTTCCACCTGGACGGCATCCCGCCCGCCCCGCGCGGCGTGCCGCAGATCGAGGTGACCTTCGACATCGACGCGAACGGCATCGTGCACGTCGCCGCCAAGGACCGCGCGACCGGCAAGGAGAACAAGATCACCATCACGGCCAGCTCGGGCCTCTCCAAGGACGACATCGAGAAGGCGGTGAAGGACGCCCAGGCGCACGAGGGGGAGGACAAGGAGCGCCGCGAGGAGATCGAGGTGCGCAACAAAGCCGACAGCCTGGCCTACGCCACCGAGAAGAGCCTCAAGGACCTGGGCGACAAGGTGTCCGCCGCGATGCGCTCGGAGGTGGAGGAGAAGCTCAAGGCGGTGAGGGACGCGCTCGCCGGCACCGACGTCGAGGCGGTGAAGCGCGCCACCGACGCGTTGATGCAGGCGTCGCACAAGATGGCCGAGGAGGCCTACAAGGCGGCCGGCGCGCAAGGCGGCGGCGAAGCGCCCGGAGCGCAGCAGCCCGGCGGCGAGCAGCCGCAGCAGCCGCAGGCCGACGCGAAGAAGGACGACGTCGTCGACGCGGAATTCGAGGAACAGAAGTAGGGCCCGCTACCCCCCTTCGGGTCCTTCTCTGTGGGCGAGGCGCTGGATCCCGGCGCCTCGCCCCTTTTTCATGGCTTCAGATCGTCCTGCCGGTGGCGGTAGGGGTTCTTGAGCACTTCCTGCACCTGGAACGGATTGGGGAGGTCCAGCTCGGTGAGCTCCCGGCCGCGGATCCAGTCCGGCTCGTCGCGGTCGCGGATGCGGCCGCGCCGCTGCGCCTCGAGGATCTCCTCTCGGGTCGGCTGCGCGAGGCTGGGCGGCTGCCGCGCCGGCGCGTTCTCCACGTCATAGCCCGCGCGCGCGCGGCCCCGCTGGGCACGGGCGACCGGCGCGGCGAAAGACAGCGCCAGGACGACGACGGCAAGGCTCTTCATCGGTTCCTCCGCTCCCGGAGAAACCTGGGCAGCCGCCGCCGCTAGCGCTACCGCACCTTGCTGCGCGGCGCGGCCTCGGCGCCGCCCTGCTCGGTCCCCGCGCCAGCGGGCCCTTCCAGGAGCACCGGGCGGGCCGGCAGTGGAGCGGCCGGCTTCTCGATCCCCAGCCGTGCGCGGACGTCGTGATCGAGGCTGAGGAGCACTCCCTCCAGCCGCTCGACGCGCTGCTCGATGGCGAGTTGCTGCCGCTGCGAGCGCTCGCGGGAATCGGCCTCCAGCGCCAGCTCGCGCTCCTTCAGCTTGAAGTACTTGATGACGAAGACGATCGCGACCGGGAACCCGAACACCGCCAGGACGCTGACGATGGGGATGAGCGCGGCAAGCATCTCCGAGGACATGGCACCAGTGAACGTACCAGACCCGGGCCCATTTCGCGCGCGCGGAAAAACGGAGGCCGCCGGCCATGACTCCGGCGGCCCTCCGGCCCTTGCCCCGACCACACCCCGTTATTCGTGCGGAGCAGCGGCGGTTGGCTCGTGCTCGAGCGCTTCGCCGCGCTTCTCCCGCCGTTCACCGCGGCGCTCCAGCCGCTCGCCGCGCTTCTCGGTGCGCTCGCCGGCGCGCTCCTGGCGCTGGCCGGCGCGCTCGAGCGCCTCGCCTTGCTTGACCTTGCCTTGCTCGATCAGCTCCTGGCCGCGCTGCTCCTTGGCTTCGCCCTTCTGCTCGAGCTTCTCGCCGCGCTTCTCCTTGCGCTCGCCACGGCGCTCCATGCGCTCGCCGCTGCGCTCCAGCCGGTCCGCGCGATCGGCGCGCGCCGCCGCCGGCGCGATGAGCAGCGCCGCGATCATCCAGTGGCTCGTCTTCATGGTCCCCTCCCTGCGGGTTCGAGTCTCCGCAGGGTGGGAACCGTCCGGCGCAGCGGCGGTAAAAGACCTAGGCCGCGGGGATTTCGTCGGCGGATCTGCGCAGATGTCGTCGATCGTCCGCCCTGGGCAGCAGCGAGAGGAGCCGGGCGCGCTCCTCGGGGTCGCCGGCGAAGGCAAGGGTCGCCTTGGCCGCCAGCAGGTCGAAGTACGCGCGCAGCGCGCCCTGGGCTTCCACCAGCGCCTGCGCCTCGTCCGTGAGCGGGGCGCCCGCGCCGGGCAGCTTCTCGACGTCGCCGGCGAGGTCGCGCATGGTCTGCAGGTCCTCCGGAATGAGACCCGCGTCGGACGCGACTTCTGGATACACCTTGGCGGCATCGAGGATCAGCCGCAGCGCGCGCAGCACGTGCTGCGGCTGGCGGGCCGAGAACGGCTGGCCGATGCCGAACCCGTGCGCGGCGCGCCGGCCGTCCGCGCCGCGCGTGACCCGCTGCACCGCTTCGCGCGCCGTCTGCGCGGTGGCGGCTGCGTCGGCGAGCAGATCGGCCTCTTCCCTGGAGCGGCCCCGCGCCGTCACGGCGGCGGCGGGGAGCGCCTGCAGGTGGTCCTCGATCTCGTCGGCGAGCCGCCGCGCGGCTTCGGTGTACGCGGCAGTCAACCCGCGCCGCGACAGCTCGGGAGCGTGCGCCTGCGCCAGGTCGGCGACCCGGCGCGCGGCCTGGGCATCGGCCAGCGGATCGGAGCGCCACTGGGAGGCGCCGTCGCGGTTCCGGCCGGCGCGTTCGAGCAGGTCCTTGCGCGCATCGGCTGCGGACTTCCCGTTACGCACCGTCTTGCCGTTGGCGGCAGAGGCAGGGCGAGGCTTCACCGCGGATTCTCGCGACGAGCGGGCCATGCGGCCCTCCTTGCTGTGGTGCAGCGCCGGAACGACGCGGTCCGGAAGGGGCCGCGCAGCTAAAGCTT
>WNFD01001734.1_pt1 | contig 21961 bp, 20 predicted proteins | sample 5400491 | NCBI WGS metagenome assembly WNFD01 (sample SAMN13153343, study PRJNA577476) | soil metagenome | isolation source: 120 cm saprolite under Douglas fir tree site 2 hole 2 replicate 2 | place: USA:California | collected 2015-04-18
CCGTCCGCGGTGATATCGCCCACCACCCGCATCCCGGTTCCGATGATGGACAGTCCGGCTTCCGAGTCCAGCGGGCCCTGCCCTTTCTCGGTGAACATCGCCATTTCAGTTCTCCTGTTTCACGACCGTGAGGGGATCGAGCGACTTACCCTCGCGGCGGATTTCGAAGTGGAGGTGCGGCGCCGTGGATCGTCCGGAGTTGCCGGAAAGAGCGATCACCTGCCCCGCCTGCACCGAGTCGCCTTCGCGCACCAGCAAGCGCGACGCGTGTCCATACATGGTTTCATACCCGCTCGAATGCCGCAAGAGCACGAACAGGCCGTATGCCTGGTCGGTGCCGGTTGCCTCGACCGAACCGCCGCCGGCGGCGCGGACGGGCGTTCCGGCAGGCACGGCGATGTCGATACCCGGATGCGACTCGGCGGGATCGCCGGGCCGCACCTGGCCCCGTGTCACGAACCCCGCCATGTCGAGGGGCCAGTGCGTCGGCTCCGCGGGACCCGGCTCGTAGCGCAGCGGCGCCGACGGGGGACGGGCGTGTACCGCGACCGCCCGCACGAGGTCCCCGGTCGGGGCCGCCGCTCCCTTTTCTCTGGGCGCGCGCACGCCGAGCATGGTGCGCAGCTCCTGGTAATTCGCCTCGGCGCGGTTCAGCGCCGCGGCGAGCTGCTGCACGCGGCTGTTCTCCTCCCCGAGCCGCGCTACCTGGCGCTCCAACCCGGGGACGCGGGCCGCCGCACGCCCGATCGGTCCGGCGAAGGCGAAGAACAGTACGACCAGCAAGCCGACTACGAGCGCGCCCCACTTCCCCGCCTCGAACGCCCACACCGGCACGCGGTACTGTCGCGAGGCGAGGTCTCCATCGGTATGGACGACGATGGTGACGCGACGATCTTTCCGCTTCGTCATCCGTCGAACGGCCCACCGAGGATGAGCTCCAGGAGCCGTGCGAGATCGTCGTTGGAATAGAAGTTCAGGTGAATCTGTCCTTTGCCCTTGGCGCGGAGCGTGACGCGCACGTCGGTGCCCAGGCGGCGGCGCAGCGCATCCTCGATGCGACGCACTTCGGGCGCCTGCCCCATGCCCTTCTTGAGTCGCGGGCGGCGGACCGGCGCGCGGCCGCCCCGCACCCGGTCCTCGACCTCGCGCACCGAGAGCCCGAGGTCCACGGCTTCTTTGGCGAGCGACGTGGCCACCCGCGTGTCCTGGAGCGCGAGCAGCGCGCGCGCGTGGCCGACCGAGAGCCCGCCTTCGTGGAGCAGGGCGAGCACCGCCGCCGGAAGCTTCAGCAAGCGGAGCGCATTGGCCACGGTGGAGCGGTCGCGACCGACCGCGTCCGCCACATCCTGCTGGGTCAGACTGAATTCCGCGAGGAGGCGTTCATAGCCGCGCGCTTCATCCACGGGCGAGAGGTCGTCCCGCTGCAGGTTCTCGACCAGCGCGAGGGTGAGGGCGGTGCGGTCGTCGACTTCCCGCTTCACGGCGGGAATCCTCTCCCAGCCGAGTGCCTGACACGCGCGCAGCCGCCGCTCGCCCGCGATCAACTCGAAGCCGCCGTTGCCGCCGGGCACGGCGCGCACGACGACCGGCTGCAACAAACCAGCCTTGCGGATGGACGCTTGGAGCTCTTCGAGGGCCGCGGGGTCGACGTCCCGGCGGGGCTGATAGGGGTTGGGCCGGATGTCGGCGATCGCCAGCTCGACGAGACTCCCCTCGCGCTCGGCCTCCTCGCGCGTGGGTCCCAGCAGGGCTTCGAGGCCCCGGCCGAGACGACGGCGACCTGCGATGGTTTCCGTCATGCGGGCACCTCCGGCAGCGGTTCAGCGGCGGGCGGGGCGGGGGAGTGCACGGCGCCGTGCTCCACCCGACGGATCAGTTCCTGCGCGACGGCCAGGTAGCTCTTCGCACCCACCGACTGCACGTCGTACAACAGGATCGGCTTCCCAAAGCTGGGCGCCTCGGCGAGGCGCACGTTGCGCGGGATCGTAATGCCGAACATCTGCGAGCCGAAATACTCCTTCGCCTCGTCGGCCACCTGCTTCGAGAGATTGAGCCGCGCGTCGTACATCGTGAGCAGCACGCCGTCGATCGCGAGCGCGGAGTTGAAATTCCGCTGCACGAGCTTGACGGTATTGAGCAGTTGCGAGAGGCCCTCGAGCGCGTAGTACTCGCACTGGATCGGAATCAGCACGCTATCCGCCGCCGCGAGCATGTTGAGCGTCAAGAGACCGAGTGAGGGCGGACAATCGATCACGACGTACTGATACTGCTCGCGGAAATCCCGCAGCGCGCGTCGCATCATCGTCTCGCGCGCCTGCTTGTTGACGAGCTCCACCTCGGCACCCACCAGGTCTTGTGTGGCCGGGATGACGTCGAGGTAGGGGAAGTGCACGTGGGTGAAGCGCGCGTCGGCGAGGGATCGGCCGTCGAGCAGCGCGTCGTACAACGAGTGGCGGATGCGGTCGCGCTCGATGCCGACGCCGCTCGTCGAGTTTGCCTGGGGGTCGGCGTCGACGAGCAGTGTCTTGCGCTCGGCGGTGGCGAGCGACGCGGCGAGATTCACCGCCGTCGTCGTCTTTCCGACGCCGCCTTTCTGGTTGGCGATTGCGATAACGCGTGACATCTCTAAGCTATTATATACAAATATGTTATATTGTTTGTGCTACTCTGAGGCGTCAATATAGGCTCTTGGTACCCCCGTCGTAAAGAGCAGGTTTCACGTGAAACGACGGCCTAGTTTCACGTGAAACACCGCTTCGGGAGCGGTGCGGTCTAGGCGACCCGCCGGCGCCAGCGGGTCGTTTCGACCACCAAGTTGTGCAGATCGCTCGGCGACACGCCGGGAATGCGCGCGGCCTGCGCGAGGGAGGTCGGCCGAATCCGATCGAGCTTCTGCCGCGCTTCGGTCGCGAGGCTCTTGAACTCCACGTAGGGAAGGTCCGTCGGGAGCGCAAAGGAGGCGAGCTCGGCCAGCCGCGCCGCTGCCTCGCGCTCCCGCGCCAGGTATCCATCGTACTTCAGCTCGATTCCGGCACTCACTACAGCCGCCTCGTCGGCAGTCACCGAGACACCAGCTGCCTCGAGCAGCGCGCGCAACGAGACGCCCGGTCGCCGGGCCACGTTCGCGACCCGCTCGGGCTCGCTTAAACTCGCACCGGTCTCCGCGAGCGCGGCTGCCGCTGCGCCCGGGGTGATGGTCGTCGCGCGCGCCACGCGCAGCAGATCCTCCTCTTCCTCGAAGCGGCGCGCCGCCAGACACCGCTCCGCGGCGTCGAGCAGTCCCAAACGCTCCGCGAGCGGCGCCAGTCGCCGCAGCGCGTTGTCCTGGCGGAGCAGCAGCCGAAACTCGGAGCGCGACGTGAACAGCCGGTACGGCTCGTCCACGCCGCGGGTCACGAGGTCGTCCGCAAGAACGCCGATATAGGCATCGTCGCGTCCCAAGACTACCGGCTCAACACCCCGGATCCGGCGGGCGGCATTGATGCCGGCCACCACACCCTGGCCGGCTGCCTCCTCGTATCCCGTCGTGCCGTTGATTTGTCCGGCGAAGAACAGGTGCTCGACCGCCTTCGTCTCGAGCCACGGCGTCAGCTGGGTGGGGGGATAATAGTCGTACTCGATGGCGTAGCCCGGCCGGGTCATGGTCGCGCGCTCGAGGCCCGGCACGGCACGCAGGAATTCGAGCTGCACGGGAACGGGCAGGGAAGTGGACAGCCCGTTCACGTACAGCTCGTTGGTGTCGAGACCTTCGGGCTCGAGGAACACCTGGTGGCGCTTGGCGTCGGGGAACTTCACGATCTTGTCTTCGACGGATGGACAATAGCGCGGACCCCGTCCGCTAATCGCCCCTCCGTACAGAGCGGATTCCTCCAGGTGCGCCCGGATGATCTCCTTCACTTCTTCCCCAGCCCACGTGATCCAGCACGGCACCTGACGCGGCAGCTCGGCATGGTCATAAAAGGAGAAACGATAGGCAGTGCCGTCGCCGTCCTGGCGCTCGACGCGGGACCAATCCACGGTCCGACCGTCCACGCGCGGCGGTGTACCGGTCTTGAAGCGTGATACCGTAAGACCAAGTGAATCAATGTGTTGTGCGATATCGACGGCCGGCTGATCGCCGGCGCGGCCGGCTGGGATCTGAGTATCGGTGCCGAGGTGGATACGGCCGCGCAGGAACGTCCCGGCGGTCAGCACGACGGCGCGCGCGCGGAAGCTGCGCCCGTCCGCCGTCAGGACGCCTGAGACTCGCGGGCCGTCCGTAAGCAGCCGGGTGACCATTCCCTGGGTGAGCTCGATGCCGGGGAATCCCTCGAGCAGGGACCGCACGGCGCGGCGGTACAGTGTGCGGTCGCACTGAGCGCGCGGCGCCCAGACGGCGGGACCCTTGGAACGGTTCAGCATCCGGAACTGGATCGTGGCGCGATCGGTCGCCCGCCCCATGATGCCGCCGAGGGCGTCGATTTCGCGAACCAGGGTGCCCTTCGCAATCCCGCCGATGGCGGGATTGCAGGACATGGCACCGATGGTATCGAGATTCGAGGTCAGCAGGAGCGTCTTGGCGCCCAGGCGAGCGGCCATGACGGAAGCTTCGGTGCCGGCGTGGCCGGCGCCTACCACGATCACGTCGTAGTCGAAGGACATGCTGGAAAGATACGGGGGAAGTAGACGGCTAGGCAGACGGCTAGACGGGCCAAGCTAGACGCACAGACGCAGCAGACGCACAGGGGAGAACAGGAGGCGGTGACAGACGGCATGAAAGAGGTGCTCGTCGCGTTTAAGCGATACCGCGGTTTCCGGGCTCCGGCTTACGTTGCCGCATGCCATTGCATCAGAAGCTCAAAGCCTGGCAGCACGCCCAGCGGCTGGCGGTCGAATGTGTCAAGGCGGCGCGTGGCTTCCCCGACTATGAGCAAGAGGCCCTCGGCGATCAGCTGCGTCGCGCATGCTACTCGGTTCCCTTAAACATCGCCGAATGAAGCACACGACGAGGAACTCGAGAGTATCGACGCTACTTGGACACGGCCTGGTCATCATTGGCGGAAGTCCAGACCGCGCTCGAGATCGCTCGGGATGTGGGATATTTGGAACCAGCTGACTTCGGACGACTGGAGGCGCTTGCCGTAGAGACCAGCAAGACGCTGTATGGGTTGCTGAGAAAGATCAGCGACTCGTCAGCGAGACTCTCTACACCCCGTTGACTGTTCTCCTCTGTGCGTCTGCTGCGTCTGTGCCTCTAGCCTTTCGGGCGTCTCGCCGTCTCGCCGTCTGCCTGGCCGTCTAGCCGGCTAACGTCTCGCCACCTATGCCGCCCTGACCCAACGAACCAGTTCTCGCAGATTCGGCCGCTTTCCCGTCATGAGCATTCCAACGCGGTATATCCTCGCGGCGATCCACGTGACCGCGACAATCGACACGCCGAGGATTCCAAACGACAGCGCCATCTCGTAGGTCGGCAGGTTTCCGGCCGCCCAGCGCACCGGCATCGCGATCGGGGAGCTGAACGGGATGAGCGACAGCGTGATCGCAAACGCGGACCCGGGATCGTTCAGCATACCGAACATGCTCACGAACGACAGCACGAGCAGCCAGGAGACCGGCTGCTGCGCCTGTCGAGCCTCCTGCTCGCTCGACGATATGGCGCCGACCGCCGCGAACATCGCGGAGTACAAGAAGAACCCGCCGAGGAAGTAGGTGATGAACACGGCCGCGGTGGCGCCACTGACGTGAGGGACCTGGAAGATCTGATCGGCCTCGCCCACGTCGCCACCCGCCAAGAATGCCGGCCGGTGGGCGAACAAGAGCCTCGCCGAGACGCCCCAGATGAGAAACTGGAAAATCGACACCGCCCCGACGCCGAGCACCTTGCCGAGCATCAACTGAAACGGACGGAGCGACGAGACGAGGACTTCCACGATCCGAGTCGTCTTCTCTTCCAGCACGGAGCTCATCACGTTGATGCCGTAGAGGAGGATCGCCGTGTAAAGAATGATGCCCATGAAATACGCGAGGGAAAAAGACTGAGCGGCGGTCTCGCCCGTGGTCTTTCCACCCGCGATCTTTTTGGTCTCGAGCCGAACGGGGATACGCGCCCGCGCCACCACCCGTGGATCGACGCCTTCACGCTCGAGCCGCACCGCACTCACGACCTCGCCGATGGTCCGCTCGAGGGCGCCGACGGTCGCGAACCCGGAAACGTTGGACCCGCGGTACTCGGCTTTCCCCGAATCCACCGCGGCGTCGGTGACAATGAGGAAGCCGCCGAGCCGCTTCTGCTCCACTTCGGTGGTGAGTGAATCGACGACCTCGCCGCCCGCCGGCACGCGCTGCGCGCGAAACATCGGGCTGTCGTTGAGGAGGTGGGTGATCCGGGCCCCCACCGGTCCGGTGGTCGCGTCCACCACCACGATCTGCCGCACGCCACCGCGGCTAGCGAGGACGCTGGGGAGCACGAACACCGCGGCGAAGAACAGCGGTCCCAGCAGCGCCATCACCCAGAACCACCGCGTCCGGATGCGCTCGACGAACTCGCGCCGAATCACCACCCAGACCTTACGCATCCGGTCGCACCTCGGCTCGCGCGGCATCCGGGCCGACCAGGTCGATGAAGATCTTGTTCAGGGACGCCTCCTGCAGCTCGAACTTGGACAGCCGCGCCCCCGACGTCACCAAGCGTTGCAGGATTTGTTGTGGATCGGCGCCCGAAGCGAGCTCCAGCTCGGCATACTGCCCGTAGTTGTCGACCTTGCTCACAAGGCCTTTATCTGCGAACACTTGCGCTGATCCGCCAAGGCTGCCGTCGAACCCGATGACGAGATGGTGTCCGCCATGTGTCCGCTTGATGTCCGAGAGGGCGCCGTCTACCAGCTTTCGTCCCCGCGCGATGATGCACAGCTGCTCGCACAGCTTCTCGGCCTGCTCCATGATGTGGGTCGAGAACAGGATGGTTTTCCCGCGGCTGCGCAGGTCGAGCACCGTGTCCTTCATGACCTGGGCGTTCACCGGATCGAGGCCCGAGAACGGCTCGTCGAGAATCAAGAGGTCCGGGTCGTGCAGCATGGTCGAGATGAACTGCACCTTCTGCTGCATCCCCTTCGACAGCTCATCGACGCGGCGCAGTTTCCACTGCGCAAGTCCGAGTCGCTCGAGCCATGTCTCTGCTCGCTGGCGCGACTGCCGCCGGTCGATGCCCTTCATCTCGCCGAGGAAGACCAGCACATCGAGCACCCGCATCTTGCGGTACAGCCCGCGCTCCTCAGGGAGATAGCCGATCCGCTCCGAGTGGGCGCGGCCGCCCCCCGGCTCCCCGAATACCCGCACGGCGCCTCCGTCGGGCTCCAGAATGTCCATGATCATGCGTATGGTCGTCGTCTTCCCGGCACCGTTCGGCCCGAGCAGGCCGTAGATCACCCCGCGAGGCACGGACAGCGACAGCTCGTCAACGGCGGTGTGACCGGCGAAGCGCTTGCTGACCCGGTCGAGGATCAGGATCGCGGTAGGGAAGGGGATGGGGGAGGGGGAGGGAGCCGCCATGTACGCGGGGTTAATCTAGCCCCGTTACGGCCTGACTGCGTCGGTCAGCGCGTTCCAAGGCAGGAGGGCGCACTTGACGCGGACGGGGAACTTCGACACACCCGCCAGGGCGCGCAGCTCGCCGAGCGTCTTGTCCCGCGCGACGGCCTCGTCCCCCCGCATCATGGCGCTCATGCGGTCGGCCAGGGCAAGCGCCTGCGGCACCGACTTGTCCTTCAGGAGCTGCGTCATCATCGAGGCCGCGGCCTGGCTGATCGAGCAGCCCCGGCCGATGAAGCGCGCATCCTTGATGACGTCGCCGTCCACACGCAGCTGCAGGTCGATCTCGTCGCCGCACAGCGGGTTGTTGAGCGATACCGTGTGGGTCGCGTGCTCGAGCGTCCCCTTGTTGCGGGGCCGGCGGTAGTGATCGAGAATCAGCTCCTGGTAAAGGGCGCTGAGCTGCGGATCAGGCGGGGACGTATCCAAACAGGGCTCCTGCCTTGACGAGCGAACCGGCGAGGGCGTCCACCTCGTCCAACCCGTTGTACAGGTAGAACGACGCGCGCGCGGTAGCGGTCACGTTCAACCGCCGCATCAGCGGCTGGGCGCAATGGTGGCCGGCGCGGATACAGATCCCGTCCTGGTCGAGAATGGTCGCGATATCGTGCGGGTGGATGTCCCCGTACGTGAAGGATACGACGCCCGCCCGCTCGCTCTTCCCGCGCGGGCCATACACCGTCACGCCCTCGATCTGTGTGAGCTTATCGATCGCGGCGGCCGCGAGAGACTGCTCGTGCTCGGCGATCCGCTCGGGGCCGATGCGCTCGAGGTAGGCGATCGCCGCCGCTAGTCCGACCGCTCCTTCGACGTTCGGCGTCCCCGCCTCGAACTTGTGCGGAATCTTGTTGTAGTTGGAGTGATCATCCCACACGCGCGAGATCATCTCGCCCCCGCCATGGTATGGCGGCATGGACTCGAGCAGCTCCGGCTTCGCCACCAGCGCTCCCGACCCCATGGGCCCGAGCATCTTGTGACCCGACAGGGCGTAGAAATCGCAGTCGAGCGCCTGCACGTCGACCCTCAGGTGCGGCGTGGACTGGGCTCCGTCCACCACGACCACCGCGCCGGCGGCGTGAGCGAATGAGGTGAGCTGCGCCGCCGGATTCACCGTGCCCAGTGCATTGGACACGTAGGGGAACGCGACGATCTTGGGTCGCCGCTCGAGCGCCTGGCCGAAGTCGGTGAGGTCGATCCGCCCGTCCTCGGTGACCTCGACCATCCGCAGCGTGGCCCCCTTCTCCTGACACAGGATCTGCCACGGCACGAGGTTCGAGTGGTGGTCCATGGCCGTCACCACTACCACGTCGCCGGCTTTCACGTTGGCGCGGCCATACGAGCCCGCCACCAGGTTGATCGCCTCGGTGGTGCCGCGGGTGAACACCACCCCTTCCGGCGCCCACGCGTTCACGAACGCCGCGATCTTGACCCGCGCGGCCTCGTACGCCTCGGTGGCTCGGATGGCCAGGTCGTACGCCCCGCGATGGACGTTCGCGTTGGTGGCTCGGTAGTACTCGACAATGGCGTCGAGCACCGCCTGTGGCTTCTGGGTCGTCGCGGCGTTGTCGAGGTAGACCAGCGGATGACCGTTCTCTTGCTGCGCGAGCAGCGGGAAGTCGGCGCGGAGGCGGGCGACGTCGAGCATCAGCCGAGCCGCGCGCGCACCAGGCGGTCGAGCCGCTCGCGCACCTCAGGATGCTGCATCCGGTCGAGGATCTCCGCGCCGAACCCGTACGTGAGGATGCTCCGGGCGGCCTCCAGGGAGAGCCCGCGGCTGCGTAAATAGTAGATCTGTGTCTGGTCGATCGGACCCACCGTCGAGCCGTGCGTGCACTTCACATCGTCCGCGTAGATCTCGAGCTGCGGCTGGCTGTCCGCCCGCGCTTCGGTCGACAAGAGCAGGTTGTTATTCGTCTGCTTCGAGTCGGTGCGCTGCGCCCCCGGCCGAACGATGATGCGCCCGTTGAACACACCGTGCGCCCGCTCGGCCACCACCCCGTTGAAGAACTCGTGACTCGCGCAGTGGGGCTGTGCGTGGTCGATCACCGTGTGATGATCGGCGTGCTGTGCGCCGCTCAGCAGGTACAGGCCGTTGAGGATCAGCTCCGCCCCGGGGCCGTCGAGCACCGCGTTGATGTCATGACGGGCGAGCGCCGCGCCCAGCGTGACGACGTGCAATCCGAGGTAGCTGTCGCGTTCCTGTCGGGAATGTGTCGTTGCGATCTGGAGGCCGCGCGGACCCTCCTGCTGCACGCGGTACAGCTCGACTCGCGCGCCCTCTCCCACCACGACCTCCGTGACGGCATTGCTCCAATAGACGCCGTCAGAAAGCCCCGCGTAGGTCTCGACGACCGTGGCCCGCGCGCCCCGCTCGACCACGATGAGGCTGCGCGGGTGAGACACGATCGGTCCGTCGGTTCCCGATTGGCCGGTCGAGAGGAAGACCACCTCCAGCGGCTGAGCGACCGTCACGTCGGCGGGTACATGCACGAACGCCCCATCGGCCAGGAACGCGGTGTTGAGCGCCGCAAAGGCGCTGTCGCGCCAGCGCGCGTGACGCGCGAGGTGGGTACGGGCCAGCTCGCTGTCCGCGCCCGTCCGCAGCGCGGCGGCGAGACTGCCCGCCCGTGCCCCACCGGTCAGCTCTGCCGGCGTGGAGAGGGCCGGGACGTGGCGCCCATCCACGAAGACGACGCGCGGGCCCGCACCGACACACAGACGCTCGATGTCTGCGTGAGCGGGGAGCGGAGAACGGGGCGCATGTGCGAGCGTAAATCGCGCGTCCGCAATGGGCGCGACGCTCGTGAAGCGCCACTCCTCCTGTTTGGTCGTAGGAAACCCGAGCTCAGAGAAGCGGGCGATCGCTCCCTCGCGCAGCTCCCGCAACCACGCGGGCGCGCCGGAGGCGCCGTTGCGCGCGAACGCCTCGAAGTCGGCGACGTAGCGTGCGGTCCGGTCGGTGATCTCGGTCATGCCACCACGGCCTCTTCGCGCAGCCAGTCGTACCCCTTCTCTTCCAGCTCGAGCGCCAGCTCCTTGCCGCCCGACTTGACGATCTTCCCGCCCGCCAGCACGTGCACGACGTCGGGCTCGATGTGCGTGAGGATCCGGTAGTAGTGCGTCACCAGCACCGTCGCGTTGTCGGGTCGCCGCAGCTTGTCCACGGTCCGGGCTACGGTCTTCAGCGCGTCGATGTCGAGCCCCGAATCCGTCTCGTCCAGAATCGCGAGCTTGGGATCGAGTACCGCGAGCTGCAGGATCTCGTTGCGCTTTTTCTCGCCGCCGGAGAACCCGTCGTTCACCGGCCGGGTCAGATAGCTCGAGTCCCAGCCGATCGCCTTGAGCTTGTCGTCGAGCGCGTCCATGAACTCGACCGGCCCGAGCTCCTCCGCACCACGATGCTTGCGGATGGCATTCACCGCGGAGCGGAGGAAATAGGCGTTGGTGATGCCGCGAATCGCCACGGGGTACTGGAACGCCAGGAACACGCCCTCGCGCGCCCGCTCCTCCGGAGGCATCGCGAGCAGATCCTTGCCCTCGTACAGCACCTGACCCGCGGTGACGGCGTACGCCGGGTGACCCGCGAGGACCTGCGCGAGCGTGCTCTTGCCCGAGCCGTTCGGCCCCATGATCGCGTGCACCTCGCCGGTGTTCACCGTGAGGTCGATGCCCTTGAGGATTTCGCGCCCCTCGGCAGTGGCGTGGAGGTTCTTGACCTGCAGCAGCGGATGCTTGCTCTTGCTCAACCCACGCTCCCTTCGAGACTGATGCCGAGCAGCCGCTGTGCCTCGACGGCGAACTCCATCGGCAGCTCCTTGAAGACTTCCTTGCAGAAGCCGTTCACTATCATCGATACGGCGTCTTCGGCGGACAGACCGCGCTGTTTCGCGTAGAAGATCTGGTCTTCTCCGATTTTGGAGGTCGACGCTTCGTGCTCCATGGTGGCCGTGCTGTTGCGCACGTCGATGTACGGGAAGGTGTGCGCCCCGCACCGGTCGCCGATCAACATCGAGTCGCACTGCGAGTAGTTGCGAGCCTGCTCGGCGCCCTTCAGGATTTTCACCAGACCCCGGTAGGTGTTCTGCCCGCGCCCTGCCGAGATGCCCTTGGAGACGATGGTCGAGCGCGTGTTCTTGCCCATGTGAATCATCTTGGTGCCCGTGTCCGCCTGCTGCCGGTGGTTGGTCACGGCCACCGAGTAAAACTCGCCGATCGAGTCGTCGCCTTGGAGGATACAGCCGGGGTACTTCCAGGTGATCGCCGACCCCGTCTCCACCTGCGTCCAGGAGATCTTGGAGCCCCGGCCGCGACACGCGCCGCGCTTGGTCACGAAGTTGTAGATCCCGCCCCGCCCCGCTTCGTCGCCCGGGTACCAGTTCTGGATAGTCGAGTACTTGATGGTCGCCCGGTCCAGGGCCACGAGCTCCACCACCGCGGCGTGCAGCTGGTTCTCGTCGCGCACCGGCGCCGAGCAGCCCTCGAGGTAGCTCACGTGGCTCGCGTCGTCCGCGACGATCAGGGTGCGCTCGAACTGGCCGGTCGACTCCGCGTTGATGCGGAAATAGGTGGACAGCTCCATCGGACAGCGCACGCCCTTCGGGACGTACACGAACGAGCCGTCGGTGAACACGGCCGAGTTCAGGGCGGCGAAGAAGTTGTCGTTATAAGGAACCACCGAACCGAGGTACTGCCGCACCAGCTCGGGATACTCCCGGATCGCTTCCGAGATGGCGCAGAAGATCACCCCGTGCTTCTTGAGCTCCTCGCGGAACGTCGTTGCGACGGAAACCGAATCGAACACGGCGTCCACCGCCACGCCCGCGAGCCGTTTCCGCTCCTCGATGGGAATCCCGAGCTTCTCGAATGTCTCGAGCAGCTTGGGGTCGACCTGCTCGAGGCTGTCCAGCTTGGGCCGCTGCTTGGGAGCCGCGTAATAGCTGATGGCCTGATAGTCGACGGGACCGTACTGCACGTTCGCCCAGTGCGGCTCGGGCATCTTCAGCCAGTTGCGATAGGCCTTGAGCCGCCAATCGAGCATCCACGCCGGCTCGCCCTTCTTCTGAGAGATGAGCCGGATGACGTCCTCGCTCAGGCCGGGCGGGACGGTCTCCGATTCGATATCGGTGACGAAGCCGTACTTATACGGCTGGAGGACCTGGGATTCGATTCCGCTGCTCATTGGGGCTCCCGAAGTCCTTTGTGCATCGCAAGTTGCAGAGATGGGACCATGGCGAAGGCGAATCCTACAGGAATTACTCGGGATTGTCAACGTGAGCGGCAGTCGCTAGGGGCGCCTAACACCTCTCAGTAGATGTCCCTATTCAGCTTCCGCACCAGCCTCTCGTAGTCCTCCGGCGTATTGAGATCGTCTATCACCGCCGGGTCGTCCACCGCCACCGTGACGAGGTCCAGCTCGTGGGCGGCAAGCACCGCCCCCGCGCCGTCGCGGGTCGCGGCGGCGCTGGTCGCGAGCTCGGCGAAGAGCGCCTGGTCCCAGATCACCGGCTGCCCGCGCTGTTCGGCGAAGCTGGGGACGACGGCGGGGGCGCCGGTCCGCCGGTGAGCCTCGAGCAGGCGCTCCAGCGTCGCGACGCGCACATGAGGCAAATCCACCGGCCACGCCAGGATTCCCGAGGGGCGAATCGGCTCTAGCGCCGTGAGGGCGGCGCGGAGCGATCCGATCGCTTCGCCCGCGACGTCGGGGTTTTCGACGATGACGCACTCATGGGTGGCCAGGGAGGGTCGGACGCGCGCGGCGTCGAGACCGAGCACCACGACGCGGGACTTTAGGTCCAGCGCTTCCAGCGCCTCGAGGATGCGGACGGCGAAGGGCCGGCCTCGGAAGTCCAAGAGTGCCTTGGGCCTACCCATCCGCTCCGAGGCCCCGGCCGCGAGCACCACACCGGCGAGACCCATGCTTCTACGTTATCGCGAGTTGCACCCCGCCGCCAAACCCCCAAATTGGCGGCCCATGGCCGTACGACACATCCGCCAGCTGGGCGATCCGATTCTGCGAGTCCGCTGCGAGCGGGTCCAGAACCCGAAGTCTGCCGCGACGCGGTTGGTCGCGGACGATCTGCGGGATTCGCTCGCCATTGCCAGGAAGAAGTACAAGATGGGACGCGCGCTCGCGGCGCCGCAGATCGGCGCCCCAGTGCGGATCGTTTTCATCCAGATGGACAAGCAGCGTTGGACGATGATCAACCCCGAGATTACCGACGTGGGGCGGGACGATTTTCTGGTGTGGGACGACTGCTTCTCGTTTCCCAACCTGCTGGTTCGCGTCAACCGAGCCTATCAAATCACGGTGAGCTACACCGATCCCAAGGGCAAGCAGAACACCCTGGAGCTCGAGGGGCCGATGGCGGAGCTGTTGCAGCATGAGATCGACCACCTGGACGGCATACTGGCCCTCGATCGTGCCAGCGGGGTCGATCCGTTCGCGTTCCGGTCGGAGTGGGACAAGGTTCACAAACTTGAAGAGCGCTACGGGCCGCCTAAACCACGGGAGGTGTGACGGAGACGCCGCCAGATTAGATTGACCAGAGACAGGGGTGCCCGCCATCACGAAACGCCCGGCGGGCTGAGATCACACCCTTTGAACCTGATCCGGTTCGCACCGGCGAAGGGAGCTCCGCATGACCTGCCTTACCCAGATGCACTTCGCCCGCCAGGGCACCATCACCCCCCAGATGCAGCGCGTCGCGGAGCGGGAAGGTCTTCCCGTCGAGCTGGTGCGCGACGAAGTGGCCCGCGGGCGGCTCATCATCCCCGCGAACGTGAACCACCTCGCGAAGCGGCTCGATCCGATGGCGATCGGCAAGGTGGCCGGTGTAAAGATCAACGCCAACATCGGCAACTCGGCGGTCGAGTCGAACATCGACCAGGAGCTCGAGAAGCTGCACCACGCCGTGCACTACGGTGCAGACACGGTGATGGATCTCTCGACGGGCGGCGACATCGATGCGATCCGCCAGGCGATCATCGATGCGTCGCCGGTGCCGATCGGCACGGTGCCGATCTATCAGGCGGTCACCGACGTGAAGCAGGTCGAGGATCTCACGGAGGACGATCTGCTCGACATGGTCGAGCACCAGGCGCAGCAAGGGGTGGACTACGTCACGGTCCATTGTGGGATCCTGCGCGAGTACGTGGGGCTCGCACTCGGCCGCGTGACGGGGATCGTGTCGCGGGGCGGGTCGCTGCACGCCTACTGGATGACGCATCACCACAAGCAGAACCCGTTCTACACCCGGTTCGATCGCATCCTCGAGATCGCCCGCAAGTACGACGTGACGCTCTCGTTGGGCGACGCGCTGCGGCCCGGCTCGGTCGCGGACGCGAACGATCGCGCCCAGTTCGCCGAGCTCGAGACGCTGGGCGAACTGACGACGCGAGCCTGGGCGCAGGACGTGCAGGTGATGATCGAGGGACCGGGCCACATCCCGATGCACCTGATCGAGGAGAACGTCCAGAAGGAGAAGGAGATTTGTCACGAGGCGCCGTTCTACACCCTGGGACCCCTCGTGACCGACATCGCGCCGGGCTACGACCACATCACGTCGGCCATCGGCGCGGCGATGATCGGCTGGTACGGCGCCGACATGCTGTGCTATGTGACGCGGAAGGAGCACCTGGGCCTCCCGAATGCCGAAGAGGTGCGTGAAGGCGTGATCGCGTACAAGATCGCCGCGCACGCGGCCGACATCGCGCGTGGCCGGGCGGGCGCCCGCGACCGCGACGATGCGCTTTCGCGTGCGCGCTATGCGTTCGACTGGAACGAGCAATTTCGGCTGTCGCTCGATCCCGACCGGGCGCGTGAGCTGCACGATGAGGCGCTCCCCGCCGAGTACTTCAAGAGCGCCGAGTTCTGCGCGATGTGCGGGCCGAAGTTCTGCTCGATGCACATCACCAGGGAGATCGAGCGGAAGGCGGGGCTCCGCGAGCCGCAGGAGAAGCGGGAGACTGTTGGGGCTGACTAGTTGCGTCCCGGGTACATGATCAAGGGACGTGAGGCGCGGGGCCCAGGACGAACTCGTAAGGAGCGGCCGCGGCTTCGGCACCAGGGATGCGGCCAATGCGTATTTGTACCGCGCCACTCGTGGGCACGGTGAAGGTCCCTCCTTGTGCGAAATCTCCCGGGGCGGCTGTAAGTATCCGGCTCAGCAGAGCTCCCGTTGTGGGATCGAGAACCTCGAATGACATGTCGGTTCGGTGATCGATCCGGTAAAGGATAAAGCGGTACGCGCCGGTATCGGCAACGAGCCACGGAAGCACACCGGTCTCTATCCGGATCGTGTGCGTCCCGGAAGCCGTGAGCTGAAATGCCCGTGCCGTGATGGAATAGAGCCGTGTCGGCGTCGTGATCGACTCGCGCTCCCAACGTCGTATTGGTGGGAGCCACTACCAGCAACATGAACGGCCGCGAGCTCTCCAGGAAGGCATTGAACTCCGCGCCCACCGTGTCTCGAAGCGTGAATTCGTCGACATCGTTGGGGTAATCGATTCTCTCGCCGCGCATCTCGACTTGTCCGGAACCTCCGCGGCTAGGTGCTCTGGGGCCGGGTGAATCACGTGAGACCAGAACCGGTAGGATCCACGATGGCGGGGATGCGAGCCGATGGTCGTTGAGCGGACGACGAAACGATAATCCCGTGTTGCCGGGAGGGTGAGTGGGCCGGTGGTCATCAACGAATCACCTATCGCGGCAGGCACGAGTCTGAGCAGTTGCTCAGTCGCAGGATTCTCCACGTAGAGCGTCACCCCGCCCCCAACCGGCACACCGAGCGGCTCAACGACGGCCGTGACGACTTGGTTAGCTTCGCCCTGGACATAGAACCAGTCGGCGTCGACTACGGGGTCAATCGTTTCACCTATCACCGTGTCGCCAAACGCAAATCGGCTCGGTGCGATTTCCGGAGCGGTGTTGATGGGGAACACCATGACCTGGAATCGAGCGGTTGGACCGGACAGGGAGACAACTCTGATGAACTGAACCCCGCCGAGACGAGTGGTGAAGTTCGGCGTGGGATTCTCGTCGAGCGGGCGCGCGCCGGGCTGCGAGTACCCGGATGCGGTCGTATACGGAGACGCCGAATCAGTGTGAGGGAGGGTTGTGAAGGTGACCGTCGATTCGCAGGTCCGAAAGGGTGTATTGTCGCTAGCAGTGTCGCTATGCTGTGCGCTTGCTGTCACTCCTCCAGCATACCGAACGCCCGCACCGGAAAGCTCCCCATCCCCCGCACTTTCACGGGCACCGCGAAAAACCGGAACCCGTCGTCGGGGAGCTCCCGCAGGCCGCACAGGTGCTCCACGATCGGGATACCGGCACCGAGCAACAGCGTATGCGCGGGGCACGCGCCGTCGGCCGCGTCGTCGATGTTGAGCGAGTCGATGCCCACGAGGGCCGCACCGGCCGCGATGAGATATTCCGCCGCGGCCCGCGTCAAGAAGGGATGGCCGGTGCCGTAGCGCTCGGTGCGCCAATGGACGTCCCAGCCCGTGTGCACGAGCACCGCCTTGCCCCGCACTTCGCGGCCGCGGAACACACCCGCATCGAGCGCCCGGCGGGTGCGCTCCGTTGCCCGAACCACGATGCCCTCGAGGTTGGCGACGGCCTCGAGCGGATAGTCGGCGACGTCCCTGCCGCCCTCGTACCGATGGAACGGCGCATCGATATAGGTGCCCGTATTGGCGAGCAGCTCGATCTTCCCGATCTGGAATGTCGTGCCGGCCGCGTAGCGCGTCTGGGATGCGTCGCGCGACAACCAGTCGCTGATCGTTGGCACCGGAAGGCCAGGGTAGGTGACCATCCCGTGCTCGATCGTATGGCTCACATCGATCAGCCGTCCGCGCGACGCGGTCATGGGGGCGGCGCTCGCCGCGCGGGATCCTGCCGGTAGAACTGCCGCAGCTGTCCGTACAGCTCGGGATGCTCGCGCTCGAGCTGGACCGGCTTCTCGAAAAACGTCTCGGTCGCGACCGCGAAGAACTCGGCCTTGTTGGTCGCCCCATATTCGTCCAACGTCGATCTGCGATCCTCGGCGACGTCCCGGTGCAGCCGCTCATACTCCTCTGAGAGCACGCCACCCCACGTCCGCAGCGCGCCCGGCGGCAGGATCGGCGTGCCGTCGGTGATGCCGTCCTCCGCATCCAGCTGGTGGGCGAACTCATGCAACACGACGTTCTCGCCGTCGTCCGGATTGCGCGCGCCGCGGACGGCGTCGTCCCACGAGATCACGACGACGCCGTCGCCCCACGATTCGCCCATCAGGCGGACGGGGGGTGGTACCACCTGGCCCGTCCCGCGCGACCCGGCCGACTTCGGAACGAATCCGTGGGGGTACACGAGCACCGTCCGGAGCGTCGGGTAGCACGGGCCCTCGAGGGTGAAGCAGCAACAGGCAAGCCTCGGCCGCGATCGTCACCTTCATCTCTTCGGTAAGGATGAGCCCACCGGATCCTTCGAAGTGTTTGTCGGCCAGAAATATCTGCACCAGGCGAAGCAACCGTTCGCGCTCCTCCGAGCTCAGTCCGCGAGCGAGCGAGACGTTGCGTTCCACGATCCCGGGCCACGCGTCCGGGATCGGGCCGGTAGGCAGTCGCAGCGACGGCGCCGGAATGCGGCGCAGCACGGCGGATACCGCGAGGTAGCCGATCACAATCAGGGCGAAGGCAACTACGATCGCGAGCCCTTCCATCTAGTCCCACCAACAATAGAGCTGCTTCGACTCTCGGAGCTCGCGCGCCAGCGCGTCCACCGTCTCGGTTCCCTGGTTCACTACGTCGGGGCAGAACGTGTAAAACCGCCGGGCCAGCGCGTCGGCGTCGCCGATCGCGGAGCGGAACCGGCCCTCCACCCAATCGAACCCCATCCCCGTGAGGACGAACGGGTGGTCGCGCTCGAGGACCTCGAGCCACGCGGCGATGCTGTCGGGGCCGATGCCGTAGTTCCAACCGTTCGTTCCCATGAGCCGGAGAATCTCGTACCGATCGCTGCGTGGGAACAGCGCGACGCGGTCGGCGCGGCCCGCGATGCCGAAATGTTGCTCGGAGCGAAACAGGTAGAATCCCTTCTCGAGGAAGCGCGGCTGCGCCGGAGCGACGAGTCGCTCCGCCCGCGCCGCCGGGACGCTCACTTGGAAGCCCTCGGTACGGAGAGAGTCGCCCACCGAGTCTGTGCCCATCAGCGGCGTCGCCGCCCCACCCGCGAGTCGCTCGAGCGCGCGGACCGCGTCGGGGAAGGCGGCCGGCGCGACGAAGTCGGAAGGCACGGACCAGTTCGTGCGGAGCCGGCGCGAGCCCAGCTGGTTGAGCAGGAATACGAGGATCGCGGCCACGGCGACCCACCGGAGCGAACACGCGCGTGCGGGGCTGCGCGATGGGACGTGGATCGGGGCCGGCCATGTTCAATTCCTGCAAGATCGCCGCCGTGCGGCGGCGGATGCGCCACCGGCGCAGCATGCTGAAGGGCGGCAGCAACTGCCACGTCATCACCCACGCGCTCGTGAACTTGGGCCGGAACACGCCGAGGCGATCGTCGCGCCGCCACCTCCCCGCGTCGACCTGCTCCGTCAGCTCGCGCACCATCGCACCCGCCAGGAATCGGGCCGGGTCGTTCTGATGCTCGAACGGGGCGCGTTGGCGGCCGGGATAGTGTCGCTCGAGATACGCCCGCTTGATGCGGCACAGCCGCGCCGGGTCGCGCACGATCGGCAGCCGCACGACGACTCTCGAGGGCGGCGGTATGAACGACCCCGGGATCGGACTGTTGTGGACCGAAACCGACCGCCCGTCGCGAAACTTGGTCGGCCGCTCCGCGTAGCTCGAGACCAGCCGGGCGGGACGCGCCGCGGTGAACATGGCGACGGCGAGAGCCAGCTCCTCCGTCCCGGAGTTCTAGAGCAGCGCGACACGAGTGCTGACGTGCTTCATCTGACCGGTCTGGAACAGATCAGCCACGACGTGAAATCCCTCGGTGGTCAGGGCGTCGCAGGTTTGCCGGAATGCGGCAGCCACGTCCTCGGGCACCGAGTGCCGCCCAGGAGTGAACGGCTCGAACACGGGACGAGCACCGACCTTCTGGGTGAGCCACACCACGATGGGACCCAACCAGTAGGGGGCGAGCAGAACGAGGAGGAGCCAAGGGAGATAGACCATGAGGCCCTCGACTGCGGCTACGGCGCTCGGGGTGGGGAAGGTTGCGCCGGCGGCAGCACCCGTCCCAGCGCCTTGAGCAACTGTCCGTCGGGCGTACCACCGTCGGGCGCCTCCGCCAGCACGACGGCGAAGCGTCGTCGGAGCAGCGGATCGCGCATCGCGTGGGCGGCGAACTGCAGGGTGAGAGGGATGAACCAGGCCGCCTGCCGCGCCCCGGCACCGGACCGGGCCACAGCGGCGTACTGCTCGAATAGGGCGAGCAGAAAAGCGCCCTTTGAGGGGAACTGCCGGTAGATCGCGCCCTTGGTGAAGCCGGCTGTTCGAGCGATGTCGTCGAGCGTGGCGAACTCGATGCCGCGCTCCGCGAATGCGCTCAATCCGGCCTCAAGGAGCAGCGCTTTCGTCTCGGCCGTGCGCTTCTGTCTGATACCCACTAGTATCTAGGATACCTCTGAGAACCGTAATAGGCAATGAGAGTATCCGGAGGCAGCAATTGAGATACCCATTGGTATCTAAATGCCTCGCAACCCCATCAAGGATCTGTGGTTCCTACCCATTGGTCGTTCCTCACTGCAACCGCCAGCAGCGTCCCCAAAGCTAGGGCCGCGCCCAATGCCCGGACCGGATTCCAGGAGGAACGCGTGAATCAACCATCCGCTGGGACTCCCATGGGGAATCTCCAGTTCGATCACGTCGAGCGCGATGGCTCCCCGTCGAGCCTCACTTGTTCCGCCTGCACCCAGGCCATTGCGACCTCATACTATGAGGTGAACGGCAGCGTGACGTGCCAGCGGTGCCGCAACCAGATCATGGCGGGGTGGAACCGCGGTTCGTCGGGTGGGCGCTTTGCGAAGGCGTTGGGCCTGGGCCTCGGCGCGGCTGTCGTGGGCGCGGCGGTATACTTCGGCATCGCGGCCCTGACCGGCTACGAGTTCGGGCTCGTGGCGATCGTCGTCGGCCTGCTGGTGGGTGGTGCGGTGCGCAAGGGTTCCAACGGCCGCGGCGGGCGGCGCTACCAGCTGCTCGCCGTGTTTCTCACCTACACCGCCGTCGTGGTGACCGACTCTTCACTGATCGCCCGCGAGCTGCAGAAAGAATGGAGCGCCCGGGCCGCGTCGCCCGCCGCACTGGCCGTCGGAGTCAGCGCGTCCAGCGACGCCGCGCCCAGTACGTCGCCTCGCCCGGGCGTGCCCGCTATCGCCCTCGGCCTCGCGGTGATCATCGCGCTCGCGTATGCGGCTCCTATCATGATCGGCATCACGAGCCCGATCCACTTGTTGATCGCGGGGTTCGCGCTGTACGAGGCGTGGAAGCTCAACCGGGGCGTCGTCCTGCAAGTCGCAGGGCCGTACCAGGCCGCCGCTCGCCCCGCAGCGGCGTAGTCCTTCGTAGATGACCGACGCAGAAGTACCGGGGCGGGCGCCGTCGGTGTGCGCGCAGTGCGGCACACAGATCGCGCCCGCCCTGCTCGCTTGCCCCTCCTGCCGACGTCTGGTAGACGCGGAAGAGCTCAAGCGTCTAGCCGCCACCGCGGAGGGCGCGGAGCAGGACGGTGACCCGAGCGCCGCCCTGGCCGCCTGGCGCCAGGCACTCGACCTGTTGCCGGCGGACGCCACCCAGCACCAAGTCGTTTCTGGCCGGATCGCCGCCTTGAGCCGCTCGCTCGACGCCGGGCCTGCGGGCGCGAAGCACGGATCAGGGTTGGGCAAAGGGGCGGCCGGTGTCGGCGCACTCGGCGCCCTGCTCTTCAAGTTCAAGTTCGCGCTCATGTTCGTCCTGACCAAAGCCAAGCTGCTGCTATTCGGCCTGACCAAGGCCAGCACGTTCTTCAGCATGCTGCTTTCGGCCAGCCTCTATTGGACCATGTGGGGGTGGAAGTTCGCGGTCGGCGTGGTGCTTTCCATCTACATCCACGAGATGGGTCACGTGCAGGCGCTGCAGCGCTATGGCATCAAGGCCACGGCCCCGATGTTCATCCCTGGCTTCGGCGCCGTGATCCGGCTGCAGCAGTACCCGGCCAACGCACGCGAAGGCGCGCGGGTCGGGCTGGCCGGCCCGCTCTGGGGACTGGGCGCCGCACTCGCAGCCTACATCGTGTATCGCGCCACCGGCATCGGAGTGTGGGGCGCGATCGCGCACTTCGGAGCCTGGGTGAATCTCTTCAACCTGGTCCCGGTGTGGCAGCTCGACGGTGCACGCGGCTTCCGCGCACTGACCCGCCAGCAGCGCTGGA
>WNFD01002325.1_pt1 | contig 21944 bp, 16 predicted proteins | sample 5400491 | NCBI WGS metagenome assembly WNFD01 (sample SAMN13153343, study PRJNA577476) | soil metagenome | isolation source: 120 cm saprolite under Douglas fir tree site 2 hole 2 replicate 2 | place: USA:California | collected 2015-04-18
CGCGACCGGGAACGCGTGGCGGAGCGCGGAGGCCACGCGGCCGCGGACGTGATCCCGCGCGAGCGCGCGGTCGGGCGCGATCGAGGTCGGCGCCCAGATCGCCACGTCGAGCGCGTCGAGCGCGCGTCCGCTCGCCCGCGCGCCGGCCGTCACGCAGCCGAGCGCGGCCTCGACCAGCCACGGGGCGACCCCCGAGTACATGATGGCGCCGTCGCCCAGACGCCCCGCCGCGTCCAGCATGCGGGGCCCGGAGCCGGCGAGGTAGAGGGGGATGGCCGGCGCGCGCTCGAGCCACGCCAGGCGCGCGTCGGTGCCGTTGTCGAGCCGGATCGACTCGCGGCCGAGAAGCCGCCGCAGCGCCCCCGCCATGGACTCGAGCGTGGCGATGCGCGCCACCTTCCCGACCGAGAGCCCCATGGTCTCGGCCGCGCTGCCGCCGGTGCCGATGCCGATGACCACGCGGCCTTCGGCCAGCTCGTGCAGCGTGGCGATCGCGCTCGCGGTCACCGAGATGTGGCGGGTGTGCGGCACCGCGATGCCGGGCCCGAGGCGGATGCGGGAGGTCCCGGCCGCGCACGCGGCGAGGGTGACCCACAGCTCGCGGCAGACCAGGTGGGTGTCGGCGATCCACGCGGTGTCGAAGCCGAGCGATTCCGCGAGCTGCACCTGGCGAACCAGCACCGGGAGGGGCTGGCTCGCCAGGATGCCGACGTCGAACTTCACGAAGATCGGCTCAGACGTGGTGCCGCAGGAAGTCCATCATGTTGAAGTGGCCGGCGCCCACCGTCCAGCCGTTCACCACCTTCGGCATCCACTGCGACATCATATGTGGCGGGTTGAGCGGCGGCGTCGCGGCCAGGTGCAGGGCGGGCACCGTGCAGCGCTTGGCCATGCCCGGCCCGTCGAAGGCCAGGATGCCCTTCATCGCGGCGGCGGCGACCGGCGCGGGGGCCGCCATCATGGTCTTGAGGACCGAGTCCACCAGCTTCTTGTCGGAGGTGGGCAGGAAGAGCGCGTTGGTGATGAACTGGCGCCGCGGCTCCTGGTTGCCCGCCTCGATCGCGCTCACCACGTCGCCCACCGGGCCCGTGAGCTCGGTCGGCCAGACGAGCGGCGCGGGATCCACCATCACAATCGCCGCCACCTTGTCCGGGTGGCGCGCGCCCAGCTCGAGCACCGTGATGCCGCCCATGCTGTGGCCGACCGCGACCACCTTGCCGAGCTTCAAGGTGTCGATCACGTGCGAGAGGTCGTCCACGTAGGCCGAGATCGGGTAGGCCCCGCTCGGCTTGTCGCTCTCCCCGTGGCCGCGGAGGTCGACCGACACCGTGCGATGACGCTTCGCGAAATGATCGGCCTGGGCCTTGAAGAACGAGCGGTCGCAGGTCCAGCCGTGGATGAAGAGGAAGGCGGGACTGCCGGAGCCCTTCTCCTCGTACGCCAGCTTCACGCCCTTGTGCTCGATGGTCGGCATGGGAGTCTCCTCCTTGAAGGGTGCCGCGACGTTGATCGGACGAGGCCGAGAATCAGCCCGAACACCGGCCCCGTCAAGGGGTATCCTCAATAGCCGAGATGGAACACGCGAGCCGGTTCGACGTGGCGGTGATCGGCGGCGGCCCCGGCGGCTCCAGCGTCGCCACCGCGCTCGCCCGGCGCGGCCGGAGCGTGCTCCTGCTGGAGCGCGATCGCTTTCCCCGCTTCCACATCGGCGAGTCGCAGCTGCCGTGGATCAACGGGGTGCTGGAGGCCCTCGGGGCGCACGACGCGGTGGCCAAGGCCGGCTTCGTGGAGAAGTGGGGCGCCAGCTTCTCGGAGATCGACGGGACCCCCGCCGCCTACGTGGATTTCACCGCCGCGGTCGAGACCCCGGTGCCGCAGACCTACCAGGTCCCGCGGGCCGCGTTCGACGAGGTGCTGCTCCGCCACGCCGAGCGCTCCGGGGTCATCGTGCGCGAGGAGCACCGCGCGGTCGACGCGGCCTTCGATCCGGACGGGGTCACCCTGCGCTTCACCGGGCCCGCCGGGCCGGGCGAGGCCCGCGTGCAGGCGGTGGTCGACGCCTCCGGTCGCGCCGGCCTGCTGGCCCGTCGCATCGGCGGCTACGAGACCGACGTCATGCTGCAGCACGTCGCGGTGCACGCCCAGTACGAGGGCATCCCGCGGGCCTCCGGCCGCCCCGCGGGCGACATCCGCGTGCTCACCCGCGCGGACGTGGGGTGGGTCTGGCTGATCCCGATCTCGGAGCGGCTCACCAGCGTGGGGGTCGTGGTGCCCCAGGCGCTCCACCGGCGCGAGTCGCGGGCGACCGCGGAGGAGAGCCTCGAGCACTACCTGCGCGAGACGCCGGCCGCGCCCGCGCTGCTGCGCGACGCGACGCGCGTGTCACCCGCGCGCTTCGACGCCGACTACTCCTATCTCGCGCGCGCGATGGCGGGGGACCGGTGGGTCGCGGTGGGCGACGCGGCCGCGTTCCTCGACCCCATCTTCTCCACCGGGGTGCTGCTCGCCATGCAGGGCGGGCTCGAGGCGGCGGAGGCGATCGACGCGGGCCTGCGGGCGGGCGATCTCTCCGCGCGGCGCTTCGAAGGCTACGAGGGGGTGGTGCGGCGGCGCTATCACTACTTCCGCCGCTTCGTGGTGGGCTTCTACGATCCCTACTTCCGCCGCCTGCTGTTCCGGCGCTCGCGCCAGCTCGGCATCTACGAGGCGGTGCTCTCCGCGCTGGCCGGGAACTGGCGCCCCACCCTCGGCACCCGCCTGCGCATCCAGCTCTTCTTCGCGATCGTCGCGGTGAAGCGCTTCTTCCGCGTGGCCCCGCCCGGCGACGCGGCCTGGCGGCTCGAGCCCGCCGACCTCACGTCCGAGGGGGCGCGGACGCCTCGTCGGTGACCGCGAAGTAGCGGCGCGCCGCGTCCGACTGGTTCTCGTAGATCGACCCCTGACGGAGCGCCGGGGGCAGGGGCATGCGCACCGGCGTCGGCACCAGGCGCGGCTCGAGGCCGGGCGAGCCGGTGATCAGCCGGCCGTCGAAGTCGGCGAGGTTGGACACTCCCATGAGCGGCCACGCGTCGGCGGCCCCGTATTCGTAGAGCAGGAGCGTGCGCGGCAGGCTCGAGACGTTCTGGGCCGAGCCGTGCACGAGGCGCACGTGGTGGAAGCTCATGGAGCCGGCGCGCCCGGTGAGGGGCACCGCGCGCGCGATCTCGTCGCGGATCGCGGCCGGATCGATGGCGCCGCAGAAGTAGCGTCCGCCGTGGTGATCGCCGGTGTGGTGATCGAATGTCGGGCCGCGATGGGTGCCCGGCACCACCAGGAGCGGACCGTTGTCGCTGGTGCAGTCGTCGAGCATGACCCCGACCGCGAGCAGGTCGTCGTTGGTGTGGGGGTAGAACGCCCAGTCCTGGTGCCACTCCACCGGCGAGCCGTAGCGCGGCGACTTGAGATTGATCTTGGAGCCGTGCAGCCGGATCGCGTCGCCGAGAATCGAGGTCAGGATCGCCACCAGCCGCGGATGGCGCATCAGGCGATCGAACACCGGGAAGAACCGGTGGGGCGTCTTCACCCGGCGCACCCGCGGGTCGTCCGGGCGATGGCCCGGCTCGAGATCGTAGACGTCGGTGTGCGCGGTCACCGCGCGCGCGCCGTCGAGGACGCGCGCCAGCTCCCGCCGCACGGCGTCGAGCGTGGAGGCGTCGAGGACGTCGGGAACCACCAGATAGCCCTGCTCGCGATAGAAGGCCACGTCGGAAGAGGAGAGCATGAGAAAAGGGTAGCACGGGACACGCGGTGCTTGACAGGGCGCCGCCGGTGACCGACATTCGGGGCGCGTCGTCGGGGTCAAAGACGATCCAAGGGGGACACGCCATGCTCGATTCGCGCATCAGCCGCCGCTCACTTCTCGCCGGGGCCGTCGGGACGTCCGCCCTGCTGACCCTGCCGCGGCCGGCCTTCCCGGCCGTGAAGAAGGGCACCAGCCTCCGCCTGTGGATCCTGAAGACCTACGTGGAGCCGACCAACAAGGCGATCGAGGCGAGCGCCCAGCGGTGGGCGCAGAAGAACGGGGCGAGCGTCACCGTCGAGTACTTCACGTTCGAGGACATGCAGACCAAGTACGTCGCCGCCATCGAGAGCAACAGCACGCCGGACATCGGCCAGCTCGAGACCAGCGCCCCCGCGCGCTTCGCGGGCATGGGCCAGCTCATCGATCTCACCACCTTCGCCCGCCAGATCGAGGGGCAGGTGGGCAAGGCACCCGCCAACGTATCCGCGGTCACCATGGTCGGCGACAAGGTCTACTCGCTGCCGTGGTACGTGATGGGCGCCTTCTGGTACGCGTGGCGCGACGTGTTCGAGAAGGCGAAGGTGAAGCTGCCCACCACCTTCGACGAGGCCAAGCAGGCGGCCGCCGCGCTCAACCGGCCCAAGGACAACTTCTACGGCCTGGGCCAGAGCTGGAACCGCACCGCCGACGGCTACGGGGTCATGCAGAGCCTGATGTACTCCCACGGGGTGAGCTGGGCCGGCAAGGACGGCAAGTACAAGTCGATCAAGACGGCCGCGATGCAGAACGTGATGAAGTGGGCGACCGACATCTACAAGGACGGGGTGCAGCCGGCCGACACGCTCACCTGGACCGGCTCCGGCAACAACGAGAACTTCATCGCCAAGAACATCGCCCAGACCTCCAACGGCCCCAGCATCACCTTCGCGCTCGAGAACGCGCTCGCCAAGGCCACCGACGCCAAGGACAGGAAGGCGAAGGAAGAGGCGCTCGCCAACCACGTGGCGCTGCCGCACCCGGCCGGCCCGGACGGCCGCCGCATGTGGGCCATCGCGATGAGCTTCGGGATCTTCAAGACCAGCAAGGACCCGGAGGCGGCCATGAGCCTGATCGCGCACCTGCTGTCTCCGGAGGAGACGGTGGCGGTCATGAAGGACTCCTACGGGCAGTTCGGGCCGGTGCTCGACAAGGCGCGGGCCGCCTCGAAGGACTACTTCAACAAGAACGACAACTACCGGACGTTCGGGCGGGCCGCGGAGTGGTTCGCCCCGACCGGGTGGCCCGGCCCCACCACCGCGGCGGCCGCCGAGGTGCAGGCGAGCAACGTGCTGACCGACGCGCCGGCCAAGGTCATCGTGGACAAGTGGTCGGTCGATCAGGCCATCGAGTGGGAGGACAAGAAGATCAAGGAAATCTACGACACCCTGCGCGGGTGACGTGGCGCTCCCCCACACCGTCGGCATCCCGGCCGTGCGGGCGCGCGCCTCCCTCTGGCGGCGCGCCCGCACCCGGGAGACCACGACGGCGCTCCTGTTCCTGCTGCCGCTGTTCGTCCTGGTGGTGGCCCTCATCGTCTATCCGGTCTACCGGGCGGTCTGGCTCTCGCTCACCGACAAGCTGGTGGGCTATCCCGAGCGGTTCGTGGGCCTGCGCAACTACGCCTACCTGGCCCAGGACGACACCTTCCACGCGGTCATCCGCAACAGCCTCGTGTTCACGGTGGGCTCGGTGGGCCTCAAGGTCGTCACCGGGGTGCTGATGGCGCTGGTGCTCAACAACGTGATCCGCGGCCGCAACTTCCTCCGCGGGCTCTTCCTGCTGCCCTGGATCACCTCGACCGTGATCATCGCGCTCACCTGGCGGTGGATGTTCGACGCCTTCCCGGGCCGCGGCTTCTTCAACAGCGTGCTGCTCGACGCGGGGCTGCTGCGCCGGCCGATCGCGTTCATGGCCACTCCGGAGGGCGCCATGATGGCGGTGATCGTGGCGAACTGGTGGCGCGGCTTCCCGTTCTTCGGGGTGTCGTTCCTGGCCGGGCTCGCGTCGATTCCCCGCGAGCTCTACGAGGCGGCCTCGGTGGACGGCGCTTCGTCCTGGCGGCGCTTCTGGCACATCACGCTGCCCGGGCTCAAGCACGTGATGATCGTCACCACGCTGCTGAGCTTCATCCTGACCATCAACGACTTCAACATCGTCTACGTGATGACCCGGGGCGGGCCCGGCACCGCGACCCAGATCTTCGCGACCTACTCCTACCAGGTGGCGTTCGGCCAGCTCCGCTGGGGCCGCGGGGTGACGATCTGCCTCTTCGTGGTGCCGATCCTGGTGCTCGGCATCGTCATGATCAGCCGCTACCTGCTCCGCGACCGCAAGTAACCGCCCGTGACCACGAAAGCCCTCACGCTCGCCGGCCTGGCCATCTTCCTCCTGGTCATCCTGGTGCCGTTCTGGTGGATCGCGAGCATGTCGTTCAAGACCTACGAGCAGATCCAGTTCGCCACCAGCATCTACGTGCCGAACCCGTTCACCTGGGAGAACTACACCGGGCTCTGGACCGAGACCCGCTTCCCGCTCTGGCTGCGCAACAGCCTGGTGACCGCGCTGGTGGTCACCGCCACCACCACGGTGGTGGCGAGCCTCGGGGGCTACGCGGTGGCCCGCCTGCGCTTCCCCGGACGCGAGTCGGTGGCGAGCCTGATCCTGATCCTCTACCTGATCCCGCCCGCGCTGCTCTTCATCCCGCTCTACCGGGTGCTGGCCGAGCTGGGCGCCACCAATCACCTCTCGTCGCTCTTCCTCTCCTATCCGACCTTCACGGTGCCCTTCTGCACCTGGCTCCTCATCGGCTTCTTCAAGGCGTTACCCGATGAGCTGGAGGAGGCGGCCCTCATCGACGGGGCGGGGCGGGTCACCGCGTTCTGGCGGGTGCTGCTGCCGCTGGCGGCCCCGGGGCTGGTGGCCTCCGCCATCTTCGCCTTCACCCTCTCGTGGAACGAGTTCCTGTATGCGCTGGTCTTCATCCAGGACGAGCAGGCCATCACGGTGCCGGTCGGCCTCAACCTGCTCATCTACGGTGACGTCTTCCACTGGGGCCAGCTCATGGCCGCCTCGGTGATCACCACGATCCCGGTGGTCGCCCTCTACGTCTTCATCCATCGGTGGATGGTGGAGGGGCTGGTCGCCGGCTCGGTGAAGGGCTAGAATTCCCCGCGAGGAGGTCTCCATGGCGACCATCGCAGCCACGCTCACCATCACGCCGGCCCATCCCGCCTTCGCGGCCGAGGTCTCGGGCGTCGACCTCACGCGTCGGCTCGACGACGCCACCTTCGAGCGCATCGCGGTGGCCTTCGACGACTACTCGGTGCTGGTCTTCCGTGGCCAGGCCCTGAGCGACGAGCAGCAGATGGCCTTCAGCGAGCGCTGGGGGCCGCTCGAGACCACGGTACGCACGCTCGGCGGGGAGGATCGGCTGGGGGCCCACATCGTCGATCTCTCCAACACCGACCCGGACGGCAAGCTGATGGGCTGGGAGGACCGCCGGATGCTCTACCAGTCCGGCAACCAGCTCTGGCACAGCGACAGCTCGTTCAAGCCGGTGCCCGCGCACTCCTCGGCGCTCTCCGCGCGGGTGATCCCGCCGGAGGGGGGCGAGACCGAGTTCGCGAGCATGCGCGTCGCGTACGAGCATCTCGCCGAGGACATACGCCTCGACGAAAACGTACGCCGCGACTTGGATCGTCTAATAGTCGTCCACAGCTTCGGCTTCTCGCGCAGCATGATCGATCCCGGCATCGGCACCGAGATCGGCCGCGACTACCCGCCGGTGCGGCATGCGCTGGTGCGCGCCAACCCGCGCAACGGCCGCCGGTCCCTTTACATCGGCTCGCACGCCTGGTTCATCGAGGGGCTCGGGCTCGACGAGAGCCGCATCCTGATCGCGCGGCTGCTCGAGCAGACGACGCGGCCCGACCGCGTGTACCGGCACCGCTGGCAGGTGGGAGACCTGGTGATGTGGGACAACCGGTGCGTGCTGCACCGCGGGCGCCCGTGGGACAGCGCCCGCTACAAGCGGGTCATGCATCGGACCACGGTGGCGGGCGACGGGGCGACCGCCGATCCCGCCTTTCTCCACGAGCTGACGGCGACCCGGTCCTGATCCCTCCGGACCGGGTCGCCGCCCTGCGGTCTGGCTAGCCGGCGCTGGGCCGGCTCTCCTCCGCGGCGGCGGGCTCGTGGCTCCCGTCCTCGGGGGCCATGCCGCGCATCCCCGGGCCCTGCGGCCCGCGGTGCTGCCACCGCTGGGTGAGCAGCGCGCGCAGCTTGTCACGCTGCTCCGGCGTCAGCACCTGGCGGCTCTGCTCCATGGTGCGGATTCGCGCCACGCGCCCATCCGCGCGCAGCTTCTCGATCTCGCGCACCTTGGTCTCGATCTTGGAGAGGTCCCGCGGCTTGTTGGCGTCCGCGGGGTCCGGCATCATCATCGTGCGCAGATCCAGCTCGGCCAGGCGACGGTCGGCCTGCCGCTTGATGGCGTCACGCTGCGCGTCCGTGCCGAGCTTGCGCAGGCTGTCGACCTGCGCCGGGGTCAGCGCCAGCTCCTGGCGGTGACGGAGCGCCAGCCCGGCCAGCGAGAAGCGGTGCATCTTGTGCCGGTGCCAGCCCCCGTGGCGGTGCATCGGCCCCTGCCGCCGCTCACCCATTCCCGGGCCGGGGCGCGGGGCGTCGGCCTGCGCCTGCGTGAGCTGCACGGCATCTTGTGCCTGCGCGGCGGGCGGCGCCTGTGCCGCGGCGGGCAGGGTCATGCCCAGTACCAGTGCCAGTGCTCCGAATGTGCCGGCAAATGTGCCGGCGAGTGCGCTGCGTGCCTTCATGGCATCTTCCTCCTTGCCCGTCGTTGCGGGCGTGTCGGCAACGGGGACTGCCTGGGCCCCCGATAGGTTCCACCCTTCTGCTCATACTGACGAGCGACCCGGGCGGCGCGTTGACCCCCGGGGGAGGATGGGCGGGGGGCCGGGCTCAGGAGGCGACGGCGGCGGCGACCTGGCGGGAGACCAGGCGGGCGTAAAGTCCGCGCCGGCGCAGGAGATCCTCGTGGCGCCCCTGCTCGATGACCCGGCCCTCGTCGAGCACCACGATCTGGTCGGCCGCCCGCACGGTGGACAGGCGGTGCGCGATCACCACGGTGGTGCGGGTGCGCGCCAGGCTCACGAGCGCCTCCTGCACCACCTGCTCGTTGACCGCGTCCAGGTGGGAGGTGGCCTCGTCCAGGATCAGGACCGGGGCGTCCCGCAGGAACGCGCGGGCGATGGCCACGCGCTGGCGCTGCCCGCCAGAGAGCTGCACCCCGCGCTCGCCCACCCTCGTGTCGAGGCCCTCGGGGAGCCCGGCCACCAGGGGTCCGAGGGCGGCCCGCTCGATGGCGGCGGCCAGGTCAGCGGGTGCCGCGTCGGGCCGCGCGATGCGGATGTTGCCGCCGAGCGTGTCGTTGAAGAGGTGCGTGTCCTGCGCCACCAGCGCGATGTGGCGGCGCAGGTCCTCGAGCGCCCACGCGCGCAGGTCGTGTGAGGCGAGCGTGATGGCGCCCCGCTCCGGATCCCAGAAGCGCAGGAGCAAGCTCGCGATCGTGGTCTTGCCCGCCCCGGACGGGCCGACCAGCGCGACGGTGGCGCCCGCCGGCACCGTGAACGACACGGAGGCGAGCGCGGGCCGCCGCCGTCCCGGGTAGGTGAAGGTGACGTCGTGCAGCGCGATGGCGGCCGCGTCGTCGCGTCGCGGCCCCGGGATCGCGACCCCGGGCCCGTCCGCGATCCGCACCGGCTCGGCGTGCACCGCGTGCACGCGCCGCGTGGCCGCGAGGGTGTCGGCGAGCTGGCGGCCCACCTGCGCGATCTCCCACACCGGCACGAAGGCGGACATGGCGAGCAGGGTGAGGAGCGGTAGCATCGCGCTCTCGAGCCGCCCCGAGGCCACGAGCCACGCGCCCACGCCGGTCACCGCGAGGCCGCCCAGCCCGGTGGCCACGTCCTGCAGCGCGGTCTGGCGCGCGAGGTCCGCCAGGAAGGGCATCCGCGCCTGCGCGTAGGCCGTCGCGCGCGCGGCGAGCGCCTCGCCCCGGCGTGCCTCCTGCTGGAAGGCCACGATCTCGCCCAGGCCCTGCACCGAGTCGACCGCGTGCGCGTTCAGCTCGCCGGAGGCTTCGCGGGCGCGCCCGCTCAGGCGGTCGATCCGCGCGCGGCCCAGCACCGGGCTCAGCGCCGCGTAGGCGAGGAACGGCAGCACCGCCGCCGCCATCGGCCAGCCGAAGACCGCGAGGGTGGCCAGCACCACCGCGGGCACGAGCACCGCGACCAGGCCCGGGGTGATGGTGTGGGCGAAGAAGTACTCGATCAGCTCGATGTCGTGCGTGGCCACCCCGAGCAGATCGCCGGTGCGTCGCGCGGAGAGGTAGGCCGGCCCCAGCGCCACCAGCTTGCGGAAGAAGCGCATGCGCATGTCCGCGAGCAGGCGATAGGCCATGTCGTGCGCGAGCCAGGACTCGAGCCAGTGGAGCACCCCCGCGGCCGGCGCGACCAGTAGCAGCGCCACCAGCAGCCCGCGGGTCGGCGCGCCGCGGCTCACCGCGCGCACGACCAGGGCGCTCAGCAGTCCGACCCCGATGAGCGCGGCGACGCGGGCCACGCCCAGCACGAAGGTGATGACGAGACGGGCGTGGTAGCCGGACGCCAGCCCGAAGAGGATGCGGCCCACCTCCCGCCAGCCCGGTCCCGCCGCCCGCAGCACCGCGGGCGCTTCCTCGCCGTCCGCGCTCGAAGGATCGCCGCTCCCGGGGGTGGCGCCATCGTTGGGCACGTCCACCGGCGCGTCGTCGAACCGCCCGTCGGCGCGGTGGCCGCCGCCGGCCTGCCCGGCCATGAGCCGCCGGTAGACGCCGTCGCGCGCCATGAGGGTCCCGTGAGTGCCGCTCTCCGCGACCGCGCCGTCGTCCAGGACCAGGATGCGGTCGGCCCCGATGATGCTCGAAAGCCGGTGGGCGAAGATGAGGGTGGTGCGGCCGCGCATGAGGCGGTCGAGCGCCTCCTGGATCGCGGCCTCGCTCTCCGCGTCGACCGAGGAGAGCGCCTCGTCCAGGATCAGGATCGGCGCGTCGCGCAGGAGCGCGCGGGCGATCGCGATGCGCTGGCGCTGGCCGCCGGAGAGACGCACCCCGCGCTCGCCCACCACGGTCTGGTACCCCTGCGGCAAGGCCGCGATCGCCTCGTGGATGTTGGCGTTGCGCGCGGCGGCCTCGAGCTCGGCCTGGGTCGCGTCGGGCCGGCCCATGCGCAGGTTGTCCTCGACGGTGCCGTGGAAGAGATAGGTGTCCTGGCTCACCACCGCGATCAGGCGTCGCAGGTCGTGGAGCGAGAGCTCGCGCAGGTCGTGCCCGCCCACCGTCACGCGCCCCGCGCTCGGGTCCGCGAAGCGCAGCAGGAGCCGCGAGATCGTGGACTTGCCGGCTCCGCTCGCGCCCACCACGCCGACGCGCTCGCCCGCCGCCACCTGGAACGCGAGGTCGCGCAGCGCCGGCCGGCGGCCGCCCGGGTAGGCGAAGGTGACGTGCTCGAAGGTGATCGAGGGTTGAATCGGGCTCGCGGTGAAGTGAGTGTTCTGGTCGAGGACCTGCGGCTGGACGGCGAGCAGGTCGCGGATGCCCTGGGCGGCGGAGAGGCCGAGCATGCCCTGGTGGAGCACCACGCGCAGCTCGCGGAGCGGGCGGAAGATCTCGACCCCGAGCATCAGCACCACCACCAGGGCGGTCAGCTCCATGCTCCCGGCCTGCACGCGATGGGCCCCGAGCCCGAGGGCGACCGCGGCGCCGAGCGCGATGCACACGTCGCTGATGCCGCGGGCCATGGTGTTGGTTCCGAGCAGCCACATGGTGGCCTGGAAGAGCGAGTGCCCGCGCTCCTCGAGCAGTCGGGCGCGCGCGCCGCTCTGGCCGAAGGCGGCCAGCGTCCGCAGCCCCTGGATCGCGTCGAGGAACTCGGCACCGTAGGCCTTGTAGGCGTGCGATCGCTCGAGGCTGTGGCGGCTGTCCCACCGGTGCCAGAGGGTGGGGAGGAGGAAGGTGGCCAGCGCGGCGGCCAGGATCACCCCGGCCAGCGGCAGGTCGATCGCGGCCACGATCGCGAAGATCAGGAACGGGGTCAGCGCGGAGACGAAGAGCTGCGGCAGGTACTGGCCGAAGTAGACCTCGAGCTGTTGCACGCCTTCGACCACCGAGAGGATGACGTCGCCGGTGCGGGTCTGGGTGAAGTGGGCGGGGCCGAGCGCGGTGATCTGCGCGTAGAGCGTCCCGCGCAGCCGCGCCTGGACGCGGGCCGCGGTGTGGTGCGCGACCATCGCGCGCCCATACTCGAGGAGCCCGCGGAGGGCGATGAGGGCCGCCACGCCGGCCACCGGCCACGCCAGGCGCCCGAGCGGGTCGCCCGCCAGCAGGCGGCCCAGCACCCAGCCGAGCAGCGCCAGCCGCGCGGTGCCCACGAGCACCGAGAGGAGCCCGGCCAGGGTGGCGCCCGCGATCCGCAGGCGGACGCCGCGGGTGAAGGCCCAGAGCCAGCCGTCGACGTACATGGCCGCCTCAGGCCCGCGCGCGCAGGCGGCCGGCCACCGCGCGCACCTTGCGGGGCGCCGCGAGCCAGATCGCCACCGCCGAGACGACGCTGCAGGCGATCGCGATCTGGAAGGCCAGCACGTAGGTGCCGGTGTGGTCGTGCAGCACCCCGGTGATCCAGGGCCCCACCGCGCCCCCCGCGATTGAGGAGAGCATCAGGGTGCCGAAGATCGAGCCGTAGTGCCGGCCCTGGAAGATCTCGGCCGGGATCGCGCCCACCACCGACGTGAGCCCGTAGCCGAGCATGCCCTGCGAGACCACCATCACGTAGAGGAGCGTGGGGGTGGGGGAGTCGGCGAGCAGCAGCAGGGTCGCGTAGCAGATCGCGAAGCCGAGCGCGCCCACCGTCCACACCCACTCACGCCCGATGCGGTCCGAGAGCCACCCGAGCGCGATCTGGCCCGGGATGCCGGCCAGGCTCACGATGCCGAGGGCCCACGCCGCGTCGGTCGGACGGAAGCCGATCTCGATGAGGTACTTGGTCTGGTGCACCTGCACCGCGTACCAGGCGAAGAGGCCGAGGAAGTAGCCGACCGCGATCCACCAGAAGCGGGCGGTGCGCGCCGCGCGGCCGAGCGTCCAGTCCACCGCGGCCCACGCCGCGTCGACCACGTTCGAGGGGCGCGCCGCGGCAGAGCCCGCGACCGCGCGGTCGCCGTCGGGCTCGAGCCCCATGTCCTCGGGCCGCCGACGCAGCAGGAGGTTCAGCGGGACGAGCAGGAGCAGCACGAGGAGGCCCATCGCCCAGCACGCGGTGCGCCACCCCGAGCGCCCGATGAGCGTCTGCATCCACGGGAGCAGGATGACCGAGCCCACCCCCACGCCGGAGAACGCGAGGCTCATCGCGAGGCCGCGCCGGCGCACGAACCAGTTGGGCAGGAACAGCGACTGGCCGGTGTAGCCGATGCAGACGCTGCCGCCGCCCACCATGACCCCGAGGGTGGCGTAGAGATGCCAGGGCTGCGTCACCACGGTGGCCAGCAGCATCCCGAGCCCGATCAGCAGCACGCCCAGCTCGATCACCACGCGCGGCCCCCGACGGTCCATGAGGCGGCCCAGCGACGGGCTCAGCCCCGCCGAGACCAGGAATCCGAACGAGAACGCGCCCGCGATGACCCCGCGCTCCCAGCCGAACTCGTCGAGGATCGGGGGGAAGAGCAGGGAGAACGCGGTGCGCGCGTTGATCCCCACCCCCATGGTGACGAAGACCACCGCCACCACGACCCAGCCGTAGAAGATGGGCAGGCGCACGAAGGGGGATTGTACGCCGTTTGACTCCGCAGTGGGGATTTGCCAGGATGTGCCGGCTGATCGGAAACCGTCGTGGTTCACTACGCAGCGCGTCGGCGCGGCGTGGACGCGGAGCGCGCGTCCGTCGCGCGTGTGAGGACTGCCCATGACCTCCCCGACCCCCGTCCTCGACATCACCCAGAACGAGAACACCGCCGGCCGCGCGGGCGACAAGCTCAAGGGCCGGGTGGCCTTCGTGACCGGCGGCACCCGCGGGATCGGGGCCGCCATCTGCCGCAGCCTCGCGAGCCAGGGCGCGGTCCTGGCCGCCGGCTACGCGGGCAACGACGACGCGGCCAAGAAGTTCGCCGACGCGTTCTCCGGCACCTACGTCACCGCGGTCAGCATCCACAAGGGCAACGTGGGCGAGGCGGCCGACTGCCGGCGCACCATCGACGAGGTGATCGGAAGCCACGGCCGGCTCGACATCCTGGTCAACAACGCGGGCATCACCATCGACAAGACGGTGCTCAAGCTCTCCGACGAGGACTGGTTCAAGGTGCTGAACGTCAATCTCTCCGGCGCGTTCTTCCTCTCGCAGGCCGCGCTGCGCCACATGGCGGAGCGGGGGAGCGGGCGCATCGTCAACGTCTCGTCGGTCATCGGCGAGACGGGCAACATCGGGCAGGCCAACTACGCGGCGTCGAAGTCGGGCCTGTTCGGCCTCACCAAGACCCTGGCCCGGGAGGCCGCCTTCCTGCTCGGCAAGGCGGGCCGGCTCGCGGATCCGGACGGGCTCGGCCTCACCGTCAACACCGTGACCCCCGGCTTCATCGCCACCGAGATGCTCGAGCACGTCCCGGCCAAGGTGCTGGAGAGGATCGTCGGGCAGATCCCGCTCGGCCGGCTCGGCAAGCCCGAGGAGGTCGCGCGGGTCGTGCACTTCCTGGCCGCCGATTCCTCGAGCTACATCACCGGTCAGGTCTGGGGGGTCAACGGCGGCCTGGACATGTAGCGAACCCAACCAACAGGAGATCCGATCATGTGCGTGGACGACGATTCCTTTCCTCCCATTCGCCCGATCGCGGGCGGCGCGGCCGGCTCGCGCGACTTCCACCTGACCTCCGCCGACGGCACCCGCGTCATGGCCCACGTGGCCCGCGCGGCCAAGCCCACCGGCGCGGGCATGGTAGTGATCCCGGACGTGCGCGGCCTGCACCCGTACTACAAGGAGCTGGCCGACCGCTTCGCCGAGATCGGCGTCGACTCGGTCGCGATCGACTTCTTCGCGCGCACCGCGCCCAGCGAGGACCGCAGCGAGAAGTTCGACTTCATGGCCCAGGTGCCGTTGACCAAGCCGGAGACGCTCCAGGCCGATATCGCGGCGGCCGCGGCCTACCTCCGGACTCCCGACGGCGGGCAGGTGAAGTCGCTCTACTCGGTGGGCTTCTGCTTCGGCGGGGCGCTCTCCTACCTGCAGGCCGCGAGCGGGCTCGACTACGCGGGGGTGATCGGCTTCTACGGCTGGCCGTCGGGGCTCAAGCGCTGGCCGGACCGTCCCAAGCCGGTCGACGCGGTGCCGCGCTACAAGTGCAAGGTCCAGTCGATCTTCGGGGGCGCCGACGAGGGCATCCCGCCCGCCGACGTGGAAGGCTTCGACGCGGCGTGCCGCAAGGCGGGGATCAAGCACGACATGAAGGTGTACGAGGGAGCGCCGCACAGCTTCTTCGACCGCAAGTACACCGAGTTCGCGGACGCGTCGGCCGACGCGTGGAAGCGCGTGCAGGCCTTCGTCAGCGGAAAGTAGGGATCACCTCGCGGGTCAGGATGTCGAGCGTCCGCCGCATCTGATCGAGGGAGAGGAGGCCGCTGGGGTTCAGCTCGGCGACGATGCCGGCGAGCCCCAGGTCCTCCGCGATCTCGCCCAGGCGGTCCCGGAGCGCGGGCGCGGTGCCGAACGCGACCCGCGTCTTCAGGATCTCGTCGTACGACATGTTGACGATGCGGTCGGCCATGGCCTGCCGGCGGTCGCCGGGACCGGCCCCGGCGCGCCCGAGTCCGGAGCGGACCAGCTCCACGTGCCGCTCGAAGAAGTAGGTCATCGCCGCTCGCGGCTCCTCGCGGGCGGCCTGCTCGGTCGGCGCCGCGTAGACCGGGATGCGCAGGAACACGTCCGCGGGGCCCGCCTGTCCGGATTCGCGCCACGCCTCGCGGTATGCCTTGAGGTGCCCGCGCAGCAGCGGGATGTCCAGGTCGCGCAGCCCGATGAAGAGGGGCAGGCCGAGCTTCGCGACCTGCGGGAAGGTCTCCGGCGAGTTGGCGGCCATGCGCATCGGCGGGTGCGGCACCTGGTAGGGTGTGGGCGCGACGGTCACGGTGGGGAACCGGTAGAACTGGCCCTCGTAGGTGAAGGGCTGGCCCTTCCAGGCCTCCCGGATGATCGCGAGGCACTCGAGAAAGCGGGCCTGGCTCTCCCCGTAGGGCACGCCGAGGAGATCGTAGGTGCGGGCCGAGCCGCTGCGGCCGACGCCGAAGTCCAGGCGGCCCTCGCTGAGCTGGTCGACGGTGGCCGCCTCCTCCGCGATGCGGAGGGGATTGCCCAGCGGGAGCACCTGCACCGCGATCCCGATCCGGAGGCGGCGGGTGCGCGCGGCCAGGAAGCTGGCGAACGCGAGGGGGGCGGACTGGATCGAGCGCGAGCCGTTGAAGTGGATCTCGCCGAGCCAGATGCCGTCGAGGCCGCCGGCCTCGGCCGTCTCCGCCAGCCCGATCGTCTCGCGCAACGTGGCGCTCTCGCTGACCCCACGGCGCCTCTCCTCGAGAAAGATCCCGAAGTGCATGAGCCCGGTTCCTCCGCCCGCGCATCTTGCGCCGGCGGCCCGGTGTCGTCAAGTCACCCCCGCGAGCCACGCCTCCGCGGCCCGGGGCGAGCGCAGGTGGACGATCCGGATGTGGGCGTGGCCGGGCTCGGCGAAGAGGCGCGGCAGGTCGCGGCGGTAACGCCAGTAGGTCGAGAAGAGCCAGTGGAAGAGCGACCGCTCCGACCAGAGCATCGCGTGCTCCCAGAGATTCTCGCGATTGCCGTTCCAGAGCACCTCGCGGGTGATCGCGCGGCGGAGGGTGCGGGCGGTCAGCCGGCCGAGCACGAGGGGCAGGGAGTAGTCGAGCCAGACGATGGTGTCGGCGCGGGGCCACACCAGATCGCGGACCGCGCCGTAGTTGCCGGCCACCACCCACGCCGGGCCCGCGATCGCCGCCTCGACCCGCGCCCGGAAGACGGCGGGCTCCGCGGGTGTCCAGGCCGCGCCCCAGAAGAGCGCGTCCAGCTCGACGAACTCCACCCCGCGCCGCCCGGCGAGTCGGCGGCCCAGGGTGGACTTGCCCGCGCCGGTGGCGCCGACCGTGATCACCCGCTGGAGGCGAGGGCGGTCGGGCGCCACGTCGCGCCGGCTAGATCTCCGAGTAGCCGCTGCCGCGGGAGTCGACGCCCCGGCCGCGCGCGGCCTCGATCCACCCGAACTCGCGGAGGATCTGCTGGCTGTAGGTCACCCGGCCGCTCACGCGTTCGACCGGCTCGGTGGCGAGCAGGAGCGCGGCGCGCGCCATCAGGATCGGCGGCTCCCCGCGCGGGTCGTCCAGACCGCTGACGAGGCGGTGATACACGGTGCCCGGAGTGGGCACGACCTGCGAGGGAGCCACCGAGGTGACCGAGACGCCGTACTGGAAGACCTCCGAGGCGAGGCCCTGGGTGAAGCGCTCGAGCGCGGCCTTCTCGGCTCCGTAGCAGGTGCCGCCGCGCGCGCCCACCGCCGGATCCGGGTAGGGCCCGCGCCCGGGGCCGATGGCGGAGCCCGACGAGATGTTCACGATCGCCCCGCTCCGGCGCGGGACCATGTCGGCGAGGACCAGCTGGCTCAGGACGAACGGGGCCTGGAAGTTCACCGCCCACGAGCGGAGCCACTTGCCGACCGGGTAGTCCTTCACCGGCACGTAGTAGGTCAGCGCGGCATTGTTGACCAGCACGTCGATCGGGCCGTACCGCTGGCGCGCCTCGAGGATCAGCCGCTCGCACTCGGCCGGCTCCGCGATGTTGGCGCCCACCGCGTGGGCGTCTCCTCCCGCCTCGTGGATGGCCGAGACCGTGCTCTCGAGCGAGCCCGCGAAGGGATGCTGGCCTTCCTGGACGGTGCGGGCCGCGCAGACCACGCGGCCGCCCTCGGCGGCGAAGAGCCGGGCGACGTCGGCGCCGATGCCGCGGCTCGCGCCGGTGACCACCACGACCTTGCCGTCGAGTCGGCCCATGAGCTCCTCCGGGCCGCTATTGTGCACGAGGGCGGCGTCCGGTCAACCCGGACGGGCCCGGGCGACCGGACGGCGGCCGCGCGGGCTAGGACATGCTGGACGGGGCGGCGACCCGTAGCCGCTCGCCCGGGAAGATGCGGTCCGGGCGATCGAGGCCGTTCCACTTCGCGAGCTGCTTGGTGGAGACGCCGTAGCGTTTGGCGATGCGCCACACCGTGTCGCCCGCCTGCACCACGTGAACGCCGGCGCTCGGGGCGGGCGCGGTCTTGCGCAGGGCGGCCGCGTCCAGCTCCACCGCCGCCTGAACCGCGGGGCTGCTCCCGAGCGGCACCTTGAGCCCGTAGGGCACGTCGGGCGGGGTCTGCTTCTGGCGCAGCTCCGGGTTCAGGGACTCGAGATCCTGCAGCGCGAGTCCGGAGAGGGCGGCCAGCCGCACGAGTCGGCTGCCCTTGGGGACCAGCACCTGCTCGTACTGCAGCGGCTCCTCGGGCACCACGCTGAAGCCGTAGCGCTCGGGCTGGCGGCCGATGAGGGTCGCGGCGTGGATGGCCGGCACGAAGTTCTTGGTCTCGTCGGGCAGGAGCGGGCTCTTGCGGAGCGCCCAGAAGTCGCGCGAGCCGGTGCGGTCGATCACCTGCTGGATCTTCCCGTCGCCGGTGTTGTAGGCGGCCTGGGCCAGGTCCCACGAGCCGAACTGGGCGTAGAGGTCACGCAGGTAGTTGGCGGCGGCCACGGTGGACTTCTCGGGGTCGAGGCGCTCGTCGAGCCAGCCGTCCACCCGCAGGCCGTAGAGACGGGCGGTCGGCGCCATGAATTGCCAGAGGCCCTTGGCTCCGGCCTGGGAGACGGCCACCGGGTTGAAGCCGCTCTCGATCATCACGGTGAAGACGAGATCCTCGGGGAGGCCCTTCTCGCGGAAGACGTCGAGGATCATCGGCAGGTAGCGTCCGGAGCGGGCGAGCCAGCCCTCCACGATGGCGCGGCGATAGCCGGTCTGGAATCGATCGAGGAAGAACCGGACGTGCTCGTTCACGTGCACGCGATACGCGGCCAGCGGCTTGGCCGGCGGCAGGACCACCACGCTCCGCTCCAGCGCCGGGGCCGGGGTGAAGCTGGCAGTCTGGACGGTGGCGGTGGGTGCCTCGGCCGGCTGGCCGAACGTCTCGGTCCACGTGGCTTCCGAGTACTTCGCCGCATATATGGACGAGTCGGCGGGCCAGGATGCGAGGATCGGCCCCTCCACCTGGAAGGTGGCGGGATCCACGGCCATGGCGATCGGAGTGGTCTCGACCTCAGCTTGGGCGGCCCCGGCGAGGGCCAGACAGCCGGTGAGGAGGATGGCAATGCCGGTCAGAACGGTCCGCGTTGACGTGCCCTGTGTTGTGAACATGAATCGCATCGATAGCAAGGCCCAAGCCACACATAAACTACGGTTTATATTGATGTTTTTAGGCTGACAGAGCCGCCAGAACGCCCTCTCTGGGTACGGGGCCACCCACCATGGGAGGTTTGCGCACCGCAGATTCTGCGCTGGTCATGGCCCGACCCGGAAGCCTCGACGCGACTTGACGCGGCGTCGACCTGGCCCCATGCTGTGCCCCACCAATGGCCCCGGCGCGAGCATCCGGTAGTCCGTACGACGGGTACGTGCGTCGTGTGACTCCGGCCCCGGACCCCGAGCTCACCCCGGTTGGTCCCGGCACGCCGGGCGGCGAATACCTGAGGCGATTCTGGCAGCCGGTCGCGTTCACCCTCGGCGAGGACCTCGTGGTCTTCCGCGACCGGAGCGGACGCATCGGCGTGCTCCACCTGCATTGCGCGCATCGTGGCACCTCGCTCGAGTTCGGCATTCCGGTCGAGCACGGCCTGCGTTGCTGCTATCACGGCTGGGTGTTCGACGTCGACGGGCGCTGTCTCGAGACGCCGGGGGAGCCCGCGGGGAGCCGGCTCTGCGAGCGCGTGTGGCAGGGCGCCTATCCCGTCCACGAATTCAGCGGGCTCGTCTTCGCGTACCTGGGCCCGCCCGACCGGGTCCCCGCGTTCCCGCACTACGATTCCTTCGACGTGCCCGGGCACGTCCTGATGCCGGCGGCGGAGTTCACGCTGCCGTGCCACTGGCTCCAGGTGAAGGACAACAGCATGGACCCGGTGCACACCGCGTTCCTGCACGCGCTGTCGAGCGGCTACCAGTTCACGCCCGCGTTCGGAGTCGTGCCGGAGCTGGAGTGGCTCACCACCGAGGCGGGCATGGTCTACATCGCGACCCGCCGGGTGAATGACCTGGTGTGGGTGCGCGTCTGTGACTTCATGCCGCCGAACGTGCACCAGTTCACGCGCGAGCTCGAGGAGGCGGCCGAGCCCAAGCCGGCGAGCCGGGCGGTGATCATCCGCTGGGCGGTGCCCAACGACGACACCCACACCACCAACTTCGAGCTGGCCCAGGTGGACCCCGCGTGGGGCCTCACCCCGGAGGAGGTCGCCCGGCCCGGCTTCGGCCAGTCCGGCGACCGGTCCTACGACGCGCGGCAGCGCTTCCCGGCCGACTACGACGCGCAGTCGAGCCAGCGGACCGTCGCGGTCCACGCGGTCGAGCATCTCGCCTCGACGGACCGCGGGGTGATCATGCTGCGACGGATCGTCCGCGACGGCATCCGCGCGGTGCAGGCCGGCCAGGACCCCTGGGGCACGCACTGGCCGGAGGGCAAGATCGTCCCGACCTACACCCAGGACCTCGTCCTGCGCCTGCCGCCCGCCCCCAGCCCGGAGGCGGACCACCGGCTGCTCCGCGAGACCGGACGCCGGGTCGTCACCGGCTGAGCCGGCCCGCCCCATGTGGATCGTCCGGATCGCGCTGGACCGGCCCTACACCTTCGTCGTCCTCGCGCTGCTCATCCTGATCGCGAGCCCGGTGGTGATCGCGCGCACGCCCACCGACATCTTCCCCTCGATCAACATCCCGGTCATCGCGGTCGCGTGGCAGTACAGCGGGCTCAACACCGAGGAGTTGGAAGGGCGGATCACCACCTCCTACGAGCGCGTGCTCACCACCACGGTGGACAACATCCAGCGCATCGAGTCCACCACCGTGAACGGGCAGGCGATCATCAAGGTGTACCTGCAGCCGAACGCGCGGCTCGACACCGCCAACGCCCAGATCACCGCGATCTCCCAGACCGTGCTCCGCCAGTACCCGCCCGGGATCGGGCCGCCGCTCATCATCAACTTCAGCGCCTCCAGCGTGCCGATCCTGCAGCTCGCGCTCTCCGGGGAAGGCCTCGCCGAGCAGCAGCTCTTCGACCTGGGCGTCAACTTCCTGCGTCCCCAGCTCGTGACCATCCCGGGGGTGGCCATCCCGTACCCGTTCGGGGGCAAGCAGCGCCAGGTCATGGTGGATCTCAATACCCGGATGCTGCAGGCCAAGGGGCTGGCTCCCAACGACGTGCTCAACACCATAAATCTACAAAATCTGATCCTGCCCTCCGGCACCGCCAAGATCGGCCAGTTCGAGTACTACGTGAACCTCAACGCGTCGCCCCGCACGGTGCCGGAGCTGGCCGACCTGCCGATCAAGGTGGTGGGCAACTCCACCATCTACCTGCGAGACGTCGCCAACGTGCGCGACGGCTTCAGCGTGCAGACCAACATCGTGCGCCGCGACGGCCGCCGCGGCACGCTCCTCACCGTGCTCAAGGCGGGCGACGCCTCGACCCTCGACGTGGTCGACAACATCCGCGCCGCGATCCCGCGGGTGGCCACCACCCTGCCGCCCGAGCTGAAGGTCGACCTGCTCGCCGACCAGTCCATCTTCGTGCGGGGGGCGATCTCGGGCGTGATCCACGAGGCGATCATCGCGGCCTGCCTGACCGCGCTGATGATCCTGCTCTTCCTCGGCAGCTGGCGCAGCACCCTGATCATCGCGGTCTCGATCCCGCTGTCGATCCTGACCTCGGTGATCGTGCTGAGCTTCCTGCGCGAGAC
>WNFD01001736.1_pt1 | contig 21941 bp, 18 predicted proteins | sample 5400491 | NCBI WGS metagenome assembly WNFD01 (sample SAMN13153343, study PRJNA577476) | soil metagenome | isolation source: 120 cm saprolite under Douglas fir tree site 2 hole 2 replicate 2 | place: USA:California | collected 2015-04-18
TCTGCCGGATCAGCGCCACGGACACCGGCGCGGTCTTGGCGGCGATCTCCTTGGCGAGCGCGCGGGCTGTCGGCAATAATTCGTCAGGCGGCACCACCTTGCTGACGAGGCGGCCGGCGAGCGCCTCCTGCGCAGGAAATACCCGCCCGGTGTAGCACCATTCCAGCGCCTGTGAGATGCCGACGATGCGCGGCAGGAACCAGCTCGAGGCGGCCTCGGGCACGATGCCGCGCTGGGAGAACACGAAGCCGAACCGCGCGGCCTCGGAGGCGATGCGGATATCCATCGCAAGCTGCATGGTGACGCCGATGCCGACCGCCGGGCCGTTGACCGCGGCGATCACGGGCTTGAGGCACTTGAAGATGCGAAGCGTGACCTGGCCGCCGCCGTCGCGCACATTCGCATCGCTGTAGTCGACCTTACCGTCGGCAAGGCGCTTGACCGGCCCGCGCCGCGCGTCGCGGTCGAAGGTGTCGGCGCCCGACGACAGGTCGGCGCCGGCGCAGAAGCCGCGCCCGGCGCCGGTCACGATGATGGCGCGGATGTCGTCATCCTTGTCGGCGCGGTCGAAGGCGTCGATCATCTCCTGCTGCATGGCGGCGTTGAAGGCGTTGAGCTTGTCCGGCCGGTTCAACGTGATGGTGAGGATCTGCTCGGCGACCTCGTATTTGATCGTCTCATACGCCATGGGTGTTTCCTTCCTATTGTTTTGTGTCGTGCGGTTCAAGCACTCCGTCATGCCCGGCCTTGTGCCGGGCATCCACGTCTTACTTTTTTGAGCAGCAAAGACGTGGATGGCCGGGCAAAGGCGAGCGGAAGCGACGCCGTCCTTCGGACCGCTATGCCCGGCCATGACGGAAATTAGGTGCCTTACTTCGTTGGCGGGCTTGGCCAGGGCCGTTGCGCGCCGCGCAGGCCTTCGAACGCCTTGGCCATGGCGAGCACGCCGATATCGTCGAAGCGGCGGCCGATGATCTGCACGCCGATCGGAAAGCCGTTGCCGTCATAGCCGCCATTGATCGACAGCGCCGGATTTTCCGACATGTTCCAGGGCACGGTGTAGGCGATGTGCTCGAAGGGCTTTTCCGGATCGTTGATGGGCGAGGCGAACTCGGCGGCGAAATTGACCACCGGCGACACCGGCGAGATGACGTAGTCGAGTTCGCAGAACAATTTTGCGGCGGCGGCGCGGATCGCCATGGTCATGTTGAAGCCGCGGATCACGTCGACGCCGGAAAGTTTCGCGCCGCGTTCGGCCCATTGGCGGATGTAGGGCAGGGCCTTGCCGCGCTCCTCGGGGGCGAGCTTCGACAGGTCGTCCCACATCCGCGCGCGCCAGAATTCGTCGAGCCCGTCGAGCATTTCGCGCGTCAGGATGCCGTCGATCTCGGTGACGACGGCGCCGGCCGACTCGAAGGCCTTGGCCGCCTTCACCGCGACCTCGCGCACCGGTTTTTCCAGCGCCTGCCCGACGCCGAGGTCGAGCATCAGCCCGAGCCGCAGCTTGCGCGGCGATTTTTTCTCCAGCGCCTTCCAGTTGATGCTGTCGGGCGGCAGGCTCATGCCGTCGCGCCGATCGGGCTTCGACAGCACGCTCATCATCAGCGCGGTGTCATCAACCGTGCGGGTCATCGGGCCGGCGACGCGGCCGACATAGGGCGGATCGATCGGGATGCGCCCGAGGCTTGGCTTCAATGCGACGAGGCCGCACCAGCACGCCGGCAGCCGCACCGAGCCGCCGATGTCGGTGCCGAGATGCAAGGGGCCGTAGCCGGCCGCCCCCGCCGCGCCCGCGCCCGCGCTGGAGCCGCCGGGGTTCTTGCTGAGGTCCCAGGGGTTGCGGGTGAGCGGGTGGAAGCTCGAGAGCCCGGACGACAGCATGCCGTAATCGGGCATGGTGGTCTTGGAGAAGATCACCGCGCCGGCCTCGCGCAGGCGCGCCGCGGGCGGCGCATCAGTGGGCGCGGGCACGAGCTTGACGCTGGCGGCGCCAAGCGGCACCGGCTGGCCTTTGGTCGCGACATTGTCCTTGATGGTCACCGGCACGCCGTCGAGCGCGCCTGCCGGCTCGCCATTGTGCCAGCGCTCGGTCGAGGCCGCGGCGGCCGCGCGCGCGCCGTCGGGATCGTAGGCGTACAGCGCCTTGATGTGCGGCTCCCAGGCCGCGACATGCGTCAGCACGTCTTCCAGCACCTCCGACGGCGAGAATTGCTTGGCGCGAAAGCCCGCGATGATGTCGACGGCGGAAAGATCGTGAAGGGAGGTAATCCCTTCCTGCGACGCTGTCTCATGCATGGGAACCTGCCGGAAGACGGGTTTCGATGATGCGGGCGAACATGCTGGCGCCGACAGGCAGAATTTTGTCGTCCAGCACATAGCCCGGATTATGCATGGGCACCGAGCCGTCATGGCCGATCCAGAAATAGGCGCCCGGCACGGCCTGCATCATGTCGGCGAAATCCTCGCTGCTCATCTTCGGTGTCGAACGGGTGAAGACCTTGGACGGATCGACGACGGTGCGCGCGACCTGCTCGACCACTCTGGACTGCTCTTCCTGGTTCACCAGCACGCTGAATGTGTCACGAACGTCGGCGATGATCTCGACCTGGAATGTCGCGGCAATGCCGGCGCAGATCGCGCGGATGCGCTCGCGGATCAGCGCGCGGGTCTCGTCGGAAAACGCGCGCACGGTGCCGCAGAGCCTGGCCTCGCCCGGAATCACGTTATAGGCGGAGCCGGCGTGGATCTGGGTGATCGACAGCACCGCGGGCTGCAGGGGATCGACGTTGCGGCTGACGATGGTCTGCAGCGCCTGGCCGAGCGTCATCGCGATGACGACGGCGTCCTTGGAGCGCTCCGGCATCGCGCCATGCGCGCCGTAGCCCTGGATCGTGATGTCAAAGAAGTCGGCGCCGGCCATCGCGGGCCCCGGCAGGATCGCGATCTCGCCGTGGTTCATGTCTGGCGCGTTGTGCAGGCCATAGACCTCGTCGCAGGGAAACTTCTCGAACAGTCCGTCCTTGATCATGGCACGCGCGCCGCCGAGGCCTTCCTCGGCGGGCTGGAAGATGAAATGCACGGTGCCGTCGAAATTGCGGGTCTCGGCGAGATAGCGCGCGGTGCCGAGCAGCATGGTGGTGTGGCCGTCATGGCCGCAGCCGTGAAAGCGGCCGGGAATGGTCGAGCGCCATCGCAGATTGGTGTTCTCCTCCATCGGTAGCGCGTCCATGTCGGCGCGCAAACCGATGCGCTTGTTGCCTGCGCCCTTGCCCTTGAGCACGCCGATCACGCCGGTGCCGCCCAGACCGCGATGCACCTCGATGCCCCATTGCTTGAGCTTCTCGGCAACGATGCCGGAGGTGCGGACTTCCTCGAAGCCGATCTCGGGATGCGCGTGCAGGTCGCGGCGGATGGCGGTGAGTTCGTCGGCGAAACCTTCGATGCGGTCGATCAGGGGCATGTCTGTTGTCCGGTTGTCCGAGATTTAAGTTGCGGGATTGAAAGCAGGGCCGTTCGGCTTGATGCGGATGCCCCGCCGCAGCCGCGTCCACGGCAGCGTGGCGGGATCGGCGGGCATCGCGCCGGGCGCGGCGCAGATCAGGAGTTTCTCGGCGATCGGCTCGAAGTCGGCGCGGAAATGCACCGAGCTCTTGTTGACGAGGATCGCTTGCTCGGTCGGCTCGATGCCGACATAGCGGTACATCGACTGATCGGCGAGCTGCGCCTTGTGCGAGCTCACGACCACGCGGATGTCGCCGATCCGCAAAGCCGCCGACAGCCCCATGTCCATGTCGCGGCCGCCAAAATAGGGCCCGGGGGCTATGAACTTTCCGTCGGACAGCTTTTCCACCACGAAGGTTTCGTGGTATGGCGCATCGCCGGGAATGCCGGACTTGCCGCCGAGCGCAAGCGTAACCGTCGCGCCGACGCCGGCCTCATGCGCGGCCTTGGCCGATTGCGGATCGTAGATCACGCCGGTCGCGGCGCGGCTCGCCTGGTTGCGCACCAGCGCGCGCAGCATGCCTGTGGTGTCGGAATCGCCGCCGGCGCCGGGATTGTCCTGGGTGTCGGCGATGATGATGGGCTTCTTCGCCGACTTCGCCAGCTCCATCGCATGGCGCACGCCATCATCGGGCGAATAGATGCGGCCGTCGAAATCGTTTTCGTGGCTTTCGACCAGAGCGGCGATTGCGTCGGCCGCTGCATCGGCGTCGGCCTGCGTCCTGCCATAGGCAAACACGCTCGCCCCGCAACCGGAAAAATCGGCGGCCGGAAAACCGGGAGCGAACGACAGCGTCGGCACCGCGTCGTTCTCCAATGCCGCCAGTTTTTCATAGATGCCCTTGGTCGGCTGATCGTTGGTGCATTGCCAGCTGATCGGAATCAGGAACGGCAATTGCCGGAAGGCCGTTGCGAAGCGCTGCTTCGTCTTCAGCAATAAAGCGAGATGTTTCGCCGCGGCGCGGCCGGTGTCGGCCATGTCGATGTGAGGGTAGGTGCGGTAGGCGATCAGCGCGTCGGCGTGCTCGACCATGTCCGGCGTCACATTGGCGTGCAGGTCGAGGCTCGCGACCAGCGGGACGTCCTGGCCGATCAGCTTGCGGACCCGCGCGAGAATCTCGCCTTCGCCGTCGTCGAGATGCTCGGTCACCATCGCGCCGTGCAAATCGAGATAGACCGCATCAAGCGGGCCGGCGGCGGCGATGCCGTCGACCATCACCTTGACGATGCGCTCGAACGCGTCCTTCGTGACATGCGCCGACGGGCTCGCGCCACAGGAAATGGTCGGCACCAGCTCCCAGCCATTGGCCTCGGCGGCGCCAATGAAACCCGCCAGTCCGACATTGATGTTTCGCATGACCTTGAGCACGTCGCTGCCCAGCGCCATCGAGGGCCAGCCGCCGCCATGGACGAAGTCGTCATAGGTCGCCTTCGTCGGCGCGAAGGTGTTGGTCTCGTGCAGAAAGCCGCCAACGGCGATACGGGTCATCAAGAGGTCTCGACGAGTGGTTTAGCGGGCGACGTTAGACCTGTCGTCGCGGCTGACGCAAGCGATGAAGCAATTCCGTTTTGCATGCCGTGCAACTAACCCCGTCATTGCGAGGAGCAAAGCGACGAAGCAATCCAGGCTGTCTCCCGGGAGGGATTTCTGGATTGCTTCGCTTCGCTCGCAATGACGGAGGCCTAGGCGGTCGCGACCGCATCAACTGAAACCGGCCTGAAATTCGCGAAATCCCAGCCGCGTCCGGGCGCGGCGTCGAGCAGCGCGCGGGTGTAGGGCTGTTGCGGATGGGTCAGCACCTGTGCCGCCGGGCCCTGTTCGACGACACGGCCGTGCTGCATCACGACGACCTCGTCGCAGATCTGCGCCGCGACACGGAGGTCATGGGTGATGAACAACAGTGCGATGCCGAGCCGCTGCTGGATTTCGTCGAGCAGTTCCAGCACCTGCGCCTGCACCGAGACGTCGAGCGCGGATACGGCTTCGTCCGCCACCAGCACGTCCGGATCGAGCGCCAGCGCACGCGCAATGGCGATGCGCTGGCGCTGGCCGCCGGAGAACTGATGCGGATAGCGCGAGACGCTGTCCGCCGGCAGGTCGACGAGTTCCAGCAATTCGCGCGCCTTCTTCAGCGCATCAGTACGCGGCATGCCGTAATTGATCGGCCCCTCCGCGATGCTCTCGCCGACCGTGACGCGCGGGTTGAGCGAACGATAAGGGTCCTGGAAGATGATCTGGATGCGCTTGCGATGCGGCTGCAGCAGCCGGCGCGACAGTTCGGAGATTTCGCGCCCGACCAGGCGGATGCCGCCCGAGGTCGGATCGATCAATCGCAGGATGCAGCGGGCCACCGTCGATTTGCCCGAGCCGCTCTCGCCGACGATGCCGAGCGTGCGGCCCTTGCGCAAGGTGAGCGTGACGTCCTTGGCGGCTGCGACCTCGCGCGCTTTGCCGAGGAACGAGCGCTCACGATAGACCTTGCTGAGCTCGTTGGCCTCCAGCACCACCGGCTCTCGTGTCTCGGGGCGCGGTGGCCGCGGCACCAGGCTCGGCACGGCGGCGAGCAGGTTGCGGGTATATTCCATCGAGGGCTGACGCAGGATGCCGTCGAGCGAACCGGTTTCGACCAGCCGGCCGGAACGCATCACGGCGACGCGGTCGGCGATCTCCGCGACCACGCCCATGTCGTGGGTGATGAACAGCACCGCGGTGCCGTGATCGCGCTGCAGGTCGCGAATCAGCGTCAGGATCTGCTTTTGCGTGGTGACGTCGAGCGCGGTGGTCGGCTCGTCGGCGATCAGAAGCTTCGGCTCCAGCACCAGCGCCATCGCGATCATGATGCGCTGGCGCTGGCCGCCGGAGAGCCGATGGGGATAGGAGGCAAAGATGCGCTCGACTTCGGGCAGCCGCACCTGCTCCATCATGTCGAGGATGCGCTTGCGGCGGGCGCGGGCGTCGAGATCAGTGTGGGCGCGCAACACCTCGTCGATCTGACGGCCGACCGGCACCACCGGATTGAGTGCGGTCATCGGCTCCTGGAAGATCATCGCCATCGTGGTGGCGCGCAATTGCCGCAGGCGCCGGTCGCTCGCGGTCAAAAGTTCCTCGCCGACCAGCTTGATGCTGCCACCTGTCGCGGCCAGCGAGCCCTTCGGCAACAGGCCCATCGTCGTCAGCGACGTCACCGATTTGCCCGAGCCGCTTTCGCCGACCAGGCACAGCGTCTCGCGCTCGCGGACCTGCAGCGACACGCCGTCGATGATGCGGGGGCCCTGCGATGTCCTGCCGAGGCCAACGACGAGATTGTCGATGTCGAGGATGATGTTGCTTGGAGCGACGGTCATACCATTTTCCCGCTGTCATTCCGGGGCGACGCGAAGCGGCGAGCCCGGAATCCATAACCCCGGACTGTGGTTATGGATTCCGGGCCTGCGCCTTCGGCGCATCCCGGAATGACGAATGGTGAGAGTCTTGTCCCAATCATTTCGCGCCCTCGCGTTGTTTCATGCGGGGATCGAGCGCGTCGCGGGCGGCGTCGCCGATCAGATTGACGCTGAGGATCGCAATCGACAGCAGAAGACCCGGCCAGAAGATCAAGGACGGCTTGATCTGAAAATAGGAGCGGCCTTCCGCCATGATGTTGCCCCAGGTCGGCGTTTCCGGGCTGATGCCGGCGCCGAGAAAGGAGAGGATCGCCTCGGTCAGGATGGCGGAGGCGCAGACATAGGTGCCCTGGACGATCAAGGGCGCGACCGTGTTCGGCATCAGGTGCCGCCACATGATCTTGGGCAGGCTCGTGCCGAGCGAGATCGCGGCCTCGACATAGGGCTCCTCGCGCGCCGACAGCACGACCGAGCGCACCAGCCGCGCCACGCGCGGAATCTCGGGGATGGTGATCGCGACCATGACGGTTGCCACGCTCGCGCCCGACAGCGAGACCACGGCGATCGCGAGCAGGATGCTCGGGATCGCCATCAGTCCGTCCATCACCCGCATCATCACGGCGTCGATCCATTTGAAGAAGCCGGAGACGAGGCCGATGACGAGGCCAATGCCGACCGAAAACACGGCGGCGCCGAGCCCGATCAGGAGCGAGATGCGTCCGCCATGGATGATCCGCGACAACACGTCGCGGCCATAGGCGTCGGTGCCGAGCAGGAACTGCGCGCTGGATGGCTTCAGCCGTTGCGACGGCGCCAGCAGCAAGGGATCGTGCGGCGCGAGCAACGGCGCGAGGATCGACGCCGCCACGATCAGCGCCAGGCAGACGCTCGCGACCGCGATGATCGGCGAGGACGTCAGAAATCCGAGGCGCGGCCGCAACGGCGTTGTGATCGGGATCGACGGCTCGGGGAGGGTTTCGATCGCCATCGATATCTGGCCTCAATAGCGGATTCTGGGATCGAGCAGCGTGTAGGCGACGTCGATCAGGAGATTGACGGTGACATAGATCAGCGAGGTCAGAAGGATCATCGCCTGGATCACGGGATAATCGCGCGCCAGCACCGCATCGACGGTGAGCCGCCCGATGCCCGGCAGGTTGAACACGCTTTCGGTGACGACGACGCCGGAGATCAGCAGCGCAAAGCCGGTGCCGATCACGGTGATGACGGGGACGGCGGCGTTGCGCAGGCCATGGCGCAGCAATACCGCGATCTCGTTGATGCCCTTGGCGCGCGCGGTGCGCACGTAATCCTCGCCCAGCACGTCCAGCATCGCCGCCCGCGTCATGCGCGCGATCAGGGCGACATAGATGAAGGAGAGCGCGCAGGTCGGCAGAATGATGCGCTCGAAGAACGGCCCGAAGCCCGCGGTGATGCTCTTGAAGCCCTGCACTGGCACCCAGCGCAGATCGATCGCAAAAAGCTGGATCAGGACATAGCCGATCACGAACACCGGGACCGAGAAGCCCAGCACCGACAATCCCATCACGAAGCGGTCGATCCAGGTGCCGTGTCTCCACGCGGCGATGACGCCGAGCGGCACCGCGATCAGGATGGCGAGGATGATGGTCGAGAGCGCGACTGAGATCGAAGGCTCGATGCGCGAGCCGATCATTTTCAGGACCGGCACGTTTGAGATCAGCGACACGCCGAGATCGCCATGCAGCAGCTTGTTGACCCAGGTGAAGAACTGGACGTAGAGCGGCTCGTTGAGGCCGAGCGAGGTGCGGATGCGTTCAAGCTGCGCGGGCGTCGCATTGTCGCCCGCAAGCACGGCGGCGGGATCGCCCGGCGTCAGCCGCAGCAGCAGAAACACGAACAGCGCCACCACGCCCATTACGGGAATGGCGGCCAGCACGCGGCGAAGCAGATATCCGAGCATCGGAGCGTCCGTCCTAGGCTTCAGCGGCTTCAGCGCAACTTTGTGTTGGCGACACGCGACGGTGAATGCTTTTGCATGTTTCGGGAAGCCGATATTTGACGCATTCTCGCATATTTTCCAGCCGTCGCCTTATCTGCCGGAAGTGGTTTGCAAGCGCCGTGCCATCGCACAAACCCGATGCACGCGCGTCCTTTCACGCCACGCGGTTTTCGCCGACCGACATCGCGCAGATCCGGGACAGATGCGTGTAGGGTAGTCCGGTCTCCTCGGCCCAGGCATTGAACTGCGCCTGCACCTTGGCGAGATCGCCCTTGGATTTGACCTCGTCTGCGATGTCGAGACCGGCATCGCGCAGACAGGCCACGACGTCCTGCGAGGTGACGAATCCATCCCAGCCGACGAAACGCAGGAACATCTGTCCGGTGTTGCCGCCGAGCCGGCTGCCGCGCTTGGCGAGCAGATCGAGCAGGCCGATCTCGTCGGAGGAGGGCCATTTGGCCAGGAACCTGCCGAAGCTGCCATGTTCCCCGGCAATCGCCTGCACGAAGGCGGCATTCTCGCGCACCGAGAGAATTTTCGCGCCGTTGCGCACGATGCGCGTGTCGGACATCAAGCGGTCCCAGAATTCATCCGGCTGGAACGTCAGCTTGGCGGGCTCGAACCCAAGGAACGCGTCTTCGAATCCGGGCCATTTCGTTTCGATCACGCTCCAGGCAAAGCCTGCGGAAAACACCCGCTGCGTCATCTCGGACAGAATGCGATCGTCGGACAGTTTCGCTAGCGCACTCGCGTTCGGTTTCTTGGGCAGCAGTCTTTCCAGCGCCTTCGGTCCACCCTTGCGTTTCTCCGCGCGGGCACGAATGGTCTTGAACGAGACGGCGCTGGTCTTGTTCGGCGCCTGCTTTGCCGCTTTCCTTGCCGCTTTCCTTGCCGCCTTCTTTGCCGATTTGGCCATCGGTGCACCCGGATCTCAGTCGAGCGTCGCCAGCAGTCCCGCCATCAGCCGGCCGCGCTCGGCGAGACTCTCGACGATGATGTGTTCGTTCAGGGTATGCGGATCGGCGCCGCGTACGCCGAGGCCGTCGAGCGTCGGGATGCCCATCGCGCCGGTGAAATTGCCGTCCGAGCCGCCGCCCGCGGACGCATGCGGCAATTCCATGCCGAGTTGGCCGGCAAGCTCGCGCGCCTTCTCGTAGAGCGCCATGGTGCCGGCGTCCGGCTCCCACACCGGCCGCGTCACACCGCGCGTGACGGAGAAGGTCACGTCGTCCGCGGTAGCGGACAGCGCGAGCATGCGCTCCACGCCGCGATCGAGATCGGCCTGCCGCTTGGCCATGCTCAAGGCTTCGCCGGTGCAGGTGGTGGCGACGCAATTGACCCATCGGCCGCCATGCACGATGCCGACGGAGAAGGTGCAGTCCTCCGTCGTCATGCCGTCGATCTCGATGACGCGCCGCGCCATCTCGCGGATCGCGGAGCGTCCGGAAGAGAGATTGGCGCCGGCATGGCTCGGCTTGCCGGTGGCCTCCAGGTTGAAGCGTGCGATCGCGTAGCGCCCGGTGACGACGCCGTTGTTGGCGCGGCCGGGTTCAGGCACCAGCACATATTTGTTGCGCGCCGCTTCCGCCTCGATGATGTCGCGGGTCGACGGCGTGCCGACCTCCTCGTCCGGCGTGAACAGCACCGTGATCGGCAGCGGCGTGGTGAACGAGGCACGCGCCAATTGCCGGATCGCTTCGAGCGACAGATAGCTGCCGCCCTTCATGTCGTAGATGCCGGGGCCGTAGCATTTCTCGCCCTCGCGCCGGAACGGCAATTTCTCCAGCGTGCCGATGGGATGAACGGTATCGAAATGCCCCGCGATCAGGATTCCCGGCTCGCCCTGCTTCGGATGCGGAAAGCGGGCACGGACGCAGCCGGCAAAATCCTGGCGCCCGGCGATGCGCTCGATGCTCGCGCCCATGACAGCCATGTCGCGCGCGGCGAGATCGAGCATGCGCTCGACCGCGGCCGCATCCCAGGTCGGGCTTTCGCACTCGACCCAGGTGCGCAAACCCTGCAGCATGGACTCGGAGTCAAAAGGAAGATTGGCAGGGTTCATGGAATTGTCTCAACTCTTGTCCCAACTTTTGGAAGCCATCGCGCGTCTTGGAAGGCGTCACGCGGTATGCATACGAGCATGATCCGACCGGGGTTTGTAAAGCGGCAGATGCGCGGAGGTGGCCGTCGCCCAAATCGCGATTGACGCGCAAGGCGCTTGGTGCAAGTCTCAAATACTCAGGATTTACAGCGTGTTAGTCCGCCTAAATAACGGACTTCATGCATAATCGGTCATCGCGCTTTGACTAGTTTGACGTCAGGAGACGAAGGAATGTTTCACATCTCTCGCCGCAGACTTTCCGGGAGCCTTGCCAGGATACTTGCCGGGAGCCTTGCCAGGATCGCGCTGAGCGTTGCGTTGCCCGCACTCGCGCTCTCCGTTGCTTGGACGCCGCAGGCCGAGGCTGCCGGCAAGACCATCAGCGCGGTGATGCATTCGGATCTGCGCATCATCGATCCCATCTTCACCACCGCCTACATCACCCGCGATCATGGCTACATGGTCTACGACACGCTGGTGGCGACCGACGCCAATTTCAAGATCCAGCCGCAGATGGCGGACTGGAAGGTCTCAGACGACAAGCTCACCTACACCTTCACCTTGCGCGACGGTCTGAAATGGCACGACGGCACGCCAGTGACGGCGGAGGATTGCGTGGCCTCGCTGAAGCGCTGGGGCAAGGTCGACGGCATGGGCCAGAAGCTGATGGATTTCACCGCCAGCATCGAGGCCGCCGATCCCAAGACCATCACGCTGAAACTGAAAGAACCCTACGGCCTGGTGCTGGAATCGATCGGCAAGCCGTCATCCCGCGTCGCCTTCATGATGCCGAAGCGGCTGGCGGACACGCCGCCGGACAAGCAGATTCCCGAGCAGATCGGGTCCGGACCGTTCAAGTTCGTGGCTGCCGAATTCCAGCCCGGCGTGAAGGCGGTCTATGAAAAGAACCCCGATTACGTGCCGCGCAAGGAAGCACCGAGCTGGACCGCCGGGGCTAAGGTGGTGAAGGTCGATCGCGTCGAATGGATCACCATGCCGGACGCGCAGACCGCGGTGAACGCGCTGCAATCCGGCGACATCGATTTCATGGAAAATCCGCCGTTCGAGATGCTGCCGATTCTGGAGGGGAACAAGGATCTCAAGGTCGAGGTCCTGAACAAGTTCGGCTTCCAGACGCTCGGGCGCATGAACTTCCTTCATCCGCCGTTCGACAACGTCAAGGTCCGCCGCGCCGCCTTCCTGGCGATGAACCAGAAGGATGTGCTCGACGCGCTCGTCGGCAATCCCAAATATTATCAGATCTGCGGCGCCTTCTTCGTCTGCGGCACGCCGCTCGAAACCGATGTCGGCGCGGAAAGCCTGGTGAAAGGCAACGGCATGGCCGAAGCGAAGAAGGAACTCGCCGCCTCCGGTTATGACGGCACGCCGGTCGTCATCATGGCGCCGGGCGACGTCGTGACCTTGAAGGCCCAGCCGGTCGTCGCCGCGCAATTGTTGCGCGAGGCCGGCTTCAAGGTCGACCTGCAGGCCACCGACTGGCAGACCGTGGTGAGCCGCCGCACCAGCCAGAAGCCGCCGAAGGAGGGCGGCTGGAACATGTTCTTCACCAACTGGGTTAGCGCCGACGTGGACAATCCCGTGTCGAACCTCTCGATCGGCGGGCAGGGCAAGAATGGCGGCTGGTTCGGCTGGGCCGAGAATGCCACGATCGAGAAATTGCGCGATCAGTTCGCGCGCTCGGGCTCGCTGGACGAGAAGAAGAAGATCGCCGCCGAGATCCAGAAGGAAGCCTATGAGCAGGTGATCTACGTCCCGCTCGGGCAATATCTCATCCCGACCGCTTGGCGGAAGTCGCTCACCGGGGTGATCGACGGCCCGGCGACGCCGGTCTTCTGGAATATCGACAAGAGCGAGTAAGGCGGCCTGCGGGGCGGGCCCCCGACGCGGCCGCACGTATCGCCGACAATCCATCGGGAAAGTTCAGGCGGCGCCAGCAATGGCGCCGTCTTTTTGCGAGCTACTGCGAATGCCAAAGCGCCACTTGACAGTGATGTAAGTCGTAGCTTACCGTTAGTCATGGCTTACGGTAATGCATTGGCTGTGCTGGCCGACCCGACCCGGCGGGAGGTGTTCGAACGCTTGCGCGGCGGGCCGCGCCCGGTGAACATGCTCGCGGCGGGGCTGCCGGTATCGCGGCCTGCGGTGTCGCAGCATTTGAAAATCCTGAAGGACGCGGGGCTGGTCGAGGAGCGCAGCGAGGGCGTGCGCCGGATCTATTCCGTTCGGCGCGAAGGCCTTGTCGAATTGCGCGCTTGGCTCGACAGCTTCTGGGGCGATGCCTTGGATGCGTTCAAGCTGGAAGCCGAAAACTCCTACAAGAGCCGGGAGAGAAAGACATGAACGAACGAGTAGCCATCGCGCCGGTGCGCAAGACCATTCGCGTCAACGCGCCGATCGCCCATGCGTTCGAGGTCTTCACCAGCGGATTGACGCGCTGGTGGCCGCACAATCATGGCGTCGGCAAGAAACCGATACAGAAGGTGCTGATGGAGCCGAAGCTCGGCGGACGCTGGCTGGAGATCGCCGAAGATGGCACGCAGACCAGCGTCGCCACCATCACGCACTGGGAGCCGCCGCGCCGGATGGTGATGATCTGGCAGGTCAACGCGCAGTGGAAGCCGGACCTCGCGATGAAATCCGAGGTCGACGTGCGGTTTGCAGCCTGTGGGCCGGATGCGACCGAGGTCGAGCTTGTGCACCACAAGTTCGAGACCATGGGCGAGGAGGCGGGCGCCTCCATGCGTAAGGATGTCGACGGCGGCTGGCCGGGCCTGCTCGAGCGCTTCGCGCAGGAAGCCGGCAAAAACCAATCATCGCGTTGAAACGAGGGAGAGGTGCCATGTCTGAGTTTGTCGTTCACTCCGTTCCCGGCAGTCCGTTCGGACGTTCAGTGCTCGCAACGCTGGAAGAGAAGGGCGCGCCGTATCGCCTGCAGCCGGTCATACCCGGGACCCTGCAATCGCCCGAGCATCTGGCGCGGCATCCGTTCGGCCGCGTGCCGGTGCTCGAGCACGACGGGTTCCTGCTCTACGAAACCCAGGCGATCCTGCGCTATCTCGACCGCGTGCTGCCGTCGCCAAGCCTCACGCCCGGCGACATCAGGCGCGCCGCGCGGATGGATCAGGCGATGAACGTCAACGACTGGTACCTGTTTCATGGCGTCGGCAACGTCATCATCTTCCATCGGGTGATCGCCCCGCGCTTGATGGGCAAGGCGCCCGACGAAGCGGCGATCGAGGCTGCAATGCCCAAGGCGAAAACCGTCTTCAACGAATTGGCGCGGCTGCTCGGACAGGCCAGCTATTTCACCGGTGAAGAGCTTTCGCTGGCCGATTTGCTGCTGGCGCCCGCGGTCGCGCTCTTCGTGCAGACCCCGGAATGGTCGGTGCTCGGCGCGCCACATCCCAATCTGGTGGCGTGGCTCAAGCGCATGGAGGCGCGGCCGAGCATGCAGGCGACGACATGGGAGCGCCTCACCGCGCTGGTCGCACGGGCGGCGTGATCGAACAGAAAAATCAGCAGTGGCTGTCGCGAACCAGTTCGAGCCCATCGCTCAGGAATGGCGGGCGGACCGGTTGCGACGGCGCGGGGGATGAGGGCGAAGCGCGGCGCGTTTCGCGCTCGCCTTGCTTCAGCCGATCCTCGGTACTCTCGCTGGCCATGTCGTCTTGCTCCTTTGCTGCATGACAACATTTTTGCGGGCGCGAAGTTCCGGCTCAAACAGGGTCGAGGGCCCTTCAAGAGGTCAAGACGCGGCTCATCTTTCGCTGCGCCCCTCGATCGAGCTGTGCTGTATTTGCAAATCGGCACCGGCACCGGCCGCGGTGCTATGTCGTTGGCACTGGTCCTGGCCGCGATTAGGGCCGACGCCAAACTAAACCGGATAGGTCCTGACGTGCTCCAGCATCAGTTCGGAGACGCGATCCGGCGCCTGATCGGCGGCAAAATGCCCGACGCCGGGCAGCACCTCGAAGCGATAGGGGGCGGCGATGAAATCGCTTGTGCCCTCGGCGGCGACGCGGCCGACGGTGTCGTCGGCATCGCCCCAGATATAGAGTGTGGGGACGCGGATCGGCCCGAGTGGCCCGCGGATCGCGCCGCGCGCGCGATACCAGGCAAGCGCGGCCTCCATCGCTGGCTTGTTGCCGAGCACGGCGAGATGCTCCGCGATCGCGGCAGCCGGCACGCCGTTGGCGGCAAGCCGTTCGCGCAACCATTTGGCATCGTCCGCCAGGACGATGTCGGCGGCGCCAGGCTCGAGAAACGCCTTGTGATGCCGCGAGCGCTGGGCCTGGTCGCCGTCTTCCATTTGCAGCGCGCGGTTGAAGGCGTTCGGATGCGGCCGCGACAGGATCGTCAGCGAGGCGATCCGTTCCGGAGCGCGGTCGGCGAGCGCCCAGGCGATGCTGCCGCCCCAATCATGGCCGGCGAGATGAAAGCGCTTGTCGCCATGGCCCGAGGCCGCAACGATCGCCATCGCATCGTCCATCAGGCGGTCGATATGATAATGCGAGGCGTCGCGCGAATCGGGCCGGGCACCGGGCGAATAGCCGCGCTGGCTCGGCGCGACCGCGCGATAGCCCATGTCCGAAAGCGCCGTCACCTGCGCGCGCCAGCAGTTCATCGATTCCGCAAAGCCGTGCAGCAGCAGCACCAGCGGCGCGCCGTCGTCGCCCGCGACGAGCGCGTCGAAGGTGAGGGTGGGGGAGATGGTGACTGGTACGATGCCGGGCATTGCAGCCAATTTAGCGGCGGATGCCTTGTCGGTCCATCATGGCGTCGTCATTGCGGTCCTGCGCTTTGCGCCCTTCAATTGCCCGCGCCGGGCTTGGCGTCGCAAGTCGACGCGAAGGGAACGTTGCTCCAGGGCCAATGGAAAGCCTTTCCATTCATATCGATGCAGGAATGCTTCGATGCTCCCGGAGAGCTGGCGCCGGCAAGCCGAGCCGCTGGGCTGCCCGGTCGAGCCGTGAGGAAAACCCCGGCGGTCGCGCATGCGAACACAGCAATTCCGGTGAGCTTCTGAATCCTTGTCATGACGACATCCTGCCCAAATCTTTCGCCCGAAAATGGCTTCCTTAAATGGCTTCCTTGGGCGCGAGGGTCCGTGATCACGATCACAGCATCAGATCGGCCGAAACCTTGCGTGTGCCCAATCCATCAGTCTCATGGCCCGCGATGGCTCTGCAGGACCCGCGCGCGGTGACCGCCGATGGATTTTCGATCACAAGCCTTTATGATGTTGGCGTTGTCGGGTTGCGTGAGGAGAGATGCCGGTGCTGTCGCAACAACAGATCTCTCCGCAGACGCCGATTGGCGCCACGCTCGTGGATGGCGGCGCCGTGTTCAAGGTCTGGGCCCCGCGCGCCAAGGCCGTCTATCTTCACGGCGTGTTCGAAGAGCTGGACTACGATCAGCCGACCGACGCGCGGTTGCTGCAAAAAGATGCACGCGGCTACTGGACCGGCTTTCAGGACGGCGCACGGGACGGCGATCGCTATCGATACTGGATCGAGGGCGAGGGATCGGCCGGCTACAAGCGCGATCCCTGTGCGCGCGAGCTTGATCCAAACGGCTTTCCGAACTGCTTCAGCATTTTGCGCGACGGCAATAATTTCCCCTGGCACGATCAGGATTTTGTGACGCCCGACTTCTCCGACATGATCATCTATCAACTGCATGTCGGCACCTATGCGGTCGCCCGGGCCGGCGTCGCATCGACCTTCCTCGATGTCGCGCTCAAGATTCCCTATCTTGCGGATCTGGGCATCAATGTCCTGCAGCCGCTGCCGATCGACGAGCAGGAAGCCAATCCGAACATGGGCTATGGCGGCGCGGACCTGTTCTCGCCGGACTTTCCCTATATCGCGACCGAAAACCTCGCCGATTATCTCACCGACATCAATCGGCTCTACGCTGCCAAGGGAAAATCGCCCATTGCGCTCGCCGACATCCAGTCCGGGCCCGCGCAGCTCAAGCTGCTGGTCGATCTCTGCCACGTCTACGGCATCGCCGTCATGTTCGACGTGGTCTATAACCACGCCGGCGGCTTTTCCGTCGACGGGCAGTTCGACGACAATTGCCTGTATTACATGGATCGCCGAACCAATCTCGGCAACAACAATGACAGCCTGTACTTCACCAGTCAGGATCGCGGCACCGGCGGACTCGCCTTCGCGCTGTGGAACGACGATGTCGTGCAATTTCTCGTCGCCAATGCGCGCTATTACCTCGAGGAATTCCACGTCGACGGCTTTCGCTATGACGAGATCAGCACGCTGATCTCGACGGGGCAGGGCAGCGGCTGGGAATTCTGCCGCGCGCTGACCTCCAATCTCAGAGGCTTCCGCAATCGCATCCTGCAGAACGCCGAATTTTGGGCCGGACGCTTCTCCGACATTCCCGCATCCGATCTTCCCGTGTTCGCGCCGGCCTCGGCCGGCGGCATGGGCTTTGACGTGGTGCAGCATGATTATCTCCGCGGCGTGCTGCGCGGCGCCGTCGCCGCGGCCTCCGGCGGAGCGGCGGCCTCGATATCGATGGCGAGCATTGCCGGCGCCCTCTCACCGCCGACATTCGATTATGCCTGGCGCGCGGTGACCTGCATCGAGAACCATGATCTGGTGCTTGCAGGCAGGGAGCCGCGGATTCCCGCGCTTGCCGATCCCTCCAACAGTCGCTCCTGGTACGCGCGAAGCCGCAGCCGGGTCGCGACCGCCGTGCTGCTGACCGCGCCCGGCATTCCCCAGCTTTTCATGGGACAGGAATTTCTGGAAGGTCAGCCCTGGGATGTCGACCCGAATGGGCCGAACCTGTTGTCATGGAACGGTCTCGATGCTGCGTCAGACAGTGCCCTGCGCGATCATCTGCGCTTCACGCGCGATCTGGTTCATCTGCGGCGCAATCTGCCGGCGCTGCGCGGCGACAATGTTCATGCGTTCTATTGCTCCGACTCGGATCGGGTGCTCGCCTATCACCGCTGGCGCGAGGGCTCCGGCGACGACGTCATCGTGGTGGTCTCATTCGCGGAAGCGACCTTCCATCGCTACGAGATCGGATTTCCGGCCGCCGGCTTTTGGGCTGAGCGGTTCAACAGCGATGTCTATGATCACTGGGTCAACCCGTGGGTCGCCGGCAATGGCGGCAGCGTGAAAGCGGTGGAGAAACCCATGCATGGCTTTGCCGCTTCTGCGGCGATCGTGATTCCGGCGAACAGTGTCGTGGTGTTCACGAGGGGATAAAAGACGCGCGGTCAGCCTTTTAAAGGGGCCGGGCACCCGGCATCGAAATGGAGCCCCTGGTGCGGGCGGTGGGACTCCATTTCCTTAGCTCTCGCCGCAAGAGCCATAGGCTCAGCAGTGCCTGCACCGTGGTGGTGGCGATCGACAGGTACCAGATCTGCTCGGCCCGAAAACCCGGTTGTGCCGAGAGCCAAAGGGTCGGGATCACATAGGTTATCAGGCGTACCGTTGAACTTACGAGCTGGGGCCGCGTGTTTCCCAGGCCTTGGAACGTGCTGGAGCACACGAAGATGATGCCCTGGGTGACGAGGTTTAAGGAAACCATCCTCAGGAATAGAGTTCCCTCGGAAATTGTACGCTCATCCTGGGTGAAGCCCCGCAAGAAGAACGAGGGCTGCCACTGCGTGATGGCCGTGGCAACCAGCATCACCAGGGCTGTCCCGACCAAGATTGTTCTCACCGTCTCCGTCACGCGCTCGCGATTCCGCGCACCAACGTTTTGGCCGACGATCGGCGCGGCCGTGAACGCAATCGCCATCGCGGGTACCTGAATGAGACCGAGCACGCGGGTGCCGATGCTGAAGCCCGCTTGCGCGGCCGAGCCCAAGTCTCCCAACGCGTAGTAAATGGCGGCCATGTAGATGAACATGATGGCAAACTCGCCACCGGCTGGAAGGCCGACGCCTAGGATAAGCCGCCACTGGGCGAGGTCCGGACGCCACAGCTTCGGATCGAACGTGAGATAGTTTTCAGCCGTCCGCAAATAGACCCACAGGGCGATAACACCGACGGCAACCGCAAGTGAACTGGCAAGGCCAGCACCCGCCACGCCCAAAGGATGGCCCGTCCCCCAGCCCAGGACCAGCACGGGCGCAAGCATGATGTTTATCGCTACTGTTAGCGCCTGGACCCACATGGTGGGCCTTACAACGCCAATGGCGCGCAGGGCGGATGACATCGACCACATCGCCAACTGGAGGACCAGGGCTGGCAAGAACCAGTTCAGGTAGGTCGTGCCCGCCTTGACCGTCGCAGCGTCTGCTGCGATCGACCTTACATACGCCGGAATAAGCGCGTATCCAGCGACAAGCATGCAGGCTCCGCAGATGGCGGAGAGCAACAATGACTGGTTGAATGCGAGGTTCGCATCGGCGCGATTCGGGCGGCCAACGGCTTGTGAAGTGGTCGCCAACGTCCCAGCGACCAGCACTTGTGTAACAGCATTGACCATGAAAGCCGCATTCCCGGCTGCGCCGACACCCGCAATTGCGGCTTCGCCCAGGCCTCCGACGAAGTAAAGGTCAACGAGTCCACAGACCAACAGCAGGATAAATCCCGCAAAGGTCGGGACAGCCATGGTCAGGACATGACTCGAAAGAGAGCCTTGAGTGAGGTCTTTCATGATGAGGAAATCCGGTGCAAAGCAGCGAGGAATCAATGACATAAACCGATGCTCGTGAACCGCGGGTGTTCACGAGCAATCCCGGCTAGGGACTGCGCGTCTCAGCTGCTTTGAATCACCGTCGCCAATCTTTCATTGGTTTTCATTGCTCGACGCAATTTCGAGCCAAGCTGAATGTATATGGTCGAGACCGGCCTAGACAACCCGTTAATGTGTAAGCACCGTACTCTTGGCAGTGGTTTTTGGCAAAGTTCGTCCCGCTTCGTCAGCGTGACGTTCGTCGTGTCTCCAGAACGTCCAGAGCTTCCAGGACCGAGTCGTAGATCAGTTGATCGCCTGGTTTACGGTTCTCTTTCAGCCTTTCCACGTTCGCGCGATCGACCCACATAAATTCCGATACCTTGCTCGTTTCCAGGACGGGATTTCTTTGTTCGCCTTCGACCCCCACGATGAACTGCCGCTCTTCACATCCGGTAGGCCCGTCATTCCAATGCTTCACAGCCAGCTCGTGAACGACAGCCTTGAGAATCCAACCCGCTTCTTCGTGGATTTCCCGCCTCAAAGCACGTCCTCGTCATCCTCGACGTGCCCGCCGATCAAGTCCCAGCACCCTGGAAACAACCGGCGCGTCATCGTACCTCTCTGCACGAAGATCCTTCCCCGATCGTCGGGGATAAGGGCACTCGCAACCAACCGCTTTTGGGATGTTGTTTGCAAATGTAACCTCTACTAACAGTTGCCACAAATAGTTTTGACCCTTCGCTAGGATCCTTCGTCTAGACCCAGACGGCCGACACCAAAGCAACAGCAAAGCAGATGCAGTATCACCGCGATATGGCGGCGCGCCTTTAACGTTCTCCAGAATGATCTTGAGCTTCTCATCCTCGGACCAACGTCGCTGAACAATATCCGCCACTTCGATATTCAGAACAACCCGCAATTTGCCAGGTGCATAGGTGCGCTCGTCGGCATCGCTGTGGTGTCCTACATCAAGCCTACGACAACCGGCGGCCTCTTCATCCTCATAGCCGCGCGCCTTCTGACACGTTCAGAGGTGGGCGGCATAATTGCCTTTTTCCACGGAACGAAAAGAAGGATGAAAGATCAAGGCGATGATGACAGCGCGGCCTTTCGTACATGAGTCTCCCAACTTCGCTAGTTTGCTTTCGATCTTTAATTAGTGTCGTGACATTTCGAGGTGGCGTTGTAGATGGGCGTGAATTTTCGCAATGCAAATTGAACGTTATACAGATCGCACAAAAGACCGCGAGCTTGTAATATCGGGGCGCGATACACCGACATTGCTTGATCTTGTTGAAGAACCGTTCGATCAAGTTCCGCGTGCGGTACAGATGCGGGCCGACGCAGATCGGGTCTTTGCGATTTGGTTTCGGCTGAACTCGCGTGAGGTTTCTCCTGGTGCGGGCGGTGGGACTCGAACCCACACGATGTTGCCATCGAGGGATTTTAAGTCCCTTGCGTCTACCAGTTCCGCCACGTCCGCTTTGGTCAGGAGATCAGATACTTAGCGTCTTTTTTGGCCAAGTGGAATGAGGATCATCCTATGGCCAAACGGCGCCTCTTCCTTTAAGCGGGCGGGGCGCTCAACGCAAAGCCTCATTGCGGACAAGAGCGCCTGCTTTAGCCAATCGCAATCCTTCGCTCAATCCTTCGGGTCTACCAGGGCATTATGATCATTCGCGCATCCGTCTTTCCGGCCTGGCCGCGTACGGCCGCTTCGTTCGCGCTGCTTTCGCTTGGCTTGCTGCTGTCCGGCTGCGCCGACATCGGCGAGAACGTGAGCACGGCGTTTGCCGATCCGGCCAAATACGAGCTCTATGATTGCAAGCAGCTCGAAACGGAGCGCAAGACGCTGGCCAACCGCGCCGCCGAACTGCAGGGATTGATGGCCAAGGCCGAAACCGGCGTTGCCGGTTCGGTGGTGTCCGAACTGGCCTATCGCAATGATTATGTCGCGGTGCGCGGTCAGACCCATTTCGCCGAGGAAGCCTGGCGGAAGAACAGGTGCCACGAGAGCCCGCCGGCACCAGTGGCGGACGCAAAGCCTGGACCGTCGGGCAAACCAGCTGGTCGGGGCAAGCCTGCGCAGCAATCCAAGCCGGCGCAACTGGTCAAGCCGGCAACGACGTCCTCCAAGTCCGGGCCTGGAACGTATTGACCGCCGAAGGGCGGGCAGCCTCACGCCTGCCAGTCGTAAATCCAGTTCTGCCGCGCCAGCATGCGCTGCGGCCCGAGCGCCCTGATCGCCAGGTCGCGCGCAAGCGCGAGCGGCCCTCCGAGATGATAGAT
>WNFD01001739.1_pt1 | contig 21934 bp, 19 predicted proteins | sample 5400491 | NCBI WGS metagenome assembly WNFD01 (sample SAMN13153343, study PRJNA577476) | soil metagenome | isolation source: 120 cm saprolite under Douglas fir tree site 2 hole 2 replicate 2 | place: USA:California | collected 2015-04-18
CGCTGGAGGACGGGGTGGTGATCATGGGCCTGACGCGGGGCAAGGACACGCGCTCGCACCACTCGGAGCGGCTGGACGCGGGCGAGGTGATGGTGGCGCAGTTCACGGAGCTGACGGCGGCGATCAAGATCCGAGGCCGAGCGGAGATCCTGACCGACGTGGGCCGGGTGGAGTCAGGAAGCTAACTAGAATCTTGGCCTACGGCGCGCCCACGTAGCTCAGGCGGTAGAGCATTTCCTTGGTAAGGAAAAGGTCCCCGGTTCGAATCCGGGCGTGGGCTCCACGTCCTCCCAGAGGCCAGATTTCGTATTCATTTCGAGCCTTTTGGAAGGCGATGGGCGTCTGACCGGAAACGACCGGGAACCGGACGGGAACTTGCCGTAATAAAAGGTCTGTTTGTGGTCCCTGGCCCAATATGAGGGCCACCATGCGGACCACAGTGCGAGTCATCCAGGGTCGACTAGCGCAGTTAGAGCCACACCGAACGTCGGCGATCGAGGCCGCCTACCAGCATTTCCGCCTCGACAAACAGGGAAGCCTGGTCTCGCCGAAGACGCTGCGCCATTACGAATGGACGATCAGGCCGTTCCTGCGCTGGCTCGACGAGGAGCACCCGCAGGTCGCTCGCTTCGAGCAGCTCGGCGTGGACCTGGTGCGTGAGTACCGGGTTTGGGTCGCCCAGCGCCCGACCAACCGAGGGCGTCTTCCGGAGCCAGCGACGCTCAATGACCTGCATCGCCTGTTGATGACATTCCTCCGCTGGGCGGAAGACGAAGGCTACGCGGTCGACCCGCGCATGCGTCGGCTCAAGGCGCTGAGGGTTCCACTGAAGGAAGCGACGGTGTTCCACATCGCCCAGCTGCGTGACGTGCTCGCCGCGTGCAATCCCGAGCGGCCGCAGGAGGAGCTGATCGTGCGCATGCTGGTGGGGAGTGGGGTACGAGCAGCCGAGCTGTGCGGCCTTGCGGTACGCGGCCCGGATGGTCTGCCCGACCTGATGCTCGATTCTCTTGACCGGGGGCGGGTGGAGCTGCGGGTGCGCTGGGACGCCGGCGCCAAGGGCAAGAAGTCGCGGCGGGTGCCGATCACCCCCAAGTTAGCTGCAGCCATCAAGCGCTACGAGGCACGGCACCGCGACCACGCGCGAGTCGCAAGCATCCTGGTCAACGATCGTGGGCTGTCCTATACGCCGTGGGGCATCGATCAGCTGATGGACCGCCTCGAGAAGCGCCTCGGCTTCCATGTGCACGCGCATGCGTTTCGTCACACCTTCGCAACAGTGGCATGTCAGGCAGGTTGGAACTTAGAGCGTCTACGGGCCGCGATGGGGCACGCTGACTACGCCGTGCTGCACCGCTACGTGCGGCTGAGCAGCGAACGTGATCTCGGCGCGGTTTCGGAATGGGCGAGTTTCATGGTCATGGAGGGCGCTGGTCGCACCTAAGCTCGACCACCGTCACTAGCGGCTACAGTTGCCAGGGGCTTACGAGCCACCGAAGCTAAGCCAAACACCGCGAGGTGGGGGAGGATTACCCGCCTCCATAAGGGATAGAAACTCCTCTATCTCGATTCGCAGCTCCTCCTCAGCAGTCTCAATCGACCTGAAGGGTACTGCTTGCCCGAACACGGGCCGCCGACGACGCGCGTACTTCACGTATGCCTGCCACATTCCTCCACGCTGCTTCCCGAACCGCACTTCGAATCCAAGCGACGTTGAGTTTGCCCACGTGCCGACTCCACTGGCACCGGCAGCGATTGCCCGTGGGCCGAAAGTGTTCTCGAGCTGGTCACAAGCTGCGCCGAGAGCTACGCGATCCATGTGGAGTCAACTCTAGGCTCAGGTCGAACGGTCGTGCCGTTTACCTCCGGTCGTTTCTGGACGTGTCCAAAGGCCGGTCAAACGTCCTAAGACGCCGTTGAAACGTCCGAGTTGTTTCGCCCACGTTGTGAGCGATGAAATCTGGCAATGGAGAAACGCGGCGGGGTTGCGGAGGGATAGGGGACGTTCTGGGACGTTCGAAACGTCCCGCAACGCGGTTGAATCGTCCCACGACTCGCTGGTTTGATTCGGCGCGATGACGTCGACTGGATGGACCGATCTCGGTGCGTGGCCAGCGCACGCCGGCGCACGGTGGAGCTGCAGCGGGGTGCCTGCGCCGCGGACCGCATGCGCCACGGCCTCGAGCGCGTGCGCGCATTCCAGCGCGCAACGCGCAGCGCGACTTAGTTGTGGTTCAGGCTTGCCCTCGAGAAAGGCGCACCCAGCTCGAGGCGTACGCCGGGCGGCGGTGGGCAGCGGGCGCACGCGAGCGCGGATCGGACTTGGCGGTCCGACACTCCTAACAGAGGACCGCCAAAAGCCAGCGGTGAAGCTCTAACGACCGCGATCAGGGTGCTCTCGTCGGGCATCGATTCGCTTTACGTTTCCTTCAGCGGTGAGGTCGGAGCCGAACGCCTCGACGCGCTGGAGGTACCCAAGGCCACGGCGCAGGGGACTGGCCAGCCGTCAGTGCTTGACCTCGGCGCACGCAAGACGCTGCTGCAGCCGTCCGGCTGGGGAAGCTACCGATACTGGCTCCGCTGCGGCGACTTCGATGTCTTCGTGGGACGGGGCAATGGCTTGCCGGCGATCTACGCTCGAGTTGCGAGTGCGTTCATTCACGAGGTCGGCGCTGACAGGGCCCTCGCCGAGCTGAGGTCGTTTGTGAAGTTGGCGTTCTTGCCAGAACCCACCGGCGCGATCTGCTCGCGGGTAGACATCTACGCCGACTTCCAGGGTTGGGCGCCGCGACCACATGACTACGACAGATTCGTCACGAGAAGTCGACGCAACACGTCGCACATCGCGGTCCACCATGACGGGCGCCGGTTCACCGGCTTCACCTTCGGTCGGGACGCGATCGTGGCCAGGCTCTACGACAAGACTGCGGAAATCGCGCACTCGGGAAAGGACTGGATGCGCTCAGTTTGGGGCGACCAGCTCGATCCGGGGAGGCCGGTCTGGCGGCTTGAGTTCCAGCTGCGACGCGAGGTACTGGCGGAATGCTCTCTGCGGGAACCAGACGATGCCGTGAAGAATCGCCAGGACCTGTGGACTTACGCGACGCGGTGGCTGTCGCTGCGGTCGCGTAGGCGAGGTGTCAGGCGCGCGAGGTGGCCAGTCGCCGACGTCTGGGCGCAGATTTCCCGGTTACAGCAGGGGATTCCACAGAGCTCCCTGGTGCGTCAGCGCATCAGAAAACACGAAGAGGCAGTCCTGGTCCGCGGTCTGGCCGGCTACGCAAGCTCTCTGGCTGCAGTGGCCGGCGTCAGTGACCTGGACGTAGCAATGTTGGTCTCACGGCGTCGCGTCGGCGAGTACATGGACGCAACAGGGCGAGAGTTTCGTGAGTTGGTCCGGGCGAAGCGGGAACGGGTCTTGTGACTTTGCAGCGGACGCTGGAGTGGTCGATCGACGTGGCCGCAATCGACCGAGCGAGAATCCTGCAGGGCTGGACACGTCGGGAACTGGCTAAGAACGCTCGCGTCGACGAGGGTACGCTCTGTGACCTATTCGCCGGTCGACGTCGGCCAACATTTGGAACGCTGCGTGCAATGTGCCACGTGCTGGAACTGTCGCTTAAGGACGTGATCGAGTTTTCCGAAACGAAGGCGGGGTCAGCGATGGGACGACCGGAGTAACCTCTCGCGCTGTGCTGATCGGCAAATCTGGGTCGATGATCACCAGGCTCAACGCGGAGGAGTGCGGCGAACGACTACGGACGGCGATGCGTGGCTTCATGTTGCGTGGCTTCATGTCAGGCAGTCGTGCCGATTCCTCCGGCTTTAGGCTGGCGAGGGGTACCCGCACCGCCATTCGGATTCGGGGGACGTTTGCTCCTCGGCCGGATGGCGGCACGTTCGTCGAGTACCGCGTTGAGTTCCTTCCGGTGGCCCTCTGGGTGCTGGCCGTTACCACGCCAATCGGCTTCGCGGTGATCGGCGCTGGTCTTTGGCTCGCGCATCAAAGCGTATGGGACGTGTGGCCGATTCTGCCGATGTGGGTCGTGGGCGTTGCCGCTAACGTGTGGATCTCAGATCGACAAGCTCACTGGCTGGTCGACTTCATAAGCCATCGATTAGAGGTCAGCTGATTGGGCATCTTTGTTGGTTGGATCGTTCAGAAACGATGGATGACGATCACTGCATTCGTACTCATGTTTGCGGGAGCATTCACGCTTCCTCGACTTCCATCGCCGGTCAGTTACTCGGTGCTGCTTCCACCAGTGCTGCTCGTGATGGCGATCATCTATGAAAGCGGTCAATTGCCCGGGCTCAGTATCAGTAGGCGACTGCGATTGGCTTTGGCGCTGTGGATGGGCTTTAGCGTGCTTGTATTGATGGCGGGCATTGTGCTCGCCGGCTCGAGCTCGTTGGGTCTGATCGCGACCATTGCAATCTTCTTTGCGCTGGCTATGGCAGGTGTACTCACAACCGGCGTCCTCCACGGTCGCCAACTTCGCGACGTCGCCAAAGCGGGCAGGAGTAAGCCAAGCGACGGCGGCACGACCCCGGTTTGATGCAGTGTTGAGTGCTATGAGTTAAGAGACTTGCGATGGATTAGCTGTCCAGCGCTAAGATCGACTCCAATTCGGTAGGCCATCAGGTTCGGTTTGGGACCAGGGAGACCGCGAGTTCGAATCTCGCCCGCCCGACCACGTGACCTCGAAGGCGCGGACGCAAGGCCGTCGCGCTCGCCGCCATCCTCGACGCACCGCGCAGCACGCAGACGCCCATGGGGGCGTCCGAGGCAGGAACTCATTCGACTCCCGGTAATCTGACCGTCTAGTGGCACAGGGCCGGATGGTGGACCACACGATCTGGATTCGGCTCGCCATCGCGGCGGTGCTTTTGGGCTATGCCGTCATCATCTGGATGAGCCACTTCGTCCCTCCGCTGCTCTTCCGGGGAGGCCTGCTGGCCCTCATCGGTTGGCTGTTCCTTCCCGGCCTGTACTTGTTGGCCAGGCTGCGCCGGATCGACCTGAGTCGGGCGGCACAACCTCCGGTCAAGGAGTTGCTACGACCATGGGCCATGACGGTGGCATTTGGCGCGTTCGCCGTAGCCACTCTGTTTTTGGCTATCGGCTGGGACGTGCCCAACGTCTGCCATGGGCCGGTTCCCGTCAACTGCTTCAGGGGCTATCAGTGGTCCACCGAGAATGGTCATTACTACCACACGACCGCCGATGGCATTCACGCAGAGATTAGCCAGCAGACCTATGTCCAGGAAGCCGGCTTCGATCTGCGATCGGCGGCGAGTTTCGGCGTGTATGCGATGTGCCTGGCGTGGCTCGCAGCCGGCGTTCTCAGAACACCGTCGCAGGCTCGGAAAGTGCCACCCTCGGGCCAACCGCTCTAGTGAGCGGTCGAAGCTCAGAGCTAAGCCGTATGCACCCCGGCTGCACCCAAAACGAGGGGCAGCAGATGGTAGCGGACAGGAGCAGACGGAAGCCCGCACCCCGTAGCCGAAGTAGCGGACGCGGCCGAGGGAAGTCTCCGGAAGTCTCTAGACACTCACTAGCTCGGTTTGGGACCAGGCGAGTCGGGGGCATTGGGTAGTTACGCCTGTCGTACTGGAACGGCGCACGTGCGATTACGAATTCGATGGTGTAGGCAGGTTGACCCCGGGCTCATCAAGGCCGTCTCTCAGTAGTTTCAACTCCAGAGTCGGGTTGCAGGAGCATGAGACAGTAGGGTCGGCTGGGTCGTAAATGATGGGAAGCACTTGTCCGGTCCTGAGGCTGGACCAGGACAAGTCCGGACCGTATCCGTTGTCGCAGGACCGAAATGTCGTTCCGTCGACTGTGTACCGATACCCAAGCGTCGTGGGTCCAGTGAGGTCGGGCCAGTCGTTATGGATGTGGGTCACTATCGCGTCTCCAAGGATGGATTGGCTGGCCAGCGCGGACAACTCTTGATCGGACCGGCTGATGTAGTCGGGGCATGCAACGAGATCAGTGATTGCCTCCGACGTAGCGATGCCCAGGACGGCAAACAAGGGAAAGAAGACGATGGCGGCGAGGATCCCGATTGCCGCCACGTGCCACGGGCGCAGGTCGCGTGCCATGTGAATGCTGCAACGCTGATGTCGGCAGGCGAGTTACCGACGCCGTGTTAAGTGGTCTCGGCCGAAATCGGCCGGCAGCGCTAAGATCAGGTCGAATTCGCCAGGGACTGAAGACCACTTGGTAAGGAAAAGGTCCCCGGTTCGAATCCGGGCGTGGGCTCCAGGTCCCCGCACAGGTCCCAGGGTTCAGAGGCGTCCAAACTTTCGGAAGCTGTAATAGCTCCTGGGAGTAACGATCAGGTGATCCACCACGTCGATGCTGAGGACGCGACCCGCCTCGACCATGGCACGGGTGAACTCCGCATCCTGAGAACTCGGCTCCGGGTCTCCGGATGGATGGTTATGTGCTAGGACCACGGAGCTGGCGCGGGCGGCGACGGCTGGTGAGAATACCTCGCGAGCCTCCACGGAGACGTGGGCAACCGTGCCCACCGCAATGGTCTCGAGGGCGATCGGGCTGAGCCGGATGTCCAGGAGCAGGACAGCCAGGGTCTCACGATCGAGGGACCTCAACGGGCCTAGATGCGCCAGGGCTTGGGCAGGTCCAGTGATCGGTTCCGGCGGCGAGGTGCCGGGTTGGTATCTCCGCGCAACTTCGGCACACGCAAGTAGTCGGCGTCTGGCTGGTCGCGCAAGGCCCAGTGTTGCTAGCTGGCTTTCGTTTGCCTCCAACAGCTGCGCCAGCGGGAGTGTTAACGAGCGCGCCTCTGCACGGCCGATCAAGGTTTCGAGCAGCTGACGATCGCCGACGCCGGAGTCCACCGGCGGAACGTACTCTGCCCGGCTACCCGTCGCAACCCAGCCCTTTAAGAGAACGTCCGGACCGGCCGGTCCACCACTAACATTCGGGCCCAGTGGGAGCCGACGTCGACAGAGTCGTGAGGGTGGCTGCCTTCAACTTCCTGAAGGAGCAAGCCACCCTGCACGGAGGCTCAGTGCTCCCTCGGCGCGTCTTAGAGCGGGGATTCGAGATCGATGGGCGGCGCGTGCCACTCATGGGCCCGCAGGGCATCTTCAAGCCAGCCGTTTGTGAGCTGCCGTTGAGCATCACCACCGTGCCTGAGATCCCGGGCAAGGAGAGGCCCTACGACGACGAACCGACGTATGAGGGCGTCCATTACAGGTACCGAGGAACCGATCCCGGCCATCCGGACAATGCGGGCTTGCGCCGTGCGATGGTCGAGCACGTGCCGTTGGTCTACTTTCACGGACACCGGCCGGGCCTTTACCACGCTGAATGGCCTGTTTACGTCGTCGGTGACGATCCAGCCCGACTCACCTTCACGATCCTCACCGAAGACGTCTCGGACGTCGAGCCTGCCGTGACTGCCGCCGATGCGCCACGACGCGCGTATCTCGCGACCCTGATGACGAAGCGTTTGCATCAGTCACTCTTCAGAGTCCGAGTCTTGGATGCCTACGAAGAGACGTGTGCCGTGTGCCGCCTGCGCCACTGGGAGTTGCTAGACGCAGCTCACATCCTGCCGGACAAGCATCCGCTCGGCGAGCCCGTCGTTCCGAACGGACTCGCACTGTGCAAGCTGCACCATGCCGCCTTCGATGCCGACATCCTCGGTGTTCGCCCCGACCTGAAGATCGAGGTCAGACATGACGTCCTCCGCGAGGCCGACGGTCCGATGCTCAAGGTGGGACTGCAAGGCTTCGACGGTCAGATCATTACCGTGCCGCGTCAGAAGTCGCTGCGGCCCAATTTGGACTTTCTGGCCGAGCGCTACGAGCGGTTCCGCAAGGCCGGCTAACGCCAAATGGCTCGCGGCTATAGGCCTCCGACCGCATTTGTCGGAGTCACTGACTGGGATTGGTTTGATCGGCTCCGCAAGATTGAAGGCATCGACGAAGTCAATTTCTGGCAGCCGAACCCCCATCCCTTCCGCGCGCTCGAGCCGGGCGAGCCATTCCTTTTCAAGCTACATGCCCCGCGGAACCGCATAGTTGGTGTCGGATTCTTTGCGCGCCAAGTGACGCTTCCGGTGAGTATGGCCTGGGAAGCATTCGGACCAAAGAATGGAGTGGAGTCACTGATCGAAATGAGGCGCCGCGTCGAGAAGTATCGAACGGCAGCGCCCGCTCCAACTCTGGACTACGAGATCGGGTGCATCATGCTCGAGCAGCCGGCTTTCTTCGATGAGCCCGACTGGATGGAAGTGCCTGGGTGGCAGATGAACATCCAGACAGGGCGCGGCTACAGGCTCGATGAAGAGCCTGGACTCGGCCTATGGCAGCGAGTTCAGGGTCTTCTCGCGAGTCGGCCGTCCGCGGCCGGTGTCGTGTCGGTGCGGGAACCACTCGGTCCGCGATACGGTCCTCCTGTCTTCAAGTTTCCGCGACTGGGCCAGGGATCATTCCAGGCAGCCATCATTGATGCCTATGCGCGCAGGTGTGCGATTACCGGCGAACGCGTACTTCCAGCGCTGGAGGCGGCCCACATCAGGCCGTATGGAGAAGGCGGTGAACATCGGATTGACAACGGGCTGTTGCTGCGGCGCGACCTCCACGCGCTATTCGATCGTGGCTATCTGACCGTGTCCCCCGAGATGGACGTCGTCGTCAGCAAGCGGCTAAAGGACGAGTTCCACAACGGCGAGGAGTATCTGGCAATGACTGGCCACAAGTTGCTGGCACCGAACCGGCCGGCCGACAGGCCGAATCCCGAGTTCCTGGATTGGCACAACCAGCACCGCTTCGTAGCCTGATTACGTTGCCGAGCGGCTTCTGGAGGCGCCTTCGGTAGACTGCGGCCGTGCTGGAGACCAACATCCTGTACTACGGCGACAACCTCGACATCCTCCGCCGGTACATTCCGGACGAATCCGTGGACCTCGTTTATTTGGACCCGCCCTTCAACTCCCAGCGCGACTACAACGTCATTTTCAAGAGCGAAGCGGGCCGCCGCTCCGACGCACAGCTTCTAGCTTTCGAGGACACTTGGCATTGGGGACCCAGTACCGAGGCGACTTACGCCTACTTGACCAACACCACCCGCCACCAGGGCCGGGTACCAGACACGGCGACTAGCCTCATCGCTTCTCTTCGAAAGGCTATCGGCGAGAACCAGATGATGGCGTATCTAGTTGAGATGTCGGTACGACTTGTCGAGCTACATCGAACCTTGAAGCCCACAGGATCGCTGTATCTCCATTGCGATCCCACCGCGAGCCACTACCTGAAGGTGATCCTGGATGCCATCTTCGGCCCTACGCGGTTCGTGAATGAGGTGGTCTGGCAGCGAACGAGCGCGCATAGTGACACGGCTCAGGGGGCCAAACACTTTGGCCGGGTTGCAGACTCGCTCCTCTTCTATTCGAAGGGGCCTGATTACGTGTGGAATCAACCGGTCGTGCCTCATGACGACAAATACATCAAAAGCCACTACCCGTATGTCGAGGAGAAGACGGGGCGACGCTACGGTCATTGGGACATCACGGGCCCGGGCGGTGCCGCGAAGGGCAATCCGTTCTATGAAGTCATGGGCGTGTCCAAGTACTGGCGATACAGCAAAGCGAACATGGAGCAGAAAATCGCCGCCGGCCGAATCGTGCAACCAAGCCCCGGGTCGGTACCCCGTGAGATTCGCTATCTGGACGATTCACCAGGCACCCCCGTCGGGACGATCTGGACTGACGTTTCTCCCATCAACAGTCAGGCCAAAGAGCGCCTCGGCTATCCGACTCAGAAGCCGATTGCACTCCTTGAACGGATCATCTCTTCATCGTCGAATCCAGGTGACCTCATCCTCGATCCGTTTTGCGGCTGCGGTACTGCGTTGATCGCGGCCGAAAAACTGAAGCGGCGGTGGATAGGTATCGACATCACCTATCTCGCAATCGCTGTGATGCGTGCGCGGCTCAAGGACAGCTTTGCGATGGAGAACGTCCCGGTAGTGGGTCAACCCACCGAGGTGGAGGGGGCGCGACAGCTCGCGCAAAGTGCAGAAGGGCGCTACCAGTTCCAGTGGTGGGCGCTGGGCCTAGTAGACGCACAACCGTTGGGTGGTGTTGAGAAGAAGGGTGCGGACCGTGGGATCGATGGAGTCATCACCTTCACTGACAAGCACGGCGAGCTTACGTCAGTGCTGGTGAGCGTAAAGAGCGGGCACGTGAATTCGGGCATGGTGCGCGACCTTAAGGGCGCGATGGACCGCGACAAGGCCGCGATCGGGCTGTTCATTACCTTGGAGGAAGCCAGCAAAGAGATGCACTTGGAGGCCGACACAACCGGGCTTTGGCGCTCCGATGTCTGGAAACGCGACTACCCGAGGATCCAAATACTCACGATTGAGAAGCTCCTCGCCGGCGAGAAACCGCAACTGCCGCCGTTCGTGATGCCAACGTATCAGCAGGCACCTAGGGTCGTAGCCAAAGCTGATCAACCGGGACTATTCGACGCTCCTGGTCTGAAGAAGGTCGCCGAACCTCGCCCGCACGACTACGTCGCCGAGAACGACAGCTAGGACAATCCGTCTAGGTTCCTATCTTCGTTGCCGTCTCAACAAGGAGGCACAGCGCGTTAGCCAGCCTGAGCTGCTCGGGCGTGTGCGCCCTCACTCTCAAGAGGTCAGGGCTACAAACGACGGTCACGAGACTCTGGGCGCGGCTCACAGCGACGTTGAGGCGGTTAAGGCTGAAGAGAAACTCCATGCCACGTGGGAGGTCGTCCGGAGAAGACGTGGCGAGCGTGTACATGACAACGGGAGCCTCCTGACCCTGGAACTTGTCGACAGTCCCGACGCGAGAGTCTGGCGGCAGCATCGCCTGGAGAAGTTGCACTTGGGCGTTGAAGGGCGCCACGACGAGGATGTCCTGCAGCCGCATCGGCCGGACGGTTCCATCCCGATCGCGCCATTCACCCTGAAGCAGGTCGTTGAATAGTCGCACGACAATCTCGGCCTCTTGCTCAGACGACGTTCGGTTGCCCCAGTGCGTAGCAGGCAAGTACCGGATGCCCGTCCCTGTGAGCGGGCCAGGCGTATGAACCCACTGCCCGTTGCACGATTCGTCTGGATGCAGACGTCCCTCGTACGAGGCGGCTGAGATGAATCCGCACACGTCCCGATGCATTCGCCAAGTCGTACCAAGGAAAATGCCCTGCTCAGGGGCGATCGTGGCTGCTCCGCCGAGTACATGATCCAGCGCGCTGAGGTCCGATCCCGGCGGATGGGATCCTTTTGAGGGTTGCGACAGCTGTCTGGGGTCGCCAAGGAGCACGACGGTGCGCGCGGCGCCGGCGACCGCCAGCACGTTAGCGAGCGACATCTGTCCAGCCTCGTCGACGAAGAGCGTGTCAATGGAGCGTGCCATTTCTGGCCGGCTCCATAGCCATGCCGTGCCGCCGACCACATCCACCGAGGAACCGACCAGCGCTGCTAGGACTTTCCCGTTGTCTGTGGTCGGCTCGACGTCGGGATGGCCGCAGAACTCGTGCTCATCGCACTTCTGCATCACATGAACCGCACGGCCTTCTTCGCGGCTAGCGTCAACGATGGCCAGAAGAAGGTTGCCAATGACCTTGTGGCTCGTTGCCGTGACTCCCACCTTGCGCCCGGCCGCGACCAAATCAAGAACCATCCGTGCGCCCGTATATGTCTTCCCAGTTCCCGGCGGGCCCTGGATTGGCAGACAGGTGTTCTCGAGCTGCATGACAACGACTCGGGCCGCTGCGCCCGGGTCGTCAGACGGATCAACGACTGCTGCGCCAGAGGGCCTTCCCGTGATTCGAGGCGTTGATCGAAGTAGCAGGTCCGAGGCCGACTCGATTCCGGGCGCTCCAAAACCCGACTCGATCACGCGCTCAGCCAGTCGCTGGACTGCCTGGCGCTGTTCGGTCGTGAAAAAAGGTCGGGCTGGAATCAGGCTCGCGGGGTGAGGCCAGGGGCGCCGCACTCCTCGTTTGAGATCAATTGTTCCGGCAAACGGATCCAGCGCCACGACCCCACCGGCTCTCTCCTGGCTCCGTGGATCTTCCGGCGTGTCGCCTACTGCGACCTTGTATTCCTGGCTTGGATCGAAACGGTAACGACGAATGACCGACTGCTTGAGCTGCGCGACCTCGCCTAAAAACTCAAGCCCACCGATGGCTTCGGTATCCTCGATGAGTTCGTCGTCAGTCATTGCAAGCCGCTGGAAGTACGCCCACCAATCAGCCTTTGCCTCCCTGCGATGCCAACTAAGCGATTGGGCCAGCAGCCAGCGCGCCTGCTGCTCGTCGTTTCTTGCCACCCGATCATCTGCCACACCCGCAAGCAGGGCCTCGGTCAGGTTGTGGACGGCAACTTCCGCGGCGCCCAACTCTGGTGCAGGTTCAGGATCCCGCCGCACTGGGCGTAACAGATCCACGCCGTACCCGATTGCCTCGGCCCGGCGCTCCTCCAACCAGTCACGAAGTTGTGATGTGCTTTCGCAGTCAGCCCGGTTGTACTGCTCGATCTCGATCAGTACCTTCTTGTCTCCTTCTCGTCGCCAGCGTTCGTACTCGACGATGCTCGAGCCGGCGTCGAACACAGACTCCGTGCGTTCGGGCCGATAGAAGCGCTCAACGTTCTTGAGCGAATAGGCCTCCTCCGAAATGCGAACCCCTTGGCGAAGGACTTGGTAGAGATCGACGAAGAGACCGCCACGCAGCATGCGGTCGATCTCGTCTTCGCGACTCCCGTGCCGACCCATCAGTCGCTTCAGAGCTTCTGTCTCATAGCTGGCGTAGTGGTAGACATGCAGATTCGGATCCTGTTGCCAGCGAGCCACTACGAAATCGACCAACCCCTCGAAAGCGATCTTTTCTTCTGGGCGGTCATGAGCCCACCACGAGCGGTACTGAGTTGATCCCCCCTGGACGCCAACCAGGCCGAACAGGTACTCGAGTCCGCCGTCGGTGACGTACGGATCGCCCTCCATATCAAAGAACAGGTCGCCGGCGGACGGTTCCGGGAGAGCTCCGAGGCCGAGTCCCGGCGCGGGTTCTTGAATCAATGCATACGACCTTTCTCCGGTCCTCGCGGCCTCCACCTGGAGCTGTGCCTGAATGCGGATACGGTCCAGCGCCGATTGCCCGATCCCTTCCACTGGCCCGCTGCTGGCTGCAAGCGTGGTTCTGGTGGGAATCGCTGCCGAGACCAACCTGCGAATCTGGTCACGGCGAATGCCGGCAACAAGAGATAGGTGATCGTCGTCGCGCCGCTTCTGGTCGCAAACCACGCTCCAGCGGCAGACAGCGCAATGTTGGACTTTGTCCGGATAGGTCACGAGCGGGGACGCAGCAAGGACAGTCTCGAGGCGGTTGAGAGCGATTCGCGCATACGAGACAAAATCGTCCACACGAAAGACGTGCTCGGAATGATCGCCGAGGATTAGACGCATGCTGTGGGGTAGGCGCCCTTGCAGCCTCGCGAGTTGGTCGGAGTAGATTGCCACCTGCAGCAAGGCACGCGTTTTGGCATGGCGCGCGAGTTTTGTGTCAACAACCTCGTACGAGTGGTCGCCAAGGTCACTTGGCTCAGCGACTTTGATTAAGAAGTCGGCTCTGCCGGTCCACCGCCCGTCGCAAAACGTGCCCTGATAGATGACGTCGGCCCCGTCCCGCATCGCCTGCAGGGTGTCCGCCTCAGAGCGCCTCAGGCCGTCAACGGTCATGTCGCGCTGTTCGATGACTGCGTCTTTAAGGCCCAGTTTCCGATATCGGTCCAGTTGCAGGTGCTCGTGCTCCTCGCCGAGCTTGCTCAAGAGGTCGAGCGCGGGGTCGGTCCGATGCGGGCGTTTGAGCTCGCCCAACGCGGCAAGTCGCTCGAGCTGTGTCAGGTGCTCGCATTCGAGATGCCCAACCAGATCGGTTGCGCTTAGGAACAAGATGCCTTCGGCGTTGTGCATCGCTAGCAGTCTGCAGAGTAGACGCGACAGCTGCCTGTCGCGGTAAGAGTGGCCAAACTAGGTGGGATAATTTCGTCGCAGTGGCTGCGGAAGACAGCTTCGAAAAACGCGACCGAATCCTTCGGCTGATCAACCTGCTCAGGATGTTTCAAGCTGCGCCTGAAGGTCTGTCAACGCGACAGGTGGCAGAGCGACTCGGGGTCAGCCAGCGATCCGTCCAGCGGGACATCAACGCTCTTGGTTATGAGCTCCATGTTCCTTTTCACAGCTCCAACGGCAGGTGGGTGGTCGGTCCGCAGTACTGGTTGCGGCCAATCGCCTTCAGTCTGCAGGAGGCAATCGGACTCCTCCTCAGCGCTAGGTTGACGCTCCGGCACGCCGACAAGGCGGACGCCCAGACGGCGGCGGCGTACGAGAAGCTGGCAGCAGTGCTACCTGCTCCCCTGCGTCAGCCTCTCGCCAACGCGGCTTTCGGTCTGAGCGTAAAACCCGTAAACCCGACCTACTCGAGAGTCTTCGGGGCCCTCGCGACCGCCTGGGCTGACCAGCGTCAGGTCGACATCCGGTACCAGACCGCACCCTCCAAGACTCGGCGCGTATGGCCGCTGTTCCTTGAGCCAAGCTGGTTCGGGCATTCGTGTTATCTCCTGGCCTGGGACCCGACCGCGCGGGCACCGCGCGTGTTCAAGATCGAAAGGATTCTTGATGCCCGGATCAGAGACGAGCACTTTGAAAACCCAAAGGGCTATTCCGTTGATGAGCAGCTCAAGAGTGCCTGGGGCATTTGGGGCAGCAGCGATCCGGTCGAAGTGGAGATGATCTTTCAGCCGGATGTCGCCGCCCGAGTCCGCGAGACCATATGGCACCCGAGCCAGGTGCTCGACGAGCTCCCAGGAGGCCGCCTTCGCATGACTCTCCGAATCGGGCATTGGCTTGAGGTACGCCATTGGGTGTTGGGGTGGGGTGGTTCGTGCGAGGTGATCAGGCCAGCCGAACTCCGCCGTGCCATCATCGAAGCTGTGACTGAGATGGCGAAGACCTACGGCGTGTTCGCGCCTACCGAGTTCCGGCGACTTGTCGCCGAGCACGAGCGGCTGGTAAGCGGCGTCCGATCCCGAAGAGCAACTCGAGCCCGACGGGCCGGCTGATATCTCGTCGGCACGCGACAGACAGCTGTCGCGGGTGGGCTGGAAGGTGGTGCGATGAGAAGCGCAATCACTACCGCCAAGCCTCGGACTGCCCCACGAGGGCCCCACACAGAAGTCGCCAGCGTCCCGGACGATCCCGAAGTGAAGAGGGAGATCCGGCTCGCGCTGTTCGAGAAGGCAATCGATGAGCTGCTATCGGAGCGTGAGAACCGCGACTTCCTGATCTTCGAGCTGCGGGGTAGCCCAGACTCCTACGTGCAGTACATGCTTCACGACGGAGCCGTTCTCGGCGAAGTTGGTTCGAGGGGTTGGATACCTCAAGGCCAGGTGCTAGACAGGGAGCGGGTCACGGCGCTCGGTTGTCTTGGGTTCGAAGGGGGCGGGTTGCGTGCTAACTTCGCACGCGACGACCTGCCGCAGGACGCTCGACGGCTTGCCTGCCTCAGCGAGCTTCTGTTCGGCGCTGCCTACAGGCCGCCGTGCGACTTCGATATCACCATCGTTACGAAGTCGATGATCGAGGCGGAAGCGATGCGGCGGCGTGGACAGGAGGTTGACGCGTGATGTCGGGTGTTGCGCAGACAATACTTCAGCCAGCCGCGCGCGTTGAGCGGCCGGCGCGCGCACTCCTTGGGTGGATGCAGCCCAATGAGGCCTTGCTCATGCTCACCGGTCGCCGTCAAGACGTTGCGCCAACCGACGAACAGAAACAGCTTGTCGAAAGGCTTCGGGATGGGGTCGCTCGGCGACCTATCGGGATCGACCAGTCTGGTGTCGAACAGCCCGCGCCCGTCGAGCTTACTCCGTATCTCGCTGATCTGGAGAAGGACCAAGCCGCCGCTGGGCTGATTGCTTCCGGTTGCAAAGTGGCGCTGATCGATTTGGCGCGTGTGATCGCAGCACAGCCGCTCGTCCATGTCGATCACGCCGATGAACGGGTTGCCGCTATCCGGTCGGATGATCTGGTATCGATCGCTCGGCTTTCTCTTCCGACCACTCAGCCGGTCGAGCTACCGGCGACGTTCGACCAGGCACAGAAGGCGTGGGTACTGACTTCGGCCAATCCGAATCTGCGTCTGATTGGTGCTGGCCAGGGTCAGGCCCCGCAAGGCCCTCCGGTTTTGGGCTTTTCGGTTGCGATCGTCACCTCATTCGTAAGGATTGCCCGGTATCGAGAGCGATACATCTTAGTCGACGGCTATCACAGGGCACATGGCTTTCTGCGGCGCGGAATCAAGGTCGTGCCGGCGTTTGTCAGTGAGGTGCATTCCTTCGAGAGTCTGGGGTTGCCACCGGTAGGCATGCTTCCGCAAGACGCCTACCTGGGGGACCGACCGCCACTTCTAGCTGACTACTTGACCGACGAGGTTTCTGCGGCGGTCATGGTTCCAGCAACCCAGAAGACGATCGCCATCGTCGGCCTTGAGCTGCAGAACGTCGGCTAGGCTGGAAAATGCCTTCACGAACGATCGGCGGAGTCGCCTCCTTGACCGGCCATTTGGCGAAGCCGTCGAACCCTGTCCGAATGTTCCTCATGGCCGTGTTGCGTGCGTCGGAGGCGAAGCCGTTCCAAGACGCGCTGAAGCAAGCACTCAACTCTGGGCCACGTGTCGCCGGAACCACCTTGCTGCCTTGGGAGCATGCGTTGATCGGCACTGCCTTCGACTACCGCGCCCGCTACAGCTTCGCCATCACTCCCGCGAACAAGCTGGTGGCTGGGCTCGGTGTCTCCAAGATTCCGATGTACTTCGTCAACGAGGACGATGGTGGCTTCGAGTTGTTTATGGGTTGCCAAAAGTTCACGCAGGACGTGGACGCAAGCATCACGAGACTGAAACCAATCGCCCGCCGGCTTGAGCGAACGGATGAAGAGAACCTCGCGCGGCATTGCGTCGTGCTGGCGCTCTTGGAACAGGTCGCCAGGGTTGGACTTCGACCCGGCTCGCCACTCCTCGCCCGTCCGCTCGCATGCGGGACTCGCGAGCTGCTGGAGCTAGCTCGACCCGACTGGGTAGCTGATCTACGTGAGATGGCTTGGCTCTTCGACGATTGCGCCACGCGCGAGAGGCTCTACGGTCGACCGGCGGTGCTAAACCCCACGTTTGCTGGGTCGAGCGACGTGCACGGCGCCGATGCTGATCTCATCGTTGATGGCTGCTTGATCGAGATCAAGTCAACGATTCAAACGACTATCCGAGAACCGGTGTTTCATCAACTGCTTGGCTATGTACTTCTCGACTATCCGGATCACTACCACATCAACTCGATTGGGGTCTACTTGAGTCGACATGGGGTTCTCCTGAAGTGGCCCTTGGCAGAAGCACTTGGTGAGCGGGGTGAGCCCGCCGGATTGGGGACGCTCAGGAGGGAGTTCAGACGACTGCTTCGGAGTCCTCTGGCTCTATCGCCAGCGTAGCCCGCTGGACACCACGAACGGTCAGGCGGCGGCGATGGCTTGGAGTAGTGAGTGACGGAGGTCTGCCAGCTCAGCGCTCCCCATCAGGGCTCGTTGCCGTATTCGATCTAGAAGAGCCGGCACAGGCAGCGGGTTAGTGATTATGCGTGCGGACTGCAACCCGGATATGTTCTGAACGCGTAGCCTGACGCCAGCCGCCGCAGTCGTCTCCGAGGGGTAGAGGATCATCGCTGCCGGAATGCTGACGCCGCGCGTCTGGAACGCGTATGCGTACAAGAAGACCTGGTAGATGTCAGCCGGGTCAATCGAACGTTGATCGTAGAGCTTGTATTTGGCGTCAACCGGCAACCGGCTATGCCCATCCTTAAGGGTCAGCAGCATGTCCGGTATCACCCGACTGTACGTACCGCCCGTTGCTTCATTGACGATCAACGAGGAGGTTCTTCGTTGGGGGAAGACAGAGATCGGCTGGTCGGTCATCGCGTCCTTCACGAGTTGCGTCGCGAATCTTTCAAACAGGGGGTTCATGTCGAGCAGAAAGGCAACTGCCGGCGCTCGCCCTGATGAGTAGAGGTCGCGCAAATGCAAGTTGCGCAACAGCAGCAGGGACAGCGCGTGAGCTGTGCGGTAGTGCTCGTTACGCCGGTTGTACTGCAGTTGCTGTTCCGCGGACTCGAGGTCGATACGCAGCGGATTCGAGTATTCGGAGAGGGCAGCTCCAAGTCTTGCCATTCGCTGGGACAGGTCACCGTACTTTGCGACCGCCCGGCCCGCTCGCAAACCGCTGAGGAGCAATTGATTATCGAGGATGTCGCTTAGGTAGTCCTCGAACCGGCACTCGAGACGGTCGACCTCACCGAAATGCCGGGCTATTTGCTCCACAAGCATCAAACGGCCGCGCAGAGCGGGCTCGGCCGACTCTTGCCACACGTAGTCGAATTCAGGACCGCCAATCAAGATCCGTTCTGCCTCGCGCGACAGGATGAGGCACCACAGATCAGCCAGTCCTTGGGTCTCGGCTTCGTAATCCTGTGGAGTTGGCAAGATGGACAAAGCCTCCAGCCCGCTGCCATAGCCCAGCATGGTCATCACGCCGAGACTCCCCCCAGCGAGCTTTGGCTGGATTTGTATTTCAAAGCTTGAGAACCGAGCCGTGCCCACCCAAGACGTCGATCGCACCCGCGCACCATCGAGCAACCAGTCGACAGTCAGCCTCCGGTCGTTCTTGGAAAGCCCCGCGGACAGCGCTAGATCGTCCGGAGTGGGAGCTACTCCAGGTACCCGTTTCTCTTCCCATTCAGCCATCGCGAAAGTCGGGCGAGTCTCGAACATGTCTTACTCGGCGATCAGTTTGTTCAAAGCCTCTATGAGCCGGGTCGGGTCCGAGATGACCTCGGCATCAACAGCCTGGGACTCGACGTCCACTATGTCCGGGCCGATGAACTCCGCCAGTTTCGAATAGTCGTCGTAGCAGTACTCCTGGAGCAGGGGCAGAACCTCTTGACGGAATCGGCGTGCGAACTCGTCCCCGTCCTTAATGACGCTGCTTCCTTCCATGAAGTAGGAGTGACCCACTTGCTTCTCACGGCCTACCGCTTTTGCGATGCGTCCATTGAGGTGAGTCAGCAACTCATTCATCTTTAGCCCTTCGGGTCCCTCGCCCTCGAGTAGCGAGGGATCTGGCATGAGCTCAATGAAGGCGAATCTGCGTCGCAGGGCGGCATCCAGCACTCGAATGCTGCGATCGGCAGTGTTCATTGTTCCGATCAGATAGAGGTTGTCGGGGACTACAAAGGAGTCACCGCTTTGGGGGAGCGTCACGGACTTCCCGCGTTTGTCCAGTTCGAGAAGCGTTATCAGCTCACCGAAGATCTTCGGCACGTTGCCGCGGTTGATCTCATCAATGATCAAGAGGTACTTGTGGTCTTTGTCAGCGGCAGCTCGCCCACACAGCTCCTTAAAAACTCCGTCTCGCAACTCAAGCACGAGGCCAGCGCTGGACCCCTTCTTCGGGCGGTAGCCCTCAACAAAGTCTTCGTACGAGTAGGAGGGGTGGAATGTCACCAGCGTGACCTCCTTGCTGCCTGCAAGCCACCAATCCGCGAACTGTAGAACTGCTCGAGTCTTGCCCGTCCCCGGCGGGCCGTAGAGAATCACTTGGCGACGTTTCGTGAGGGCAGATTGGATCTCTAGCCAAAGATCGTCTGGCGCCTCGGCGGGCAATGTGCGCGGTGGGATTTTCGTAGCCGATCGGATCTTCTCGTACAGATCGCCGGAGACCCTGGCGACAGTTGCGTTTGCCCAGGACTTGACCGGAGCAATCGTGCGTTGCGTCGTGTCATCCCAGTGGACGCTAACCGTGTGCGGAAACCCATCGACGTCTTCGCGCCACGTATATCCGGGCTCAACGACGGTTCCGATCCCAACGACTTGGGCAGTTCCCTTGTTCGCAATGACAATGTCACCAGGGCTGAGCTCCATGAGTTTCCACAGTTCGCCAGCTTTCTTCGAGGCGTTCGCGACGCCGCGCCCATATTCCGGACCGTAGGTCGACATGAACTGTGCCTGAAAGTCTTCCCGCGATGCGTATTGACGCAGATCGCCAACCTTGGGCCAGCCGACACAGATGAAGCCGCCCTCCATGCACTGTTGCCAGTAGCGTGCCTGCTCACCGGGAGCGATCTTCACGATGTGCATGGTCCCCCGTGGATCTGCCCACCAGTAGAGGAACTGCATGATCTCCCATCCCGACCAGCCTTTGAACTCAGGCTTGGCGAGCAGGATTTCCAGCAGGTATCGGTTGGCTGCTATTACGCCGCGATCGCCCGCGTCGCCGCCGAACATCTCTATGAAATTTGCGATGTGAGCAGTGGAATAGATTGGCAAGACGTCTTCGGGGAAGTACACGTAGAGCGTCTTCGTGCGGATCGCATAACCCGTTTCGATCGACTCGATCGTGTCAATCTCGGGGTACTGGCCCGACTTAGCGAATTCGAACGCCTGAACATAGCCGGCCCGGATGGCTTTCCATGCTTCGTCCTCATTGGCGTAGCGTCGGCTGAAGTACCAGCTTCCATCCGCCTTCCGTCTGAAGATCAGGTGTTTCTGCGCTGCACCACCGCGCATACTCCCGAGCTCTTGTGAGTTGAACTCAAGCCACCAGCACCATGATTCTTGGGGTTTGTCGGTTCCCAGGGCGTATCGGTTGAGGGGCATCTCGGCCCAGCCGTCCAACGGAAACCTCGACTGGATTTCCGCCCGGACCTTCTCCGCATCCTTCATTGCGGATTGGGCGGCAGCACGGTCCCATTTGACGACGGCCTGTGGGAGAGGGAGGCGCCCAGCCACGTCGACAGGACTAAAGGATCGAGGCATAGACTTGAACCAGTTTCGGGCGATCTCTAATTGTGGCTGTCAAGATCTCGCGATGATCTTAGGCGTCTAACCCGCCAGCTACCAGTTGCCGCGCCCACGGGCCATGAGCTTGGAGCCTGTTCCTCAGGCACGCTGCGCAGCGCCAGTCTTCTGAACGAGCCATGGCATTGTCCCTACAGGTCTGATAGCCTCTTGGTGCGCTTGCGGGCGAAAAAAACCGTGAGGCTAACGGCGCAAACCGTTATGGGAAATGGCCCGACGGCCGTTTCTGAATTCAAGAACAGGATCGGTCATAGAGTCGAGCTCGAAAACCGTTATGGGTCTCTGACCCATTAGAAAGGTCAATCTCTTCGCTACCGCGGTGGCGCCGAATGATGCAGTCGAGGCTGCGGGAAGAAGTTGCGGGCCGGCGCGATGCCGGCCCGCGTGAATCGTTGGTCTAGTTCAGCTCTTCATCTTCAGGAGGCCGAAAGAGGCACCCTGGGGGTCGCTCAGGATTGAGAATCGGCCGCCCGGGAAGTCCTGCGGCTCCAACAGCTCCTTCGCGCCGTGCTCGACCGCCGTCTTGTGTGACTTGTCGACGTCTTCGACGCTGAAGTACGCCAGCCAGTAGCTCGGCACCTGGGCCGGAACCATCGGGTTCATCTCCATGCCGCCCGCGATGCTCTCGCCATTGGCCAGGAACTCTGTGTACTCCATGCCCTCGGCCATCTCGCTCTTCTTCTCGCCCCAGCCGAACACCTTCTTGTAGAAGGGCTTGGCCTTCTCGACGCCGCGCGAGTTGAGCTCGGACCAGCCGAACGCGTTCGCCTTACCGAGAATCGGCGAGCCGTGCATCTGGTTCGGCTGCCAGACGCCGATGACGGCTCCGGACGGGTCCTGGATGATCGCCATCGTGCCCTGTGGACCGACTTGCATCGGCTCACCGAGTACGTTGCCGCCGGCCGCCTTGGCTTTCTTGACCGTGTCCGCGGCGTCCGAGGTCGCGATGTAGACCAGCCACATGGTTG
>WNFD01001790.1_pt1 | contig 21932 bp, 24 predicted proteins | sample 5400491 | NCBI WGS metagenome assembly WNFD01 (sample SAMN13153343, study PRJNA577476) | soil metagenome | isolation source: 120 cm saprolite under Douglas fir tree site 2 hole 2 replicate 2 | place: USA:California | collected 2015-04-18
TCGAACGCCACCACGAACTCCTGGTCGTCGAGACCGTAGGAGTAGGTCGTGTTGAGCCGGATGGTGGGATACTTGCGGCCGACCCGCACGTGCTCGTCCATCATCCGCTGGCGCTCGGCTTTGGGAAGCGCGTACCAAGCGCGCGTCTTGATGAAGGGATAGACGAACAGGTATTTCGCCGCGCTGGGCCGGATAACGAGTCGCTGGTCGTGCTGGGGCTCTGCTGGGAAGTCGTAGATCGACCGCCGCGTCATCGCCAAGTAACTGTAGGGGATCGTCACGTAGGCGCCGAGGTCGGTGCGGTTGAGGGCGGTCTGCAGCTCCACCAGCGCGTCCAGGTCCTCGGCCACCTGCCACAGCAGGAAATCGCAATCGCCGCGGATGCCGACCAACCCGTAGGGCCGCGGATGCCGACCAACCCGTAGGGCCGGAGCAGCAGGCGCCCGCGGTAGCGCTCGATCGTCTCGCCGAATTCCGTCTTGGCCGCGGCCTGGCGCTCGGCCGGCAGCCGGCGCCACCCGGGGTCGAGCTTGTAGAACGCGTAGCGGACGACTTGGCGATGCTCGGTCGTGGCGGTGCTCATTGCGTGCAATCTAATGGCAAGTTTGGAATGGGGAATTCGGAAGCGGAATAGTGAGGGCGAGCTCGAGCCGCGCTCAGGTCACGAACTCGCTTTGTAATGCCGCACTCTGCATTCCGCGGCTCAGGTGTTTGACCGCTCCCGGCGCCACTGCTTGTAGAGCCAGACCCCGATGCCCCCGAACACCACGGCCGGCGTGAGGACGATGAGGATGGCGCTCCAGAAGTAGACGTGCTCCAGGTGAGGGTCATCATGTTGGAGCAACAGTACAAGGGCGCCGAGCAGGGCGGCGGGGAGGGGGGGGGTCATCGGCCGAGGAAGCGTTTCAGATTCCGCAGGTAATACGCTAAGGCCAATGTCAGCACGGCGAACGTCGCACTCAAGGCCAGCGTGCCGGCGCCTCCTTCGGCTCGCCAGCGCCACCCCGCCCACAGCGCCATAAAGGCGCAGAAGGCGATTGCCGTGGCGATCAGCACCTTGTGAAACGGGATCACACCGTCTTGTCCAGCACCATCAATGTGAGCAGCGTCGGCAGATACACGATAGAGACCAGGAAGACGCGCCACGCGGCGCGGGGGGTGGCCTCGCGCAGCAGTGGTGCGCCCACGGCGGCATAGACGACGCCCAGCGCGAGCGCCCCGTAGAAGTAGAGCGCGCCCGTGACGCCGAGCAGCGAAGGCAGCAGGCTGACCGGCAGCAGCGCCGCGGCGTAGAGCAGGGTCATCCATGCGGTACGGGAGCCGTCGGCATCCGCGACGCTCAGCATGGCGAGGCCGCCGCGGCGGTAGTCCTCGCGGTAGATCCAGGCAAGCGCGAGGAAGTGCGGCAGCTGCCACAGGAATACGATCCAGAACAGCGCGAACGCCGCGGCGCCCAAGCTCCCGCCCGCGGCGGTCCACCCGCCCACGATCGGCAAGGCGCCCGGCACCGCGCCGATCAGCGTGTTGAGCGACGTGCGCCGCTTGAGCGGCGTGTACAGCGCGACGTAACTCACGAGCGTGAGGGTGGCGAGGGCCGCCGTGAGGAGGTTCACCAGCGCGGCGAGGTAGACGACACCTGCGACCGAGATGGTGGCGGCGAAGATCCCGGCGGCACGTGGGGTGAGCCGGCCCGACGGGAGCGGCCGGCCGCGGGTGCGCAGCATCCGGGCGTCGACGTCGCGCTCGCGAAGCTGGTTGAAGGCGTTGGTGCCCCCGGCCACGAGGGCGGTGCCCACCAGGGTGTGCAGCAGCAGGGCGAGCCTCACCCCGGCCTCTGAGCCGAGGTAGAACCCCGTGGCGGCGGTCAGTAGGACCAGCTGCGTGATGCGAGGCTTGGTCAGCTCGAGAAACGCTACCAGATGCGCTCCGTGATGACGGCGAGGATGAGGATCGCGGCCAGCGGCAGCGGCACAATGGCCAGGATCCGCAGGTTCCACCGTTCGAATTTCAGATGCATAAAGAACAGGGCGACGAGGAGCGCCTTCCACACCGCCAGAAACAGGAGGAGGATCAGCTTCATGTTCCGGGAGATGGGGAGCTCGAATGCCAGCCCGAGCTCCGCCACCGTCAGCAGAAACAGGTAGAGCCAGATCAGCAGGTAGTTCGGGTGCTTGTGGGTGGCATGGGGGGGGGGGGGAGACGTGGGGGTTTCCATGAGACCCTCAGATCAAGTAGACGATCGTGAAGAGGATGATCCAGACGAGGTCCACGAAGTGCCAGTACAGGCCGACGACTTCGACTCCGGCATGGTCCGCCTTGGAGTATTTCCCCGGCAGCACCTTCGTGACGTAAAGGTAGAGCATCGAGATCACGCCGCACGTCACGTGGAAGCCGTGGAAGCCCGTCATCGTGAAGAAGGTCGAGCCGTACAGTCCGGCCACCGCCTGGCCATACATCACAGGATTCGCGGCCGCGAGCTCGGCCAGCTCGCTGCCGGCGCGGTAGCCGCTCGGCAGAAAGCCGTGGCGGATCAGGTGCGTGTACTCGTAGGCCTGCACTCCCACGAAACCGGCGCCGCACAGGATGGTGAGGCCGAACCAGATCTTCAACCATTTCTGGTCCCCATTGGCGATGGCGGCGTAGGCTTTCACCATCGAAACCGAGGAGCAGATCAGCAGAAACGTGTTGAACGCGGTGACCGGGATGTTCAGCACTTTGCCCGGGAGCGCCCAGGGCCCCGGCGCCCCGAACCGCAGGATCACGTAGGAGCCGATCAGGGCGGTGAAGAACATCACCTCCGAGCCGAGGAACACCCACATCCCCAGCTTTTTGTCGTAGACGTCCACGCCGCGCTCCGCCGGGAACGGCGGGCGCATCGCGGAGGCGGCGACGGCGTGCGTCATCGGTCGGTCCCTTTCGGCGTCAGTCGCCCGCGACCGGTGCGAGGACCGGCTCGCGATCGGTGGGCAGCTTGCGGGTCTGCGGCAGGTAGTCCTCCGCGACCTGCGGGGAGCTGAATTCGTACGGCCCGCGGTACACCGTCGGCACGCGCTCCCAGTTCCCGTGGGGAGCCGGGCTCGGCAGCGTCCACTCCAGCCCGTTGTCGTGCCACGGGTTCTGCTCCGCTCGCTTCCCCTTGAACAGGCTCCACCAGAAGTTCAGGAAGAAGATGAGCTGGGTCGCGAACAACAGGAACGCGCTGATCGAAATGAACTGGTTCAGCGGCTGATAGGGCTTGAGGAAGTCGTACTGTGTCGGGTCGTACAGCCGGCGCATGGCGCCGCCCATACCGTAGATGTGCATCGGGAAGAAGGTGCAATTGTAGAACAGGAACGTCAGCCAGAAATGGATCTTGCCCCAGCGCTCACTCATCAGCCGCCCGAACATCTTGGGGTACCAGTAGGTGATCGCGGCGAACAGCGCGAACAGGCTGCCGCCGAACAGCACGTAATGGATGTGGGCGACGATGAAGTACGTGTCGTGGATGAACATGTCCAACGGGGTCGCGGCCATGTAGATGCCCGACAGGCCGCCGATCACGAACATCGCGACGAACGCCACCGCGTTCAGCATCGGCACGTGGAAGTGCAGATTGCCGCGCCACATGGTGCCCATCCAATTGAACACCTTGATCGCCGAGGGGACGGCGATGATCAGGGTCGACACCATGAACGTGGACCCCAACGTGGGGTTCATCCCGCTCACGAACATGTGGTGGCCCCACACCATCCAGCCGAGGAACGCGATCCCGACGATCGCGAACACCATCGAGTGGTAGCCGAAGATCGGCTTGCGGCTGCCGTTGGCGATGATGTCGGACACCATCCCCATCGCCGGGAGGATGAGGATGTAGACCTCCGGGTGGCCGAAGAACCAGAACAGGTGCTGCCACAACAGCGCCTGACCACCGGCCGCGGGGTCGAAGAAGTGCGTGCCAATGGTTTGATCGAACAACAGCATGATCGCGGCCCCCGACAGCACCGGCAGCGCCAACAGGCCGAGGATGGCCGTGATGAACAGCGACCACACCGACAACGGCATCCGGAACCACGTCATCCCGGGCGCCCGGTTGTTGATCACGGTGGTGATGTAGTTGACCGAGCCGAGGATCGACGACAGGCCCAGGCACACGAGCGAGATGCACCACAACATCTGCCCGTAGCTCGCCCCCGAGAGGTCGGGGCGGGCCGAGAGCGGTGCGTACGACGTCCAACCCGCTCGCGCGGCGCCGTCCGGCACGAAGAACCCGGCCAGCATGATCAGCCCGGCGAGGAACGCGGTCCAGAACGACCACATGTTGATGCGGGGAAACGCCATGTCGTGCGCGCCGAGCTTGAGCGGGATCAGGAAGTTGGCGAACACCCCCACGAGCAGCGGCATGATGGCGAAGAACACCATGAAGGTGCCGTGCATCGTCACGAGCTGGATGTAGTACTCGGGGAGGATGACGCCGCCCGGGGCCATCGTCTCCGGGAGGATGCCTCCGCCCGGCATCGGCCGTCCGGGGAAGCCCAGCTGCCAGCGGATCTGCATCGCCAGGACCCCACCCACCAGCAGGAAGAACAAGCTGACGAACAGGAACTGGATGCCGATGGTCTTGTGGTCGGTCGAGAAGATGTATTTGCGCCAGAAGCTCATCGGCGCGTGGCCGGCGTGCGGCGCGGCTTGCGGCGCGGCGGCGGTCGTCATGAGCCGGTCCCTCCCCCCGCCGCCGCCTGGGCGGCCTGCTTCAGCCAGACCTCGAAATCAGCCTGCGTATGCACCGTGACGCGCGCGCGCATCTTGTAATGGCCCATCCCACAGAGCTGGGAGCAGCCGAGCTCATAGTCCCCCGGCACCGTCGCCTCGAACCACGCTTTGATGTCCATCCCCGGGACCACGTCCTGCCGCACCCGCAGCTGTGGGACGAAAAAGGAATGGATCACGTCCTCTGAGGACAGGTGGACGACGATCGGCCGTCCCACCGGCACGTGCAGCTGATTCCGGACCGTGAAATCGTCGGCCGTGCCGAGCTTGCCATCGGGCCCAGGGTAGGTGACCTGCCACTCGAACTGTTTAGCATGAATGCCGATCGGATAGGCATTCGCCGGGATGCTGTTCCGGCCCTTGATCTGGACCCAGTAGTGATTGCTGATCACCCCCAGGGCGACCATGGTCACGGCGGGGATCACGGTCCAGATCACCTCCGCCCGCGCGTTGCCGTGGGTATAGAACGCCTTGCGGCCCGGGCGACGCCGGTACCGGAAGATGAACCAGACTAACCCCGCCTCGACGAGGACAAACGCGATCCCCGTGATGATTAGGATCGCGATGAACAGTCCGTCGATGGGCCCCGCGAATGTCGACCCCTGCTGCGGCAGCCACCAGTGCATGGCCGGTCCCCCTTAATGGGCGGCGAAGGTGAAGTCCTGGGTCTTGGGCGCGCCGGCGGTGACGGTCACCGTCGCCGTCTGCGTGCCGTACTTCTCCTGCCACGCTTCGATGGTGTACGTGCCCGGCGGCAGGCCCTTGATCGAGAAGCTGCCGTCCCTGCCCGTCACGGAGAAGAAGGGATGGGGCAGCACGCCGACCCACGCGTGCATCCACCCGTGCACGTTGCACTCGAGCGGCACCATCACCTCGGGCGCGCTGAACTTGCGCTCGCTTGTCATCACGCTCGGCTGACTGATGTTGAAGGGCCGGTTCTTCGTGCCCTTGGCTTTGATGTTGTGCAGGATGCCGTCGGAGTTCTTGATCTGCAGAGCCTGGTCCACCATGATGCCGAACACGTGCGGCACGTAGTGACACCCGGTCTGGTCGAGGACCACAGGCGTCGCCGGCGCAGGATATGTGGCGCCCGCCGGCAGGCCCGCCGTCACGTACACGAATACGTTCTCCAGCGTGCCATTGGCGTTGACCATGACGGTCTCTTCACGCGGGGGCGACGTGTATTTGGCCTTGCACGTGGCCTCTTCAGTCATGTCGATCATCGGCATGGCGGGCTTGGTCCCCGTGAATCTGACTTTCCCAGTGATTGACCCCCCGCCCTGATCTCCGCTTCCCCGCCCCGACACACCCAGAGCCGCCGCACACGCCAGCACCGCCGCCATCACCATTCCGAGCTTACGCATTCACGCCTCCTATGAGATGCCTCATGCCGCGCGAGTCCCTTCCCTGGTTGTACCCCTCTTCGGGCGCTGGGCCCGCCACACCACCAGCAGTCCGAGACCGAACGTGAGCGCCATCGCGACCACCGGCGAAATGTAGACTCGCGGCGGGGTAGGTTGGTCGAGGGCGAGGAAATACCAGGAGCTGACGGCCATGCGCGAGCCGTTTTCACCGTTGGACCCGTCTTGCGCGAAGAAGGCCACGGGAATCGCCCGGCCCGTCCGGAACTGAAGCTGGTTGGCCGTGTCGGCCGTCGCAAGAGCGCGACTCAGCACCACCCGCCACTCTCCCCCCCCCCGGTCATACACCGCTTGCGCCGCCGGTGCCGCCGCGGCCGGCAGCGCCTCGAAGCGTTCGAGCCCGCGGCCGAGGCCAGCGACGGCCTGCCGCGGCGCGCTGGTCCAGCGCCACTGGTAGACGGGCTGCGTCTGCGTGCCCATCAGAAAATACGGTCGCTCCATCCCCTCGGGAATCGCGACCGGGAACTGCACGATCAGCTGGTCGGGCCAGAGCTGCGGCGCCGGTTTGACAGAGTCGTCGCTCGCCACAGTGCCGAGCACGCGCCGCACAAACGGCAGCCAGGCGCTGTCGGGGCTCTGCGAGCGGTCGTCCCAGCTGATGCGCAGCGCCAGCGTCGTCCCATTGTGCGCCGCCTGGACCCACACGCCGCTCACCGCCGGATCGAACCAGCGCGGCTTGTGAATCACTTGCCCGACGAGTGGGAACCAGTAGCGCGTGACGCGGTTCCACGCTGAGTCATCGGGCGCGATCGACAGTGCGCCTCCTTCGGAAATCTGTGGCGCGTGGATGACGTCCCGGACTTCGGGCGGCGACGCCGGGGAGAGGCTGCGGACGTACTGGGCCACGCGCCACAGCTGCTCGTCGGTGAGCCACTTCTGGTCAATCAGGTCGCTGAACGAAGGCATCGGCGTGCCGTCCAGCCCCGTGCGCAGCCGGCGGTAGATGTCGGCGACGGTGCCGCCGCCGCGGAAGCGCCAATTCTGGTGCAGGTCGGCGGCGAAGATCGGGAACTCGGCGTCGTCCTTCAGCGTCGGGGCGGACGGGCCGTTGCCGCGGCCTTGATCGCCGTGGCATTTACGACAGCCAATGGAGTCGTAGAACAGCCGCCCGACGCGCAGCGCCTCACTCCCCGAGCCGCCGCCGGGGGCTGAGCCGAACCTGAGCAGCGTCACGTGCTGGCTGGTATCGGCGAAGAAGGCGGAGAACGTCTTCAGATACGCCATGACGTCCCGCCGCTCGCCGTCGGAGAGCCGTGTCTTCCAGGCAGGCATCGCGGTGCCGGGGAGGCCCTCGTCGATGGCCCTGATCAGGTCCGCGTCGGTCGGCAGCTGCCCGCTTGCCGTCGAGCGGATCTTGTAGACCGCGCCGGTGAAGTTGCGCGGCCGTGGCAGCATCGTCGCCGCCGCCGGCCCGTCTCCCGCGCCGCCATCGCCGTGGCACCCGGAGCACCATTGGACGTAGACCGCTTTGCCCTTCGCCGTATCCTGGACCGGGGAGGAGGAAGGCGGTAAGGGGAGTGGTGTCGCGTGCAGGGCGAGCAGCAGGATGGCGCTAATCATCGCCATTCCCCTTGCCCGTTCCCCCCCCCCCTGTCCCGGTCTTCTCCCAGGTTCTCGGTCTCCACCCCGTCTGCTGGTACAGGAACGTGATCACCGACCAGATTTCCCGCTCGGAGAGGAAATCCTCCCACCGCGGCATCGCCGAATTCCACGGCGTGCCCTCGCGCGGCAGTCCCGGCCCGCCCTTGGCGATGCGCCAGAACACAAAGCTCTCGGTGAGCTGCGCGATCGTGCCGTTGTCCTGGAAGTTGGCGGGCAACGGGTTGAAACCCGACGCGTAGTGTCCCTGGCCGTCCAGATGGTCGCCATGGCAAGGGAGACAGTTCTGATAGTAGATCCGTTTGCCGTCAGCCACGAACAGCGCCAGGGAGTCGGGGTAGGCGCGCAGCGGGTTCTCGAGACCGGTCAGCGTGATCGTCCGGCCGCGGAACGTGATCTCCGCGGGCGGGGCGGGGTGGATGGAGCGGAGGTTGGGTGGCGCCTGCACCGTGGCGCGCACCTGGCCGAGCGTCACAACCGCCACGAGCAGCGGGAGCAGGACGAGGCCTGCCACCCGCACCGGCTTGAGCCGCGGCTGCACCAGCGCGGCGTGGATCGGAGCCTTGAAAAGGGCCCAGCGCTCCTCGCTGTCGCTCACGTAGATCAGCACGCCGACGAGCACCGTGGCCATGTACTGGAGCACCACGCTAGCCGGCACGATGGCGCTGCCGGGCAAGGCAGGGATACCCCATTCGATCACAACGAAGGCGAGCGCCAGGATTCCCACGGCCTGCCAGAACGGATGCCGGGCCAGGCGGGCAACCCGTGGTGCCGTCACTTGTGGCTCGCGAGGAACTGCACGAGGGCCTCGAGCTGCGCGGCGCTCATCATCGTCCCGAAGGTCTTGGGCATGATGCCCGCCATCTTCTCGTAGCCCTTGGCGATGGACGAGGCAGGGTCGAGGATCTTGCGGCGGATCGAATCCGCCGTGCGTCGTGCGCCGACGTGCGTGAGGTCAGGTGCGATCACGCCCCCGGTCCCGTTCAGCTTGTGGCAGCCGAGGCAGCCGGCGGCGGTGATGATCGCCATGGGGTCGGTGCTCCCGCCGGCGAACGCCGCACCTCCGGCGCTGCTAGCTCCCGGGCTCCCGCCTCCCGCGGCCGGCGCCGTCTGGGCCGGAATATCGGCCGCCGTCACGTCCACCGTGCCGCCTTGCGACTCGAGGAAGGAGATCAGCGCCCAGATCTGCGCCGAGGAGAGCTGCTTCGTCATTACCGGCATGATCGGCTGGTAGCCGGGGACGATGAAGGCGGCTGGCTGGTCGAGCGATTCGAAGAGGTACTCCTTGCAGGTCTTGCCCGCCTCGCGCTTGCCGCAGCGCGCGCCGATCGGCCCGGTACCCTTCTCGTCGGTGAGCAGGTTGGGAGCACGGGTGCCCAGGCCGTGACACGCGGTACAGCCGCCGGCGCCGTTGAAGAGCTTCTCGCCGGCTGCCACGAGCTGCTCGGGCGTGACATCGGCGCCGAGCGTGAGGGCCTGCGGAACCTCGGACTGCACCTGGGGGATCTTGTTGGCGATCAGCGTATAGAGCGCGAGGGTGCCCAGCACGATGCCGACGACTTTGAGATTAGTGACCCACATGTGGCGCGTCCCCCCTCCCTGCCTCCCCGTGTCCGGCAACGTAGGTCGATTTCTCCGCGAGCCCACCGAGCCAGAACACGAACGCGACGAGCGAGAGGAAGATCAGCACGCACAGGCTGATCATGCGCGACGCGTAGCCCAGCGCGGGGGTGGCCGCGTATTTGCTGGTGTCCTGCACGACTTGCCACACGTGCCAATGCATGCGGATGCCGCTGCGGGCGAAGCCCATCAGGCCCATCAGCCAGGTGAAGGTGACCGCGAGCACGAACAGCGCGTACTGTGAGCGCGCCGGCATCTTGCCCCATTGGATGGTGCCCAGGGATTGCGCCCCGCGCGCCATCAGGATGTCGATGATCGTCACGAACAGGATGCAGCTGAGCACGGCGCCGACCTGATACACGCTGAACCCGATGCGCACGATGGCTTCGACGAAGTAGCCGCGGATCCCGAAGAACAGCACCACCGCGGCCGCGAGCGCGAACATCGCCGCCTGCACCAGCGTGCCCGCCCGTGCCCATGGCACGACCGGCCGTTTGTTCGCACGGCGGTACATGAGGAAGGAGAGGAAGGTCGTGAGGATCATCAAGTTCACGGCGGTATTCTTGGCGCTCATCACGCCGAGCGCCCCGAGCAGCGGGTGGTGGGAGCCACCCATCGCCGCCAGCTCCTTTGAGTCCGCGATCATCGTGTGGGGCGTGCCCCAGACGAGCGCGCCCAGCACCAGCACCACCAGCAGCCACTTGGTGTAGGGGCGGAAGCGCTCGGCGCCAGGAATCCGGCCCATCCCGATCCACAGGTAGTAGTTGCCCGTGAGGAACAGCACCGCGATCAAGAACGCCTGGATCACCCACAGCCAGCTCATGAAGCCGCCCATCATCGTGATGCCCATGGACTGGTCGTACTGGTAGATCTCGCGGCCCAGCCAGTAGCCGGCGAACGGCAGGACGATCAGCGCCGAGATGGCGATGAAGTTCCCGACGTAGCCCATCCAGTCATAGTGCGCGCGCTCCTCGTCGGTTCGCGCGGCGAGGAAGCGGTAGCTCGCGTAGGCACCGACGATCGCACCCCCGAACACCACGTTGGCGATCAGCCGGTGGACGTTGATCGGCATCCAGGTCGCGTTGGCGATGGCGTGCCACAACTTGATCGATGTGGGATCGGTGGTGGGGGTGATGTCCCGGGGCGGCGACATCATATAGGTGAGCCACGCGTTCGCGATGAGCATCACCATCGTGCCCCACACGTTGAGCAGAATGCCGAGCCCCCAGTGGCCCCACTTGGCCCGGCCCGTCCTCCAGCGGTCCCAGCCGTAATAATAGAGGTAGAGGGTGAAGGACTCGAAGAAGAACAGCCCGGCATAGACCCACATCGACACGTGGAAGATCGCGGTGAGGTAGGCCCAAAACCGCGGGTACAGCGTAGCCAGGAAGAAGACGAGGATCGCCCCCCAGATCGCGGTGGCGCTGTAGGCCACGAGGAGGAGGCGCGTGAATTCCTTGCTGAGGCGGTCGTAGCGCTGGTCTTTACCGAAGATGCCGATCGCCTCGGTCACGACGGCGAACATCGGGACCCCCAGCACGAAGGCCGCGAACATCAGGTGCACTTCGGCCGCGATCCACACAGCCGCGCGCGCCCCGATGACGGGGAACTCCCCGTAGGCGCGCGAAGTATCCGCTGCAGCCTGGAGCAGAAACGGCGTCATCCGTTCTCCGTCATTCGTTGTCCATTACGAAAAACGGTTTGCGCTTCGAGAAATCGATCGGCAGGGACTCCCGCACCTCGGTCAGCAGCTCGGGGGTGATCTCCCGCCGCCCCTGGCCACGGGCCCAAGCTTCCACGCGGCTCATCACGACGCCGCGCACGAACGAGGGGATACGCGCAACCCGCGCTCGCGCCGCGTCAGTCCACACCAGCGCGGGGGTGAACTCGGCCCCGTAGGTCACCGCGCGCAAGGGCTCGAGCACGGGCGCGTCACCGCTGGGCTCGTAGGCGCATGACGGATCGGCGCCGAGCACATCCCCTTCCAAGGCGAACGCGCGGGCGCGGCAGCCGCCGCACAACGCGCGGTACTCGCAGCGGCCGCACTTGCCGCCCAGGGTTCCTTCCCGCAGCTGGCGGAACAGCGGGGAGGATCGCCACAACTCGGCGAAGGACCGCTCGCGCAGGTCTCCGGCGACTGCGGGCAAATAGGGGCAGGGCGTGAGCTTGCCGTCGGGAGTGATGCGGCAATACTGCGTGCCGCACGGGCACCGCGTCTCGTAATTGAGGATCGGGGATCCGGGGTCGGCAACGTGAACGTGCCGCATGAATTGCGGGGCGCATTTGGCGCGCACCATCATGCGGCCTCGGTAGTCGCGCTGCCAGCGGGCGAGGTCGGCGAGCACCGCCTCGTACTCGGCGGGCTGGAGGTCGGACAGCGCGGCGCCGCGACCCGTCGCTACTAGGAAGTAACAGTTGAAGGCGACCGCCTGCTGCTCGGCAGCCCACGCGATGAGCGGCGCGAGCTCGGCGCGGTTGCCCTTCGTGACGGTGCTCTGGACGATGAAGTCGAGCCGGGCCGCGCGCAGCCGCGCCAGGGCCGTTGTCGTCTCGGCGAGCGAGCCCTTGCCGCGACGGAAGTTGTCGTGGTAGCTGGGGCGCAGCGAGTCGACGCTCACGGCCACCCCCCGCACCCCCGCCTCTTTCAGGAGCGCGACCCTTTCCTCCGAGAGCAGTGTGCCGTTGGTGCCTACCACGACCGTCGCCCCGCCCTGGGCGCCGTGGGCCGCGAGCCGATACAGGTCTTCTCGCAGGAGCGGCTCGCCGCCAGAGAGGATGATCAGCGGTGCGGGGTTCACCTCGAGGATCTGGTCCATGATGCGCATGCAGTCGGCGGTAGCCAGCTCCCCCGTCGCCGACTCGTGCGGCCCCGCGGAGATGTAGCAGTGGGCGCACTCAAGGTTGCAACGGCGGGTCAGGTTCCACGCCACCACATGCGGGACGAAGCTCACTGCACCAGCTTCTCCACCGCCGCCTTCGCCTCCTTAGGGGTCTTTCCCCCTCCCTCTGAGAAGTCCACCGGGCACTTGGCCGTCTTCTCTTCGATGTCGCGGATAGGGCAGCGGGTGATCCCCTGCGCTTTCGCGTCCTCGATAAACGCGCGCAGCTCCGGGGAGAGCGTGTCCTTCCCCTCGGCGGCGGCGCGGATCTGCCTGGCCCGCAGCTCGGTGAACATCACCATCATCGTGTCGACGTCGAATTCGTCGGCCTCGATCATCGCCTGCTTGTTCTCGTCCATCACTCGCGTGGTTACGCGCCAGATGTCGTGGTTGCGCGAGAACCGCTCCACCGTATTGCGCGCTAGTGGGCGCGCGATCAACGGCACGAGCTGCAGCCGGGTCCAGGCTTCCGCGGTCCACACGATGGGGTCAGTGGCGACGCGGGGGCGCGTGCTGACGACTCCGGTCACCGGGCACCGGACCTCGGTCTCCGGGCTGGGCTCGGAGTCCGAGTCATGCCCTAGGACTTTCGTCGCCTTCATCTGTTCAGTCGCCTTCACCTCGGCCAACGCCAGTTCCTCGGCCGTGCCGATCCCCATGATCAGCTGCATGTGGGTGGGAAGGAGCTTCTGGATCGCCTCGTCCAGCCACCGGTTCGTCACGGTGACAGGCGCGGCGGTTCCACCATTCGCATGCTCCGTCACGTACTCTTCCACTGCGCGCCGCGCGATCCCCTGGGCGAACGGCGGCACGCGCAGGATCCGCACTTCGGCCTCGGGCGCCCAGGGCAAGCCGGCTTGACCGTCCTCCTCGATCCAGGGGATGTCTTCGGGGCGGATCCCCACCGTGCCAGCGAGCAGCAGGTTGCAGGGGGCGAGGCGGAGGAGGTTCTCGGCCTGGGAGCCGAGGTCGGTGCCCTCGATGCGGTGGGCGCCGTGCCGCGCGACCACGAGCAGCGACGGCTTGATCTCTTCAGCCCACTGCAGGATGACCTGGAAGGGTTTCCCGATCAGGATCTGGGTCTTGAGCGGGACGTCCGGGTACTGCCGCGCCATCACTTCGGCGCGCTTCAGGTTCGCCTGGCACAGCTTGAGTAACCCCTTGTCGATGATGTTGTTGTGCAGCTCCTCCTGCTCCTCGAATTTGAACACCTTCGAGGCCTGGTAGGACAGGACGTCCTTGATGTTGTGGAACACCACGTGGTGGTATTCGACGTCGAAGGCGCTGCACACGTACAGCGAGCCGCCGAACGCTCCTGCCAGCTCGAGGGCGGCCTTCATGGCGTGGTAGCCATACGACGAGCCGTCCACGCACACGAGAAAGCGGCCGCCCTCCAAGGGACGGTGGTCGCGGACGACGAGCATGTCCTTCTCGATGCCCCGCAGCGCGCGGGCCACGACGCCACCGAGCTGCGAGTAGGGCTGCCGGCCCAGGCCGTGCGCGCCGAGGGCGACGAGATCGTAGCTGCGTCCGGAGCTGCCCACGAGCCGGGCGGCGGCGTCTTCGTCTTCGGCGACGAGCCGGCCGTTCTCGCCGACCTGCACATCGCCGCGCACCTTCGCACCACCATCGTAGCCCGCGGCCCGGTTGGGATCGAAGCCGATCAGCCCGGGGAGTCGGCCGGCGCCCCGGTTCACCTCGTTGACGATCTCCTCGTAGTTGATGCCCTCGAGCAGCTGCCGCGTGAGGGCGACGCCGGCCGCCTCGCATTTCTTGCCGAGCTGGTCCAGGAAGCTGTCCGCGATGAGCTGCAGGCCTTTCTCGATCAGCTTGTCGTGGATCTTGCGCTGGCGTTTGATCTCTTCGGGTGTCTGGAACTGGGCGGGAAGGCCGGTCTCGAGCTGGCGAAACCGGACGTCGTGGAGGCGGGCCGCGTAGACGTGGTTGCCGGTGATGCGGCCGCCGGACTTGCGACACAGCTCGATGGCCCGCTCCAGCGCCCAGTCGGAGGGCTGCGAGTTGTCGACGGGTACGAACACCTCGCGATACACTGGCACCTCCCGAAGAGGGGTGGGGGGGACAGGCTGGGAAGTTAAGGAAGGACTTGTTGGGGCACCAGTTGTCGTCCGTCCACGTCCCAGACGGTGATGGCATCGACGGGACAGGTGTCGCACGCGAGCAGCAAGCGCTCGCGCGCGAGCGCCTCGGGCTGCACGAACACCGCCACGCTGTCGTCGTCCAGCGCGAAACCCTCGGGCGCCGCTTTCACACAGTCGCCGAACCCGACGCACACGGTGCGGTCGATGCGAACCCGGAGCCCATGGACGACCCGCTCCTCGAAGCCGCTCACATCCCTTCCAGCCCCAGCTCCGCCCGCGCGGTGTCCATGACGGTGGCGGTGATCTCGCCGATGCCATGCTGCCTGGCGTAGTCCGCGTAGATCCGCTTCACCATCCCCCGCACGAACGATGGCACGCGTTGGAGGCGCTCCTGTGCCTCCGACGACCACACCGGCGCGCCCTCCGCCTTTCGAGTTCCGTCGTCTATAAAGGCGTCGTCACGGCCGGTCGCCACCATGCCGCGCACGGTTTCGAGCGGCTGTGCGGGTACGGTGCGTCCGCCGATGACCACGCCGAGCGAGGCGACGAGCTGGGTCTCCATCGGGTTCGTGAGCAGCGCGACCATGCGACCGCACGCGGGGCACTTGAACGCCGCCGCAAGCGTGCCGTCCCCGGGGAGCTGCCGCTCCTCGAAGACCATCTGCTTGTCACACTCCACACAGAGGAACTTCATAACCGCCGCGCCAGCTGGTCCCAGGTGTCGGATGTCGGGTGCCAGGGAATTCGCGCGAGCAGCGGGACGCCGAACTCGGCGGCGAGGTCCGCGCCGGCGGTCCCGGCGAATTGGCCGTCCACCATGTTCTCGACGATACCGAGCAGCGGCGTTTCGCGCTCCCGGGCGTCGCGCATCGCTCGCCGCACGGCGTCGCGCGATTCAGGCGTCGGGATGGTGACGGTGAGCACCGGCGGCGGCGCGGGGAGAAGATCGCCCAGCTCGTGGAGGCGCTGCAGGCCGGGCGGCAGGTCGAGCAGGAGCGTGTCGAGCGGGCCCCAAGCGACGTCGCCCAGGAACTCTCGCAGGGCCGCAGCTTCGAGCGCGCCACGCCACACGAAGCTCTCGGCCTGCGGGCCGCGAAACGCCAAGGGGGCGCCGTCTTGCAGCAAAAGGTCCATGGAAATGCATTTCACGCCATCGGTTCCGACGGCGGGCTCGACGACATCGTCGGGAGTCGAGAGCCGCGAGAGGGGAACCCCGAGCAGCCGGGGGATCGTCGGCCCGTTCAGGTCCGCGTCGAGCACCCCCACTGCCCGGCCGCTTCGCGCCAGAGCCCGGGCGAGGTGGGCGGTCACGAAGCTCTTGCCCACTCCTCCCTTGCCGCTCATGACCGCGACCAGCCGTCCCACGCCGGCAAGCCGCTCGGCGACGCGACGCCGCTGGGCGCCGATCTGCTCGGGCAGCCCCGAGCGGTCGGCCCCTACGAGCTCGTGGTACGTGCGAAGGTTGAGTGGCATTCGGCGACAATAATGTCTAGCTTCTCCGCTCTCCGCCATGATCGACGAGCTCAAAGCAAAGCTCCAGGCCGAGGTCGAGCGCCTGAACCACGAGATCTCCTTCGTCCTGCCGAAGGAGATCGAGAAAGCGCTCGCCCACGGCGACCTGCGCGAGAACTCGGAGTTCAAGGCCGCGCTGGAGCGCCAGCATTTTGCCTCCGCCCGCCTCACGCATCTGCGCCTGCGGCTCTCCAAGCTTTCCGGTGTATCCGAAAAGGACATCCCCCGGGACCGCGTCGGGTTCGGCTCGCGCGTGACGGTGCAAGACCTCGACACAAAGCAGAAGGAAGTCTACGCGCTGACGCTGGGCGAGTTCATCGAGGGGGACGACGATGCGAATGAGCGGCCGGTCTCAATGGCTTCGCCGCTTGGCGCCGCGCTGCTTGGCGGCAAGGTCGGGCAGGCGGTGATGATCACCTTGCCGATCGGCAAGCGGCGGCTCAAAATCGTGGAGCTGGTCACGGTCCACGAGCTGGCGGCGGGGAAGGGCTAGAGAGTCAGATGGAACACCATCGGCCCCCTGGGCTCCGCCGAGCCCTGCCGGGTCTCGATGCTCATCGCCGCCCCCATCACGCGGCTCGAGTCCGGAGGCATGTCGAGGGCGAGCACCATCGGCGTGTCGGTGTCCATCGCCATCACTGCCGCGCTGCGCGCCCCTTTGTTCGTAAGGAACCACAGCTGATAGGATTGGCCCCGCGCGTTGGGGGCGAGCCCTTCACAACGCACTAGCCAGCGGTGTTTGACGCTGTCGGCGAAGATCGTCACCGCTCCCACTCGGCCGTTGGTCGAGACCGGGATCTGAATCACGCGCGACGAAGTCCCCATGATGAACGACAGACTGTCGCGAGCCGCCTGCAGCTCGGCGAGCAACCGTGCGCGCTCGCCCTCCAGCACGCCCATGCGTCGATACACCCACGACGCGCCTCCTGCTACCATGAGGAGGACGGCAGCCGCAGCGAGCCAGGGGCCGTAGCGGCGCCCTCCACGCCGCTGCGCCGCGCGCACCAGTACCTGCGCCTTCAACTCGGGGCGCGGGGCGCGCGGGCGCGCGGACATACCGAGCCAGTCGCTCATGCCATCCAGTCCTTCACGTGTTCAAGTGCCTCCGCCAACTTCGCCTGGGCGATACGCAGGCGCGTCTTCACCGTGCCCAACGGCTGCCCGGTCCGCCGGGCGATCTCCGAATGCGTGAGCCCCTCGAAATACGCAAGGAGCACCACGCGACGTTGCTCCTCAGGCAACGACGCCAAGGCTTGGTGCACCTCCTGGTGCACCGGCCAGCCCGGAATCGCGGCCTCGGCAGGATCGGGTGCGGCCAGCTCATTGCCCGCTTCGGCGGTGCGAGCCCGCTCCCAGCGCTCCGCCTTGCGCCACCACCGGCGCCTGCGCCGCAACGCGTCCAGCGCCCGGTTGCGCGTGATCGACAGCACCCAGGGCGCCAGGGGTCCGCGCCGCGCGTCGTGCTGGTCGATATGATCCCAGACCTGCACGAACACGTCACTCAGCACCTCTTCGGCCTCCCCGTCGTCTTGCAGAATGCGAAGGGCGAGTCCGAATACCCAGGGAGCGTACAGCTCATACAGCTCCCCCAACGCCTGTTCATCGTGGGACTTGAGGCGGCGCAGGAGCACCGACTCCTGCTCTTGACTAAGACGTTCTGGACGGGTCACTTAGATTGCAAGGTAGTGGCCTGGTAGTCCGCCTACCAGGCCGTCGGTCACGTTTCGCGAGGTGTATCGCTCGATGCGCATCGTTGCCCGTCTGTTCCTTGGAGTGCTAATTAGCAGTCCGGTGGCGCTGCTGGCTCAACACGACGCCGATCCCACCAATGCGGTTGCGGGCGGAGGTTCCCTCCCAGCCGGGTGGCACGCGCACGCCGACAAGAACGCCGCGCTCGCCAACGTGAAGTTCGTGGCAATGGGAAGTGGCTACCACACGACGCTCGGCCCGGCGGTGATTCTCTGGCGCGCGGCGGATACCGCCTCCGGCTCCTACCGAGTCGTGGCGACGTTCACGCAGACCAAGGCACCGCGGCATCCGGAGGGTTATGGTCTGCTGTTCGGCGGCCGCGATCTCGCCGGGGCCGCACAGCGCTACACCTACTTCCTCGTGCGCGGCGATGGGACGTTTCTGATCAAGCGCCGCAATGGGGACTCGACGTCGTTCGTGACCCCCGACTGGACCCCGCACGCGGCGATCGTGAAAGGCGACAGCGCGACCGGCGCCGCGACGAACGAGTTGGGCGTGGCCGTGAAGGGGGACAGCGTGCGCTTCCTCGTCAACGGCAAGGACGTCTTCGTCACGAAGGCATCCAACGTGGACGCGGCAGGGCTGGTGGGCTACCGGGTGAACCACAACCTCGACGTGCACGAGGCGACGCTGGAGGTGCACCGATTCTAATGCCAACGGCGGGAAACGAAGCGGAGGGCGATCAGTTTTCGTTTACGCCGTTCACACGGCACCCGTTCTTCGCGCAGGTGAACCGGTGGATCGTGGAACGGGTGATCTGCCCCGGACGGCAGATCATCGTGGACCTGGGCTGCGGGCCCGGCGCAGTCACCAAGCTCATTCTTGAGCGGCTCGGCGATGCCCACGACGTGCGGGTCATCGGGATCGATCCCTCCCCCTCGGCGATCGAGCGGGCGCGGGCCGCGATCAAGTCGAGAATTGCCGAGTTCATCCAGGGCACGGCCGAGTCCCTCTCCGGCATCGTGCCGCGCGCGGACGCCGTGGTGTTCCTCAACGCTATCCATCTGGTGCACGACAAGGCGCAGGTGATCAGCGAGGTGCGCAAGGTGCTGCCCAAGGGCGGGGTGTTCGCGTTCAACTCCACCTTCTTCAACGGGGCCTACGTGGAGGGGACGAGCAAGTTCTGGCGTCGCTGGATCGTGCGGGCCGTGCAGGCGCTGCGCGAGCGTGGGTTCGACGTCCATCACACCGAGAAGGCCACCGCCCGCGACTTTCTCTCCCCCGAGCAGTACTCCGCTCTCTGCGTGGCAGCCGGCTTCAACCCGCCGGCCATCGAGCTGGTGAAGGTGGACTTCACCTACGAGAGCATGGTGGATATCGCCCGCTTTTCGCTCTTCATCGAGGGTGCGCTCCCCGGGGTGCCGCTCGAGGAGGGGGCCCGGGCGCTCGAAATCGGCCTGGTTCGCACGATGGAGGAGCTCGGCGTCACGACGGTGCCGCGTTTCTGGATGGAAGCGGTCGCCACTGCGGCCTGAGCGACAGCGCGAGCCCGATTACCAGCAGCGCCCCGATCAGGATCACGTTCGCCGTTTCCAGCGCGTTTTTGACGCGTTCGCCTACGACGAGCGGCGCGCTGAGTGACAGACAGGCGAAGCTCCCCCACCACAGCGCCCAGCGCCACCACCCCACCGCTTCCGCCGGCAGCCGGCGCAGCGCCTCCCAACAGAAGAAGTAGGCCGCCACAAGCGTGACGTAGTGCGCCTTCCAGGCCAGCGGATCGACCACGACGAGCGCGCCGAGGCAGATCGCGAGCTCGGCGGCGGTGCGCGGGTCGGCGAGGTCGGGCGGATCGTGGCGGAATACCCAGGCCAGCCCCGCGGCGCCGAGCGCGGCGAGCGCGAAGAACAGCGGACGGGCGGCTCCCGGCAGGAGCCGCTTCAGCGCGGCCAACAACGACTGATTGTAGTAGTGGGCGCTCGCTGCACCCGCGATCTGCGCGTCCGACACGGCGCGCCAGCGGTGCCAGTACGCCGCCGTCTCGTGCGGGCCGAACACCAGAGCGGGGACCACCAGATTGAACAGCAGCAGCCACGCGAGCGACCACACGGTTTCCCGCCACGCCCGCTTGTAGACGAGGTACAGGAGAAACGCCACGGGCACCGCCCTCACGCTCGCGGCGAGCGCGAGCGCGCTGCCCCCCAGTGCCGGCCGGCCCCCTCGAAACAGTTGAAACGCGAGCAGCACCAGGAACAGCACCTGCACGTTGATCTGCGCGTGCTGCGTATGCTCCTGGAACAGCCGAGCCGTCATGATGAAGGGCACGAGCACGCCAGCCGACACGAACGCCAGGCGCTCCGTCGAACGAGGCCAAAAGGTGAGTCTGTCCCCACCGTCCAAATAGAGGCGCGCGCACTGCTTCACGCACCCCCAAATCGCGAGCACACCGCCGAGCTGCCAGAGGAACAGGGCGCCGAGCAGCGAGACCCCCCGCGCCAGGAGCGCGAGGCCGGCCGCGACGAAGAGAAAGAACGGCGGCCAGGTAATCATGGCGAAGTGGCCACTGCCGTAGGGGTCCTTACCCTGTAGCACCGATTCGCCGACCTGCACGTAACCGCTGAACACGACAGCGTCGACTCGCGAGAGCGCGCGCAGCACTTCCCCGCCGGCCCACAGCAGCACCAGTCCATAAATCCCGACGATCGCGGCGCGCGGTAGCCGGGTATCGCGGGGAACGACGAACGCCGCGGTCACGCGCGCACGGGCTCCAGCAGGAAGCGCAGCCGGCCGTGCGCCGCGCGCAGCGCCGCTTCGACCGCCGCCGGCGTGTCCCCGCGGGCGAAGATGAAGCCGGGATAGCGGGAGCCCTCCGGCCACGGCACAAGCACTTGGCCCGGGTGCGCGGTGATCGTGATCTCCTCGATAAGCGGCACCGCCCGCGCCTCGGCGACGCCCCGAACCTCGCGCAGCGCGCCCGCGCCCGGCACGGGGATCATCATCACACCGGCCGCCCGGCGCTCGCGCTCGAGGCTCAGCAGTGGACGCCCCAGCGCGTGACGCAGGATCAGCTCCTCGAGCGACACGTCCCCGTCGCCGAAGCGCAACGCGGCTCCGCAGCGCCCGCCGATCGGCCGGGCGGCGAGCTCGATCAGCCAGGGACCGCGCTCGTTCCAGCGCAGCTCGACGCGCACCGGACCCTCCATGAGCCCCAGCGCGTGCGCGGCGTCTTGCGCGCAGCGCGCGATCGCATCCTGCGCGAGCGCCGGCAAACGCGAGGGGGTCACGTAAATCGTTTCTTCGAAGAACGGGCCGTCGAGGGGATCGGGCTTGTCGAACAGAGCCAGCACGTGCAGTCGTCCGTGCGTCAAGAGTCCTTCCAGCGCCACTTCCGCGCCAGGGACGAAATCCTCGACGAGAAACTGCCGCGCCCACTCGCCACAGCTGGCCACGTCGGGCTCCTTCAGAATGCGCCGCACCCGTCCGTGCGCGGCGACGAACTGCGCCGCCGTGGCCGCTCGAATCACCCCGCGGCTCGCCGCGAGGCGCAGCGGCTTCAGCACGCAGGGATAAGCGACCCGCTCGGCGAGTACGGCAGCGTCCTCGTCCAGCGTGTGCAGGGAGAAGCGCGGCACCGGCACTCCGGCAGCGGCCAGCGTGACGCGTTGCACATGCTTGTCGCGCGCGGCGAGCGCGGCGGTCTCGGAATTGGCTACGAGGTGCAGCGCCGCCCCGATCGCCGCGGCCGCCACAGCCGTGTCGTCGTCCACACCGACCACGGCGTCGATGGGGTGTTCGCGCGCGAAGCGGCGGGCTTGGTCGGCGGCGCGCTCGGGGTGGGCGAAGTCGAGCGTGACCAGGTTGGCGGGCTGCGCATGCTCGAAGGTGCTGGGCCGCTCGGAAGCGACGGTCAGGTCAACGCCCAGGCGCCGCGCGGCCTCGACGAATGCGGTGGTGCGATATGTGGTGGACGGCAACAGCAGAAGAAGCCGGCTCAGATTACTTCTTCGCGGCAGCGAAGTAGGGGTTGGCTCCGGCCCCGTGGTCGGTGATGTCGACGATGCCCTTCACCTCGGGGACGGCCTGCTGCAGCATCGCCTCGATCCCCTGCCGGAGGGTCACGTCCGCCATCCCGCACCCCTGGCAGCCGCCGCCGAGTCGCAGCATGACCATGGCGTCCTGGACGTCGATCAGATCGACCCGGCCGCCGTGCCGGGCCACCATCGGGTTCACTTGCTCCTCGAACAGCTGCGCCACCCGATTGTAGAGCACGTCGTCGTCGACCGGCCCTCCGACTGCGGCGGCGGGCATCGGCTCCAGCTTGGGGGCGATCGGCGGCTGAGCGCCGGCCATCGCCAGCCGGATCGCGCCGC